>Ga0335397_10000978_pt1 | contig 38538 bp, 36 predicted proteins | sample MAT04_FD_205740 | JGI IMG/M metagenome (GOLD analysis project Ga0335397, IMG submission 205740) | Freshwater microbial communities from Lake Fryxell liftoff mats and glacier meltwater in Antarctica - MAT-04 (spades assembly) (version 2) ... | reverse complement strand
AGATAGCAGTGAATTAGACCCTGCTCCAATTCCTGACACGCCGGATTTCATCCTAGAACAAGCCTTAGATGAAGACTGGATCCCCTCATAAATCCTCAAAAAATAAGGGGCGCAACCTACTGCACCCCTACAAACTTTCACCTTAAGCTAATTTACAGCAAGCTAATTTACATCCCCGCAGAAACCAACCCACCTAACAGACCAGGGATAATTCCTGAAACAACCTGTAACAGAATAATCGCCAGCATGGGGGAAAAATCCATTCCTCCCAAGGGCGGGATAATCGAGCGGAACAAGTTGAGGTAAGGGTCAGTAATTTGGCTCAGCCAAGAAAAAGGAGGAGTGCCCCAATTAACCGTAGGAAACCAAGTCAGCAGAATCCGAATAATCAGCAGGACAATGTAGATCTGGAGGAATTGGGCAAGTGAACTAGCAATTAAATACATAAACCTAATCCTTGGTGCGTTATTCCTGAATATTTAGCCTGAATACTTAGAATACCAATTCTGAATTTGATTTAGTACTCAGTTTAACCTATCTGACAAAATCACCTATTTTCTTAACCCTGATCTCCTCAGAATCCTGATCTACTGAGAATAATCCCGTCCCCGCCACTGCTTAGGGCTGCGAAATGATGACAAAAAGATGCGATACACAGCAGCCGGATCAGCTAGCGGCGATAACCAAAACGTCCAGGAAGATTGAGCCTGAATAAAGTCGTAGGAAGGCGCGATCGCCCCACATAAAGCAAACCGCATCGCCACCAATCCCCCATTCACCCCTAATGCCACCCAGGCTGATAATGGCGAATATCCTAACTCAACACAAACCAGTAGCAGCAGAACTACTACCAGCGGCAACCCTTGAACTGCTAGCAGAAACCCTAAATCGCCCCACTTTTGCCCCACGCTAGAGGCATCTTTTAGGTCGAGCGATCGCCCCCACTCGCGCCAAGTTTCTGCCATGCCCTCATACATTCGCACCTTCAAGACCTTTGCGCCATCCAAAAAGCCGACTTTTGCGCCTTGGCTCGCGGCATATCGTGCCAGCGTCACGTCATCGCAGAAAGAACCTTTGGCAACGGTGTAGCCACCGAGGGATACGAGGAGCGATCGCCGACACAGAAAACATTGCCCATTTGCCATCACCCGCTCCGCCCGGTCGGCGATCGCCCCAGTTGCCCCAAAGCGATAGACCAGAGTCATCAAAAGCGCTGGCTGTAACCAAAACTCACCTAAGCCTTTCAGAATAAACCGGGGTGATAGCGAAATCAGGTCATACCCTTCCTGCCCCGCTGTCGCAATCAAGCTTGCCACTAATCCGGGCTGCGGCTGCGTGTCAGCGTCAATTCCTAATACCCATTCACTGCCCTCAGAACTGTGGAGAAAACCTGTGTGCAGCGCCCAAGGACGACCCACCCAACCCTGGGGCAGCGGATCATCTGTCATCAGCCGAAAGCGAGGATCGTTGACCTGAGCCGCCTTCACCAAATCTCCTGTGCCATCCTCAGAACGACTATCAACCACAATGATCTCGCGGACTTCATAGCTTTGGCGGGTTAGCCCTGCCAAACAAGGGCTAATTCTTGCCGCTTCGTTCAGAGTGGGCACAACAATGCTGACTTGTCCTAATTGGTCAGGGGTAGCGGGCTGCGGTTGGAGAGGCGGATGGCGTCGGGGCGCTTGGAGCAAGCGTGATAGAAGGATGGCGATCGCCGGCATTTGAAGCAACAGCAACAATGAGCTGAACGCCCCAACAAGGGTCAATATATTTTGCACAGTGGTAAATATCTTAAAAAGGACTGAGGGCGATTGGCTCTCAGTCCCCTAAACTTATAACGATTATGGACGTTTCTAAGCAGCAATTCTTTGCTTAGTAGACTTAGCCGCGTCACTGATGGGTAGCACGATCGCACTCGGCTCAACCGTCTGCCCCAATCGCCAACAAACCACAGCCGGAGCAACTCCCAACACAAGACCCAAAAGCACCGGAATCCAGAACCCTGCCGCTAGACTCATCACCATAGCAAAGACAAAATTGCCTAGATAAATCACTAAGGGCAGATTCAACTGAGCAGGCTGGAGGGCGATCGTCTGTTTGCGCCAGAGAACAGCGGCTACCGAGATAAACACGCAGCCCGTGCCCATCCAGCCGACGAAATTTTGGTAGGGCATGCCAAAAAATGCGCCTGGTTGGTGCCAGTACCAGAAAGGCATCACCGTTTGACTCATCGCCGGGTCAAGCACAAAGTCCCAGGAGGTCAGCATCAACGCACCCAAGGCGATCGCCCCGACTTGTCCCAACCAACCAAACTTTTTGCCTAGACCTGCTTTAGCTAAGAGGTACGAGCAAAGACCCAGGTAAAACCAAGACAGCGGAATTGTGAACGGCACCAGTCCCGCAATTTTGTACCCTAATCCACTGAGATAACTGTAATTTCCAAAAGGAAACCCAGTGCTAGTTCCCAACAGCTCACTGGTCGAGGAAATCCCCACCGCAGGAACCATAAATGCCAGCCAGTTTCGTAAACCTAATGTGCGATAGGCGTAAATAGCAACGGCGATCGTTCCCAGCAAAATATAGACGACTCCACCCCCTGCCATGCTCCACCGAAACAGGGTAGAACCCGCAGGCAGCAAAGCCAAAAGCTCAGGGTGAGGCATCACGATCAACAGCCCTGCTAAGCCAAAAGCCATCGCAACCAAATGCCCTATCAAACAATAGCGTTCAACCTTAACCCACTGATCCATTACAGACTCTCCAAAAACGGCTGCTCTAAAAAATGCTTCTTAACGGTAGACTCTGCCGAGCCAGAAATGGTGACGTACTGAATTACGTTAATTCACGCGCCCTTGCAAAAGATTACTGCAAAATTATAAGTTTTGTAAATTTACAAAGCAACCAACCATCATCTTCATCGCAGATCTGCCGATTCAAACAATGTTACAAGGACACATCACGTATAAACTTTAGTGGATATTCATTACCTTGTGGCGATCGCAAATGACTGGCGTTGTATTGGGAATCTTAGTGCTATTGATAGCCTTGGGCTTACTGTTTGTCGAAAAGCAGTATCGCAGCCGTCCGGGCAATGACTTAGAGGCAACCTCTGGAGCTTGGGATATTAACACCGATCGCCCTGACCACTACAAGCTGGTGGGCAATCTGGAATTAATTAACCATACTCGCCGTTTTGAGATCATGGTGACTGAGCTAACGGCTGAGGTGAAATTGCTCTCTAAAAGCAGTCTTGAAGGCATTACCTCCAAGGTTCAAGTCACTTCTCAACATCCTGACGAAGAAGCTCGTCCCGATGGCTATTGGTTTAGTTACATTGTCAAGCGCAATCCCACCTCTTTTCAAGTAGCCGTTGATATTGCCGGACAAAACCTCACCGATCTTCAAACCGCCTGGGTCAAGGTTCACTACATGACCTACGGCCCTGGCGGACGAGTTCCCAAAACCCGCCATATTATCGTCCCCCTCAAGTTTCCGCCTCCCAATGCCGTCCAACGCTGGCGACCGACCCCCATTGCCGATGTCCTGCCCGTTCGGACGCATATCCTGACTCGGTTAGACACCCCCGTTGAAGTCGTCAAGCGCTACGTTCAGCCCCATGCCCAACCTGGAGACATTATCACCCTCGGCGAAACGCCTGTAGCCCTGATGCAGGGGCGATTCCGACATCCTTCCGACATCAAACCGGGCTGGGTGGCTCGACGAGTTTGCTACTACTTTATGCCCACTTCTAGCTTGGCGACGGCTTGCGGCTTACAAACACTGGTAGATATTGTGGGGGCTAGACGAGTTCTGGGGGCGTTTTTGGTGGGGGCGATCGCCAAAAAGCTGTTCAACAAACCCGGCGTTTTCTACCAATTGGCAGGAGAACAAGCCCGCCTGATTGATGATATTACGGGCACTTTGCCCCCTTACGATCAGTTCATCGTGCTGGGTCCTCACGATCCGCAACAAGTGGTCAATCAAATTCAGAAAGAAACTGGACTTGCCGCCGCCGTCGTAGACGTGAACGATTTGAAAGCAGTTAAAATATTAGCAGCGACTGCTGACGTGCCTCCAGGCTTTTTAGAACAGGCGCTCATCAGTAACCCCGCAGGCAATGCTGATGAACAGACGCCGCTCGTGCTAATCCGTCCCAATCCCTAGGATTAATCCTCGTAAACGTATGACCTCAGCCAATCCCCAGAGTTCGACTGTGACCATTCGTCCCTTCCAGTACCGTGATCTGGAAGATATCGATCGCCTCCTCACCGAAGAAATGGAGCGACAAGGCGGTGATGCCGAAGACTTGAAACAAGAGGCTCAGCGGCTCCGGCAGCGCTACGGGCTGCTAAAAATTCTCAGTTTGTTTCCTAACCCACTTCAGCATTCCTTCTGTGCCTACGTGGCAGAACTGAATGGTCAACTCTGCGGCATGGTTCAGGTGTCGCCGTTTAACCGCACCCGCAGCACTTGGCGAGTCGATCGCGTTTTAGTCGGTTGTGTCAAGCTTGCGGCTGGCAGTCCGCCGCTAATGCTAGATATCGGCACTCAGATGTTGCGCCACTGCTTCCAAACCATCTGGGAAGCACGGACTTGGATCATTGAAGCCGATGTGAATGATAAAGACACCCTGGCGCTCTATCGTCACAACGGATTTCAGCAGTTGGCGCGGATGACCTACTGGGCGATCGCCCCCCATATTCTGCCTGCCTTGGCTGAACGCGAGCCAGATTTACCAAATCTTCTGCCCGTTAGCAACGCCGATGCCAGCTTGCTCCACCAGCTAGATACTGCCTCCATGCCACCGCTGGTGCGACAAGTATTCGATCGCCACGTTGTAGACTTCAAATCCAGCCTGTTTAGCAAAGTTACCAACGGCATCAAGCCCCGATTTGCCCCCACCCAGCGCATCAGTGGCTACGTTTTCGAGCCCCAGCGCAAGGCGGCGATCGGCTATTTTAACCTTCAGCTTTGCCGCAACGGCAGCCAGCCCCATGTCGCAGAACTCACCGTTCACCCGGCGTACACTTGGCTCTACCCCGAGATGCTAGCCCAAATGGCAAGGAATACCAAAGATCTCCCGCCCCAGTCTTTGCGCCTAGCCTCCTCCGACTATCAATCAGAGCGCGAGGAGTATCTAGAGCAAATTGGAGCAGTTCGGATGGAACACACCTTAATGATGTCGCGATCGGTGTGGCACAAATTACGGGAATCTAAGTTTGCCCTAGATAGCTCCCTCTCTGAAGTTCTTCAAGGCTTCCAGGCTCAGCGAAAACCCATTCCAGGGCGGTTTTCGCCCACATCTCCAGATGCGTCTAACCGCATTGACCTCAAACATCCCAAGAATCCTAAACCCACCGATCTTTTCAACGATCCCCTTTAATGTCCTTAGAAACTAATAATACTCGCCCAGCCACCCAGAGAATCTCAGCCCTGGGGCTGGATGTGGGTAGAAAGCGGATTGGTGTGGCGGGTTGCGACGGGACAGGTCTGATCGCGACGGGACTGGCTACCGTGGAGCGGCAATCCTTCCAACAAGATGTGGACACCCTACGGCAATGGGTTGAAGATCGACAGGTGCAGGTTTTAGTCATCGGCTTGCCTTATCATCTAAACGGAGAACTCGGCTCTCAGGCAAAGCAGGTTCAGAAATTCGCCCAGCGCCTCTCCAAAGCGATGAATCTGCCCGTGGAATATGTAGATGAGCGCCTGACTTCGGTGCAAGCAGAAGAGTTGATTCAGGCAGAAAAACTATCGCTTCAGCATCACAAAAGCTTGATCGATCGCAAAGCAGCGGCTATTATCCTGCAACAGTGGTTAGATGAACGGCGTGCTGCTTCGCAGATACCGCAAAGGTCGCCCTAATTAATAAACTGAACTGAAATTAAAAACGGTTCCATTTAGCAAAAAAATTCCAAAATGACTTAACCTTATTGCGGGATACTGGGAATGAATTTCGAGAAATGCGTTGGGGAGAAAGAGGAAGAGATGGAAGAAGATTTACTGACGATGATCTTGAAGGACGAAGACGGGCGATCGATCCTTTGCCAAGTCGAAAACACCCTGAAAGTCCGGGGCAAAGAGTATGTCTTGCTTTTACCTGTCGATACACCCATTGAAATTTTTGCCTGGGCAGAAGACGAAGAAGATGCTGACGAAGAAGGCGAAATGCTCGTTGACATTGACGACGAAGAGCTAGAAGATGTTTTCGCCACTGCCAGAGCGGTTTTAGCCGAACAAAATTTAATCTTGAACCGTACCGCTCTTACCTTAACCGCCAGTGGCGAAATCCCTGAGGTAGAAGAAGACGATATTATTGCCCTGGACATTGAAGATCCAGAGGGCAAGTTCAACATGGAGCAATTTCAACAGCTCGCCGCTTTCTTTTACGAAGAGCAAGAGTACGTTGTTTGTACCCCTCTCGACCCGCTCCTGTTCTTTGCTCAAATGAATGCTCAAGGCGAACCCGAACTCCTCTCTCCCGAAGAGTTTCAAGAGCTGGTTGAACTTGACGAATTCAAGGCGCTCCAAGCCCAAATGGAGAGCGATGCCGAAGACTCTGAAGACGAAAACTAACAAGTACTGTTAGCCCCTGAATCAATCATGAAGATGGCTGCTCGATTCTCTAAATGGTTTTTTATTCTAGCTGTATTCCCTGTCACCGTCGGATTCTGCGGCTGGCAGGGTTGGTCATGGTGGAGTTGGGCAAGCGCCCCACCGCTTTCGGGTGCAGCTGCCGCCACCGAAAATGCCGCCACTGAAAAAAACATGATTCAAGTTGAAATTCCTCAAGGTGCCGCCGCCCAAGAAATTGGTAAAACCCTCAAGGCAACTGGACTGATTCGGTCTGTTGATGCCTGGAACCTGTGGACTCGTTGGCAAACCTTGCAAAACCGCGAGGGCAGTTTTCAAGCTGGAGCCTATGAACTATCGCCCAATCAACCGTTAGAGACGATCGCCAACACCATTTGGCAAGGCGAAATTGCCGAACAAAGCTTCACCATCCCCGAAGGTTGGTCGATGCTGCAAATGGCAGAGTATTTTGCCGGACAAGGGTTATTTTCTAAAGAAGAATTTCTGGCGGCAGTTCAACAGATCCCGCGCGATCGCTATCCCTGGCTGCCCGAAGGCATTCCCCACTTAGAAGGCTTCCTGTACCCCGATACCTACAAGCTTCCTACTGGGAAAGTTAGCCCGCAAGTTGTTATTAATCAAATGCTCGACCGCTTCGAGCAAACTGCTTTACCTATTTATCAACAGGCACAAGGCAAAACCCTACTCCAGTGGGTCATTCTTTCTAGCATTGTTGAAAAAGAAGCCGTTGTCAGCGCCGAGCGTCCACAAATTGCTAGCGTCTTTGCCCGTAGGCTGCGCGAGAACATTGCCCTAGGTTCAGATCCCACTGTCGAATACGCCCTGGGCATCCGCCAAACGGTCGAACAGCCCCTCACCTACGCGCAGGTGCAAACGCCATCGCCCTACAATACCTACATCAATGCGGGCTTACCGCCCACTCCTATCTCCAGCCCTGGTATTGCCAGCCTCGAAGCTTCTACCGCTCCAGCCGATACAGAGTTCCTGTACTTTGTGGCTCGGTACGACGGCACCCATGTGTTTAGCAAAACGTTAGCTGAACATGAAGCAGCGCAGGCAGCGATTCAAGATGGGGTCGCGGCTCAAAATAAAGCAAAGCCCGGAGCCGTCGAGTAGCCTTAGAGGATGTCTGAAAAGTATCGCCCATCATCTGTAGGGGCGTGGCATTCGGTCTAAAAGTTCTTGGACACACCGAAAAATGGTCGTCCGAGTGCCGCGCCCTGACTCTCGGATGTCACATCTACGGCTTTTCAGACATCCTCTTAGTAGTTTTCCGGAATAGAGGTGAGCTAGGACGTAGCAAAAAGACAATGGCGATCGCTTTTTGCGAGTTTCAAACGGATGGAGATTAGGAGGGAATCTGTTAGAGTGCAGATAGTTCCGCTATTAGCTAGGGAACTATAGAGACGTCTCCATCAGTAATGTTTGATTGGGTGCCCACCCTTTTAATGAGGTAGACCTATCGATCCTTTCTACCAGAGTGTCTCTACCCACTAATGCACAACCACCTACAAGCTTTTCTCCATTATTCATGTTGACTAAACCTACCTATACGAGCTGGGGCCAACTCTTACAGCCAGATTTAATGCTGGGCAGCTCAGTCCTTACCCTAACCCCAGAGGTTTTGCAACGGCATAATCTTAAAGGGCTGGTTTTAGATGTGGACGATACCCTGGTACCGTTCAGTATGCCCGAAGCTTCTGACGATCTGCGGCAATGGGTAGAACTCATCCGACCCACAACGGTACTGTGGTTAGTCAGCAACAATCTTAGTCAAAACCGCATCAGTCGCATCGCCCGTTGCCTCGATCTGCCTTATATAGCGGGTGCCCGAAAGCCCTCTCGCCGAAAGCTTCGCCAAGCGACAAAAGCCATGAATCTACCAGTGCATCAAATTGCTATGGTGGGCGATCGCTTATTTACCGATGTTCTGGCAGGCAACCGCCTAGGCATGTTTACCGTGCTAGTCGAACCCATGCTGAACCCAGCCCGGAAGAAACAGCGCTACCACCTCCGCAACTTTGAAGTCTGGCTTTCTCAAATTCTAGGTGCCACCCTTTCTGCTAAAGAAGAGATGTAGTTATCGCAAAAGCAACGTTTTCTAATCTGTTGCAAAAACTGAACACAAATATAAAAAGAAAGTTAAGGAAATCTTCGGGATCGCACATTGCTGATATTCTAATTTCAGTAAGAAACTAAAGGGGTCAGCAAATTTAAGACCCTTACCCGTTAAAACTTATTTTCTTGTAGAGCGCTGCCCCTCACTTATAGAAGGGTGGCGCTCTACAGTTTTTTATCCCCATTGTCGTCCGTTCCTCGATCGCCGCCTGTTAGATAAGATCAAGGAAAATCAGCAGCTTTATGGCTCAGACTCTCGTCATCAAAATCGGTACCTCTAGCCTGACTCAACCCGACACAGGCTTTTTGGCATTAGCAACTTTAGCCCAACTCGTTGAAACGTTAAGCCAGCTTCGTAGCCAAGGATATCAGGTAATTTTGGTGTCATCGGGCGCAGTGGGCGTCGGCTGTGCGCGGCTAGGTCTGACCGATCGCCCTCAAACGATCGCCATGAAGCAGGCAGTTGCCGCCGTCGGGCAGGGGCGACTAATGCGCGTCTACGACGATCTATTTTCTACCTTGCAACAGCCTATTGCCCAAGTGTTGCTGACCCGGAGTGACTTAGAGCGGCGCAGTAGCTACGTTAATGCTTACCGCACCTTTCGGCAACTGCTCAAACTAGGGGTGATCCCGATTGTTAATGAGAACGATACACTGGCGATCGAAGAAATTAAGTTTGGCGACAATGATACGCTTTCCGCCAGAGTTGCCAGCCTGGTCAAAGCCGACTGGCTATTTTTGCTCACCGACGTTGCTCAACTCTACTCAGCCGATCCTCGCTCTAACCCCAATGCCCAGCCCATTTCTGTCGTGGATAACATCGCCGACTTGGTGAATGTGGAAGTGGGCGATCGCGGCTCCAATTGGGGCACGGGCGGCATGATTACCAAAATTGAGGCGGCACGAATTGCCACGGCAGCAGGGATTCGTACCGTGATTACAGAAGGGCGATCGCCCCAAAATATTGTCAAAATCCTACAAGGCGAGCCGATGGGCACCCAGTTTGAACCCCAGGTCGGCAGCATCAATGCCCGCAAGCGTTGGATTGCTCATGGTTTAATGCCCGTTGGTAAGCTGTACCTGGATGCCGGAGCAGTCAAAGCATTGCAGCAAGCCGGAAAGTCTCTGTTGGCGGCAGGAATTACGGGGATCATCGGCGAGTTTCACCATCACGACGCTGTGCAGCTCTGCGACTCATCGGGGCTAGAAATTGCCCGTGGTATTGTGAACTACAGCAGTAATGAGCTACAGAAAATTTGTGGGGCACAATCCGAGCAGATTGCCAAGATTTTGGGTTACGCAGGCGAAGAAACGATCGTTCATCGAGATAATTTAGTGTTGAGTCTGTAAAAATCTTTTAAGTCTTACGCATTCCAGAAGATCCGCTAAAACCTTTAACGTTGCTGAATAAAGATATGAATTTCAAAGCCCTTTTCCTTTAGGAGAGGGGTTTGGGGAGAGGTCTTTCTAACTGCGTTGCCGACTCAACCTATCCCCTAGCCCCTTTCCTTTAGGAAAGGGGAACTGGATCTTTATACTGTAATTCAGTAATGCCAAATCTTCAATGTCTATTCCCATTGATCTAGTTCAGCCGCCCAATATTCCATTAAGCCGATCGCCTGACTGCGCCTTGTCTCAAAGGTTGCTGCAATCCAGATTAGCGCTAAACCCAACGCGATTCCCAGCGCCCAAAGCATCATGGCGTAACCATCAATAAAGAGCCAAAGTTGCCGCAAAACTTGTGTAAGGAAGAGTAACGTTCCTACAAAGAGAGAGGCTCGCACTCGCAACATTAATCCTGCTGCAATGAATCCTAAACTTAAACCAATAATTAACAATCCCTGTGACCAGCTAGAACCAGATTGATACAACGCTGTTAAACTCACCAGCCCAAGCGCCAGACAACGCAATAGATGACGAGTATTTCTTTCCGTAGAGGATCTGAGCTGAGGATCAACTTGGACTACATATAACACTGAGATACTGACGACGGTGATAAACCAAAGAGGATCGCTGAGCGATCGCCCGTCCAACCATCGAAAGATGCCCCAATCTGCCAACACTACACCCACATAGCTCAGGCGAACCCGACGGCTCACCCGCGCAATCCAGGCATAAAACGCGGCAGTGATGAATAACGCAGAAATCGTGATTCCTGATCCGGTGAGCAAAACCGCAACACCAGGCACAATTCCCGCAGAGCGTCGCCACGGGGCAGGCATCCAACCCCAACGGCTCCAAGGTAAAACGTAGAGGACGCTGGCGAGAAGACTGGCGATCGCCCCTCCCCAGCCCAAGAGGATTGTTTCAGGCAGGAGCCGATATAATCCGTAGCCGATCGCCACACTCGCCTCGAATACTCCTGCGTAAATCCAGTGAGGCTGAGTGCGTCCCAGCCAGAGTGCATATCCCGTTAACAATGTCAGCACGCCTAACGATAGCCCAATGCCAAGGTCGCTTAGTTCCAAGGCTAGCGCCAAACCACTTAGTAAAACGCCACCGACCCAATGCAAATGGGTGAATGCTCGTAGCTCTGACAAGGACAGTCGCCAATAAGGAAGCAGCCAACGAGAGCAAAGATTGTAGAGAATGGCGATCGCCGCTGCGGGCAGTGCCAAAATTGCTAAACCATCTCCGAGTGCGCCCCCAGATGCTTGCAAGAGTTGATAGATGACGCCTTCGTAAATAGCAATGGAAATGCCAATAATCCCCAAGCCCGTTAATGGCTTAAAATCAGGGGCGCGGCGACCTACACCAATGAAAGTTAGAGCCGCTGCTAAGGTGTAAAATCCGGTTGTGGCAGTCAAAGTTAAATGAACAGCAGAAACTCCCAATACTGCATAGAGAATAGGGATCGCATGAAGGCTTTTCCAATAGGGCTGGTTAGAACTGCGCTGCCACCAGTCGCTAGCCAGTTGGACGATTAAGCCTAGGGCAATGTTGGCGATCGCCCACTGTTCCCAAGAACCATCTAACCCGTAAATTGAACTTGCTAGCAAGAGTTCAGTTGCCCAAGCAATGCCAAGGAATCCGATGTCTGTGCTTTGTGGATATTGGTGGAAGACAACTCCTCGCAAGGTTCTCAAAGCGATCGCCCCCATCATCAAACCACTGACAACCGGAATTTGCCACATTATTTCCTGATTCTGGTAGAAGACGACTTCTATAATTTGCTTTGTCAACAGCAGCAAATTGAGAACCGCGATACCTGCTCCAATGACTACTGCACTTGCCTTCCAGTTCTGATGACGGCTGACTTCACAGAAGCTCCATTCTGCGATCGTGATGCCCAACAACACGAGTAACCAATTGTAAATAGATAAATCTGGGAACGCCCAATTAATCCAGGAAAACAGTGAAAGTAACCCTGTAATGTGCGTTATATAGATAAGAAATATACGGGTGGGCGATCGCCTTTGGAGAATGATACTGAGCGTGACTGTAGATAAAGAAAGATAGGCAGCTCTTACCAAAGGATTGATGCAGCTAGGAATAAACAACAGCAGTCCTAAACCTAGGGCAAATTGATCGGTTAAAGTTGCTAATCTAGGCTGCTGTATTCGTCGCAAATAAGCCGAGCCGCCCAACAAAATCAACACATAAGCAAAGAATCCTAACCCTATTAATTCCCAGGTACCTAACTCCAGTTCTGCCCGTGTTGCAATCCAGGCGATCGCGCTAGTGCGAAAACTGGGCGGAAAAATTACTCGTAATAGCGCATAGGTTTGTACCCCGACCAAAATCAAAGCCACTAGATCTTGAACCCGCCACAGCCGTCGCAATTGTTCAACTAATAGCCACAGTCCTAAAACACTGATCCCTAATGCCTGCAACAAATGATCACTGGTTACTGTCACAGCCCAACCGAGGAACAAGAGTCCAATTCCGATGGGCGTCCAGAGTGGTCTTTGTGGCTGACGATTGAGCCAGCTCAGCAGCCAGCCACAAATGCCAAACGCCAAGCCTAAATCGCTGACTGGAATCTTCTGTACCAGTAACGCCCGACTGACCAGCAGTAGTAAAGAACAGGCGATCGCCACCATTCCCAAATCCCGCTCATCTTCATCCTCGCGCTGCTGCAAAACCTGCAATCCTGCCGTGCCAATAGTTGCCCCATAAGTTGCTATCAACGCCAGCCCTGGTACGCCCCAGCCCCAATGCAATCCACACAGTGCCAGTTGGTTTACCTGTGTTAGGCGCGAACTTTGGCGTAGGAAACGAAGGGTGATAATAGAAAGGGAAAGAGAGGCGATCGCCCCCACCATCCACCCAAACCCACTCTCCCACAGCTTAAACGCATCAATCATCCAAAAATTCACTGGAATAATTAACAACGTCGTTAGCCGCAGCATTTGCCCAGTTAGTTGCAGCCGCTGCCCTGCCCACGACCCTGCCAAACCAAACGCCAGGGTATAACCCCACAAAATAGCGTACTGCCCCACGGGGGGGAAATTCTGCCACTGGCTCGCTGCCAACACCCCCGACGACACCACGACCAGAAATACACCCAAAAACAGCAGCCAAACGACGCTGAGTTCTGCCATGAACGAGGTAAGGATTTGCGTTAGCCAGGATGGACTAGCGGCTTGGGGAATAGGTGAAGCTTGGAGGCTTGGCGGCAGGAAATCAGTAGTTTGATTGGAGGCAGAAACGGGTAATGGACAGGAGAGCGATCGCCTGCCGATTTCTTCAATTTGAGCTTCTGAGAGCAGTCCTAGCTGCAACCAAAAGTCTAGCCCTTTCAAGAGTTCGGGATGATCTGACCCCAGCGTGAGTTCAAGTTTGATGGATTGATTTTGTGATGTCATCGCAACGGCTCTGTCAGGTAGTGTCGCAATGATGGCAAAGTCTATGGGAGAAGCCGCAGGATTGATATAACTTTTTGCATTGGCACAGATTGAATAAGCAGCAACAGATTTAGTCTCCGAGTAAGTCGCTGGGTTCACCGGGGTAAAAGCGATCGCCCAGAATTTCTGCTAAGAGATAAGGACATTCGGTTGGAAAGGTACGCTTTGGCAGGCTAGTTTCTTGAACAGCTAGATTAATAGCTTTGAGATAAGCGTGCTGAAGTGATTTTTCTAAGTCGGGCTTTAGGCTGGGACTTTCTTCAAGTAGCTCGGCGATATCCAAACGTTGAATGGCGATCGTTGCGACCCAACTGCGAGTTCGTCTTTGGGATTGATAGTGCCATTTCAGTAGATGTCCAATGAGAATGCTCAAGCGATTGATCAATTCTCGGCGTTCCTGTCTTCCCAAAGATTCTATTTCCTCAATCAGATTAGGCAGATCAAGCTGGCTCCACTGGCGGCTGTGAAGGAGTAAGGCTTGCTCTCGTGTCCAAGCATGGAAATCTTTATCGTAGAGGCTAGATACCTGCTTTGGGTTAATCTCTGATCCATACATTTGAGTTTTCCAAACGCGGTGCTTCTATTGTAGGTTCATAACCTGAAGGTCGCTAAGTCATCCTCATCTTCTACCTGCGAAGCCAGCGCATCGGGGTTAGATTCTGCGCCAATGTTGACTTGCACTACCAAGTCTTTCCAAGACACCTGTTTATTTTGATCTAAGACTGAAAGCAGATCGATAAATGCTTTAACGGTGTTACGAGGCGTGCGAAAATACGCTTCACCAATGCGCTGAGAACAATGCAACATAAAGCCCTGAATCCCTTCATCGGGGAGAAGATATTGAGTGCGATCGCCCGATGCAAAGACGTGCCGGATTTTGCTCAAGAGAACGAATAAATCCTCTGGGCTGAGGTTGCCGAGACGGAGAATAGGATTGTTGTAATCGACCAAGCCGTTGACTGCAAAAGTGTTTTCAGCAAGGCGGGACTGTAGAGCCGCATAGCTATATAGCCCTCGGCGGGTATCCATCAAGAAGTCGGGTGTGCCGCCCATGACGAAGCCTAAACCGACGGAATGACCTTGTAAACAGTCGTTAAGGATGCGGAGAATTTGTTCGTAGTTGCTTTTACGGGCTTGGGTATTGGCGAGTTTATAGAGGTTGACTAATTCATCTAAGCTGATCAGCAATCCAGCGTATCCAGAAAGCCTGATAAGCTGAGTGAAAAGCTTGAGCTGATCGTAGAAATTAGCATCATCCACTATGGTTCTCACTCCGAGCGCTTGTCGAGCATCGGTTTTAGTAGTAAATTCTCCCCTTAGCCAGCGAATCGCATTCATCTTTAGATGTTCATCGCCGTTGTCATGACCTTTCCAGTAAGCCGCAACCACTTCGGCAAAGTCGTATCCGCCGACCATTTCTGAAAGGTGTTCTAGGCGTTCTCGAATGACGGCTTCTGGGTTGATATTGCGATCGCGCCCTTCACTCACCGCTGAAGTGACAAACCGTTCTACAATACTGGGTAACGCACCGCCTTCAGGCTTAGTTCTAGTCGCCAAGTTCTGCATTAATTCAGCATAGAGCGATCGCGCCTGTCCACCTGTGGCGTGTAGTCTCCGATCGGGCGTGAGGTCAGCGTGGGCTGTGACGAGCTTTTTCTCAAGGGCGATCGATCGCACCAACGAGAGAAAGAAAGTCTTCCCCGAACCATATTCCCCAATCACAAACCGAATTGCCGAACCGCCTTCCGCCATGCGATCGAGGTCACGAATGACGGCTTTAATCTCCTCAACCCGCCCTACCTGAATCAAGTGCTGACCCTTGCGAGGCACTACTCCCGCTTGCAGCGATTGAATCACCATATCTCGATCTTTTGCTTTAATTAAATTTCCGTTCGTCACGCCAATAGCTCCTGTAACACGTCTAGGTTGACCTCGAAGGGATCATCGCCTTCAATCACGGCGTCATCGCATTGGTCAAATGCCACTTCATTGATGGCTTCGAGGGCACCGCCTAGCATTAAATTGAGGGAAAGGGCGATCGCCTCTAATTCTGATCTCTGCCACTCTGTTTTTTGCCCCAATGTCTGTAAGAACTGCGAGTGGACAGCATCTAACCCTGCGATTCCAGTTGCGGGGGCTGCTTGAGGCGCAGGCGATTCTTCAACAAAAATATCGGCTAACAAACTAGAAACCTCGTGTGATTCGGATATTTTAGATTCAACAACGCTCATGTTCAAAACAAGGGGTTTTTGTTGTGGTTGGGTAGGAATCCGGTGTCCTTTAGCGGGAGATGCAGCACGAACGGTAATCGGTTCGCTTGCCGGACGAGAATTTACCGAGTTTGCACTGATATCATGAACGTCACTATACAAGGTTTGAGGATCAAGTTCGAGCAAGGTATATACCTTAGTAAGGCGATCGATTTCTTTGGGCGCAGCTTGACCATCAGCAACGGCAACGCTGACTAGGAAACGGGCGATCGCCCCTCGTGTCTCTGGCGGCACGGCTTCAACTCGCGCTTTTAGACCGCGCAAATTCGGCTTTTCTTGGAGCAGCAATTGTAAATGAGCCTGAAGGCGCGATCGCTCAGCGTGAGTCAGTGGAATCAGGGGTTGCAGGTGAGTTCTTAAATAGTCTTGCTCCACTGAATTGGGCAATTCATCGCCACTAGCAACTGCGATCGCTAAATGAGCAATCAAAGTTACGGTCAAATATTCAGGAGAAAGATAAGGAAGGTTATCAGTGTCTAACCGAAAAATGGCAACCCAGCCCGCAAGTTTGGGCACCGCACCACCCAGCCTGATATCTGGCTCAATGCCGTAGCCCAAGCGTTCTAGCATTTGCGATAGCCCTTCTGCTTCTCCTTTACTAAGCTTTTCAGCGTTTGCACCTGACCAATATTGGAACAATTCTTTGCCGCAAATGGCGATCGCCTTTGGCGATTGAGCAAACTGCGAATCTAGCCAGGTTTGCAGGTTTTGGACAATTTCGCCGCCGTGAGTTGTGAGGAGTTCGGGCGGCAGGAGGGCGATCGCCGCAGGAGTATTTCGAGCGTTAGGATTTCGTCCTAGCAAACGTCCCAGCGATTCTAATGGGGTAGTAGAATCAGTTACTAATTGATCGAGCTGATTAATCTTGCTGGTAAACTTGCTGACATCGGGCAGGTTGCCGACATTGACTTGCACAAAACGATTGAAGGTTTGGCTGGCAGGATAATAAGCGATCGAGAGGATTGATTTACCCGCTTTTAGCTTCATGCCCTCATCGTATTTTTGGGTGTAGCGTAAGGCAAACAACGCCTGTAATTCTTCCATGCAGCGAGTCGCAGCAGATCGTAGACGATTCTTAGACAGCCGTACATACCAGGCTAGCGCCCAGTTTGCCGGGATAGGCTGGCGCTGTGCAACCATTTGCCCTAAGCCAATTTGCAGCAAGATCAGGTTAGCTTCAAAAGGGTTTAGCGTTTCGTAGAGAGCTTCCTTGGAATAGATGACGCTGCATAGATCGACAAACAAGTCTGCTTTGTGGACAAAGGCGCTGTACAGGGCAGAACTGCTATAGACCGCCCGGAGTTGCTTAACTTCTTCAAGAATTACCTCTAGTTCTTGTATCGACGGATTGGGCTGCCGACCTGCGCCCAGCAAATCGTAGAAGACGCGACGCTCTAATCCATAGAAAAACAACCACAGATAAGCCACGTGAACATCCGGCTTACGTCGTCCGTCAGAGAGCCATTCCAGGTATGCAGCACGGCTAGTGGGCGGAATGCGTCCGTATGTAGGGTAGTAGTCTACGTGCTGACCTGCGTAGTCGGGGCGATCGCTCTTAACCTTAAGACTAGGGATAATGAGGCTAGGTTCAGTGAAGTTATAGCTTTTAACGCTGGCTAAGTTTTCGCCTACATAAACCATGCCAGGAATATCGTAGTCAGCGATCGTTACGGTTTCTCCGGCTGCAACCCAGCACTGTGCCTTAGAAGCAGACCGGGGTGGGTAGGACTGAAGTTCTCTCTCTACCAAAAGCTGCTCTAGCGCCGCCATCAAATCCATCGGATTTTCGGGATTTGTCTCGGCGTAACGTGCCATCGTGCGCTGACGCGGAGTAAGCTTTTTGGGGGCTTTCTCAGGTTGAACTCTGCCAGGGTTGGGCAGTTGAATTCCCAAACCGGCAAGGAGTTCCCAGAGTGGCGTGAATTCCATAAGGAGATGGGGCAAGAGGATTTGATCAGTGTACCGTTTTATGCTGAAGATGAGAGTTTCTTGCCCTGCCGGAGAAAGGGAATTTATCTGATGTCAAACAGGTTCCATAAAAACAAGGAGGTTGAGATATGCTCAACACTCCTTTTTCGTGATGTTATGTGGCTTCGATGAACCAAGACTCCCACGTTTTCAAAACGTGGGAGTGTCAAGAAACATGAAGCTTAAACGCGACTATTCACAGTTGCCAGCAAAGTGAATAGGCTCAATCCCTAAGAGGCTGTTTGAAAGGTATCGCCAACCATCGGTAGGGGCATGGCATTCGGTACAAAAGTTCTCGGACTTGCCAAAAAGTGGTCGTCCGAATGCCGCGCCCTTACATCCTGATGTTACGCCGACGACTTTTCAAACATCCTCTAAGGAGTTGCGTAACTCACTGCTTCGATGTTTTGAGTAGGTACCCAGCCGCCATCTGCCAACTCTGCCCAATCGTTATTGTAACGACCCGATAACGTTATGCGCTGCCCGTCGTATAGCGTGCCGGTAACATTCTGAGTAGCGCCAGGCTCCTTGTAAATGTTGAGCGATCGCCCATTGTTCCGAACGACTGCCTCAGAGCGTTTGTGGTAAGGGATCTGCATTGAAATAAAGTCCCAATGGGATGCGTTAGCTTTCTAGCCCCCTAAATCCCCCAATTCTGGGGGACTTTGAAAGGCTCGGAAGTCCCCCAGAATTGGGGGATTTAGGGGGCGGATCGGGACGTTATTTCATTGCTACTCCCTTAGCTTAAATTCTTGACCCGCGCGATCGAGGTTCTATCCCGCTTCAGCAATTTCTTTAGACATCGCCGCAGCTTCAATGGCAGTTGAAATAATGCCTACATCTACCATTGCCACAGCCAAACCAGTCAGCATGGGTGCTTCAGCGATCGTTGTCATTTCTTGGGGGGTGTAGCTTGCAACCATTTTGCTCATTGCTCATTAAAGACATTGAGGTAAGCATAGAGATGAAAAATAACAAACTGATAAGAACAGGACTTTTTTGTTGGTAAATTTTAAAGACTGTTCTTCTAACGACTCTAAACGGCGATCATCTTTCTATTTATGTCCATGATGATATCTTCGATCGATTCTGATAACTCTTCAAGGATGACTCTGGGATGATTTTTGACATCACTAGTGCGATCGTCGTAACATCCGCGCCCAACTCAATGCGATCGTCCTCACAGCATACGGCTTCAAAGCAACCAATGATCTGCTCGAAAAACTCCTCACCCTAAACCTGGAACTGGCAGAAAAAGAGAAGCAGGGAGAGGCGATCGTGGGGGCTTGGGCGATCGATGCGACACATTCCTAACCAGAAAATGACCGGGTGCATCCCAGTCTTGCGCCCTCACCCTAAATCCCTATCCCTAGGGGCGAGGGACTTTGAATTCTGGCTCCCTTCTCCCTAATGGAGAAGGGCTGGGGATGAGGGCAGTTCGGAGATTTGCAAAACTGAGATGCACTCAAATGACCACCCTAATTATTGCTACAATGATAAACTAGCCAGATCTCAGGGTAGTGTGATGCTAGACGTAACAATTGACGAAATTCAACGCGATCCCCTGAAATATCTACGTCAAGTAGAAGCAGGTGAAACATTTGTAATTATGCAAGCCAACAAACCGATCGCCGAACTCAGACCCATCTCAACAAACAGTAAACAGCTCCGACCCTTTGGCTTATGTGCTGGCGAGTTTACAGTTCCCGATGATTTTGATGCACCCTTGCCAGAAGAGATTTTGAAAGCATTTGAGAGCAAATGAAAATATTGCTCGATACGCATATTTTTCTGTGGTTTATTAGTGGCGATCGCCAGTTAGCAACCCATACTAGAGATGCAATTCGTGATCCAGATAACACAGTGTACCTCAGCGTTATTTCGGTATGTGAATGCATTATCAAGCATCAATTAGGTACATTACCATTACCAGAACCACCCGAAACCTACTTGCCAAAACAACGAGATCTCCATCAAATTACCAGCCTTGTGATTGATGAAAGTAGTATTGCTCAATTGGCTCAACTACCATCACTTCACCGCGATCCGTTTGACAGAATGCTCATTTGTCAGGCGTTGCAAAATGGGTTAGCGATCGCCACCGTAGACGCAGCAATTCGTGCTTATGCTGTTACCGTTATTTAGCGAACCCTGTCTGAGGCTTTCCAATCAACGCGATACAATGGAGGGCGATCGTCTCACCTCAACCCCTGCCAAAAACCATGACTCAAGACGCTTCATCTCAGACTTCTTCCTTCCAAACCGTGATCGAATTAGTTGAAGCACTTAGCGAAGAAGAACAAGACGTTCTCTTTAGTCTGATTCAAAAACGCCGCAGTGCCGATCGCCGTCAGGAAATTTTACAACGCTCAATCCAAGTTCAGAACGCTTTCAACCTTGGGACAGCGAAAGTCGGCACCATGCAAGATCTAATTGCCGATATTGTCGGAGATTCAGAGGAATGAGAACCGTTATCTGGGAGGAAGGGTTTCGCCGTGCGCTCAAACGCCTCATTAAAAAGCAACCTTCGCTCCAAGCCAAAGTCATTGCAGTATTACAGTCTTTGGCAGAAGATCCATTTAATCCGTCTCTCAAAACTCATAAGCTCAAAGGAGATTTGACAGGCTTATGGGCTTGTACAGTTGAGTATGATTGCCGAATCATTTTTAGTTTTCAGGAAATAGCAGGTGAGACTGAGAGTGCAATTATGATGGTCGATGTTGGCAACCATGATGACGTGTATTAGCTGCTCACCGTCTACAACAAAAACCGACGATCTGCTTGAAAGACTCCTTACCTTTAACCTGAAACGCGCAGCCCCAGAACAACAGGGGCGATCGCCTAATAAAATCATCAACAAAAAAGGGGCGCGTACAAACTACGATCGCCCCTTCAGCCACTCAACGTTCAAAACTTGATACCCTTCAGAATAATTCAAGTTACGCCCAACAAATCAGGCAAAAATCGTAACTACTCAGAGGGGGGGCAGAAAATCAAAAAGCCTTGTCCCGCCTATTTTTCAAATGATCATATAGAAAACTTGATTCTCAATTGGCGTGAAAATTAAATCCTTATTGAGAATCAGTGATTTTCTAGAGTTTGGAAAAATATTCTTGAACGCTATGGATAGCGGCTAAAGTCTTCGGAATTCCAAGTCTAGTGCCTGAGTAGTTACCAAAAATCTATTGTTTCAATCGCAATTCCAACGCCGCCCTCGCCTGCTCCCGATCATCAAAGTGAACCTTCTCGGTTCCCAAAATTTGATAATCCTCATGCCCCTTCCCGGCAATTAGCACCCCATCTCCTGGCTGCGCCTGCAAAATAGCCGTCCGAATTGCCTCCGCCCGATCGCCAATCACCGCTGAGTTTGTAGCCGCTGGAATTCCGGCAACCACATCCTGCAAAATCTGCTCAGGTTTCTCGGTGCGTGGGTTATCAGAAGTAACGATCGCCCAATCCGCTAACCTTGCCGCGATCGCTCCCATCTGTGGGCGCTTCGTGCGATCGCGATCGCCCCCACAGCCAAACACACAAATCATTTGACCCGGAATGAACGGTCGCGCCGCCCGCAGCATATTTTCCAAACTATCTGGCGTATGAGCATAGTCTACAATGACGCTGATATCTTGCTCTGGCTGAATTTGTACCTGCTCCATCCGTCCCGGTACGCCCGTGAACTGAGGTAGAGAGTGGGCGATCGCCTCTAACTTCACGCCCATATGCAGCGCCGCGCCAGCCGCCGCCAGCAGATTCGATAAATTGAATTGTCCGACTAAAGGCGATTGAAAAGCGATCGCTCCTTTTGGCGTATGCAAAATGCCCTTCACCCCTTCCGGCTCGTACACCAAATCGCTCATCCACAAATCAGCCGCCGCGTTTTCCACGCTGTAAGACCACACCTCGCCAGCCCCCGAATTCGTCACTGAATCGATGAGTCGCCGACCGTAAGCATCGTCCAGATTCACAACAGCCAAACCCTTGAGATAATCTGCATTGAACAGCAGCGCCTTCGCCCCAAAGTAATCTTCTAAATCTTTGTGATAGTCCAAATGGTCTTGAGTCAAGTTTGTAAATACAGACACTTCAAAAGGACAAGCCAGCACCCGCCCTTGTGCCAACGCATGAGAACTCACCTCCATGACCAGGGTTTTACAGCCCGCTTTGACGGCTTCGGCAAGCTGCTGCTGTAGCTCCAGGGCAAAAGGCGTCGTGTGAATGGCGGTCTTTTGGTACCCTTGCCAACGGGCATAGAGCGTTCCTAGCAGCCCAGTAGACTGTTGCGACTGTGTGAGGAAAAATTCGATCAGGTGCGTCGTGGTCGTTTTACCGTTCGTTCCAGTTACGCCAACTAGCTTTAGCTCTTGGGCAGGATTGTTGTAAAAAGCCGCTGAGACGAGGGCACAAGCTTGAACCATGTCTGAGTAAGAAATCACACAGGCATTACCGAACGGGAACTTTTGAGCGGCAGCAGGAGAGACCAGAGCCGCGATCGCCCCAGCGGCGATCGCGCTTGTCCAAAAATCGCCCCCGTCTACCCGCGTCCCTGGCATTCCAATAAATAAATCACCCGGTTTACAGGCATGGGAATTGGTGACAACGCCCGTCACTTCAGCCTCCAATGCTGGATGTTGGGGTAACGCCACGGGCAACACAGCCAATAATTCTTTTAGTTTCATGCGATCTCCTGATGCCTCTACTGCACGTCGTCGCCTATTTTTAACTCTTTTCAGCGCGTTCGGAACGATATTTTATGAGCAACTGCGTAATTTGTGGCACAGACGATCGCGGCGAAAATCGAGGCAGCGGTACAGACGAAGACTCCATCAGCACGACCGGAACTTCGTACTCATAGCTTTGAAACCAATCATCACGGGTCGTAATATCTCTAATCTCCAGCTCAACGCCTTGCACCTGCCGCAGTTTCTCCTCCAACCCCTCACACAAATGGCACCCAGGCTTGCTATACAAAACGAGCTGCATATTTTTCCCTTTTAGAATGAATGACGAGAAGATCCCCGGCGTTGCTGAATGGTGGTATGAATTGCGAAATCCGCCCTCACCCTAGCCCTCTCCCAAAAGGCGAGGGGGCATGAATTCTAGCCCCCTTCTCCCTAGGGAGAAGCCCCCTTCTCCCTAGGGAGAAGGGTTGGGGATGAGGGCAAATCATACTGGTATTCAGCAACGCCAGATCTCTTAATCATCCACCTTGCGATTATCTAACGGCAAGAAAATAGTTAGCACTTCCCCCTGCTGAGGATGCTGCCGCACAATTAATTTACCGCCTAACGCTTGAAAAAAGTTCTTCGTCACGGGCATACTCAAACTCAAATTCCCGGTTTCGGGTTGAAACATCAACAGTTGCCCCAAAGACTTCAGCACAGGCGCAAACCCATATTTATCTTTACCATCCGCATCACAATTGGTCTGCGACTGCGACTTAAATTGCAGCTTTAGTTGATGTCCTGCTAACGTCACCTGGACTTCAATGTGACTCCCCGGCGGTAAGCTGTGGGTAATGCGATCGATTAGACCCGTTAAGGCTTGATCCAACATTGTCGGATCGGTCACCACCATCGGCATTTTCTGCGGCAGGATAATGTCTAGCGTGTGGCGATGCTGCTGGGCTTGCTGCTGCCAGCGAGGCGTATTTTGCTGAAAAACCTGCGCCAACGAAATCGGCGCTAGGGGTGAAAGCGGACTGTTCGTATCGGTAGTTTCTAGCTCTACAGCTTTGAAAATCAGGCTAAAGCGATCGATTTGTTCGGTACATTCTTGATCAATTACTTTCAAGCGCTTAATCACATCTGCACCTAGTTCTGTACGTTTCAGCAATAGGCGAGTCAGGGTGCGAATAGTAGTCAGGGGGGTGCGCACCTCATGGGCGATCGCCTGTAGCAATTCTGTATCTGTGCCGCCTTTTTTCGGCGTTTTTTTCGCTTGCCAGGGTTTACTAAAGGGCGATCCAAATGACATCGTTGCAAATTTGGGCGCAGGCTTAGATACTGCTTTAGGCAAAATTTGCACCCGCTTTCCTTCGCTCTCCGGGTCAGATAAATTTGCCAGCATTAAACGGCTAAACTGCATCACGGTACGATAGTCGGGCGCAACCGTAGGGAATTTTTCGACCAATTCGTTGAGCAGAGTCAGCGGCTGAGGCGAAACCAACATCAGGCGAGCTTGAAGCGATCGCCAAACCTGCCAGACAACTTCTGGCTCAAAAGAAAACAAAAATGCAGGCATACCATCTACCGTTTCACCCAACGTCATCGCTAAACTAAAGTGAGGCGTTAACACCAAACAAAATGGTTCGGCTGCCAAGGGGTCATCTGGCAATAAGGGCAGAGTTGGCGGTGCAGTGCCACAACTTTGCCCTCCCATCGCGGCTGGAAGCTGCAAAGGAATTTCGCCAGTGTTACCCACGGTAAAAGTCCAGGTCGCAATTTGGTTGACTAGCTCAGATTGCGTTACCACGGGCAAAGGCCCTGAGAGCAGAATCCCCTTAACTGAGTTTGAATCTCCTACCTCTGCGATCGCCTGTTGTAAGAGCTGATTGAGGGCAGCGATCGCCCCAAACCATTCCAGCTCAGCCTTAACTCGCCGCTGCGCCACAGACTTGGGGCGTGAACTTAGAGTTGGCTGATCAAGAGCCAGAATTTCACTAAAAGTTGGCAGATACCACTTGTACACAGGTTCCATTCGATTGACCGTAAGCATAGCCCAGGTTTGGAGCGATCGCCCCTTCAACGTTGCTATTACGACAATACTGGTACAAGACAATCACAGCCAACCTGTAAACCGAACAAAAGAGTCGCAATCACCGATTGCCCGACCCACTGACCTATCATTTATCGTCCGATCTCCATTAAGAACTATCTTTTTTGAGATTAAAAGTTTATATAGGAGTTTGGCTTTAAATAATTCAACGGTAGTATCACAAAAAACCCACATCTGAACTTTACAGAACCTGGTTATTGCTCAAACGAAGGATAAAGAATGAGTGTTATTATTTGCCCTGGAGTGCATTCGCCGGAACTGACACAAGAATTCTTAGAAGGAATCGGCAAATTGCTCAACCCGAAACAGGTATATGTCTTTCCAACCCAGCAATTTCCGGCGTATTCTGCCCTCCATATTTTAAGGTTTTTGAATGTGCAGTCTGCGGTTCAAGGCTTGCAGTTACAACATTGCATCTTGAATCCGCTGCTACTGATTGGGTTTAGTGCTGGAGTAGTAGGAGCTATTGGTGCCGCCCAAATTTTACAGAGTCTTGGGGGTGAAGTGAAAGCTGTGATTGCATTTGACGGCTGGGGGGTGCCGCTATTGGGTAATTTTCCTATTCACCGAATTAGCCACGATCGCTTCACAGACTGGAGTTCTACTCTGTGGGGAAGAAATGACTCTAGCTTTTACGCAGAACCCGACGTTGCGCATTTAGACTTGTGGCGATCGCCACAAACTGCGCAAGGTTGGACTAATGAAGCCCTTGACTCAGCCCCAACAGCTCGACTCGCAGGAGGCGGACAAAAGCAATATTCCACGACCGCTGCTCAGTTCCTAAAACATCTCCTAATTCAGTATCAAGAGGCAGAAATTACATCAGTAGTTTGATAGACTATGTTCTGACTTTTTCCAAGACTTTGCTTATCAATATTCGCTTGCTATTACGGCAGTGCTCAACATACAAGAGTGTTCGGAAACCGTCCAACATCATTAGGGTAGGGCTACATGGATAATCGACCGGGATCAGGCACAAATGGCAAGGGACATACTAATGGGAATGGCAACGGCAATGGCAACGGATCGCTCCGTAGCAAAGGTTCTGTCGAGAACGGCTCCTATCCAGTTCTAGAACGAAGATGGCGGCATATGCCGAAAGTGGCTAACCAGCGATCGCTCCCCTTACTGCCAGTAGCAATACTATGTTTAGCCATTGGTACCGCCGTCGGCATCACCATCATCAAAGACTCTAACCTGCCCACCCTCCAGCCCTCCTCCCCTCCAACTGATGCCTTTCGTTGGGCAGTTAATCGCGCTATGAGCGCTGCCGAAATCACCCAAATCGCCCAGACCAAAGACGAATGGCTCACCATTGTAGATTGGTGGAAAGACTCCATTGAGCTGATGCAATCAGTGGCTTACGGGAGCAAAGACCGCAAAGTTGCCCAAGAAAAAGTTCAGGAGTACCAACAAAACCTCGCTTATGCCCAGCAGCAAAGTCGGGCTAAAGACTCAATCACAACCGCCACTCAAAATCTTTGGACTAAAGGATCGCGTAAAGCCGATGTCCTCAGAATTCAAGGCGAGCCGACTCATGCCGTTCGGTACGATGCTTTATGTCAAGAGATTCTGACTTACGGCAGCAGCACTGTCGAACTCAACAACAACAGTGTTGTCAGCTTTGAAGATATCGATCGCAACCTCAAAGTTGCCAAAGAATCCATGCCCACTACCTCCCTGACAGACGGTTTGTCTTGGACATTAGGCTCTAACAAAGAGGATGTATTTGCGGTGCAAGGCACACCCGCCCGAGTCAAGCGCTATGACGCGCCTAGAAAAGAAATTTTGCATTATGGTAACAGCACTGTTCAAATCACTGACAACCGAGTCACAAGCTATGCCAACTTTAGCAACAACCTCAAAGTTGCCGTCAAGCCGCTGCCGGGTGAAAAGTCTAGCGAAGAGTCTAGCCCGCTCAACTCTTGGTCGTTAGGGGCAGATCGCAACGAAATTTTTAGAGTGCAAGGAACTCCCACCGAGGTGACTTTAGAAGGCTCGTCGTGCCGTGAACAACTCAAATATGGCGACAGCGTGATAGAGCTACAAAACGGCGTAGTTGCCGGATACGACAACCCCAGCGGTAATCTTAGAGTGCAGGTCAAATAGCTATCGATATTTCAATTTGAACCCCAGAATCACACACGTTAACCCCAACGTCACAGCATTTGCCAGCACAATGGGCAATTGCCCCAGCAACAAGCCATAAATCAGCCACAGTAAGACCCCGCTACTAAACGTCACCAACCAGGTCAGAGAAATATCTTTAGCCGACTTCGATCGCCATACCTTAAAAAGCTGAGGCAAAAAAGCGATCGTGGTCAAAGTTCCGGCGATCATTCCTAACAACGTAATGCCCACAGGTCATCTCCTCAAAACGGGTTTGCGCAGTAAACGTTAGCAAAAGCTAAATTTGGGGTCTACTGAATGCATGTCTTGGAATGGTCGTTTGCGGGGTAGCAATGGAGTGGCATGTCACCGACGCTCAAAGTTTGAGGGTCATTGATCGTGAAATGGGCGAGAATTCATTTTCTCCGTCTGAATACGAAATAGTGCGGCGGGTCATTTATGCTACCGCCGATTTTGAGTATCAGCATTTAATTCAGTTTTCTGACCAGGCGCTTCAAGGCGGAGCCGCAGCCCTTGCCGCCCGCAGCACTATCATTGTAGATGTGCCGATGGTGCAGGTCGGCATTGCCTGTAATGTTCAGAACACCTTTGCCAACCCAGTCTATTGCAGTATGGAAACGCTGACCCGTCCGCAAAAAGATAGAACCCTAGCGGCGTGGGGTATTGAAACCTTGGCAAAGCGCTACCCCGAAGGGATTTTTATTGTGGGTGAGTCGCAGACAGCTTTGGCGGCTCTAGTCGATCTGATTGTTGCCGAAGAAATTAAGCCAGCTTTAGTGATTGGTACTCCTGCTCAATTTATGAACCAGGATAAAGTGATGCAACAGCTTCAAGACTCGCTGGTACCCCATGTTCGGATTAAGGGGCGCAAGGGCAGCGCGGTCGTGGCAGCAGCGATCGCCAATGGACTCATTGAATTAGCATGGCAAGCCTATGGAAAAGACTCAGGGGCGTTGTAGCTACCCCAGAGATTCCCATAGTCAGCAATTTGCTCAACATCCTGAATCGCGGGTTCTGTGAAACGGAACCCAGTTAATGTTAGACAAGTGCTTCCACTTCAGGCGGCAAAATAATTTGCATGGCATTTTGTGTCAGAAGAATTGTCGGCGTTGCGGAACTAGGGGATGAATTCGTCCCCTAGCATTAAACTCTGGGGGAACCCAATCGTTAAAGTCTCATAGAACCAGGGGATTTAAGATCCCATCAAGATTTCAATAGTTCAAGGATTCATCCCTTTATCCAGCAACGCCCTAAAAACTATTGTTTTCAAAAAACTTAATATTTGATTTTGGAGCTCAACCTAAATTCTGCTATATTTGATACAGAAACAAAAACGTTCATCTCTTCTTAAAAGATTATCTTTTCCAGGAAGAGACGGAAGTAAGGGAATCCTGAAGGAACGCGCCTCCGAATCACTCAACTGTAAAGAGGTAAGCACCGTGGAAAATATGAATCAACAACCTAATAAATCTAAGACCTATCGGGTTAGTCCTGATACGGTTGCCTTCATGCTATCAAGTGGTTTTTCTACTGATGGCAGTTGGTACCAGTGGGTTAAGAAGAATCGCCAACAAGTAACCGATTGCTAGATTAGGTTTTATCCGAGTTGGCGAGCAGAGTTAGCAAACCGACTTCAAATAGTAGATTAATTCCCCTAGCTCTTGTTCTATTGACAACGGCTAGGGGAATTTCTGTTTAGAGGCTTGCTTATTTAAAGTAGATCAGCAGGTTTAATCCTGGAATGGTTCGAGAAAGCGTCCATAGCAAAAGCGCAAAGTAAAGTAGCCCCACGCCCCACTGATACCAAACGAGGGCGGTGATTAATCCTGGCATTTGTTCATCGCGCAAACGAATATCATTGAAGCCAAATTTGAGCAAGTTATTGAGGCTGAAATCTAAGTAATTGAGCCAGCTCCAGCTTCTGTCCCAAAGGATAGGCGTGTAGCGCTCCCGAAAATAAGGAAATACTGGAATGTTGGGCAATCGACCAATTAAGAATCGCAGCTGACGCATACTGCCATCTTCAACAAAATAGCTACTGTCCATTAGGTCATGGTAGCGACCTCGCCAGTAAAGGATGCCGATGAGGATGGCTGGAATAGGAATGATGACCCCACTTAAACAGGCTAAGGTGAGCCAGGGCTGTTCTGATGTGCGAAATAGGGCAGAAAACCCTAGGATTGAAAAAATGCCGAAGCCGCTGATGCTCCAAACGACTTCTTCGGGCGTGGGAATGATGGGCTTTGGGTTCAATTTACGGAAGCGATCGACTAGCCAAAATAAGAAGGCGAAATGGGCGATCGCAATCATGCCCACCCCTAATACCAACCAAGAACTCGTTCCAAATCGAGTTAACAGCAACAGCAAGCTCAACCCTAGCCAATTCACCCCTTCTACAAACCAGCTGCCCACAGAAACAGGCTTGCCGACGACAATGCGATCGCGCACCTTGACATAAGCCCCCAGCATTCCTTCTAGCTTTAGCAAATCGGCAATGCTGCGAAAAGGCTGTTGAGAACGAGTTTGGGCGATCGTTGCGGCTTGCTTAGCCGAGAAGCCGACTGTTTGGAGTTGAGCCACCGGGGCAGTATTCAAATCCACTCCCAGCAATCGCTGCCGCAGTTCCTTCAGGCGCAACCGCTCGGTGGTGTACTCCACCTGGTTGGCATCCGAAATTTGTTGCTGCAATCGAAAGTTTTGCACCAGGTTTCGCAACAGCGTTTCATTCCCTTGAAGCGTTGGCACCGAAAGCACCCGCCCCACTTTGCCTAAATCGCCTAAGATGCGGGCAGAACGCGGGTCAAATTGCAGATCTGAAATGTTGAGGTAAGCCCCTTTTGCAAACCCTGCATTGGCAAGGTCTGCCTGGTCTAGAATGCTGGCTCCTCGAAGATTGACCAATTTGTTAAACTGGGTTTGCCGAAAGCTAACCAGTTTATCGAACCGCGTCTCTGTTAAAAATAAGGCTTGGGAAAACTTGTCGCGGTCAAAAAATACCTGTCCCATCCAGCGAATTTGCGAAAAGTCTGCTTTGTCTTGCCACTGAATGCGGGTAAAGTTTGCTAGTTGTTGAAACCGCGATTGATGAAAGCTAGCAAACGCGCGGAACTCACTGCTTTGAAAGTTGGCGTTGGCTTGAAATTCTGCCTGGTTGAAAATGGCGCGATTAAAAAATATGGTGCTGGGAAATCGGGCTTCGCGCTGAAAGACGGCATCGGTGAAGCTTGCCATTTTGCTGAAGCGCGCGCCTGACCAGTCTACGTCTTGCCCAAAATTTACCCCTTGTGCCTCAACCCGCCCTAGGAAAAACGTGTTGGTAAAATTGGCAAAGTTTTCAAAGCGAGTTTGCACCAATGTTAGGGAACCGCGCAAGACCGTGAGTTGGAGCGGCGTGGCTTGGCTTTGTAAAAGGAGCGATCGCGATAAGTTACTCAACTGAAATAACCGCAAACTATCGCGCTTCAACTGTGCCTGCTCGGCTTCGCTGAAAGGAAAAGGCGTTTGCCCAAACAAATCTGTTCGCAAACCCAAGTCCCGAATCGTCAACTCTCCCCGAATCAGCGAGTAGCTCAAATCAATTCCTAGCGGCGATCCGGGCTGCTGAAGCTGAGCCTGAATTAAGCGATAAAACTGATCCCGAAAAGCTGCATTGTCGGGGCGTAGATCAATTACCAGCCGCCGCAAATCGATCGTCCGTATCCCTTCTGTTTGAGTGGGCGATTTCAGCCGTCTTTGCAGGAGTTCTAAAGTTAAATCGATCCGCTCAGGTGCAGGAGCAGCTAAAACGGGATAAGGCACAAAGAAAAAGCAGAGTAAGAGGCAAATTAACGCACGCAACACAGGCTTAAACAGGTAAATACTCCACAAGAAGTATAGGTGAGTCCCAGACCATCTCATATCACCCGACGCTTGATTGTCAGGTTAGTAATTCACAGGGCTAGACCTACGGCTGCATCGCAACCTTTACAACCTTACGATGTTTCATATCTTGAAAGACTTGCTCTAGCTCGATCAGCGGCTGATGATCACTAATCAGCAACTCAAACGGTAAAGCGTTACTAGCTAACAAATTTAGGGCTTCCCGCACATATTGTGGCGTACTGTGAAATACGCCCTTAAGAGTCAATTCACTGTAATGCAACCGCTCGGTATTGACTGTAATGGTGGTGTCACGCGGACAGCCACCAAACAGGTTGACTGTAGCTCCAGGGCGGGCACAGGCGATCGCCATTTCCCACACCGCAGGCGAACCCGCCGCTTCTACAACCACATCTGCGCCCCAACCATCGGTCAGATCCTTCACTACTGCTGGAATATCGCTGACCTGATGATGGTTGAACGTCTGCGCCACGCCAAACTTCTCACCGATCGCCAACCGATCGCCACTTCCTCCAAACAAAAACACCTCCGCGCCCAACTGCGCCAATGCTCCTGCAAACATCAGCCCGATCGCCCCATCGCCTAGCAACACCACGCGATCGCCAGGTTTCGTATTAGATCGGGCAGCACCATGAAGAACACAGGCGAGAGGCTCAGTCATGGCGGCGATCGCATCCGGCACGCCTTCAGGAATCGGCAGCATGTTATGGCGAACGATTTGCGCCGGAACCTTGAGGTATTCGGCAAAGGTGCCATTGTTAAAACTGAGATCGGTGCAGAGGGAATATTCTTGTTTTTTGCAGAAAAAGCAGCTCATGCAAGGGGCGGAATTATTGGCGATAACGCGATCGCCAATCTGCCAACCCGTTACCCCGTCACCCAGCGCCACAATTTCCCCTGCCGCCTCATGGCCAAACAACGTCGGCAGGCTCAACATTTTGGCGTGTCCGCCTCGTCGCCACACCTTTAAATCAGTTCCGCAGGTGGTAGCAGCCGTCACCTTAATCACAACCTCACCCGCTGCTGGCGTCGGGTCAGCGACCTGCTCTAACCGCAAATCTTCCTGTCCGTAAAGTAAAGCTGCTAGCACGGCATCAATGAGTAATAGTTCTTAAAACGCCCTCTCTCAAAGGATGTTTGAAAAATCGTTGGTGTGACATCAGGCGTAAGGGCGCAGCATTCGGACAACTATATTTTCGGTAAGTCCGAGAACTTTTTGCCGAATGCCACGCCCCTACCGGAGATTGGCGATACTTTTCAAACATCCTCTCAGAATCTACTCGTAAACCCAATGCATGATAGTAGGCTGCCAAGTAATGAGTTCATCTTTTGTGAACCAAAGCGCAATTTCTTGTTCAGCCGTTTCGACTGCATCAGAACCATGAATAATATTGCGACCAATGTTTGCGCCGTAGTCACCCCGAATGGTGCCCAGTTCGGCAGCCAAAGGGTTAGTTACCCCAATCATCTTGCGAGCTGCCGTCACCACACCATCGCCTTCCCAAACCATCGCTACGACAGGGGAAGCGGTAATAAAATCAACTAGACCTGCAAAAAATGGTCTGTCCTTATGAACGGCATAGTGGTTTTCAGCCAATTCTCGACTGACTTGCATAAACTTCATGCCCACCAAGATAAAGCCCTTGGTTTCAAAGCGACGGATGATGTCGCCGACCAATCCACGTTGCACGCCATCAGGCTTGATGGCAATAAATGTCCGTTCCAAAGGTAAGCTCCTCATTTGATTAACACGTTCCAGTCCAACCTTACCTTAGAGGATGTCTGAAAAGTCGTTGATGTGACCTCCGAGGGTAAGGGCGCGGCATTCGGGCGACAATTTTTCGGTGAGACCGAGAACTTCTTAGCCGAATACCACGCCCCTACAGATGATTGGCGATACTTTTCAGATATCCTCTTAGAAAAATCTGATCTCAGCAAAGTTTTGTAGGGCGCGCTACAGCTTTGTCCTACACCCTACAAAACTTCGCACTAATCCTTCTTCTTAATGTCGCGCGCCATATTGCGGAACATATCCATATTGGGATCACTACGACGACGCTCAGATGAATTTGAGGAAGTCGATGGGCTAGAGGACGCAGATGGGGGCGGCGTAGTGCCTGGCTGAGAGCCATTTGAAGGTGTGGTGTTGAAAGGTGAACTATCAAACGTGGACTGCTTTTTTAGATCAGATTTCTTCGTGGAAGATACTTCATTAAAGAATTCGTTAATTTCACCCACTATTTTCTTTGGGAAGGTTCTTCGGGTCTTCTTACTAGAACGCATGTAGTCGATGTCGCCAAAGGTTTTGGCATCATCATCAGATAGATAGAAAGCATCTTGGGACTGAGGGACTTCTTCTGCATTCCCCTTTGACTTGAAACTAAACAACCCTCTAATACCTCTAATAAATCCGGTCACGATTTCTCCTAACAATAAATATTAATTACATTATGCTAAGCATCGTGAATATTTATCAAGCCCTTCAATCCCCTATTTTGGAGGGCTTGACAGTTTTCTCACTCTTCCATGATCTGGATTAAGAGTGAACCTTGCTTAGAGGATGTTTGAAAAGTTGTCGATGTAACATCAGGGGGTAAGGGCGCGGCACTCGGACGACCATTTTTCGGTATGTCCGAGAACTTTTTAGCCGCATGCCACGCCGCTACAGATGATTGACGATACTTTTCAAACATCCTCTTAAGCAAAACTCAATGGTGAACGTAGATCTTTAATGAAGAATGCTTACACGCTGATCCCCAAACTGATTTGCGGTGATAGGCTTGGCTCGGCAAAGGGATTTCGGCGCTGTACCGGGAACCTTGATTAGCACTTCTACGTGATGTAGGTTATGGGGTGCTTGCTTGAAACGCAGTTATGTTAAGGACTATCAAAGTGAAACAACTTCAATGCAATTCGGTTTCTGTATCCTTGCAAAAAACACTGGATGAGATTTCTGCCAGAACTGTTGACCAAAAAGATGAAGTCGTTGATTTGCTTAGCGACGAGCAGCCGTCTAAAAGCCGTATGGTCGATATCACTTACAACCAATGTATTTGGTGGGAAGGTTGCTATTACTGCCAGGATGATTCGAGGAGTTGGTATCAGGTGAAGTGCTTTATTTAGTCGGGCGCAGAACCTACTGCCTTGGCGATCGCCACATCTCAGACTGAGCTAGAGCATTTCTGGTTGTTGCTTGAAAATCAGTGCTGCTTACCCAATCACAACATCTTTCTCAGGTACCGCTGCCCGTTTTGCCCATGCAGGTATTGCTGTAGATCCACCCTCGGATAATTGAATCGCCGCTTCTTGCAGATATTCTAAAAAGGTTTTGGCAACGACAGAGAGCTGCTTGCCTGAGAGGGAAACGATGTACCATTGCCGGGGCAAGGGAAAACCTTCCACATCCAAAATAGTCAGTTCTTCGCTATCGGACGTAAGGGTATGGCGGGAAAGCACGGAGAGTCCTAATTGACCTGCGATCGCCTGCTTAATCGCCTCATTGCTACCCAATTCCAGCCGCACCCGGACTGATAGCCCGTTGGTATCTAAAAGTTTTTGAAAAGAGCGGCGAGTGCCAGAGCCAGGTTCGCGCATGATAAACACCTCTTCTACCAAGCGCTTCAGGGGAATATTGCGATCGTTAACGAGGGGATGATTGCGGGGAGCCACGACCACCAACGGATTTTCTAGAAAAGGATAGACTTGGACGTCAATATGCTCTGGCAATTGGCTCATGAGATAAAGATCATCTTGGTTACGAGCCAGCCGATCAATCACTTGCTCGTGGTTAGTCACTGTGAGAGACACGTCAATACCGGGATAAAGCTGACAAAAAGGACCCAGCAGACGAGGCATAAAGTATTTGGTGGTCGTGATAACAGCGACCCGAAGTTTGCCTTGCTTCATCCCTTTGAGGTCGGCGATCGTCATTTCAAGCTGATCGAGCCTAACGAAAATATCTTGACAGGTTGAAAAAAGCTGTTTTCCTGCCTCAGTTAAATATAGTTTTTTGCCGACCTGCTCAAATAAAGGCAACCCGATCGCCTTAGTCAATTGCTTGACCTGCATGGAAACCGTGGGCTGAGTTAAAAACAATTCTTCGGCTGCGCGAGTAAAGCTGCTGTGGCGAGCAGTAGCTTCAAAAACTTCAAGTTGATGTAAGGTTGCGTGAATCAATTGCCCTTTTTCCTCTGTAATGGCGTGGCTAAGAAACGAAATTTTTTATAGATAAAAGTCTATCATAAATATCAAAACGAGTGATTTTTATCTATGGAAAATCGAGTATATTTATTCTACTGGCAACAGTATGAATTCCCTTCCAGTCAGCGTTGTATACTTTCGGGGTAAAGTTTTGCATTCAGATAACGCCTTCTTTATCCCTAGGTTGGTGGATGAAAGGGTGACCTGAAATGTCAGCGTTTCCCGATCGCCAGCAACGCTTTTTCCCTATTTTTTCAGTGAGATAGAAACTATGGCAGACATTGTGGACATTGCGGTTGGCGCAGGCTCCTTCACTACACTGGTGACCGCAGTACAAGCGGCTGGGCTAGTAGAGACGCTCAAGAGTCCGGGCCCCTTCACTGTATTCGCCCCTAATGACGATGCCTTCGCCAAGCTGCCTCCTGGCACCATCACTACATTGGTGCAGAACATTCCGCAATTAGCACGCATTTTGACATTTCACGTCGTTCCTGGAAAGCTCATGCAGGCAGATTTAGTTAAGTTGGGCATGGTGACTTCGGTCGAAGGTTCACCGATTCCAATTCATGCCAACGGCGCACTCGAGGTGAAGAACGCCACGGTTGTTGCCGCTGACATTGAAGCAGACAACGGCGTCATTCACGTAATTGATACCGTGATGTTGATGGGTTGAATTTGATAGATACTTTTTAGAGCATCGGGATCTAGAGCAATCCTTCCAAATCAATTTCCTCAATAACTTGCAGTCCTCGCGGATCGCCTACTTTCAGCAGAGCAGAACGGGCATCTTCCCGAACGCCCAGTTCTTCATCTTCGGCAAAAGCTTCAATTAAGGCATCGATCGCCGTGGCATACACCACATTAGAAGGCAACTCGCGGCAGAGCTGACCAATTGACCAGGCGCAATTACTCCGCACAGCGGCGATCGCATCTCGCCGTAATCCTTGAATTAAAGGCGGTATGGCAGCAATTATTGCCTCATAGCTAATGACCGCCATCTGTGCCAGAGCCGTGGCAGCCCACAGGCGAACGGCAGGAATATCTGTTCTGAGGGCATCAATTAAAGGCTCTAGGGAACGGCGATCGCGGCTATTTCCCAATGCCCAGACCATTCCCTTACGCGCATGACCATTCCAATCGTTCTGGAGTTGGGCAATCAACGGCTCAACGGCAGTCGGGCTAGGATTTCGCCCCAATCCATAGGCTGCACTGACCCGCAGCAGCGGACAGGCGGCGGCTAGGAGATCTATTAAGTAGGGAATAGCGCGGGCATCTGCTATTTCGCAAAAGGCTCTGGCGGCGAGAATTCGCTGCTGCTGCTCAGGCGAGTCTAGCAGACGCAACATCTCGTCTGGGTCGGGCTTGGCGATCGCCTCTTCAGCCCCCACTGTGCCCACGTGGTCGAGGGGATCGAGTTCGATGGCGGTGTTAAGGACTGTTAAGTCGTCGTTGTCATCCATACTGCCACTTTACCGAGAAAAGGGACGAAGATAACGGGATAATAAAGAAGCATAGCGAAAGTCACGCTGGCAATTCTAATTAGCCTCCTTAATTAGAATTTCTGATTAGTATTTTTCTGATTAGTATTTAGTAACTGGCATCTGACTGGCATCTGACTGGTACCAACGACTGGCATTCAATGAGCATTCAAACTTCTGTGTTGGACGAGTTACTCAAACGCTCGCCTCACTTACGCCCCCAACTTTACTTCAAATCCTCTCTAACGGCTCTCTCCCATGCGATGGAGGATCAAGTTTTGGCGGGTGGGGCAGCTCAGTCGCCGTTGGTCATCGCCAGCTTTCAGCGAGAACGATTTTACCGCCAGGAGGCAAATCGCTACGGGCGAATTGCAGCGCTGACTCAGCATGTATATGTCTTGGCTGCACCCGAAACCAGCTTCACCAACGAGTCGCGGGAATATGAAGCGATCGCTTTTGACCCCAGCGATCAATTGAGCCAAGAGTGGCATCTGGCGGTGATTGGACAGAAATATGCGGCTTGTCTGGTGTGCCAGGAACGTAAAAATATTGCTCCTGAAGCGGTTACCACCGACTTGCCCGCAATGGATCAAACCCGTCGCTTTGAAGGAATCTGGACGTTCGATCGCCAGGTTAGCTATCACACTGCTGATATTTTGCTAGATCGCATTCTGGTCTATCGTCCCGAATTGCGACAAAAGATTGAGCAGGCAAAGCAGGACTTTTTAGGCGAAGTTTCCCTGCGAGTTCAAGAAGTTGACCCAGATCCATTTGCGCAACGATTGGTGACGTATATTCAAGCCAGCCAATATAAATTGCAAAAAGCCTATCGTTCGATTGCCTCGCAAGAGCGCCGGGAGCGGTTGATCAACTCGATTACTTCGGCAATTCGGCGATCGCTTGACCCCAACGAAATTTTTAAGGTAGCTGTCAAAGAATTGGGGCAAGTGACCCAAAGCTGCCGCTGTCTGATTTATCCCTGCAAAGCCACAGACGCTAGCACCACGATTACCCACGAATATCTAGCCGATGGCACTTTGGCTTCTTTGGTCGGGCAAACCTGGTCGCTGGTTAATAACCCGCTGTTTCAAATTACGGCACAGAGCCAAGAAAGCTTGGCAATTAGCGATACTCGGGCAAAAGGGAACGGGTTAGTTGACTTTTCGACGATGGGCGATCGCCTCGAACGCTGGCAAATTCGCTCATGGCTGATGGTTCCCATCCTCTATCAGGGACAACTGCTAGGCATAGTCGAATTGCAGCATTGCCAAGCCACTCCCCATGTCTGGTCTCACGACGAAATCACGCTGATCGAATCCGTTGCCATTCAGCTTGGCGTGGCGCTCATTCAAGCCGAATCCTACGCCAACCTAGAAGACCTCAACCAACAGCTTGCCGCCCTCGAACGCACCCGTAGTAACCTGATCGCCATCACCGGGCACGAACTGCGCACCCCTCTTACCACCATTCAAGTCTGCTTAGAAAGCCTTGCCAGCGAACCTGACATGATGCCAGAACTGCGTCAAGTCATGCTAGACACGGCTCTAACTGATGCCGACCGAATGCGAAAGCTGATTCAAGACTTCTTAATCCTGTCTCGCCTGGAGAGCGGTCGAGTCGAGTGGCACCTCGAACCCATCTCCCTTGATGAATGCGTCCATCTTGCCCTGAGCAGCATCCACACCCGCCCCGCCCAAACCTTGCCCCACATCCGCGCCCACGTTCCCTTAGAGCTTCCCCTCGTCCAAGCCGATGGCGAATGGCTAGTAGAAGTCATTTCCAAGCTATTGGACAACGCTTGCAAGTTCACAGAACCCGAAGGCGAAGTCCTGATCGAAGCCAAACCCAACGGCGGCAAAATGCTAGAAGTCACTATTACAGACACCGGGCGAGGCATTGAACCCAACCGCCTAGAAACCGTATTTGAACGCTTCTACCAAGAAGAAGGCGCCCTCCGTCGCACTGCTGGAGGCACGGGCATAGGGCTTGCCATCTGTCGGCAAATTGTCCGCAACCTTGGCGGACAAATCTGGGCAGAGTCTCTAGGACGGGATCAAGGCAGCCAATTCCACTTCACCCTACCCATCGTCCCAGAGCTGCCACCCGATAAACAGACGGAACCCAAACCCGAAAAAGGAAAACGCCAATCCAAAGTAAAAAGTAAAGAATAACCCATCACGCCGATTCAATAGGGGTAGTGCCCCCGTGCCTACCCCGAATCTTCGCAACCCCACCGACCCTTAATCTCCGCAACCCCACCGACCCTTAATCTCCGCAACC
>Ga0335397_10000975_pt1 | contig 38631 bp, 25 predicted proteins | sample MAT04_FD_205740 | JGI IMG/M metagenome (GOLD analysis project Ga0335397, IMG submission 205740) | Freshwater microbial communities from Lake Fryxell liftoff mats and glacier meltwater in Antarctica - MAT-04 (spades assembly) (version 2) ... | reverse complement strand
GCCCGACACCGACGTCAGCATGCCTGCGCTCGCGGTGACCCTCTCGCCCGCAATCCCGTCCACCTCGGACGACCTCGTCGCCTCCGTCTCGAACGGGCCCGCGGGCTCGCCCATCACCTACGCCTGGACCCCCAACGCAGGCTCGCCACCGAATGTCGCGACCGCGACGCTGCCCGCCCCGTACACCTCGCGCGGCGAGACATGGACTGTCACCGTCGTGTCGCTCACCACCGGCGCCAGCGCGTCCGCGTCGGTCACCATCGTGAACTCGCCGAGCGTCATCAGCGCCGTCACCATCAGCGCCGTCGTGAGCGCGGGCTGCACGACTCTGCAGTGCGCCGCGACCGCCACCGACGCTGATGGCGACAGCGAGACCAACACCCGCGGCTATGCCTGGACGATCGACGGAGCCCCGGCTGGCACCTCCTCGACGCTCGCGACGCTCGCGACCCCAGTGACAGCCGCGGCCTCGGTCATCTGCACCGTCACCGTCTTCGATCGCGAGGGCGCCGTCGCCGCCAGCTCGGCGCCGTATGCCGCATCTGCAACCACGCTCATCGACGCCGACGGCGACGGCACCTGTGATGCCAGCGACCATTGCCCGGGCGAGGACGACGCGACCAGCGACATGGACGACGACGGTCTCTGCGCGCTCACCGAAGCCCTGCTCGGGACCAGCGACGACGACCGCGACTCCGACGACGACCTGATCGAAGACCCCGACGAGGTCGTGCTCGGCACCGATCCGACCACCGCCGACGCGATCGAGCGTCGCACGATCTTCGTCGGCTCACTCGCTCGCGATGGCGCAGTGGGCTTCTCCGAAGGCCTCGACGTCGGCTACTGCCAGACGCTCGCCTACGCCGCCGGGCTCACCGGCACCTTTGTCGCGCTCGTCGCGACCGATACCCTCGCGGCCCACAACCGCCTCGACGCGGCGGCCTACTTCGACAGCGACAACCGGCTCGTCGCGGTGGACCGCGCCGACTTGTTCGACGGCTCGCTCGTGCGTGCGATCGACCACGACGAGAGCGGCGCTGTGCGCGACGTCGCGGTCTGGACCGGCGCGGCCGACGACGGCGGTGTCACGTCCGCGAGCTGCGGTGGCTGGACCGACACCAGCGGCCACGCCGTCGTCGGCACGAGCGGCGCCAGCGACGCCTCCTGGCTCGCTGCCGGCGACAGCGCGTGCAGCTCATTGGCCGCCTTCTACTGCGTCGAGGTCACTGCCGATCCATGCAACCCCGTCGTGTGCGACCCGAGCCTGGGTTTGCCAGCGTCGGCAGCCGAAGGCGATACGGCGGGTTGCGCGACCTCGCGCTGCGAGAGCATCGATCCCTGCACCAGCGCGACCTGCACCGCGACCGGCTGCGAGCGCTCCGCGTCGTCGACCTTCAGCCTCGGCGGCTCGAGCTACGCGCTCTGCGCGCGCCCCCTCACGCGCGACCTCGCGTCGGCCGCATGTCAGGAAAAAGGCATGCATCTCGTGACCATCGACGACACGACCGAGGACGCGCGGCTCGCCTCCGAGAAGGCGAACCTCGGCCTCGCCAGCGCCTGGATTGGCCTTGGCGACAGCGCCTCCGAAAATACGTTCGTCTGGCAATCCGCCTCGCCCGACTATCGCTCCTGGTGCTTCGCCCAGCCGAGCGGCTCGAACACCTCCTGCACCTTCGGCACTTGCCACACCTTCGACTTCGGCGAGGACTGCGTCGCGCTCAGCACCTGCATCATCGTCCCACCCGGCAGTGTCACGACCGGCTGGTCCGACGAGAGCTGCACGCGCATCCTCGGCTTCATCTGCGAGAGCGACTGCGACGACGGCGACCCGTGCACGACCGACGCGCGGGTCGACGGTGCCTGCGCCGATACGACCAACGGCTGCGACGACGACGACCGGACGACGTACGACTGGTGCGACACAGCCATCGGCTGCAGGCATGACGCGGACGTCTGCAACGACGACGACGCCTGCACGACCGACCTCACCTCGCCCGACGGGACCTGCACGACGACCGTCCATGCCTGCGACGACGGCATCGCTTGCACGGTCGACAGCTGCGCCGCGTCCGTCCACGCGTGCCCCGACGGCTGGGTTGCGTCCGGCGACGCGTGCCATCGCGCGACCTCCGCCAGCCTTGCGTGGCGTGACGCCGCGGCCGCCTGCCAAGCGGACGGCGCCTATCTCGCGACGGTCGCCGATGCGACCGAGAACAGCGCCATCGCGACCCTCGTCGCGTCGACCTGTGGCAAGAAGAACGCGTGGCTTGGCGGCAGCGACGTGCGCGTCGAAGGCACCTTCGCGTGGGTCGACGCGTCACCGTTCGCCTACACCGCCTGGGGCAGCGGCGAACCTTCCAGCTATCAGGGCCTCGAAGACGCGCTGGTGATCGGCGCCACCAGCGGCGCCTGGAGCGACGCGTCGAGCGTCATCGCGCAGAGCTGCTACGTCTGCGAGCTGCCGATCCCAGCCGTCCCGGTCTGCAGCCACGTCGCTCCGGCCGAGGTCTGCAACGGGGTCGACGACGACTGTGATGGTGATGTCGACGAGGGTCTCGCGTGCATCGTCGTCGATACGATCGCCGACACCGGTCCGCTCGATGCGGATGCCCCGACCTGCGCCGACGCCGACGGGGCATGCTCGCTCCGCGCCGCCTTCGCTGCGGCCAACGCGCGATCCGACGAGGTCGAGATCTACCTGCCCGCCGGGACCTACCGCGTCTTCGACCTCACGGATGTCGCCGCGGGACACACCGTCACGCTGACCGGCGCCGACGAGGCGACGACCATCCTCGACTCCCAGGACAGCGACAATGGCATCACCGTCTACGGCACCTTCTCGGTTGCCAACGTCACGCTCACTGGCATCGATCACGGCAACGCACTCGAGTGCTCGAGCTGTAGCGGCATCGCGCTCTCGCATGTCACCCTCCGCGACAACGAGACCAGCGGCACCAACGGTGCCCTCCGCATCGAGAAGCCCCGCGCCGGGAGCAACTTCAGCGTGGCGCACTCGACCTTCAGCGACAACATCGGCATCGGCGCCGCGATCAACCTCTACCTCGACGGCACGAGCGGTGAGGTGGTGAGCCTCGACATCAGCGACTCGACCTTCATCGGAAACCGATCGAATAGCTACAACGCTGCGGTTCTACTGGACAACGGCGGTACCGGAAGGCTCAGCGTCGACATCGCGCGCTGCGTGTTCCGCGACAACCAGGCGGCCGACGACTACGGCGCCCTCACGCTGAGCGGCAGCGGCTCCGCCATCGTCGCCATCGAGGACACCACCTTCGCGAGCAACCATGCATTGCGCGCGGGCGGCCTGGCGCTCCTTGCCAAGGGCGGCACCTGGTCGCTGTCCGTCGCGCGCAGCGCCTTCATTGGCAACGACGCGGCCGAGGGCGGCGCTGTCTGGGCCGCCAGCGATGCCAGCGCGAGCGTCTTCTTGGAGCTCGCGAACACGTCCTTCTTCGGCAACAGCGCGATCGTCGGCGGCGCGGTCGAGTCGCGCGTGACGATCGGAGTCTTGTCGTTCCTACACGCCACCATGGTAGGCAATGAAGCCTCGGTCTTCGGGGGTGGCGTCAATATCGGCACCGGCAGCAACGGCATCGTCAGCTTCCAGGGCTCGATCATCGCGGGCAACACCGCCCGCGACGGCCTCTCGCACGACGTCGGCCGCAGTGCAGATGCTGTGGCGATCTCTGGCGACAGCAACGTCTTCGGCACCCCGCTCTACGACTCGGGCGCCTGGTTGCCATTCCTTCCGGGTGCCGCCGACCTCATCGGCACGCTCGCCGCGCCGATCGATCCCGACCTCGGCGAACTCGTCGACGACGGCACGATCCCTCCGTATCGCATGCCGAACGCGGCCAGCCCCGCCATCGACCGGGTCACATCCGCCACCAGCGACGACGACCAGCGCGGCTGGAAGCGCAATGTTAACGGAGGTATCGGGGACTACAGCGACAGCGGCGCCATCGAGCGTGGATGCGTCGGCGACATCATCGACGCCGACAGCGATGGCATCCCCGACGCCTGCGAGCTCAATTGATGGCCTCGTGCGGCCAGCGTGCAAGCCAGCGAGTTGGTTCGTCTTCGACTCACCGAACATCGCCCGCTCGCACACTGGCTATCGCACTCGGGAATGTAAGCCGAAGCTTAGTTCGTGAGCGACGCGTAGCTCTCGGTCAATACGAACCCATCGGGAATGGGCGTCGCACGCAGCACCGCACGATAGTCGCCGAAGTGATATTCGACGCTCGCCTGGAGCAGGAGCCCATTGGCCAGCACCTCGGGCGTCGCTGTTCCAGCGCGTGTCCAAGGTGTCCGGCTGCCTCGGTGACCCGCTCGGCGTTCGCATTGAAGGCGGCAGCCACGCCGTTCGGAGTGGCGCTCCTGCGCACAGTCTTCGAGCAGCGCGCCCCGCCCCATGAACCCTTTGAGCAGCCTCTTGCGTGTTGCGGCGTTCATCCCGTTAGTGCCCGACGATCGAGGCTTTGAAGGCCGCGCTCGTCACGATCGGAGCAAAGCAGCTGGCGACGTCACAAGCGGCGATCGCGGCGCTCCTCTCGTCAGCGTCGCGCGGCTCTGGTAGTCCGAGCGCATGACGTTGAAGCTCTTCCTCTTGCGCCATGGTCAGACCGATTTCTCCCGCGCGAACCGCTTCTGCGGGGAGATCGATCCGCCGCTCAACGCGATCGGGTTGCGGATGGCAGACGCGATGGCCGAGAAGCACGGTGCAGACCCGTGGACGGCGATCTACTGTTCGCCGCGCACGCGTGCCCTGCAGACCGCGACGCCGCTGTCGCTCGCGGCCAAGGTGCCGATCCAGACCGACGACGGCCTGCGCGAGATCGCCTACGGCGACTGGGAAGGGCTGACCCACGACGAGGCGGTCGCGCGTTATCCTGAGGCGTATGAGTACTGGGCCAACGACCCCGCGAGCCATGGCACGCCCGGCGGCGAGACGGCATTCATGGTCGCCGCGCGCGCGACGCCGGTCATCGGCAGGCTGCGTGAGCGCTACGCGAGTGGGCGCGTGTTGGTCGTGTCGCACAAGGCGACGCTGCGCGTAATCGTGTGCTCGCTGCTCGGTATGGACGTGCGCCTCTTTCGAGAGCGTATCGCGCAGCCGGTCGGCGCGCTGACCTGCTTCGACATCAGCGGACCTGATGCACGCCTCACGTTGCACGGTGATGTGTCGCACCTGCCGGCCGACCTGCGCGTGCTCGAAGGCACGTGAGCGAAGACGTCATCAGCCCGGGCGAGCGCTTCCTCGCGCAGCAGCTCGACGCGCTCGCGCCCGGCGACATCGTGGTGTTCGATCTCGACAACACGCTGTTCGATACGCGACCGCGCACGCTCGCGGCGGCGACCGACTTCGATGCGAGGAACGTCAGCGACTGGTTCACCGCGCTCGCCTTGCCGATGGTCGGCCACGACGGCCGGGCCACGGCCCGCAACCCCGCATTGCCACCACCACCCGAGCCGGTCGTCGATGCCTTCGCGTTGCACTGGGATGACTACTTCTGGCGACCCGAGAGCCTCGCGTTCGACACGCCGCTACATGCGGTCGTCGGCTGGGCGGTCGCCGCCAAGGCGCGTGGCCTCGATGTCCGCTATCTCACCGGGCGCGTCGCGTACCTCGCGGCGGCATCGCACGAGGCGCTGTGCAGGATCGGTCTCGAGCCGGCACCGGGCGCGCTCTTGTGTAAGCCCGACCTGTCCTTTCGCACCGGTCCCTGGAAGTGCGACGTGCTCGCCACGTGGCGCCGCGAGGCGCGCATCGGCTGGTTCGTCACCGAAGGCCGCCGCGACCTCGCATGCCTGCAAGCCGCCGTGCCCGACCTGCCACGCGTGTTGCTCGACTGCTCGTTCGAGTCGCTCGACATCGCGCTCGACCCGAGCACCCCGATCCTCGCGCGGTGCTTCTAGCAGCCTTCCAGAAGCTCACTGTCAGCGGTCAGCGGTGGATCGAGATGTCAGCGCCGCTGGTCCGAACGTCGAGTCGGCCGGCGCCATCGCCGAGGGTGCCTTCGGCCTGGTCGGGGAAGCTGCGGGTGGGGCGGAACTGCAGATCGCTGCCGATGAAGACCGCGCCGGGTGCCGACGTGACCGCCAGCAGGCGGGCGCCGAACTCGCGCGGCACGCTGAGGTCGATCGGCGAGTTGGTGGTCGCGAGGAACACCTCGCCCCCGCGCGGCGGGATGAGGCGTCCGGTGATCGGGCCCTGGGTCGTCGAGGCGCGCACGTTGCCGGCCACGCTGAACATCTCGATCGGCGCATTGGTCGTCGCGATGTCGAGGTCGCCTTCGTGCGAGTCGACCGTGACGAGACCGTCGCTCGTGCGCACGACTGTCGTCGCGCCGATGGGTGACCTGGTGAACCCGAGCTCGACCTCGCCGAGCGTGGTGTCGACCTCGGCCACGGTCAGGCCGTTGATGGTGACGCGACCGGTGTCGGTGAGCGACGACACGACGAGGTTCTCGGGCACCAACAGGTCGAAGCTCACCGCGAAGAGCTTGTTACGACCGGAGTTGGGGAGCTGCACTGACAAGACCAGCTCGCCGCCGTTGAGGTGCTCGACGATCTCGACCTGCTCGGCCGCAGCCTTCGCCTGCGACTTGTCGTCGAAGCCCGACGCGTGGATCTTCACTGTGCCCGAGATGGTCCCGCCCGCCCCTGTGCGCCGCAGCCGCACCGCTCCGGCCGCGTTGTCGATGACCAGCGCGCTCGTCGGCTTCGCTTGTGGCGAGTACGTCAGCGACACATCGAAGCTCTCGGTGCACGCAGACATCGACGACAGGCACAGTCCCACCAACATCGCCGCTCGCATCACCGTGACTGCCATCATCATCGTGCTCCGGTCCACTTGCGCGGGCGGCCTCTACGGTTCCGACCGCGGCGGCATTCAAGCACACTCGCGCTGGCGCGACCATCTTGCCGCCCTTGGCAACGGCAGCCGACGGCGCTACGGCGCCTCGAAGCCTGTTGCGCTCGGTCCCTCACGAGCATATGCCAGGCTGATGTCCGACCAGCCCCCTAAGCTCCTCGTCTATGGCGCCAATGGCTACACCGGGACCCTCATCGCCGAGCTCGCTCGCACCCAGGGCCTCACCCCGGTCCTCGCCGGTCGCAACGCCGAGAACATCGCCGCCCTGGCCGAACGCCTCGGCTTCGAGCATCGCGTGTTCGGACTCGACGTGCCCTCGACTGTCGACGCCTGCCTCGAGGGCGTCGCCGTCGTGTTGCACTGCGCCGGCCCATTCTCGCGCACTGCCGCGCCGATGGTCGATGCATGCATCCGGATGGGCGTGCACTACCTCGACGTCACCGGCGAGTTCGCCGTCTTCGAGGCGCTCAGGCAGCGCTCGTCGGAGGCCCGCGAGGCGAAGGTGATGTTGTTGCCCGGCGTCGGCTTCGACGTCGTGCCCTCAGACTGCCTCGCGGTCCACACCGCGCGCCGCATCACCCAGCCCACCCGCCTGCGCATCGCCATCCTCGGCCTCGGCGCCAGCATGTCGCACGGCACCGCGACCACCATGGTCGAAGGCTTGAGCAACGGCAGCTGGATCCGCAAGGGCGGCAGCCTCGTCAAGATCGCGCCGGGCTCCCTCACCCGCAAGTTCGACTTCGGCCGCGGCCCGAGCATCACGATGGCGGTGCCCTGGGGCGACCTCGCCACCGCGTACCACTCGACCGGGATCCCGGACATCGAGACCTACTTCAGCATCAAGCGCAGCATGCTCTGGGGAGCGCGCACGATGGGGCGGCTACCCTGGCTGCTCGGCAGCGGCCCGGTCCAGCGCCTCATGAAGCGACGCGTCGACGCGCGCCCGGCCGGCCCGACCGCCGACCAGCGCGACAAGGGGCGTTCGATCTTCGTGGTCGAGGTCGAGAACGCCGCGGGGCTTCGCGCCACCTCGCGTCTCGAGACCGGCAACGGCTACTCGCTCACCGCGCTCGCGGCTCTGCACATCGCCAAGCGCGTGCTCGCGGGCAACGCCCCGGTCGGCTTCCAGACGCCAGCGACAGCCTACGGACCGGACCTGATCCTCGAGATCCCGGGCACCCGTCGCGAAGACCTGTGACGAGCCGATAGCTATCGTAGCGGCCGAGCCACTGACTATCGTAGCAGCCGAACCACTGACTATCGTAGCGGCCGAGCCACTGACTATCGTAGCGGCCGAGCCACTGACTATCGTAGCGGCCGAACCACTGACTATCGAAGCGGCCGAGCTTGCTCGGCCGAGGGCTAGAAGCTCGACGACGCTCAGCTCCTCGATGACTCTCAGATTCCGGGCTCTTTCTCAGCGCGCTCTTTCTCGGCGCGCTCGGCGGCGAGGAAGGTGCGCAGGCAGCCGGAGGTGCAGAAGAGCATCAGGCGCCCATCGCGCGACAATGCTTGCGTCGTGCGGCGCGGGTCGACCGCAGCATCACAGGTCGGGCAGGTCAGGCCGCTGGCGTTGTCGCCCAAGGCTGACCCTTTAACGACCACCTTGGTCGACTGGTTGGGATCGTCGCTCACGGTGGCAATGTCGCCGAGATGCGCGCGGCTGGCAAGGGCTTCGGGCGAAGCCCGCCAGCCGACCTCCGTTCGCCGAGCCGCTACTCGGCCCCGCGTCCACCCTGCGACATGCTGCTCTTGCGGGTGACCGTCTCGGCCAGGCCGAGCACGCACGTGTTGAGGTCGACCCCGGTGCACGCGTCGACCCACGCGCTGAAGCCGCCGACGGTAGCCCAGTCGATCCATTGGACTTGCGACAGCGACACGTAGGCGTCCGCTGCGATCGCGTCGGCGCCGACGAGATCCTTGACCATTGGCAATACGAAGCCGCGATCCTCCGACGGTCGGCCGATGAAGTGCCACGTGAAGGACGACTGCGAGCCGCTCAGGTAGAGGTCTGCGACGAACGCGTCGGTCGCGGCCGGCAGGCCCGCCTCGTGGCTCCAGCCGAGGGTCCAGTGACCGGCTTCGTCGGTCGAGACCGACGCGCTCCACACACGCGGCAGCAGGTCGCGCTCGAAGCTGACCTTGCCTGTACCGGGCAGATACGTGCCGAGCTCGGTGTAGCTGCGCTGTCCGTTGCCGTCGGCACCGAGGTGCTCGGTCGCGACGCTCCAGCCGAGGTGGCCGTGCTCGATGTTGGGGAACTTCGAGGCGACGGTGACGGGCACGCCAGGGGCGACGAAGCCACTCGGGCCGCCGCGCCAGAAGTCCCAGAAGATCTCGGACTTGTGGCCGAATTGGTACGAAACGTCGAACGGTCCGGGGCTCGCGCCGGGGTCGATCTCGATCGCGAAGCCGGCATAGTCGCCGCGCCAGGGTCCGGTCAGATCGACTGGGGCGTTCTCTCGGATACCGGGGTAGGGCACGTGCATCGCGGAGAGGAACCCGAGCTGCGTACCGTCCGAGCCGATCGCCTCGACGATCACCGTGAAGTCGGCTTCGGCGGTGCAGCCGCGATCGAACCACGTCTCGAACGAGGTCGCCGGGCTGCCCTCGAAGTACATGTCGTCCGCGCCACAAGCGGTCGCAACGCGGTAATGGTCGGTGCCTTCGGGCGCCCGCGGAACCGTCACGTCGAGGTAGAAGCCACCGAGCCCGGGGTCGTTGTCGGTGCTGCCGTCGTCCACTTCGAGCGATACCTTCTGGCCCGGCTCGAGGCCCATGAGGCTCGTCCACTCGCTGTACGAGTAACCGCTGAAGCGCGTCACCGCGGTCGCGCTGCAGCCGGCGACGATGGTCGCCTCGGCCATGCCCGAGTCGTCGGTCGTCACGCTCGCCAGCGCCGTGCCGTCGGGCGCATTGATGACCACCGTGTCCTCGACGCGCGGCTTGCCGCGGCTCGACAAGGTCAGCGTGACAGGCCCGAACATGGTGCCGAGCGACACGCACGGACCCGGGTTGCCAGCGCGATCGACCTGCATACCGTAGAGTTCCGGCGTCGCCGCCGCCGCCGTGATGTCTCCGTGCCAGCGGCCGGTTGCGTCGATCGTGGCCGCGCCGAAGATGTCCTCCCAGCACGTCGCCGAGCCGGACAACATCACGTCTGCGCCTACCTCGCCGGCCCCTTCGACCGCGAACGTCGCGATCCCCACTCCCCAGCTGGTGCCGCGGATCCCGTTGGCCGTCGGCGCGGTCGGGGCCAGGCTGTCGTGAACGTAGGTGCCGAGCTCGTAGCACACACTGGCGTTGCTGGCCTGGTCGACCACGCGCATCCAGAAGGTGCTGGCCGCGTTCGCCGCGACATCGAGGAGTGCTGTCCAGCCGCCGACGCCTGCCACGCCATCGCAGTCGGCGACATCGCTCTCCGTGTCGAGCTGCGCCACGGCCGGGCCCGAGCACGCCTCGTTCGAATAGATATGGATCGCGGTGTCGGACTCGGCGCAACCCGCCACCGGGAACTTCGCGTCACCGCCGTGCGGCACGGCGAGCGCTGCGATGGTCGCGCTCCCCAGCGTCGGCACGACCGGCGTCTCGTCGTCATGCACGATCATCGCGAGCGACTCGCAGCCGCTCGCATTGCCGGCCGCATCAAGGGTGCGTGCGAAGATCTCGTTCACGCGATTCTTCGCGAGCGTCGCCACGATCGTCGTGGTCTGCCCCGCGTCGAGGCGCACCACGCGCCACGGCGTACCCGCGCAATCGGCAGCCGCAGCGAGCAGCGCGCGCCCATTGGGCAGGCTCGTGTGCTGAAACAGCTCGACCGACACCGCCTCGGGCGGCGCGGCCAGATCGAGCTCGGCGAAAGCAATCGAAGTCGGCGACGCGACCGGGCTCGCCAATGCGATCGGCGCGGGCGCGGTCATGTCGCTGACGAAGATCGAGAAGCTCGGGCGGCACTCGCTCGCAAGGCCCGCACGATTCTCGGCGCGCACATAGAGTGCGGTCTCGCTGTCCTCGGGCAGCGTGAGGCCTACCGAGAAGCGGCCGGCCGCGTCGACCGCGCCCGCGCCCAGCGCGTTCGTGCACTTCGCGTCGCCGAAGAACGACAGGCTCGAGAGCGCCTCGGCGGTGCCCTGCACGAGCGGCGTGGTGCTCGGGGCGGGCGACGCGGGCGAGAACCCGCCGATCGTCACCGGGCCAGGCAGGTCACACGCATCGCCGATGCCGTCGCCGTCGGCATCTTCCTGGCCTGGGTTCGCGACGTCGACACAGTTGTCGCGGTCCGAGCCAACGCTGTCGTTGTCGCGGTCGTCATCGACGCAGTCCGCGATCCCATCGCCATCGGAGTCGCCGCTGCCTTCGTCGGTCTGACCGTCGCAGTCGTTGTCCTTGCCGTCGCAGGTCGTCTCTACCGCCTCGTAGCCCGGCACCGCTGCGTAGTCGCAGGTCGCGACGTGCGCGTCCGAGCACGCCACTGTCGCCTGTGCCTGACCCGCGCCACACACGCCGACCGGGCTGCATGCCCATGCGCGCATTGCGGACAGGTCGCTCGCGGTCGCGGTGTCGTCCGCATCGAGCTGGTCGACGAGGCAGTCGGCGTCGGCGTCGCGGGTCGCGCTCTCGAGCACGTCGGGCTTGCCGTCGCCGTCGCTGTCGACGTTCGACACCGCCGCGCTGACCTCGTCGCCGTCGGGCACGCCGTCATAGTCCGAGTCGGCATTCAACGGGTTCGATCCGAGCGCGCCTTCGATCCCATTCGTGAGTCCGTCGAGATCGGCGTCGGCATCGGGGTCGAGGCACTGACCCGCGAGGCACAGGCCACTCTCGCATTCACTCGACGTGCTGCAGGTCTCGCCCAGTGGCCGCTTCGCGTCGACTGCGCACGCACCAGCGATGAAGGCCATCCCGAGCCAGGTGGTCAGACCGAATCGTGAGCGAAGGCCAGACGGAGCCTGGCCGGTGCGAGTGCGTCGCGACATTTTCTCTACTCCCAAAGGGGGCCGATACCCGCAAAGGCTTGGCTGGGTGTCAAGCCAGAGAGGGCGCGGCAAGTGCGTTTCCAGCCCATCCTACGCGACGTGATGGGGTTCGGATCAAGTACAAGTGCGGCGTGGGCCTTGTCACCGAGTGTGTTACATCCCACCGCCCTTACGTCCCCATCGCATTGGATTCACGTATGAAATCACGCTGGAACGACGACGAAGCCGCCCGCCATACCGAGCCCCTGGCGCTGCGCGCCTATACGTCGCGGCTCCTCGGCGCCGACGAAGACCTGGTCCTGCATGGCGGTGGCAACACCAGCTTGAAGACGACCGAGACCGATTTCTGCGGCGACTCGACCGATGTGCTCTGGGTGAAGGGCAGCGGCTGGGACCTGAAGTCGATCGCGCCGGCGGGCTTCGCCCCGGTCCGCATGCGCACCTTGTTGGCGATGGGCGCACGCGACACGCTGAGCGACACGCTGATGGTGAAGGAGCAGCGCGCCGCGATGCTCGATCCCGACGCGCCGCTGCCAAGCATCGAGGCGGTGCTGCACGCGCTCATCCCGTTGCCGTGGGTCGACCACACGCACGCGGACGCGGTCGTCGCGCTGTCGAACTCGCCAATGGGCGAGGAGCGGCTGCGCTCTCTTTATGGAGACCGTGTCTTCTTCGTGCCGTACGTGATGCCCGGCTTCGAGCTCGCGAAGGTCGTGCAGCGGGTCCTCGCCGAGCACGACGTGACCGCATTCGAAGGCATGGTGCTGATGCACCACGGCGTCTTCTCGTGGGGCAACAGCGCGCGCCAATCCTATGAGCGCATGATCACGTTGGTCGATGACGCCGAGAAGTGTCTACTCCAAAATCGCGCCTGGAACGTGCTGGCCGAAGTGCCTCCGTCGCCACCCGAGCCGGCCGAGTTCGCGTCGCTGCGGCTCGCGGTCTCGCAGGTCGCACAGGTTCCGTTGGTCGCACGCCTCGATACCAGTCCCGAGGCTGCAGGCTTTGCAAGCCTTCCCGGCATCGCCGAGATCGCGACCCGTGGCCCACTCACGCCCGACCATGTAATCCGCACCAAGCGCCTCCCGGTCGTGCTCGCGGCGGGCGCGGATGGCGCCGAGATCCAGCGCGCCGTCCGCGCTTACGCCGACGACTATGCGGCGTTCTTCGCGCGCCATCGACGACCTGGCCAGCTGATGTTGGACCCGGCGCCGCGCTGGGCGGTGTGGCCGGGCAGGGGTCTCGTCGCGTTCGGCAAGGACGCGAAGGAGGCCGACGTCGTGCTCGACATCGCGCGCCACACCGCGCGCGCGATCCAGCGCGCCGAAGCGATGGGGCGTTGGCAGGCGCTGCCCGAGGCCGACCTGTTCGACATGGAGTACTGGGAGCTCGAGCAGCGCAAGCTCAAGAAGGCCGGCTCACGCCCGGAGCTGCAGGGGCAAGTGGCGCTCGTCACCGGCGTGGCGCACGGCATCGGGCGCGCGACCATGCAGCGCTTGCAACAGCTCGGCGCGATGGTCGTCGGCCTCGACCGCGACCCGATCGTGCTCGAGCTGTCGTCGTCCTCGTCGCTCGGTCTCGTGTGCGACGTCACCGACGCGAACGCCGTCGACGCCGCCATCGCGCAGACGGTGATGGCCTTCGGTGGCCTCGACCTGCTTGTCTCGAACGCTGGCACCTTCCCCGAGGCGACCCCGCTCGGCGACATCACGGATGCGGCCTGGGCCGCGACGCTGGCCCTGAACCTAGATGCCCACTTCAAGGTGCTGCGCGCCGCGACACCGCATCTCGTGAAGGGCCAGAGCCCATCGGTGGTCATCGTCGCTTCGAAGAACGTGCCCGCCCCGGGTCCCGGCGTGGCCGCCTACTCGGTCGCCAAGGCCGGCCTCACACAGCTCGCGCGCGTCGCCGCCCTCGAGCTCGGCGAACAGGGAATCCGCGTCAACGTCGTCCACCCCGACGCCGTCTTCGACACCCACCTCTGGGACGCCGCCAAGATCGCCGCGCGCGCCGCCAATTACGGGCTCACCGTCGAACAATACAGGGCGCGCAACATCCTGCGCCGCGAGGTCCGCGCGAAGGATGTCGCGACCGTGATCGCGCGCCTCTTGTCGAGCGACTTCGCCTGCACGACCGGTGCTCAGATCCCAATCGATGGTGGCAACAACCGCGTCATTTGATCGAGGCGATTCGCTTATCCAACGTCACCAGGCGTGGCCACGTGCCCAGCGCGGTTTGGCCCGTTGACCGACTTGGACGAGGCGTTAGTCTCGGCCTCGGAGGAACCCCATGACCGCAGATTCCAATGTTTCCAAGTCGCCTTCGAAGAACCCCAAGGGCGAGACCGAGAAGGTCTCGTACGCGGAGAAGAAGGCCCATCTCGACAAGCTACTCGATGCCTTCCACACAGGCTTCCTGGTGAGCCACGCGCGACCCGGCGCTGACCACCACTTCCACGCACGACCCATGGGTCTGCTCGGCCACGACGACAACGGCGACCTTTGGTTCGCGACCGGCATTGACTCGAACAAGATCGACGAGATCAAGGCCGACCCGACCGTGCTCGTCACCTTTCAGGACGGCGGCCGCTTCGTCGCCATCACGGGCCAGGCGGAGGTCGTGCACGGTCGCAATTCGCCGAACAGGCGAAGCCATAGCGAGGCGAGCGTAACCAGCAAGATCGACGAGCTCTGGAACCCGCACCTCGAGGTGTGGTTCCCCAAGGGCAAGGACGACCCGAACCTCGCGCTCCTCAGGGTCGACGCCAAGGAAGCCTCGTTCTGGGACAGCAGTGGCTCACGTGGCTTGAAGTACCTGTTCCAGGCCGCTGCGGCGCTCATCACCGGCTCGCGCCCCGAGGGGCAGGACAGCGAGAAGGACAACGCCACCATCAAACTCTGAGATGAACGGCGACGCCAGCGACCGGGAAGTGCAGCCACACCGCAAGCACTGGCCGCTCGCTGAGCGTCGCCAATGGGCATAGATCGTCCCGCGGATCCGCCGCCGCTGACCATCGTCGACCAGCTTGCGCGCGAACGACACCTCGCAATACCAACGCGCGTCTGGCCAACGCTCGGCGACGAAGCCCGCGAGTCGGTCGGCGGAGGTCAGCATAACGTCGCCCTGGACGTGCGTGACCACATCGTAGCTCGCAATCCAGCGCGCAGCGCACGCGCGTAGCCCGGCTTCATCGCCGCTACGGTCGCTCGCGAGGAAGCCATGTAGCGCCGTCCCGATCCGGTCCCACTCGCGAAAGCCCTGTGGCTCGCTGCGAGTGACGCGCGCATCGCGGAGCAGGCCACCGCCGCGAGCTGTTCGGCGACCCATGCGTCTCGCCCGGCGAGCACCTCGTCCTCGTCGCCATCACGCCCACACAGCGGCTCGAGCTCCGCATCCGCGAGCGCATCGTCCGACGCCACCAGCAACGTCAGGCCCGCTATCGCGCAGCGCCCATCCGGCGTCTGCAGCAAGCCCTCGCACACGGTCGCAGCGCGGATCCCCAGCCGCTCAAGCGCGCACGCCACCGCCCGACACTCCGCGTTGGTCGCGACCAGCACCGCGATGTCACCCGCCACGACCGGACGCACGACCTTCGTCGCCCGATCCAGCACCGACGTCGCGCTCGTGTTGGCCAACAAGCCCGCGACCAGTTCGGCCATCACCAGCCCGAACGGATCCCTCGCCGGATAGAAGCCGAGCCCGAGCGGCGGCAGCGCCGCGAGCTCCGTCGGGTCCTCACGATACGCTGTCGCGCGCACGTCCGCCGGGTTGATCCCATCCGCGAACGCGCTCGCGGACAGCTCCGAACTCAGCGCGACCAGCTCGGGCCGCGACCGTCGATTCACAGTGAGGTGCTCGACCGAGCCGCCGCGTGCACGAATCGCCGCGAGCACCTCGTCGACCAGCGCCGGGTCGGCCCCGTTCCACTCGAAGATGCACTGCTTCAGATCGCCGACCCAGGCCGACCCGCCAGCCAGCCCATGCAGTCGCGTAAATAGCGCCAGTTGTTGGGAATGGTGGGCGCTGATCTGTGCGAGCGGCCCGTTGTTCCAAGTTGCGACACATGGTGATCGGGCGTCCACTATCCCGGACGGCACGCCTGCCCTGCACGATCAGATGTCACGTGCCTGTTTCATGACTCTACGAATACACTGAAGTATCTGCCGCTACTCGCGACGCAGACTGAGACGCAAGGCCGGCATCCAGCCGAGCTCGAAGCTCGTGACGAACAGCTCATCGACCGCGACGCGCACCGGCAGGCACGGCGTATAGAGCTGGTACCAGGGCATCTTCACGGTCAGCGCGTCCATCACGTGCGACGTCTCCTCGACCGGCAGCACCGTGGCCCGCCCACTGCCCTGGATGAAGTCGAGGGTCGCGTCGTTCTTCGAGACCGAGAACGCGACCCGCCCATCGACCTGGAGGTTGGCCATCGTCTTGCCGTGGCGCTCGACCATCAGGACGAGGTCGAGGTCAGCCAGGCCACTCGGCTCCCCCGACCGCCACAGCGCGTTGGGGGCGCGCGTGAAGTAAGCGCCGAGGATCCAAGGCGACCACGCCCCGCCGAGCGTCGCGAGCTGCACGGCGTTGTTTTCGTCGAAGACTCTGCGTGCGCGCGCGGCGACTGCCGCGGTCGAGTCGAACGGGGTCGGGGCTACATCGGCGGAGATCGACTGGGCAGTAGACATGGAGACCTCTCGAGTTGGGGCCGCGCCTGCGGCCGTCAGAACAGGCTCACGGCCAGGCCGAGGGAGACGAGCGCCCCCAGGGCGAGATGGACCTTGGCTGCGTCGATGCGCACCAGCGCCAAGCTCGGAGCTTGCAGACCGCGTGCAGCGTCCGCGTTTGTCGCGCGCATGAGCGGCACGAGGAGCCGCGCCATCGGCAGCGCCGCGACGATGGGGATCAGCACCGCTGCCCACGGCAAGCCGGCGAGAGCGCCCGCGACCGGCCACAACACCAGCGCCAGCGCATAGACCAGCAGCAGATAGAAGCGCGACCCGGCCACGCCGAGCGCCAGCGCCAACGTCTTCGCACCGGTCGCCGCGTCGGCCTGCATGTCCTGGAAGTTGTTGATATGCAGGATGCCGACCGCGGCGAAGCCGAAGGCCAGTCCGAGCGCCAGCACCAGCGGCGACGTCGTGCCAAACGCCGCCAGCGCGAAGCCGACCGTCAGCACCGGCCCGCACAGCGTCACCACAGCGAGGTCGCCGAGCGCGCGATACTTGAGCCCAGGCCCGCTGCTATAGCCCCACGCTCCGAGCGCGGCCATCACCACCACCAGCGACAGCGATGGCTCCGTGATGAGCGCCGGCAGCCCCAGCAGCATTCCGAGCGCGAACGCCAGCCAGGCGGCGCGGCGCATGCTTGTGCGCGAGACGAGCCCCGCCTGCAGGACGCCCGATCCGCCGAGCGTGCCGGGCACGTCGATGCCGCGGTCATCGTCCTCGACATCGTTCATGAGGTTCACGCCGATCTGAACCGCAATAACTCCAAGGGCAGCCGAAAGGGCCAACCCCCACGCGATGTCCCAGCCGAGCACGCCGCCGAGTAGCCCCGTCGCCAGGCACGGCGCGAACGTCGCGGTCAGGCTCGGGGCCCGAATCGCGCGCAGCCAGGTGGCCAGCGAGGGTGCATTGGCAGGCTTCGATTCATTCAGTGCAGCGATGTCGTCCATAGTGAGTTCACTTTCCAGCGAGGATTTGGAACGCGCCCAGCACATCCAGCCGGGCGGTCTTGAGAAACGCTAGCAGCGCCTTCTCGACGAGCGAAGACAGCTTGCGCATGCGCTCCAGCCGCTGCCGCGCCTCTTTTGGCGCGCCGGCTTCCTTGGCGATCTTCTCGGCCCGCTCGAGGTCGCGGCGCACGCGCGTGACCAGCGATGCCTCGCGCTCCTCGATGACCTTGCGGACCATCTTCATCAGGTCGACCTCGGCCTCGTAGCGCCAGGTGCCGTCCGCCGGCGTGCGCACGCGCCGCACGATCTGCCACTGCTCGAGCTCGCGCACGAGGATTGATACGGCCCCCTTCGACAGCCCCAGCGCCTCCTGCAGATCCTGCGCGTTGTGCGGTCGCCCGCGCAGATAGAGCAGCGCCCACACCCGCCCCTGGTTTCTCTTGAACTGCCAGAAGTCGATGACGTTGCCGACCGCGTCGACGACCAGCGCCTCCCATGGGGCGAGGTTGCCAGGGCTCTCGAACTCGTCGCTGCCCTCGTCGTGGGTCGAAAAACCTCTCATGCGTGCTCTCCCTCTTCGCTGCTTCCATCGGCGGCACGAGGGTAGCGCGCCGCCGACGAGGTCGCCAGGGACGCGGCCCACGCGAACAGCGCCGCCACACCTGCCCCTCCGCTGGAGGGCTCGCCTCTCGCGAGCTCCACCGCAAGCAGTGCCCGGGCCGCGGCGATCTCCCCCTGTACGCGGGCGACGGCCTGCGTCATCGCCCCGGTCGCCACCACCTGTGCGACCAGGCTCCGGGTGTCTACGCCCGGCTCGCACCATGCCGCGTCGAGCGCCGCGGGCAACGTCGGCGACGAGCTCGCCGCGAGCAACACCGGATACGACGGGTTGCCGTCAGCCAGGTCCTCCGCGAGGTCACCGATGTCGTCGGCGATCTGAAAGGCCACCCCGAGGCGCCGCAGCGCCAGGTCGTAGCGCTCGGCTTTCGCAGGCTCACCGCCTGCCATCGCGACCAGCCAGGCAGCGATCCCGAAGAGCGCGCCGGTCTTGCCCTCGGCCATCGTGCACCACGCCTCGGGCGAGAGATCGGCGCGCCTGCGCATCGCCACCTCGAACGCGACGGCCCGCGTCATCTCCGCCACCACGTCGATCGCGCGTGCCATCGCCACCGGTCCGAGCCCACGCAGGCGCCTCAGCGCCGAGGTCAGCAGCAGGTCGCCCGACAGCACCGCGATGGTCGCACCCCAACGCGCGTTCGCCGACGGCAACCCGCGCCGCTCGGTCGCGCCATCGATCACGTCGTCGTGTAGGAGGCTCGCCGCGTGGACCAGCTCGACCGCGATCGCCGCATCCATTACCGAGCTCGCAGCGACGCCGAGCTGTTCGCCGACGAGCCATGCCACCATCGGCCGCGCCCGCTTCGATTCGTGCGCCAACACCATCGGCCGCGCCGCCTGCTCCAGCATCCCCGCGCCGACCATGGTCGCCGTGAGTTCGCGCTCGACCGACCCGAGGAACGCCGCGAGCCCGCTCGGCACTGCCACCAGCCCTGGGCCAGCCGCTACGGAAGGATGGGCCATCATGGCGTCCTCATGGTTCGAGACTTTTGCGAGGTTCATGCAGTTCACGTCATCGTGAACTGCGAGAACACCAGTTGCTCACCAAAGCCCGAACGTCAAGCATCCGGACCGCTACGAACTCACTCCGCCGCATCTGTAGCGGCCGAGCGTGCCGCATTTGTAGCGGCCGAGCTTGCCGCATTTGTAGCGGTCGAGCGTGCCGCATTTGTAGCGGTCGAGTTTGCCGCATTCCTAGCGGCCGAGCTTGCCGCATTCGTAGCGGCCGAGCTTGCCGCATTTGTAGCGGCCGAGCTTGCTCGGCCGACGCAGCAGATCCACTCAGTTCGTCAGCTTGATCCAGGCGAACGACCGGCCACCGAGCGCCAGCGTCAGGTTTGTACCGTCGCTCATCGGCGCCGCATCCATACCCTCGGCGACGATCACCTCGGCCTTGCCACCACCGAGCGCCGCGAGCGGGATCTGGAACGCCGGCACCGCGGCCTTGTCGACGTTCGTGACGACCAGCACGCGGTCAGCACCAGCGGTGCGCAGGAACGTGACCACGCCCTTGCCGCCCCTCTGATCGATGCGCTTCTGATCACCGCGGCGCAGCGCCAACGACGCCTTCCGGAGCGGCACGAGCCGCCGATAGAGCGACAGCAACGAGCCGCTGTCGGCCGCCTCGGTAGCGACGTCGATGCCGGCCGCCTCGTCGGTCATCGGCCACCACGGCTCGCCGGTCGTGAAGCCTCCGGTCGCGGTCGCATCCCAGTGCATCGGCGTGCGCTTGTTCTCGTCTTCGCGCGCAGCGCCGCCGACCATGCCGATCTCCTCACCGTAGTAGATGAACGGAGTGCCCGGTGACGCGAGCATGATCGCCGCCGCGACCCGCAGCTTGAGCGGGTCCTTCATCATCTCGCGGGCGACCCGGAACATGTCGTGGTTGGTGAGGAACGGGGCCTCGAAGCCGCGGTCCTTGAACGCGTCCACGCTGCGGTCGAGCATCTGGTTCAAGCGTGAACGAACACCGTCGCGCGCGGTCTCGACGATTGCGCTCGCCATGTCGAACGAGAACGCGAGGTCGAGCTCATCGCCATCACCCGCGTAGGCCGCCTGGTCTTCGGCGTTGGTCCACGCCTCACCAAGCAACAGGGTCCCCGGGTAGGCCGCGTCGATGCGCTTGCGCAGGCCGTTGAGGTACGCGTGCGTCGCGAGCGTGTCGGCGTTCTGGCCATCGGGGGTCTCGATGAGATAGCGGATCGCATCGATGCGGAACCCGGCCAGGCCGCGCTTCACCCAGAAGCCCATGATGTCTTCCATCTCGCGCTGGACCTCGGGGTTGGCGATGTTGAGGTCGGGCATGCCGCTCCAGAAGAGCCCGTAATAGAAGCGCTTATTCAGCTCGTGCCAGACCTTCTCGCCGTCCCACGGGCGCGACCAACCTTCGGGCGCCGTGTCGCGCCACGAGTACCACTCAGACTTCGGATTGCCCGGCCCCTTACGCGACTCGAGGAACCAAGGGTGTCGATCGGACGAGTGGTTCAACAAGAGGTCGATGATGATGCGGATGCCGCGCGTCTTGGCCGCCGCGACCAGCGCGTCGAGGTCCGCCAGCGTGCCGTAGTCCGGGTTCACATCGCGATAATCAGTGACGTCGTAGCCGTGATAGCTGGGCGACGGGTGGATCGGCATGAGCCACACGAGGTCCACCCCTAGCGACGTCAGGTGGTCGAGGCGCCGCTCGATACCTTTCAGATCACCGATGCCATTGCCATCGGAGTCCTGGAACGAGCGCACGAAGATCTCGTACCCGACCGAGTCGCGCCACCATTGGGTTGCGGGTGCGCTTGCGGGCGTGTGTGCGAGCGTGGGCGCGCTTGCGGGCGTGGGCGCGCTTGCGGGCGCGGGCCTGGGCGCGACCTCGGGCCCCTCGGGCGGCGACGACTTGCAGGCGACCAGCGCAGCAACGCTCCAAACCGCGATCCCGAGGCGCATGTTCATCCCTTCACACCACCGGCGGTGAGCCCACCGACGAGGTTGCGCTGCAGCGCGAAGAACAGCAGCACGACCGGCAGCGACACGATGATCGACGCCGCCGCGAACTTGCCCCACTCGACCGACTGCTCACCGACGTACGCATAGATGGTGACCGGCAGCGTGAACGACGTCGGCTCCTCCATCAGCGTGAACGCGAGCACGAACTCGTTCCACGCGGTCATGAACGAGAACAGCGCCGTGACCGCGACCGCCGGCATCGAGAGCGGTAGGATGATGCGCCAGAAGATCGTGAACTGGCTCGCGCCATCCATGATGGCACTCTCTTCGAGGTCCTTCGGGATGGTGTCGAAGTAGCCTTTCAGCATCCACACCGCGAACGGGATTGCGGTCGTCGCGTACACCACGATGAGGCCCAGCGACGCATTGAGGAGCCCGAGCGCGTCGAGGATCAGATAGAGCGGCACCATCATCAGCATGCCCGGGAACATCTGGCTCACGAGGAACGCCATAAGCCCCGCCTTGCGCCCCGCGAAGCGGAAGCGCGAGAAGGCGTAAGCCGCGGTCGTCGCGAGGAAGATACCGAGGATGGTCGTCGCCACCGAGATGATGATCGAGTTGAGCAGCTGGCGCCCGAAGAGCCACTCGCCGCGCGAGCTCGTCGCGGTCACGACCGCCTCGAAGTTATCGAGCGACCACTCGCGCGGCAGCGGATTGAGCGACGCATTTGCGCCCGAGTCGCCCGGCGAGAACGCGATGCGCAGCACGATGAACAGCGGATACAGCGTCGCCAGCGTGATAAAGATCAGCGTCCCGTGCGTGACAACGCTGCCCCAGAGAGACTGCTTCTTCATTCGAAAGCCCCCTCGGTGGCTCGGGTCATGCGGTTCTGCATCCACCCGTAGAGCAGCAGGATGACGAAGATCAGAATCGAGTACGCGGCCGCGAGCCCGAAGCGATTGAGCACCTTGAACGCGTAGTAGGCCTCGGTGACGAGGATGTTGGTCTCGTTCTCGGGCGCGCCGCCAGTGACCAGGTAGATCACGTTGAACATGTTGAAGGTCCAGATCACCCCGAGGATGATCGCTGGGACCAACGCGGGCTTGAGCAGCGGCAGGGTCACCTTCCAGAACTTCTGGAAGCGCGTCGCGCCATCGATGTCGGCCGCCTCGTACAGGTCCTTCGGGATCGACTGCAGCGCGCCCAGCGTCACGACCATCATGAACGGAAAGCCGAGCCACGTGTTCGTCGTCAGCGCCGCGATGTAGTTGCTCGCGAAGCTCGAGCCGGGCCCGAGCCAGTTGACCGGCTCGAGGCCGAGCACATCGAGGAAGCCGTTGACCGCGCCGAAGCTCGGGTTGAATAGCGACTTCCAGATGAGCGCGGTGATGTAGTTCGGCACCGCCCACGGCACCACCAGCAGCACCCGATAGAGGCTCTTCAGGCGCAGGTTCTCGCGGTTCAGGACCAGCGCCAGCGACACGCCGATTCCCACGTGCAGGACGACATTGGACACGGTCCAAAGCACCGTGAACCCAGTCGTCGAATAGAAGGTCGTGTGCGCCGTGTCCGACGGCACGAGGATCTCCTTGAAGTTGGAGAGCCCCGTGAACTCACCGTCCGAGAAAAACGCGAGCGCGACGCCCATCGCGAACGGGATGAACACCAGCACGATCATCCCGATCATCGCTGGGAACACATACAGATAGACGCCTGGCTTCTCGCGCACGCCGCGCACCACGGACGCGAAGCCCGGCCCGCCCAACAACCCGGCGACGCCCGCCATGAGTGCGGTCCAGAAGACCAAACCAAACGACTGCCCCAGCAATACGACAACGATCGAGACGATGGCCGCGCCCGCGAACGCGAGCCGCTCCGGCGTGACGAACGCCTTCAACCGTTCACCCACCGGCACCTTCACGCCCTTCTTCGCCTCCGTCTTTGGTGCGGGCTTGGGCACGAAGCTGAGCGCGAAGCCGAGCGCCAACGCGAGCAGGATCCCGATCCATACCATCGCCGTCGACACGCTCGGGGCGGGCTTGATGACCCGCTCCGACACACGCACGAGGCCGAGATACACGCCGTCCTTGATGACCGGAGCGACCGCCGCGAAGAGCGCGACACCGGCGTGGCTCGGGTCGTCGTCGTCGCTGAAGTCGGCCGCCGCGAAGCGACGGTCGGCGGGGATCGGCTGCTTCTTCGTGTGGTAGTCGTCGAGCTCCGCGCTGCGGTTCAACAGGTCTTGCGCGAACACGGTCGCGTCGATGGGTTTGGCGAGCGGGTCTTGGATCCACTCGACCGCCACCACCGAGCCGACGGCGATGCCGAAGTCGTCGGTCCCACCGGAGGTGACCACATGCACCGACGCGGCCTTGTCGAGGCCGACCTTCGCAGCCGCCGGTCCGCCCGCCACCACCGCCGCCGCGAGCTGGTCAGCCGCGACGCCGACGCGTTGTTCGACGATCTTCCTGAACGTGTGCGCGTCCTGCCAACGCGTCAGTCCGACCGCCGCGCCGCCGACCGTCACGATGACCAACGTCAACGCGACCGCATCGGCGATGCGCACGTAGAGGCGTCGCTCGGGCGCCGCTGCGACGCGCTCGCTCACTGCGGTTTCTCGGCCTTGCCGATGTCGCCGACCATCTTGGCCTGCGCCTTCTTCAGCTCTGTGGCCGGCTTGCGATCCGCGACGAAGATACCCGCGGAGATCGCCGTGTCCGCCGACGTCCACAGGAGCTGCATCTCGGGGCTCGCGTCCATCAGCACCGCGTGCTCGGCCTGCTCCTGGAACACCTTCATGACCGGGTCGGTGGCCGCGCCCTCGGCCAGCACCGCCGCGTTGCACACGGGCTGCTTGCCGATGGTCATGCGCGTCTTTGCCGACTCCGCGCCCGCCAGATAGAGCGCCGCCTTGAGCGCCGCGTCCTTCTTCGTCGAGGTCTTCGTCACGAACACCGCCTCGATGCCGAGCATCGGCGCCGGGTACTTGCCCTGCACGGTCGGGATGGTCGCGATGCCGTAGTCGACGTTCTCGATCTCGGCCGTGAACCACGGCCCGTTGAAGACGACCGCGGCGTTGCCTTCGTTGAAGAGGCTCGTCACCATGAAGCCCGAGATGCCCGAGGGCAGCACCTTGTCGGTCATGTGCAGACCGCGCACGTACTCGAGGGCCGCGAGCTGTCCCGGGCTATCGAACGCGGGCACGTGGTTGTCGTCGAAGATGACCCCGCCGAACGCGTGGATCCACATCGCATGGAAGTAGAGGCCGCCCGCCTGATACACGATGCCATAACGCTCGTCCGGCTTCTGCAGCGGCTTCACCTTGGCGACCAATTCCTCCATCGTTGTGGGAGCTTCCGGCAGGAGCTTCTTGTTGTAGAACATCACGAGCGACTTGAACGCCATCGGCAAGCCGTAGAGGTTCTTGCGATAGACCAGCGCCTTGACCGACTGCGGCATATATTGCTTGAGCACCTCGCCGTCGACCTTGCCCGACAGCGGCTCGAGCACGCCCTTCTCGACCCAGTTGCCGACCATGTTGTGGGCGAAGATGAAGAGGTCTGGGCCCTGACCGCGCGGCACCGTGATCGTCACCTTGTCGACGAACGGGTCGTACGGGATCGCCTGCGAGCGGATGCGCACCTCCTTCTGCGAGTTGTTGAAGGCGTCGACGACCTTGTCGAACGCCTCCTGCTCACCCGCGCGATACGAGTGCCACAACACCACCTCGATGGTCTCTCCGCTCGGAGCGGGCGTCGCAGCATCCACAGCCGCGGCCACCGGCGCGGCATCGGGCGCGCTCGCGGCATCGGGCGCGGGCGCTGCATCGGACGCCATCGCGGGCGCCGTAGTGGGCGCGGGCGCCGCATCGGCTCCCGGCTCAGGCGCCTTCTTGCCACCGCAGGCCGCCAGCAGTGCCACCGACAGAGCCAGGATCAAAGAGGTTCTACGCATGGACGGTTCCGCTCGGGTCGAGGGTGAGGTTGCTGCCGGCGGCATCGAAGATGTGGATCTTGGACGCATCGATGGCGATCGCGAGGTTCTGGCCGATGGTGAGCGCGTGGTCGGCCGGCAGCCGCACGACCAGGTGGTTGGCTCCGCATTCCACGTGCGCGAGGTTCTCCGAGCCCATCATCTCGATGTGGATGAGCTGGCCACTGGTCGCGGCCGCGCCCCCATCGGGGAGGATGTGCTGGGGGCGAAAGCCGAGCGTCACCGGTCCGCGCGTCGCGCGCAGTCGCTCGGCATGCGCGGCGGTCAACGTCAGGTCGAAGCCCGTCGACTTGAAATGTAAGTCACCGCTTACAGACTCGAGTGTGCCTTCGACGAAGTTCATCGCCGGGCTGCCGATGAAGCCCGCCACGAACTTGTTCTTCGGCGCGAGGTAGACCTGCATCGGGGTCGCAAACTGCTGCAGCTCGCCCATCGACATCACCGCGATGCGGTCGGCCAGCGTCATCGCCTCGACCTGGTCATGGGTGACGTACACCATCGTCGCGCCGACGCGCCGATGCAGCGACGCAATCTCCAGCCGCACTTGTCCGCGCAGCTTCGCGTCGAGGTTCGACAGCGGCTCGTCGAACAGGAACACCGATGGCTGGCGCACAATCGCGCGGCCCATCGCCACGCGCTGCCGCTGCCCACCCGAGAGCGCCTTGGGCTTACGCTCGAGCAGCTCTTCCAGGCCGAGCATCTTCGCCGCGTCGTTCACGCGCCGGGTGATCTCTTCCTTCGAGGTCTTGCGCAGCTCGAGCCCGAACGCCATGTTCTGGCGCACGCTCATGTGGGGATAGAGCGCGTAGCTCTGGAACACCATCGCGATATCGCGGTCACGCGGCGGCACGTCGTTCATCACGCGCCCGCCGATCTTCAGCGTGCCCTTCGAGATCTCCTCGAGCCCCGCGATCATGCGCAGGCACGTCGTCTTGCCACATCCCGACGGCCCGACCAGCACCACGAACTCGCCGTTCTTGATGCTGAGGCTCACGTTCTTGGCCGCGACCACGTTGCCCGGATAGATCTTCCACACGTCCTCGAGCACGACCTCCGCGCTTGGCTTGCCTTCGCGCGCGTTCAGACTGAGTTGGGCCGGCGCTGCCGCCGTTGTCATCGCTTGCTCGGACACGCTCACTCCTCGATCGTCACGATGGTGTTCGGCGCCCTTGTTCCCGATGGGTCCGGCCGGTCCGCGAAGATGTCGCGCACCCGCACCCGCTTGGTCCCATCGGCTGGCACGGTGTAGCCGCGGTTGGTCAGCGGATACTCTTCGGTGCCGCCCCAGCTCTCGCCCGCGTGTCCGATGGTGTACTTGTACTGCAGGCCCGTACCCGGCACGAACGTGTGGCCGAACGTCCAGATCCCGTCATTCGCGACGAGGTCCGGCGCCACCCCATCATCCTTCATCGGGACCGTGTTTGGCGACCACTGCCCGAACACATCCTGGTTGCCGACGATCGACGGCACGCCCGTGCCATCGGGCGGCGGCGGGTCGCTGATCGCGGCGACGAGGTCGCCGGTCACGTCGAGCTCGAACGCGACCGTCACAAGCCGTGTCGGATCTGCGAACACGATCTGAGTGCCGACGTTCGGCGCGATGTCGCGCACCTCGCCACCCTCGACCGCGACCAGCAGGATCTCCAGCGGGTCGCCGTTTGTCATGCCGAGGTCCGACATCAGGAACTGCAGCTCAAGCAGCGTGCCACCAACGACCGGACCCCCGAGGTTGAGGGTCGCCGGGGCATCCTCCCAACCTCCCGCCGCGGTCGCCTTCTGCAGCTTCGCGACGGGTACGAGGCCCAAGAAGTTGATGGCGATCCGGCGCGCAGCACCACCCGACTGGAACGACGCAGCGACGCCCTCGGCGGTGGCCGCGGTCGGGTCTTGGACGAGCTCGCCGCCGACCAGGTGACCCTGGCTCGTATAAATGACGAGCTGGTAGTCAGTGCCGAGCTTGGCCGACAGGTCTTCGCGCAGATCGATGCCGAGGAAGATGCGCCCGCTCTGCAGGCGATTGAAGCCGTAGAAGACGCGCGCGATGTCGTCGTTGGGATCGGCGGTAGCACCAGACGAGTCGCCGTCGAAGAAGACACCACCGGGCGGCACCCACTCTGACTGGTCCGGCGTGAGCAGGCCATCGAGCACCGGCAACGTGCCGAAAGGACCGGTCATTACGATCGGCGCTGGCTGCAGGATCGGCGAGAAGGCCGGCACCGGCACCGCCTCGAAGCCCTCACCGGTCAGCGCGGTGTTCAACTCGGTGTAGGCCGCGATGAGCTGCGCCCGAAAGATGTCGTCGAACGGCGAGTCGTCACCGCCGGCCGCGGTCTGGTCGCTGCCGTACCACCAGAACCAGTCGCTGCCCTCGGCCGACAGCACGTTGCGCCACGCGCGCCACCAGGCGAGCTTGGTGCCACCTTCGACGGGCGGCACGAGGTACGACTCGGGCATGCCGAGAATCGGCTCGAGCTGCGCCTTGGCCGCTTCCATCTCATCGCGCGCCGTCTTGAGATAGACCCACGCGAGGTTCTCCTCGGGCTCGCCGATCCAGGTGTCCAGACGGCCACCGATCCACGAGCCGGGGATGAGATTCTCGTACTCGGTCATCGCCGTGACCGGATGTGCGGGCACATTGCGGCCGGCATTTCCGTCGATGTACTCGCCGCCGGTCACCGTGATGACAGCGCCCGCATTGTAGGCCTGCGTCAGCGACGTATAGAGGCCTTCCAAGAACTGCTTGGCGTCGTGGTCCTTCGAGTACCACTCCCAGGCGTTCTCGCCGTCCAGGATGACCGACAAGAGGCGCTGCGGCTCACCGTAGTTGCCGGCCTTGCCGATCACCGAGAGCATGAAGTCGGCGATGTTCTCGCCCGGCGGCTGCGACTGATAGAAGAAGCCGACCTTGTCCGAGATCTCGGTGTCGCGGAAGACGATCATCAGGTCGTCGGCATCGCTGCCCCCGTTGCCGACGACGGTGTCGCCGTCGATCATGTACGGGCGCAGGTGCGACGCCCCCGGCAGGCCGCGGTCCAGGACCTGGCGGTCGGTCGCGATCCATTCGATGCCATTGGCGGCCAGCGCCGGCACGATCTCCTCGGCGACCGCACCCTCGGACGGCCACATGCCACGCGGCGCGCGCCCGAAGACGCCGGTATAGTACTCGACCGCCATCGCGATCTGCAGCGCGGCATCCTCGGGATAGGCGAACGCCGGCTCCGGCAGCGGGTCTGCGGGCTGCCCGACCTTCGCCAGGTCGGTGTTGAATAGCAGTGGCAGGATCGGGTGGAAGAAGGGCGTCGTCAGCACCTCGACCTGCGGCGCCGGGCTCGCGTTGGCCATCATCTTCTGATGGATCACGAACACGCCCGCCATGATCTTGTACTCCTCGGCGACCATGCGATTGGCGAGCTTCTCGAGGTCCGCGATGCGCGTCGCCTCGGCGATGGTCGTATCGGTGTACTTCGCGTTGAGTCGGTAGCGCCCGCCCTCCTCGGTCACCACGTCCGAGAGGTCGATCGCGACCGGCCCATCCTTCATCTCGATCGTCGTCGCGTGGAAGAAGCTCGGGTCCATCCACGCGACCTCGAACCACACTTTCAAGAGCGCGAGGTCGTACTTCGTGTAGGTCGCCGCATCGCGCGCGAGCAGCGCCTCGTACTCGGGGAAGAAGCTCCGCAACACCTCGGAGATACTCTTGAAAGACCAGACGCCGGCGTAGTAGCGGTCGCGCTCCGGCTCGGTCAGCGCGGCTGGCACCGGGGTGTCTTTCAGCAGCAGGTCGACCCACGGATCGGTGTGACCCTCGTGCGCGCCGAGGAAGCCCGGCTCGTCGACCGTGCCCTGCGCGACATTGACGTACGGGCCGAGCGCATCGACGTAGCGCTCGAGCTGCGTGAGCAATGACGACGTCAGGTTCACGTTGAGGTGCACCTTCGGGAACGCCACCAGCATCGCCGTCATGTCGTAGTAGTCTTTCTGCGCGTGCTTTCGGACCCACGGTCCCTGCAGCTCGTCCTTGGTCGGGTCGAGGTAGCTCGGCTGGTGCTGGTGCCAGACCATGTTCAGGAGCAGCGTCGCCTTCACCGGCCCCGACCACGTGAGCCGGCGACCATCGGTCGACCGCAGCCCAGCCACCTCGAGGTCCCAGGTCTTCGTGCTCGCGAGGATCGGATCGACCGAGAGCTGCACGTCATTGCCCTGAATCACGAGGATATCAGTCACGTTCGCGATCGCACCGTCGGACGCGACCAGCTTCAGCGTGCCAGCGGCCTTGGCGCTCGCCGGGTCGATCTCCGCGTTGAAGCGCGCGGTGACCGAGGCGCCATCGGGCGACCACACGTGCACCGCCTGATACGTGCCAGTCGCGACCTCGCCGTCCGACCCGTCGGGTGTCACGTCGTCAATCGTCTCGCCATCCGGCTGGACGCTATCGCCCGTATCGGCGACGTCGGCGGTCTCTTCGGTCGCGTCATCGCGCGTGTCGGGCGTGGTTTCTTCGATCGCATCGCTATCGCTGACCTCGGCGTCGCCGATCGCGTCACCATCCTTGCCGGGCTTATCGTCATCGCCGCAGGCGACGACGCCTGCGATCGCGATACAGAGGATACTGCAGCGGACGAGATGCATGATCATTCTCCGGGTCAGGTGCTGTGACGCCGCCAACGTTCGCGCCGGCGAGGCCGCTTCGCGAGGCGTGTTCTCGACTCCGACCAGGACGACAGGCCCCGCGCGCTCGAAGATGATGGAGGTGAAACCTTCTCGTGTCCATGGCGCCAAACGCATCCCTGGTCATTGACCGATTCGTGATCCGGGGCGATCTTCGCGCTGCGCGTTGGAATGTCGCGGTGTCCCGTTCACTTCGCGCCGCTGCAACCCTGCTCGCTCGAGGCTCACGACACCTCGAAAAGGACTTCGGCCGTGAATCGACTCATCTCCCAGCTCGCCCTCGCGGGTGTCATCTCGACCACAGGCGCCTCGGCGCTCGCAGCCGAGTTCGTCTTCAAGGACCCCAAAGGCGACGACAAGGGCCCGGGCGCCTACACCTATCCGACCGACGCGGTCTACACGAAGGGCTCGTTCGACCTGGTCGAAGCCAAGTTCGAGGAGGACGGCGACGCCATCAAAGTCACGGTCGAGCTCAACGCGAAGATCGAGGACCCGTGGGATTCCAAGGCTTGGGGTGGCAACGGCTTCTCCACCCAGATGGTCTTCATCTTCCTCGACCTCGACCATAAGGCCGGCAGCGGCCACACCGACGGCCTCGCGGGCCTCAACATCCAGTTCGCGCCCGAGTCGGCGTGGGACAAGGCCCTCATCATCAGCCCGCAGGGCAGCACCCGCGTGCAGTCCGAGGTCAACGGCAAGGCCGCCTCGGTCAAGGGCGACATCGTCCTGCCGACCAGCGTCAAGGCCCAGGGCAAGAAGCTCGTCGCGCGCTTTCCGAAGTCGAAGATTGGCGCCCTGACCGGCACAACCGGCTACCAGGTCGTGGTCCAGTCGAACGAAGGCTTCCCCGACAAGACCGACCTCCTCACCCGCAAGGTCAACGAGTACGGTGGCCAGCATCGCTTCGGCGGCGGCTCCGACTTCGACTGCGACCCGCACGCGATCGACGTGCTCGCCGGCAAGGCCAAGGGCGAGGCCGGTGAGGCGCAGGCGCAGTACACGATGCTCGGCACGTTCAAGTGCGACGCGGCCGGCAAGGGCACGCGCGCAACACTACAGATGGTTTATCCGGAGGGCTGAAAATGCACATCTCCCGCCTGGTCGTCACCCTGGCAGGAAGCGTCGTCGCCGCGGTGGTCCCGCTGATGGGACCCGCGGCACCCGCACACGCTGAGAGCGGCAACTTCGAGGTCAATGGCAAGATCTATACGAAGTGGCTCTACCGGAACAACGACCGGGCGGGCGTCGTGTCGCTCGGCAACCCGTTCTGGCCCGACAACATCTCGGGCGACAACGGCGTCGCGAGCGAGCTCGAGCTCAATATGATCGGCCGCGTGGGCGAGCACATCCAAGCTGGCGCACGCATCCAGAGCCGCTTTGGTGGGCTCTGGCAGGACTGGTGGGAAAACGGCGACATCGCCTACGACGCCGAGAACACCTCGGGCGAGTCGTTGGGCATGAACCGCGCGACCTACATGAAGCTGCGCGGCTATTGGATCCACGCCGAGCTGCCGATCTGCTTCGTCGACTCAATCCTGATAGGCGCCAGTGACTTCGGCATGTTCAGCCCGTGGACCATCGGTAAGGTCCGCTATATCGACCGCGACAACGGCAAGGGCATCTTCGTGCACGGCACGATCGACGAGGAGCTCTTGCGCTACGACCTCGCGGTCATCGCGCTGCCCAAGCTGTGGGTCGGCCCCAACTGGTCGACCGGCGTCGGCGATCCGCTGGTGCGCATTCCGTTCTATTCGCAGGACTGGGCCTATGCCCTGAAGCTCGAGAGCTCACCGCTCGACGGGTTCAACCTGACGCTCATCAGCACGCTCACGGTGGACAGCGAGATCGACCTCACCGACCCGGACGCGGTCGGCTCCGTGAACGCCTCGTGCGAGGACGAGCTCGGCAACCCCATCCCGGGCTGTGCACAGAACGGCGCGGTCGACTGGAAGAACCGCTACGCGAACTCGGTCACGACCCTCGAGGCGCAGGTCGACTCGTGGGACGGCGGCTCGTTCAACCTCATCGGCGGTTTGAGCTACCAGAGCATCGGCACCGATGTGGCCGGCAACGGCGTGCTCCTCAACAACGGCGTCTTCCCGCTGGTCTACGACCCCGACATGTTCGGCTACTTCGCGCGCGCCCGCGCCGAGTTCTTCGAGGTCGCCACCGACGTCAACCTACAGTTCGAATACTTCAATATCGGCGAGACGTTCCAGACCATCTTCGGCGCCCGGCGCGAGGCCGACGTGCTGCTCACCGATGGCTTCATCGAGGGTGGGCAAATCCCGACCCTGAACTCGGCCAACGAGTTCGTCGACTTCGACGAGGCCTGGTACGAGACGGTCATCGGCTGGCACGGTGGCACGGCCATCCTCTCTTACAAGAGCGACCTCGAGCTGAAGCTCGAAGGCACGTTCCTCACGTACAACACCAACAAGCAGAATCGCGACGTAGAGACGAAGTTCCCCGACTTCCTCCACACTGACGGCTACACCGACACCGACCTCTACGACTACGCGAACATCTACGACCGCGGCCGCGATCCGCGCTCGGTCTATCGCAAGAACCAGGATCGGATGTCGGCGATCGGCGTGCTCTCCGGCCTCTGGCATACTGGCGCCGGGCTCGGACTGGATCTGGGCTTCAAGATCAAGTTCATCTGGGACCAGGACAAGCGCTCGAAGACGACCGACAACGATGACTACCTCGGCCTCATCTCGACCAACCGCATCTGGGCCAGCTACCCGGCCGCCGATGGCCTGCGCCTCACGGTCGGCGCGCAGTATGACTACTGGGACGAGCAGAATCGCCGCGGCACGCTCGAGCAGGGCTACGGCGACGACACGACGACCAAGGTCCGACCCTGGTTCGATCTGGCTTACTCATATGAAGGGCTCACGCTGCGATATCGCCTCGAGTATTTCCACAAGGACGCGCAGCGCGAACGCGACACGGACCGGCTCTTCGACGTGATCCGCTCGAAGGCGAGTGTGGAGGTAGGCTGGTGAAACGCTTCGTACTGACTACACTTTCTGCCTCGGTGCTGGCGGGTGCGGGCTGTGGGGTGGACCCCCAGATCTGGGGCAACTTCACCAAGAGTGACTTCAAACAGCCGCCCGGTGCAGGGACGCAGACGGTCACCGGCAAGGCCTCGGTGCTCGGCTCCGGCGCGAGCGTCGGGTTCTACACCGCGGGTGGCATCGCGCTCGCCGACCAGGGCGCGACGACCAGCGAAGGGGGCGCGTTCTCCTCGACCTTCCCCGCGACGACCGCTTTCGTGAACACGATCGTCGTCGCCAACGGCGGGCCGATTGCGGTCTGGGGGATCGTGCCGCAGGTCCCGAAGAAGGCCACAGTCTACGACGACAGCATCACGGTCGCGATGGGCACCGACCTGCCGGGCGCAAGCGGTGTCGTGCCCGTGGCGTTCATGGACGACCTCGATGTCGACTCGACCGCAGCGATGCTGCTGCTGATGGCGAAGCAGCGTTATGCCGAGCCGCCTTCGACGCTGGCGGCCTTGTCGCCCGAGGCGGTCGTCGACGCGCTCGCTGAGATCGAGAGCCTCTTCAGCGACAACGAGCCGCGCCTCGGGCCCTTGCGTGCGATGGTCGCGCTGCTCGCCAGCGGCGACATCACGACCAAACCCGCGCTGCGTCCGTTCCCGGCCACTGGCGAGAGCTACCTCGACGTGAGCGCGCTCGCGGCGGGCGCCGACTACACCGGCGACGACACCGCCGACGTCACCTCCGACGCGTTCGACGCCGCGCTCGAGGCGGCCATCGGCGCGCTCGAGTTCGATGTCTGCTATTCGCAGGACACGATCCGGGTCGTGCTGATCGCGGACTTCCGCGCGGGCGGAAAAGACCGCAACTGCTCGAATATCAACCGCTTCAAGTGGACCATCGATGCGGCCGACAAGCGCATGTTCATCACCGGGGCGCTGCACGAGTCGACCCCGAACTGCGACGTCGATCCTCAGCCGTGCATCGACTCGGCGACGTTCGACGCGGCCGGCCAGCAGATGGGCAACTGGAGCCCCAACACGATCCCGATGTACGACGATGGTACGCATGGTGACGCCGTCTCGGGCGACAACCTGTGGACCATCACGTTGGACCTGCCATGGTTCGATGCGGGCGCGACGAGCGCGCGCTGGGTGCGCATCGGCTACAAGTACACGTGGGGATCCCAGGGCGCCTTGTGGACGGGCAGCGAGGAGTGGCCGGGCAACCAGCGCATCCTCGAGCTGCGCGACGTCAACGGCGACCACATGATCGTGCGGCAGGATTTCTACGGCGACGAGACCTCCAACAAGGACAAGTCCAACCTGCTGGGACCTGCCAAGGGCGGCTGCGGCACGGTCTTGTGGCAGAGCGATCTCAACCCGCCGCCCGAAGGCCGCCGCGCCAACTGCGTCGACGACACGTTCGAGAGCCTGATCGACACCGATGGCGACTGCAAGCTCGACCCGGTGCTCGACAGCTTTCCGACCGACTTCTCGGCCGCGCCGATAACGCTACCTTGTGAGGAGTGACGTTTGCGTCTGCTGGCTCTGACGATATCGCTCTTGAACCTGGTCGCCTGCGCGACCTCGGCTGGGGCTCTCGTATCTTCGGCCGGAGCTGACCCGTCGCATGACGTATCGCCTTCGGCAGACAGCATGGTCCCGCTTGACTTCGCGGATGCGACCGGCGACGTGCGCCTCGAGCATCCGCTGGCGCCAGGCATTGGTCCCGGCACCTTCGATCTCGAGCGGCTGACGCTCGCGAAGGTGTCCGGTCTGTGGCGGCTCGAGGCGACCTTCGCGGCCCCGGTGACCTCGCTCGACGATGTGCGCGCGGCGCGCGATCGGCTGGTCACGATGTTGCCGCAGACCATCGACGTGTACCTCGACACGGTCCCGGACGCGGGTCACATCGCGGCCCTGCCGGGGCGTGGCTTCCGGGTGCCGGCGGGTGAGGCGTGGGACCGGGTGCTGGTCGCGAGCTCAATCCAAGACCTGAACGAAGACGATGTCGTGCATGCGCTGCGCGTGACCGCGAGTGGTCGGCGCTTGATCGCGACGTTCCCCGGTGATGCGGTCCCGGGCACGGTGCGCGGGATGCTGGCGGTCGTATTGGCGACGTCGCCGACCGGGGAGGGGCGCGTGCGCGCCGTCGGTCATGCCGGTGATTGCCGCGTGTGGGATGACGACCGTTGCCGCCTCGAAGGCGACGGGCCGCCGGTGCTCGATGCGCTCGCCCTCGACGTCCGGGTCGACCGGCCATTGAGCCTCACCTACGCGACGGGTGCGCGGCCCAAGGTCAGTGGCACGCCGGTCGTCTTCCAGCGCGGTACGCTCTTGAGCGCGGCCCCGGTGTTGCCGTCCGAGATTGCCAAGGGTCGCCTCGCGACGGTGCTGGATGCGGCGGGTGAGGCGCTCGGCACGGCCATCGTGCTCAATGTGGTCGGCGATACTGCAGCCATGGAGGTTGTGGGCAAGTCGCCGATCGAAGGTGCCCACACCGTCGTCTTCGCAGCCGCAGGAGAACGTTGATGCGGCGCGTGCTGGCACTCGTCTGTTGCCTCGCCGCCTGCGGCGACGATAAGTCACCCGTCGATGCGGTCGAACTCGATGGCGATGCGGACAGCGGTGATGCCAACGATACCGACAGCGCCTCGGAAGTCCCCGATACGACGCCAGAAGTCCTTGATGCTGAACAAGAAATAGACGCAACCGAGACCGAGGTCAGCCCACCGGCGCGTCCCTGGTACGAGGGCGCGGTGATGTACGAGATCTTCGTACGCAGCTTCCAGGACTCCAACGGCGACGGCAAAGGCGACCTTCGAGGGATCATCGATCGCCTCGACTATCTCAACGATGGCGTGCCGGGATCGGGCGACGACCTCGAGGTCGACGGCCTCTGGTTGATGCCCATTTTCAAGTCGGATTCGTACCACGGCTATGACGTCACCGATTATGCCGCGATCGAGCCCGACTATGGCACCTCAGCCGACTTCGATGCGCTCGTGGCCGCCTGCGAGGCGCGCGGAATCAAGGTCGTACTCGACTTCGTGATGAACCACACCGGCCAGAATCATCCCTGGTTTATCGATTCGCGCTCGGGCCCGGCGGCAGCCAAGCACAGCTGGTATCTCTGGCGCGCGGACGACCCGGGTTGGAAGCAGCCGTTCGGAACAGGTAACGTCTGGCACCCTTATGGAGGGAGCTTCTATTATGCCATCTTCTGGTCGGGCATGCCGGATCTCAACTATCGCGAGCCCGCGGTGGTGACGGCGATGACTGATCTCGCGCTGGGCTGGCGCGACCGTGGGGTCGCCGGTTTCCGTCTGGATGCAGCGCGCTATCTGATCGAGAGCGCCGGCGGCAAGCTGTTCGAGCAGCCCGAGACCCACGCCTTCTGGAAGAGCTTCCGCGCCTCGCTGGGCGATGACTTCTATCTTGTGGGCGAGGTGTGGACCAGTCGCCCCGCCGTCACGACCTACTGGGGCGGCGGCAAGGAGCTGCACCAGGCCTTCGACTTCGACCTGCAGGCAGCGATCACCAAGTCGGTCGGCGATGGCGCGGCGACCTGGCTACGGCAAGAGCTGACCGCGCAGAAAGCCGCGGGCACGCCCTGGGGATATGCCGCGACCTTCCTGTCGAATCACGACCTCGACCGCGTCTCGCGCCGCTTGTCCGATGGCGAGCAGCGCGCGGCCGCGTTCGTGATGATGACCCTGCCGGGCACGCCTTACCTCTATTACGGCGACGAGCTCGGGGTGAAGTCGGCGCCGTCCAATGGCGACCAGGCCAAGCGTGGGCCGCTGGCCTGGACCGCGACAGCCGATGCCGACTATGGCTTCACCACGGGCACGCCGTGGATTGCCTTCGCGGGCGAGAGCGACACGCGCAACATCGCAACGTCGCTCGGCAACCCCGCGAGCCTCCTTAGATATTATCAGTCCCTCATTCGATTGCGGCATGAGGAGCCGGCATTGACGGGTGAAGGCGTGGCGGTGATCGTACCGCAGCCGGACGTTCTCGCGCTGTTGCGCTATCGCGATGGTGAGGTGCTGCTGGCGGTGGTGAATCTGTCTGGAAACGAGCTCGACCTCACGACGATGGACGTGTCGGATGCAACTACGTTGCTCGGCGCCGTGCCTTGGCAGATGCACGGCATCTTCGGCGTGACCGGCGAACAGCGCGTGACCGACCCGTCGGCCGTGCCCATGATGGGTGCAAGTTGGGCCCCCTACGAGGGCCGCATATGGAAACTCAGCGGATCGACTCACAGCGACCCGGGGATGCAATGACCAGCGTCGGACAAGGTGTCCGGCGACGTGAGCAATGAGGGCGGCGCGTTTTCGGATCGCCGCAGTTCCAAAGGAGATTGGCGATGAAAGACTTCGCGAAGCTGCGACAGCTCGGGCTCCTGTCCGGCATTGGCCTCGTGGCCATGCTAGGCGCCTGCGGCGACGACACTAAGAAGACCGACGCGGAAGTGACCGACACGCGTGTCGACTCCGAGACGACGCCGGACGCGACGGAGACGAGCCCGGACGCGACCGAGACGAGCCCGGATGCGGCGGAGACGAGCCCGGATGCGGCGGAGACGACGCCCGACGTATTGCCCGACACGGTCGAGACGACCTACGCGACGCTGACGTTCTCGATCGATGACAGCGCGAACAAGACCTTCACCGCGGCCGACAAGCTCGTGTGGAAGGGCTCGATGACGTATGACGCTGCGTCCAATGTCGTCACGTTCGACTCGAGCTGGGGCGGCGGCTCCGGTCCGTACGCGCCGCTCTGGGACGATGGCCCGGCTCCGGCCGGACACGAGAAGCCCGGCGCTGTCGCGGGTGACGGCATCTGGACGCTCGCCGTCAAGGTCGCGACTCCGACCGCCGATCAGGCCTTCGAGTACGGCGCCGCCTATGGTGACGGCGCGGCCTCGTGGATCTGGAACGGCGCAGTCAATGGCCAGTTCACCGTGCCGGCGGGCTCGACTGGTCAAGTCGACGCTACCGGCATGACGATCGCCCCGCACGGAACAATCGATCTCAAGCTGACCATCGACGTGTCGGCTCAGGGCGCGAACCTGAGTCCCAACTTCCAGGGCTTCGACTACACAAACAAGGTGCGGGTCAAGGGTAGCGCGTGGGGCTGGCAGGAGATCGCCCTGACGGACGACGGAACGAAGGGTGATGAGGCTGCGGCCGATGGGGTCTACACATTCGATCTGTCCCAGAACACCGGCAAGCACGACGGTCTCCTCAAAGTTGGGGACAAGCCTGAGTTCATCTTCACGCTCGGAGTGAAGGACGTGGATGCTAATGAGTACAAAGAGGATCTCGGCACCGGTGCGCAGGGTGCCGTGGCAGGTGTCAAGGCCTACAGCGACTACGGAGATCCGGGTTCAGATGCATGCCTTACAGTTGAGGAGACATGCGTCGCTGAGGTCATCGGCATCGCTGTGAACGGGAACACGTTTGTGACGATCGGCGCTGACTGAGGTGCGTTGCGTCCGGTGGCAGCTCCCTCGTCTTGAAATGGACGGGAGCTTGTCACCGACGCAGTCCTCCGCGGAAGAACAATCCTCGTGGGAACCTGTCTGGTGCCGTCTCATCGCATCGCCCAGTGGGAGAGGGAGCCATCCGCGATATCGCAAGCGGAACCACCGCTCGCGCAAATGGTTGATGGTATCTGCACTCCAAACGCGTTCGCGGTTCCCGCTGACACATTTGCGGTATCCGTTCAGGGGGAGGGTTGATGGTTGAGTGGTGAGATGCGAACCCAGTCGCATGAAGACGACGGACATCGAGCGATTGGAACAGCAGATCGAGCACCTCATCCGCGAGCACCTCGTGGAGTG
>Ga0335397_10000974_pt1 | contig 38671 bp, 32 predicted proteins | sample MAT04_FD_205740 | JGI IMG/M metagenome (GOLD analysis project Ga0335397, IMG submission 205740) | Freshwater microbial communities from Lake Fryxell liftoff mats and glacier meltwater in Antarctica - MAT-04 (spades assembly) (version 2) ... | reverse complement strand
GACCCGTTTGTCCGTCATCTACCGCCAGAAGGACCAGAGCGGCATCGTCACCGCCGCCCACGCCATCAACTCCGGTGACCCGTCCCTCCCGCCGAGCGTGAACGAACTCGCCGATATCCAGGCCTGGAGCGACCTCACCTTCGTTGTCGCGACCGACGCAGAGGACTGCCTGCGCAAGGTCACCGCCCTCTGCACCGAGGGCATCGCCCACCTCTGGAAATGGTTTAACCCGGTCAACGACGTGCAGGTGCTCGCGCCGATGCACAAGGGCGTCGCCGGTGTCGCGAACCTCAACGCCTCGCTCCAGGCCGCCCTCAACCCCCACGCGCGCGGCCTGCGCGGCCTCACCGCCGAGTATCGCCCGGGCGACAAGGTCATCCAGCTGCGGAACAACTACGACAAGAACCTCTTCAACGGCGACATCGGCACCGTGACTGCGATCGACGCCACCGCCGGCACGCTCGAAGCGGAGTTCGACGGCGAGCGGCATCCCTTCGACCGCGGCGAATTTGGCGACCTCGCGCTCGCCTACGCCATCAGCATCCACAAGTCGCAGGGCAGCGAATATCCCGTCGTCGTCATCCCGTTGCTCAAGGGCCACTTCATGATGCTGCAGCGCAACCTGCTCTACACCGCCATCACGCGTGGCCGGAAAAAAGTAATCATCGTCGGCGAGCCCGCCGCCTACGCCATGGCCGTCCGCAACAGCGAGTCCAAGCAGCGCGTGACCCATTTACAGCAGAAGATCGGCCTGATTTCCGGAACGTAAAACGGCGCGGCCCTGTCCGCTCATCCTGCGCCCCGACCGGGCGTCCCGCTCCCGGCGATATTCGTCGCATCTCACTTGGCGAAACGCCCCGCCCCCATCATCTTGTCCGCTTCCTCAATCACGCATGAAACTTAGATTCCTCCCCCTCCTGTCCGTTCTGCTGCTGCTCCCCGCGCTCCGCGCGGAAACGCCTGTCGCCATCCCGCCCCGCCCGCAGGCCCCCAACGACGCTTCCGAATACCGCCGCTTCGTCCTCCCCAACGGTCTCAAGGTCCTCCTCCTCTCCGACCCGAAGCTCAACAAGTCGTCCGCCTCCCTCGATGTCGGCGCCGGTTCCTATAGCGACCCGGCCAATCGCCAGGGCCTGGCCCATTTCCTCGAGCACATGCTTTTCCTCGGCACGGAAAAATATCCGGACGTCTCCGACTACGGCAACTACCTCAAGAGCAACGGCGGCTACAACAACGCCTTCACCGCCGGCAGCCACACCAACTTCCTGCTGGAGATCCGCCACGAGGCCTTCGAGGGTGCGCTCGACCGGCTCGCCCAGTTCTTCATCGCCCCGCGATTCACGCCGGAGTTCACCGAGCGCGAGATGAACGCCGTCAATTCCGAGAACCAGAAGAACCTGGAGAACGACGCCTGGCGCCAATACCAGCTGCAGAACACCCTCTACCGTCCCGGCCACCCCGCCCATCATTTCAGCACCGGGAACCGCGACACCTTGGGCGGCACGACCCACGACGAACTCGTCGCGTTCTACCGCAGCCACTACAGCGCCGAGCGCATGGCCCTCGTGGCCATGGGCAAGGCCAGCCTTGATCAACTCGAGTCCTGGGTGCGCACGTCCTTCTCGGCGGTGGAAAACCGCCACTTGGCGCCCATCACCTTTCCCGCCGATTACCTGACGCCCAAGCCCGCCTTCCGCCTCGCGAAAATGGAGCCGTTGAAGGACCTGCGGACGATCACCCTCGAGTTTCCCCTCCCTGCCATGCGGCAATATTTCGCCGGCAAACCCGACGCGCTTGTCAGCTTCATCTTCGGCACCGAGGGCGAAGGCAGCCTGCTTTCCCAGCTCAAGGCCGAGGGCCTCGCGACCGGTTTGGGTGCCCAAACGGAGTTCGACGCCGCGGAATTCGGCGCGCTCGAGATCTCCGTCAACCTGACGCCCGCCGGGCTCAAAAATTATCCGCGCGTGGTGGAGCTCTGCTTCGCCACCATCGCGAATCTCCGCGCCGCCGGTTACCCGTCCTATCTCTTCCGTGAACGCCAGGCCATGGCGCGACTGGACGAGACCTACCAGGACAAGGGAGAGGGTTCGGAACGCGCCGTGGCCTTGGCCACACTGCTGCAGCAGTACCCTATCGCGGTCGCCGAGCGCGTGCCCTACCTCTGGCTCAAGGAGGACCCCGCCGCCTATCAACTCCTCCTCGACCACCTGCGCCCGGACAACCTCCTCGTCACCCTCGTCGCGAAAGGCGTGACCACGGACAAGACCGAGCCCTACTACGGCACGCATTACAGCTACAGCGAGGATCCCGGCCCGGCCTACGCCGCCTTGGAGCATCCCCCCGCCGTCGCGAGCATCCAGCTGCCGAAACCCAATCCCTTCATCCCCGCCCACGCCGCCCAGCTCCCCGCGCAGCCGCTGCGCCTGATCGATGAGCCGGCGCTCAGCCTCTATTATTCCCAGGACACCGACTTCCTCCGCCCGATGGTCGCCGAGGTCTACCGCTTCCGCCTGCCCCGCTCGCTCGGCACGGTCGAAACCGCCGTGCTCCTCCGCTTCTACGAGGCCTGCGTCAAGGACGCCCTCAACGAGACCGCCTACACCGCGCGCGAGGCCGGTCTGAACTTCAACCTCAGCGCCGCCCTCGAGGGCGTGCAGCTTTCCGTGGATGGCTACGACGAATCCACCACGCGCCTGCTCGAGGCCATCGCCACCAACCTCGTGGACTTCAAGGTCTCCCCCGAGCGCTTCGCGGCGATCAAGGATAAGCTCGTCCGCGAGCTGTCCAACTTCCCGCGCGCCGACGCCTACCAGATCCTCATCGAGACCCGCCGCAGCACCATGCGGGAGTTTTATTTCCGGCCCGACGAACAGCTGCCCGTCGCGCAGGGCGTGACTCTCGCCGCCGTGCAGGAATTTGCCCGCCGGCTCTACGCCCACGGCAAGCTCGAGGCGCTCGTGCACGGGAACGTCACCGCCGCCGCCGCCGTCGCCGACGCCCGCCGGTTCGGTGCCGCCCTCAAGACCACCGGTGTGCCCGACGCCGACCTGCTCCGCCGCCGCCTGCTGACCGCGTCACCCGGCGAATCGGTACGCACCAGCGAGAAACTCATCGTCAACAATTCCTCCTACCGCCGCGAATACCTGCTCGGCGGAAATTCACCCGAGTTGCGCGCCGCCACCCTCACCCTTGCCAATTTCATGGGCGAGCCATTCTACGCCGAGATGCGGACCCGCCAGCAGCTCGGCTACATCGTCTTCGGCGGCGCCGGCGACGAAGAGCGGACCAGCTACGCCTATTTCATCATCCAGTCGGGCGAATATCCAGCGGACGAGGTCGAGGCCCGTGCCGACGCATATATCGCGAAACTCCCCGGTCTGCTGGCGGCGCAGACCGACGAACAATGGGCCACGCTCATTGGCGGCGTACGCGCCGCGCTGGAGGAAAAGGACAAGGCCATCGCCGACCGCGCTCTGCGCTTCTTCGACCTCGCCTACAACCGCGATGCCAACTGGGGCCGCCAGGCTGAGACCATCGCCGCGCTCGACCAGCTGACCAAGGCTCGCACCGTCGAGATCCTGGCCGCCGCGCTCGACCCGGCCAAGTGCCAGATGCGCACGTTCCTGGGCTTCGCCCGCCAGCACGACCCGAAGACGCCCCCGGCCGTCTCCTTCACCGACCGCGCCATCTGGAAAAAAACGCGGAAGTTCGAGTAACTTTGGTCCGGTAAATCCGCCGGTTTGACGTAGGTCGGGCTTTACGCCCGACGGGACTGCCCCGATGTCCGGGGTAAACCCCGACCTACCGAACCCCACCTCAGCCGAGCTCGGTTTTCAACAGATCCACCTCGGCCTTGAGCTGCTTCGTCAGGCGGTGGCCGATCACATAGATCGTGGCGGGATTGGTCCCGAGCGCCTGCGCCACTTTCAACACGGGCCATTGCTGCCGGATGTAGAGGTCGAACACTTGATAGTGTTTCGCCTTCACCTTGCGCGCAATACGCTCGCACGCCGCCTCGAGGAGGTGGCGCTGCCATTCTTTTTCCCAGTCGGCATCCGCATCCGCCCCATCGGGCACGCGATTGATCGTGGACGTGCGGGGCCCCGTCGTGTCGTCGGCCGGTCGGGAGCTATGGTGCTCGTTCTTTGGCTTGCTGTTGAATTTGTCCGTCACCCGCCACCGGGTCAGGTTCATCAACCAGCCCCGGAACGTGCCGCGGTTCGGGTCGGATTCAAAGGCGTGGATAGTCTCAGCCACTCGTTTAAATACATCTTGGGTAACATCTTCCGAATCTTCATGCGTCAGTCCGGAGCGACGGGCCAATCCGTAAACCAGCTTCCGATAGAGCCGGTGGAATTCATTCCAGCTCGTGCTGTCGCCCCATTCCTGCACCCGCAAGAGCAGGCTGGGCCGGGTGCGCAGGGTCGAAAGCGGGTCTGATTCCTCGGGATTCATGGCGGCCCGTAAAGCACGGGGAACGAGGGGTTTCTTCCAGAATTATCCCCTGAGGGGAATCTTTATGAAGATTTTTGAAAGATCGGGTCCCGAGCCGGCGTTCCGTCGGTATGAACCTCAACCGCGCTCTTCGCCTCGCCTCTCTCGCCCTCGTCCTCACGACCGTCTCCGCCCCGGTCGCCCGCGCCACCACCCGCGTCACGAAGCCCGTCAGCGCCCGCTCCACGCCCCCGGCTTACCCGGACACCGCCCACGTCCTGAATGGCTGCCTACTCTCGTCCATCCGCTTCCTGAACCAGTACCTCGCCGAGTTTCCCGGCGAGCGCGGCCGGACGCTCGTGGTCAACATGCGCAATGCCGACGGTTCCACCCATGCCCACACGATCGCGCTGGTCAGCTGGCAGGGCCAGGCTTGGTGCCGCGACGAATACTACGGAGTGTTCTCCCTCGATTGCGCGGCTGACTCGCAGCCCAACCTCGACCGCCTCAGCTCGCGGGCGCAGCGGAAACTTGAGCAGCACGCCCAGCTGATGGTTCGCACCGGCCAGGCCGCGGCCCGGACCGAGCCCCCGTCCTCCCTCTCCGCCGAGCAAAACCTGCGCGATGTCACCACCGCGGTGAAGCTCATCCCCTACGCCGCCAAAATCTTCTGGGTCCGCTCCGGCAACCGCGAGCTCCCGATGGCCTTCTTCCGCCCGGACGGCAAAAGCATCGCCGTCTACGACCCGGCGCACGGCACCAGCACCGCCGTGTGCGCCAGCCCCAATGACGCGCAGATCGTCCAGCTCGTTGCCACCCGTCTCGGGTACCGCGCCGAGAGTGTCCGCGCCGAGCTCACTCTCCCGCAGCCCGCCCAGCTCGCCTCGGGCGACCTGCTGGCCGTCAACGTCCGCTAACCCCTCCCCGCCCTCGCCCGCCCCAATCCTACCCATCTAACATGAGCTCAACCGCCTCCCACTCTCTCCGCCTTCTCCCCGAAAATTCGAAACTCTCCGAGTCACCCGCCCTGACCGGGCACGAGGATCATTTGAAAGTCCTCATCGTGGACCCCGACACCCGCGCCACCGCGCAGCTCGAACAGCTCTGCCGCGACCTCCTCGGCGACCGGCTCGCCCAACTCGCCACCGCCGACTCCCTCGAAGCGGCCGCCGCCCGCGTAGTCACGACGGCCTTCGATGTCGTGCTGCTGGATCCGCAATCCTGGCGCAGCGAACAGATCCTCCGCTTCCGCGCCCTCGGGAAGCTGCCGACGATCATCGTTTCCGTGAAAACCACGCTGGCGGTCGACGCGTTCGAATGGGGCGCGTTGGATTTCGTGCCCAAGCCGGTAATCCGGGCCCGCCTTGCGCAGGCATTGTACCGCGCCGCACCCCACCCCCCCGCGCCGTCAAGCGACCTGACGGAACGCTTTCTCGGGGCGCGTCGCGCGGGACGGATTGATTTCATCGCGCTGGACGACCTGCTCTACGTCCAGGGCGACGACAAATACTCCAAACTTGTCTACACAAACGGCCGGCGGAATTTCCACGACAAGGCCCTCGGCCGGCTCGAGGCCGCCCTGCCCGACTCGTTTGTCCGGATCCACAAATCCTACCTCGTGCGCTTCACGATGGTCTCGCGCCTGCTTGTGATGAAAGGCAGCCGCTATTTCGCGGAACTGCACAACGGCCTTCGCCTCCCGGTGGGTCGTTCGCGCTACCGCTCGGTCAAGTCGCGCCTGCTCTGGCCACCGTTGGCTTGAGGTGGGCGGGAACGTCCCCGTGCCCGCATTCTGCGACGCTGCCTACAATAAACCTACGTTCATCCTTGGAGACCGCATTCCCATGCGGGCACCGGGACGTGCCCGCCCACCTGGACGACCCAGTGAGTCGTTCACGCCTGCGCGGAGCCGTTGGCGTCCCGCAATTCGCCGTTGGCGCGAGGCTGGCTCTCGTTGGGTTGTGTCCTTGTTCTCTTCCACTTCGCGACTGGTAACGCTCACCGGGCTGGCCGTCCTGCTCGGATGCGCGGCGTTGACGGCTTGGGCGGGCATGGACGTGCATACGCCGTCCGGCATGCCGACCGGCAAGACCGTCACGGCTGAGCAGCTGTGGCAGGAATTCGACCGCGCGCTTCCACCCAATGTGTGGGTGTCGCCCCTGGAAAACCGGAGGTACGAGGTGATCTCGGCGCGGTGGATGCGGCGGGACTTCCTCCCCGCGCTCAAGGTGCAGATGAAGCAGCTGTGGGACAAAAACATCCCGCAGGAGGACAGCGCGGGCAATTGCAACGGCTTCGCCCTCATCGCCCGGCTCATGCTCACGCTGTCGGCCATGGAGGCGCACGCCTGCGCGCCCGCCACCGCGACGGTGATCGTGTACCAGGGAAAACCCTTCGGCGGCCTCACGGGCACGAAGGAGGACCACTGCGTCGCCTTCGTGCTCACCGACGAGGGCCCGTGGATCATCGAGGTGCAGAGTGGCGCCTACACCAAGATCAGCGATTACCCGAACCGCGACACGATCAAGCTGGTGAGCGTGCACTGAGAAACCCTTTGGCAGAAAACCAAACCAAAACATGAAAACACTAATCATCACCCTCGCGGGGCTGGCCACGGCCGGCGCCGCATTCGCGCAGGTGGATCCCACCCGCCCCATGCTCACCGGTCGCGGCAATGTCAGCGCGAAGCCGGCCCAGCTCATCGTCACCAACCAGACCAGCCCGGCGACACCGGCCAAGGCCGACGACGCGGTGCAGCTGGAGAAATTCCAGGTCACCGGCTCGCTGCTGCCGCATGCCGCTCCCGCCGCCCCGGCCCCGAAGAAATAACCTCGGCGCATAATTAGTCGCGTTGGGTGGGAGCAATCCCAGCGCCTGCGGGTCCGCCCGCAGGCGTTTCTGTTGTTGGAGCGGCCTCCCGACTCGGCGTAGGGGCGCAATCTTGTTGCGCCCTCCTGACCGGTCATTCGGAGGCCGCAGCAAGATTGCGCCCCTACGCCCAAAATTCGCCAACGCCTCGACCTCGAAAAATTTGACCACGGACGACTAGAGGACACCCGGATCAGCCCCCTAAACGAAATTGAGACTGATCCGTTTCCGTGAGCGAAATCCGTGGTTAAATTCCGGATTGGCGCGGCTCGTCAGCGAGATTCATCTTCCGCAGCAGCACCCACCAGCGCGGGCATCGCTTTGGTTCCTACCGCTTAAGTGTGGCCCCTGCCGGCCTCAATCCCCTCGTCGCCGACGCTGCCGGGCGCTCGACCGGATTCTTGCGACGCGCGCCCACTCAGTCCGCAATGGCCTGCATCACCGTGTTCTGAAACCCGTATTGCAGCTCCAGATCCTTGGGCGAAAATTCCTGTTGGGCCAAAAGAATCAGGATGAGCTTCTCCCTCGGATCGATCCGGAAATACGTGCTGTAGCCACCGCTCCAGCCGTAGGTCCCGGGTGAACCCAGCAAGCCCGACGCACCGTCCGCTTTCTGCAGCGCAACGCCCAAGCCGAACGCTTGGCCCCGCAGGAATGGCATGGGCAGGTTTTCCACCGTCGGCGTGGTCATCAGCTCTACGGATTTGCGTCCCAGGACCCGGTGTCCGTCAAGTTCGCCTCCGTTCAGCAGCATCTGGCAGAAGCGCAAATAGTCCGAACCCGTGGAATACAAATTACCGTCCCCGGAAAAGAACCGGGTGACCAGCGGATCTCCAGGCCGCTGGACCCGTTTCTTGTCCGGGCCGCTGGCGTAGACTGACGCGACGCGCGCCTGCTTGGACTCCGGCACCGAAAAGCAGGTATCCGTCATGCCCAGCGGCGCAAAAATCCGTTCCGAGAAAAATTGCTCCAGGGTTTGCCCGGAAATAACTTCGACCAAGCGGCCCAGCACCACGGTGGCCGGTCCATAGCGGAACTCCGCGCCGGGCTGGGCATCGAGCGGCGACGCCGCCAGGTTCTTCACGTACTCGGCCAGCGTGAAGGTACCGTAGGCCGGCAGCGACTTGACCGCGTTGCGCCGCAAAGCCTCGGCGGGGCCTCCGCTGGGCGGCACGCCGGTAAATCCCGCCCGATGCGTCAGCAGGTCGTGGATCGTGATCGCCCGTAGCGCCGGCACCAACTCGCAGCCGCCCGGCGCATCGGCCCGGGCGACCGCAACTTTCATGTCGTGAAACTCCGGCAGGTATTTTTCGACCGGATCGCACAGGAGGAAGCGGCCTTCCTCCAGCAGCATCAGCACCGCCACCGTGGTGATGGGCTTGGTCATCGATTGGATCTGGAAGATGTCGTCGGCCCTCATGGCGCGTTGCGTCGCGACGTCGGCCAGGCCGTGAGCCGACAGCGAAACCAGTTGCCCGCGACGCGCCACCACCGTCACCGCACCCGCGAGTTTTCCCTCGGCCTCCAGGCGCATTATGAAGTCATCGACGTGCTTGAGGCGCTTCGCCGACAGACCGGCCGCTTCGGGTTCAACCTGCGGCATTCCCAGGGTGGCGAAGAGCGGGGTCACGGCAACCAAGGCGAACAGGACGGAGAGGCAGATCGATTTCATGGGAGAAAAGCGCTGGGATCAGCTCTGCAGCGTGCTGACTGATGGTCACAATGCTTAGACCTTGCCAGTGCAAACCCGCGCTGGCGCCCGTTGCCCACTCGCTTTCGGCCGAATGTCCACGTCCGCCCCCCAAGCCAGCTCACTGCCGCGCGCTGCCGCAGGAGGTGCTCGAATCGCACTCATCACCCGCTTCACGGAGTCGCCCTGATTTTTTGCCCGCGAATCACGCGAATGGACACGATTTTGAAGCCGGAATCTTGGCCACAAAGAGGCCCAAAAAATTCCGGGGCACCAATTCGAAGCCCCCGTGCGCCTATAAGCGCGATGGCGACACTGCCGCCGCCCCGGAAATCTTTGAGCCTTTTTGTGGCCAAGGATCGGGTCTGAATTATTCGCGTCTCTTCGCGTCATTCGCGGGCGCAGTATTAACCCAAAAAAAGAGCCGGGGCGGAGGATTGCTCCCCCACCCCGGCGTTGTTTGCTATTTTACGCTGATGCGGCCGGCTTCGCAGCCTGACGCCACAGCGGCTGTCGAACGCGACGGCTCCACACCTGGGTCAGATGCTTTGCCGCCTGCGCCCAATTGCGCTGCAGGCGCTCGCATTGTTCGGCCGGTTTTTCCTCATCGGGCAGGTAATCGTCCGCGCGCAGGTAAGGGTCTTCCCCTGAATCCCAGCTCACGAACGCCAAACCCGGGAAAATCCCCGGACTCATGACGTAGTGCTGTCTTGTCCTGTTTTTCATGGTCAGAAGGAGGCTTCGCCGCGACATGCGGCAACGCCTCCAGGCCAACCAGAAAAATGCCAAAGAACTCCGGCAAGTTGGCCGGCACGTTCCCGGCGTCAATGGTTCGCCTTGTTACATTACTACGTATGCCGTATAAAGAATTGCTATATAACTATTTGCCGAGTTTCTTAAGCGTCTTGTTAATCTTCTCCAGCTCACAGGCTTCAGGCCGGTAATCGGGTCCCAACCACTCCAGCCACTCCCGGCCGAGGTCGCTTTGGGGCTCCTTGATGCAGGCCAGCATGTCATGAAAGGCCTCCAGTCCGCCGCAGTCTTCGGGCGGCCCGCCGCGCTCGCCCGCCACGCAAAGGGGATAAACCGCGCCCTTCTCGACGACGCCGGATTTCTCGACCTTGATTTCCACCGCCCAGCCTTCGCCGAAGTTGTAATCGTAGGTGAATCGCGCGCGGTGCTCGAGATCGAGGTCGGCCAGGGAGACGTCCCGGTCATCCTCGATGCTGAGGTTCTCGAGCTTCTGCGGGTTCCCGAAATGCAGATCGTCGAGGTTGAAGGCGTGCGTCTGGTAATCGAACCAGTCGAAGAGTACCTGGATGCTGTCGTGCAGCCGCGAGAGCCACATCGACTCGCGCACGAGTAGCCGCCGCCAGATACGCGGCTGGGCGCCGACCACGGACAGCCGCAGCGAGTAAAACCGCTCGGGTGCCTTCTTGGCGGGAACGCCCTTGCCTTCGAGAAGCCCAATCATGCCGGATGGTTAACCACAAAACACCCGAAAGACACGAAAACAAAAACCTTCGGAGTTTTTGCCCGCGAATGGCGCGAATCCCCGCGAATAATTCCGGACACCAAACCTGTTTTAACAGGTGGAAACAGAGAGAACGGAGCCCCGGATCTGGAAGCGTTAAACGATTTCCCCTCAGTTTCCTCTGTTTCTTCTTTTTAAAAATATCCGGGTCAGTGGTTCTAATTCGTGTCTATTCGCGCCATTCTCGGGCAAAGGATCGGACCTCAGAACTTGATCTTGAAATAACCTTCCATCCGGAACGGCAGCACGGGAAAGATCAGCTGGCTGGCTGTGTACGCATCGCCGTTGTGGATCCAGTTGCGCTGGTCCGTGAGATTGAGGAGGTCGAGATTCACCGACCAGCGCCTCGCCTCGTAGAACAGCGAGCCGTTGAGCGTGTACTGCGAGGGGATGTGCCACTGGTTGTCGAGGTTGCCGCGCTGCCAGCTCTGCCACTGGACATTGACGCCCGCGCCGAAGCCGTTCTCGAGGCGATAGCGTACGCTGCCGTTCAGCAGCACCTTCGAGAAACCCACCAGGGCCCAGTCACCCGCCGGCACCTGGTTCACGTAGGGATCGTAATCCACCGTGCCCGTCCCGCGGCCGCCGGGGCCTCGACCGAGGGCATAGGCATCGTAGATCGAGCGGCCCCCGAGCTGAAACGGCGACGAATCCACATAGTGCCCGTCCTGTAATGTCGCGTTGGCTGTGGCGTTGAACTGTCCGTTGGGCTGGTAAACCGCCTCCAGCTCAAGCCCTCGGATCAAGATGTCGCTGTGCTCGCCGCCGAGTGCGATCTTGGTGCGCCGCTGGTCAAACAGCGTCGCCGCCGCATACAACTGATTGTCGAGCAGTGAGAATTTCGCGCCGACTTCCGCGAGGTCGCTGCGGTTGCGGAAGTCATCGAGGTTCAGTTCGCCCGTGCCGTCACCGCGGTCGTTGAGGATCAACCCGCCACCTGCGAGATTGCCCGCAACCGCACGGATCCGCTGGTACGTGGCGTAAAACGAGGACATCGGTGTCGGGCGGTAAATCAGATTCGCCGTCGGGGAGACCGTGCCGACTGTGGCGCGATCGTGCCACGGGATCGTGCCGTCCGGCGCCAGCGGATCGCGCGCGTCGCCGAAGTACAAATCACCGCGCAGACCCGCGATGAACGAAAGCTTCGGCGTGAACTTGAGCTCCTGCTGCCAGAACGCCGCCGGATTCCACAGCTTACTGTTGTCCGTCTCCGGGCTCCCCCACGCCGCCGGGAAAAACAGCCGCCCGCCCGGCCCCGTGAGGCCGGGATAATACGAGTTGGGGTACTGCTCCGCTTGGTTGAAGACCCGCGTCGGGTCGGTGAGGTCGAAATTGTAGATGTATTCGTTGAAATAGTTCTCGTAGCTGAGCGTGTGTGCGTAGCGCACGGTGAGGCCGCCGGTCGCAGTCGACGGCAGCGCGGCGGCCCTCCAGTCGAAGTGCAGCTCCGTGCGGTTCTCGAACGTGTGCTGCGTCACATACTCGGCATACTCAAACTGCTGGAACCGCCGGCGGTTCACGTATTCGAACAGCGTCCGGTTCACGAGCGTCAGCGCCGGCGAGAACACGTGGGTCGCAATGAGCTGCGTGCGTACGACGTTCGCGTTGGAGAAATCACCCCGCGAGAAGAGTGACGCCTCCCACGGGAGTTTCACCGCACCGGTCGCGGGAATCGGGCCGGGATAGGGGTAATTGTCGTCAGATGCGCCGGTGGAGTAGAGCTGGTGCCAGATGAGGTCCTGGTTGACACGGTTGACGCCGAGCGTCTCGGGCGGGTTCTGCCAGAAATACTGCGCGTTGAAACCCAGCGTGGTCGCAGCGGCCGGCTTCCAGGTGATCGCGGCAAAGATGTCCTGCCGGCTGTCCGGCGCATCGTTCTTGCGGAAAAACGTCTCGCCGCCCTTCGCCTCGTAGCTCAGCCGCCACGCGGCGCGATCGTTGAGCGGTGCAGTCGTGTCGATCTGCACCGAACCGTTGCGATACGAAACCTCGCCCGGCGCCCACGTGCCGAGCCGCGTGGTCACCGTGGTCCCGGGCCCGGAAAATTTCGGCTGCTTCGTGACATAGTTCACATAGCCCCCGGTGAAATAGCCCGCGCCAAAGACCGCTGAGCCGGGTCCGCGCACGAGGTCCACCGCCTCGACGCCGTTGAACGACGGAAAATAGCCGTAGTAATTGTAGCTGAGCCGCTGGCCGTTGAGGTAGGTTTCCGCGAGATCTCCGCGAAGGTTCGGCGTGGTGATGTTGCCGTAGGACGCGCCGACATACGCGCTCGGCGAGTAGAGCAGGATTTCCTGCACGCCGTGGATCTGCCGCTCGTTGAACAGCGCCGTGGTGATCGTGCTCACGCCCCGTGGCGTATCAAGCGGGCGGCGCGCGTCGCCCATCACAGACAAAGTCTCGCGCGTGAGCGGATTGACCGACTGCTCGACGGAAATGCCGATGACCGTGAAACGCGCCAGCTCGGTGACGTCGGGCGCTGCTTGGGCGCGGGCTTCAGCGAGAAAGGCAAAAGCGCTGGTGGCGGGGAGGAAGAGGCAGGCCGGGATTTTCATGGTGGGTGGGTGGGCCCATCCCAAAACCAATCCCCGGCGAAAGCGGCGGCGCGATCCGCCCACTGGCGCCAATCGCGCCTGCTGTTTCCTTCGTCGGCATGATCCGTTTCAGGTTCGAAGGGTCGAGCGGTCGAGCGCACCGCAATCTCAGCCCTCCGCGGAGGGCACCCCTACAGGCAAACCCGGTAAAATCGCGCCGCAGGCGGCGGCGCAAGCCAAACTTTCTTGGGCGCGTGATCGGGACCCCCCGAAAACACAAGAGCCGCCCCCTGAGGGAGCGGCTCTTTGACCTAACACCAAACAAACCATAAGAACTACAAACTGACACCGTCTTACCAGGACGATGTTGACTACGCAGAGGTAGATGCGCCGAAGCGCGAAACGTTCAAAAAATATTTTCGTTCATCTCAAACCCGAAAACACAAGAGCCGCCCCCTGAGGGAGCGGCTCTTTGACCTAAGACCAAACAAACCGTAAGAACTACAAACTGACACCGTCTTACCAGGACGATGTTGACTACACAGAGGTAGATGCGGTCGGGCCCAAAACGTTCAAAAAATATTTTCGGACCTCTCGAACCTCGAAAACACAAGAGCCGCCCCCTGTGGGAGCGGCTCGAGTGACCTAACACCAAGCAAACCGTAAGAACTACAAACAATGTCTGACTACTCCAAGATAGACGGTCCTCCGGATGAAATGCTCAAAAAAAGTCTCCCGATTTTGTGAGTAACTATCCTAACTTGTAACCCATTGGTGTACAATGATTACAAGTTTGTGAATGACTTGGGTTGGACAATATCTCCCTGCAAGTTGAGGGCTATCCCAGCTCAATTTCCCATGGAAACCCACTCCACCCGTCCGCACCTGTTCGGCCTCCTCGCAGGCCTGTTTCTCGCTGTTGGCCTCTGCATTGCCTCCATTGTCTTCACCCGCACTTGGACTCATCTCCACGAATCCCAAGTCATCGACGTGACCGGTTCCGCCCGAAAAAACGTCCAATCCGACCTCGTTGTCTGGCGCGCCAGCTTCGGCGTGGAGGATGAATCCCTGCTGTCGGCCCATGAGAAGCTCAAGGCCTCCCTCGCGCAGGTGGATGCGTTCCTCCGCGCGAAGGGCGTGAAGGAATTCACCGTCCTGCCGGTGCAGATCCGCGAAATCACGGCACGCGAAAAAAACGAAGGCGATGAAACCGTAACCAGGCGCATTGGCTACCGGCTCAGCCAGCGGATCGAGATCAAGTCCACCGACATCGCGACGACCACACGGCTCGGAACCGAGTCCGCCGCGCTGCTCGAACAGGGCATCGCCCTCGTGTCCGAGGGACTCGAGTTCATCTACACCAAGGCGAGCGAGGTGAAGATCGAGATGATGGCCGAGGCGACGAAAGACGCCCGCGCCCGCGCCGAGCAGATCGCCGGCCAGGGCGGCCGCCACATCAAGGAGCTGCGCACGGCCCGCATGGGCGTCGTCCAGATCAACCCGCTCTACTCGAGTGCGACCAGCTGGGAGGGCAACAACGACACCTCCTCGCTCGAGAAAACCATCACCACCACCGTCAGCGCGACCTTCTCGCTGGACTGAGCCCGCCCAACCCCACCCACCAAGAAGTAGGGCGGGGCTTACCGAAGACCCGCCCTTTTTTTACGGCTGACCCGTCTCCGCCGAGCGCACGGCTTGCTCCGTCTCAACCGCCATCACATCCGCCGGCGTCTTGTCCGCCACGGGCGTGCTCTTGAGTGGATACACAAAGCGCTTCCCCTCGTAATTGCGGAAGATCACTTCGTCGTCGGTGATGCGCTCCACGTATTCCGGATTCACCGGCACCTTGCCCCCGCCCCCGGGGGCATCGATGACGTATTGCGGCACCGCATAACCCGTCGTGTGGCCGCGCAGCGCGCGGATGATCTCGATGCCCTTGCGGACATCCACCTTGAAGTGGGCGCCCCCGGTAATGAGGTCCATCTGGTAAAGATAATACGGCCGCACGCGCATCCGCAGCAGGCGGTGGACGAGCGCCTTCATCACGTCGGCGTCGTCGTTCACGCCCTTCAGCAACACGCTCTGGTTGCCAAGCGGCACACCGGCGAACGAGAGCCGTTCGCACGCCGCCTTCAGCTCCGCGGTGCACTCCTTCGGGTGGTTGACGTGGATGCTCATCCAAATCGGCCCGTATTTTTTGAAGATTTCGCAGAGCTCCGGCGTAATGCGCTGGGGGAGGAAAACGGGGATGCGCGAGCCGATGCGGATGAACTCCACGTGCTTGATCGCGCGCAGCCGGCTGATCAGGTGCTCGAGTTTCTTATCGGAGAGCAGCAGCGGGTCGCCCCCTGACAAGAGCACGTCACGCACCTCGGGATGACCCTCGATATAGCGCAGCGCCTGCTCGTATTCCGGGTGAAAATTGTAGTCCTGCGCGTTCGAGACGAGACGGCTCCGCGTACAGTAGCGGCAATACGACGCACACCGGTCGGTCACCAGGAACAGCACGCGATCCGGATAGCGGTGCACCAGCCCGGGCACGGGCGAGTGTTCGTCCTCGCCCAGCGAATCGAGCTGTTCTTCAGCCGAGAGCTGCGTCTCGCCCCCGCGCGGGATAACCTGCTTGCGCAGCGGACAATCGGGGTCGTTGCGGTCGATCAGATTGAAAAAATACGGTGTGATCGCCAGCGAGAGCTTCTTGTCAGCAAAATAGCACCCCGCTTTCTCCTCCGGCGTCAGCGTCATGAACTTCTCCAGCTGTTCGACGCTGGTAATGCGGTTTTTCAGCTGCCAAACCCAGTCCTGCCAGTCGCTCTCCGGGACATGCTGCCATAGGCCCTGGCCTTCAAACCAGACGGAGCGGTCTTCAATGTACGGCATGATAGGAGGGTAAATTGGTAAGGGGCCTAACCAGTCGTGTCAAATGACAGGCGAATATTGCCCCAGTGCCTAGATTTGCCCTTGGCAGACCCGATATGACGCCTTTTCGTCAGGCTTTAATGTCCACGCCGAAGCCCGCAATTCTTGCCCTTGAGGATGGTTCGATTTTCCGGGGCCTCGCCTTTGGCGCCGACGCCACCGTCGCCGGCGAATGTGTCTTCAACACGTCGATGACCGGCTACCAGGAGATCCTCACCGACCCCTCCTATTTCGGCCAGATCGTCACGATGACCGCCGTGCAGATCGGCAACTATGGCGTGACCGACGCCGATACCGAGGCGGCCGTGCCTAAATGCTCCGGTTTCGTCGTCCGCGAGCTCTCCCCGGTCGTCAGCAACTGGCGCAGCCAGCAATCCCTCGGCGACTATCTCCGCAAATACGGCATACCCGGGATCAGCGAAATCGACACCCGCGCGCTCACCAAAAAGCTCCGCGTCGACGGCGCGATGAAGTGCTGCCTCAGCACGCTCCCGCTCAGCGACGAGGAAGCCGTGAACCGCGCCCGCGCCTGGCGGGACATGGCCGGGGCCGACTACGTGAAGGACGTCACCTGCAAGGAGCCTTACATTTGGCGCGCGGACGACGCGGCGAATTTCAACACCCCCTACCTGCCCGTCGGCACGACGATGAACGCCCCCGGCATTCCCACGAAAAAGTTCCGGGTGGCCGCCTTCGACTACGGCGCGAAGCACAGCATCTACCGCAAGCTCGTGAACCACGGCTTCGAGGTGCAGGTTTTCCCCGCGACCGCCACCCACGAACAAGTCCGCGAGCACACCCCCGACGCCGTGTTCCTCTCCAACGGCCCGGGCGACCCCGCCGCACTGCCGTATATCCACCAGACGGTCACCGGCCTGCTCCCGGATTTCCCCATCTTCGGCATCTGTCTCGGCCACCAGATGATCACCCACGCGCTCGGCGGCACGACCTTCAAACTCAAGTTCGGCCACCGCGGCGGCAACCAGCCGGTGAAAAACCTCGAGACCGGCAAGGTCTCCATCACCGCGCAGAACCACGGCTTTGCCACCGACCCGAAGTCCCTCGAGGGCCGCGGCGCCAAGGTCACCGAGATCAACCTCAACGACCAGACCGTCGAGGGCCTGCGCCACACGAAGCTCCCCGTTTTCTGCGTGCAATACCACCCCGAGGCCGCCCCCGGCCCCAACGACGCCGACCCGCTCTTCGTCGATTTCTACCGGATGGTCGAGCAGCGCAAAGCCGGGGCGATCTGAGGCTTATTGTAGGGCGGGTCTTCGACCCGCCCTTCCGTCGGAACTTTCCCGCGGATGACACGGATAGACGCGGATACAATCCGCCGCCCATTGGGATGGGATTCAGAATCAGCTGGCTTGAATCCGCGTCCAACCGTGACATCTGCGGGAAACCGGTTGAACAACGCGTCGACGATCCAGGGCGGGCCACAGACTCCGCCCTACCCCACAATCTCGATCCGCTTTTCCTGTCCAAGATGCCTGAGACTCACCATCGCGGGCAAAGCCGTCGCCGGCAGCACGGGCTTCGCGTTCACGCCCTCAAACGTCAGCTCGATCCCCAGCAGCCAGCGCGGCAGCGCGCAGGCGACCAAACCCTGGTCTGCCAGAAACGGCTCCGCCGCGATGAGATCGTAAGAGAGAAATTCCTTCGCGATCATCACCTCCTCGACCACGGTGCGACTCGGCTGGCCGGAGAAATCCCAATAGTTGGAGCCTTCGACGAGTGAGGTCTGCGCCACGCGCGCCATGAATTTCCGCCACGCTGCGATGGCTTCCTCCTCCCGGCCCACTTTCACCAGCGCGCCGATCCACTGGTAGTTCCACGACGCCAGGCAGCCGCCGTTCATCGTCTCGCCGAAGCGCGTCACGTCGGCGTTAAACCTGCGCTTCATGAACGAAAACTCTTCCGCGTCGTAAAGATTGGTCTGGATCGAAAAGCAGTCCTCCCACGCCGGCCCGAGTTCGTGCCGTCGCGCAATCACCGCATCCACCACGCGGCGCGCCCGCCCGGGCGCCACCATGCCCGCGCAGATCGCCATGAATTGCGGCGGCCCGTAGAGGTAAAACCGCGGCACCCCCGCGGTATCGATCCAGTCGGCGTAGTAACCGCGCTCCTCGCTCCAGAAATCCCGCTCGTATTTCTCCCGCACCACGTCGGCCTGCGCCGCCAAAGCCGGGACCTCGGCCTCGTGGCCCAGCCACTGCGCCACCTCCCCCGCCGCCCGCAGCGCCATCCACGCCAGCACGTTCACATACCCGATGTGGCCGTTGCGCGAAATCCAGTCCCAGTAGTCGTTCCCTTCCTCGCGCGTCGTATAAATCATCCCGCGACCTTCCACGATCTGTCGGTTCAGCTGCACCAGCGCCCGCCGCGCCCCCGCCCATAGCCTCTCGCCCAACAGCCGATCGCCCGTCAGCAGCAGCACGTCGCGCACACACAGCAGGAACGACGGGAAGATATCCAGCGAGGTCGTGCTCTGGTAGCCCGGGCCCACCGTGTCGTCCTTCACGAGCTGGTCGGCCATGCGGGTCACCTCGTCGATCAGCACGCGCTGCAAGTCCGTACTGTCCGGGCCCAGCGGCCCCCGCGGCACGCCGAACTTCAGCATCTCCGCATGCATGTGCCGGCAAAGCGTCGCCACATAACCCGACGGCGAGTTGCCGATCCGCCAGTCATGCGTGTCCGCCATCAGCCCGCAGTTGGCATATACGTCGAAGAACCGCCGGTTGACCGCCGCCTCACTTTGCAGCGGTCCGCGCAGCGTGACGTCGACCGCGATGCCCGTTTCCGCCGTCACCAGTTCCAGGGTCAGCGTGGTTTCAACCCCTTCGCCGGCTCGCATTGTGCGCGACCCCGCCGCATCGCACCAGGGGCTCTGCGCCAGCACCGAAGAAAAATTCGTGATCTCGCCTTTTTTAAGGTGATGCGAGGTCGTCACGCGCCAGTCGCCGTTGGGACCCGCCCGCGACATAAGCTTGGCGACACTCCACCCGCCCGCCCGGGTCCGCGTGTGCCGCGTGGTCAGCGTCTGGCACTCCGGCGAAAGGATGGTCCCATTCCCGTAGAAAGCATCTTTCGTCATGCCGAGCTCCCACAGCATAAACACGGTCGGCTCCCCCCACGGAGTCTGCGCTGAGAAGAACAATCCCGGCGTAAACGCATCCGTCACCATCGTCTCCTCCTGCCACGTCTGCCGGACATTCCAAGTCAGCTGCGCCCCGTTCAACCGCAGTCTCCACTGCTCCCGCACTGCCCCATAGTTGATGCCCTCAATCTCCACTTCCGTCCCACTGATCACGCGCACCGCCGCCCGCGCCGAAGCGGAACTCAACTCCCACTTGCCCGCCGCATTCACATAACCGCACTGTCCGCCCACCGGCAGGGTCAGTGGCAGATGCGACGCGCGCGGCGCACCGGTCTTCAGCAGATTCGCGCACCAGTGCGAGGCCCCCGTCGCATCGAAGCCCAGCGAAACCAGCTGCGGCCGGCCGGAATCGAGGCTGATCTGCCAAAACGGGTTTTGGAGTGGGGTACGCACGCGGGGTGCCGCCAATCGGGAGACGAATCGTCCCCGATTCAAGCGAAAGGTGGGCCCGGCGCTGCGAGCACGGACAGCGGCGCGCGGAGCGCACCGCCCACCCTCTTCCACATCTCCCGCTTGGAAAATTCCGCGGGGTTTCCCTTTTTTGCAGCGCTCGCTTGCCTCAATCCGGCTTTTGCCCGAGATCGTCCGCGTGAAAAAATTTCTCTTCTTTGCGATCCTCGCAGGGGCAGCGTGGTTCTATTTTCACGAACCGGCCGCCGCCTGGTGCGGAATGCCCGCCGCGCCGGACCCCGTCCAAGTCGCCAAGGATCTGCCCCCGCCTTTTCTCCACGACGGCTACACCGTCTCGCCCCTCGCCCGCTACACGGTCACCGCCGTCGTGCTTAGCCGGGAGCGTTACCGCAACGACCGCGGGGCCGACCTCGCCCCGTTAGATCTCGCGCTCGGCTGGGGTTCGATGTCCATCGCCGCCGTGATCAATGACCTGAAAGTCAGCCAGTCCGGCCGTTGGTATGAATACCGTTATGCCAACGAGCCCCCGCTCGATCCGGGCCAGATGGCGACTCATTCCGCCAACACCCACTGCCTGCCGTCCGACGACGTGCGGAGCGATCTGCTCGCCGTCAGGCGCCACGAACTCGTCACGCTTGAGGGCTATCTCGTCGAGGTCACCGGCGACGGCGGCTACACATGGCGGTCATCGCTGACGCGCGACGATACCGGCGCCCACGCCTGTGAGGTGATGTGGGTCACCCGCGTGAGCCACCGAAAATTGTAGGGCGGGGTGTCGCCGAACCCGGCCTCGGCTTGCCGAAGTCGGGCGAGTCGTGCCTTATCCGGCTCAGGCCAAGGATTCGCCCTTCCTGCCAAATCGGCGGGGCAGCTTGCCCGCCATAGCCTTGGCGACGGCGCGCCGAACCGCGCCAAACCGTTTCAAACCTTTCCCCTAATTTCACCGATCAGTGCGGATGAATATCAGCAATCCGCGTCAATCTGCGTGATCCGCGGGAATGTATTCTCGGATTTAGGCGGGGTTCGGCGAGCCCGCCCTACACTTCCAGCCACTGCTCGAACTTCACCGCGTCCTCGGGCGTGTCCACGCCGATGGTCGGGTCCTCCGTCACGCCGCACGCGATTTCATAGCCGTTTTCAAGCGCACGCAGCTGCTCGAGTTTCTCCGCCTGTTCGTAGCGACCCGGTGGTAGTTTCGTGAACTTCTCCAGCAAGTCCGCCTGATAGCCATACAGCCCGAGGTGCTTGAAACAGGGATTCGCCTTCACCCAGACGTCGTCCACGGCCGGGCCGCGCTCCCGCGGAAACGGAATGATCGCCCGCGAAAAATAGAGCGCGCGCCCATCGCTCCCCATGACCACTTTCACCTGGTTCGGATTCGAAAAATCCACCGCCCGCTGAAACGGGGTCGCCAGGGTCGCCATCGGGGCCCCGCGGTGCAGCAGCGCTGCCAGCGCCCGGATCTGCCCCCCGGTGACCAACGGCTCGTCCGCCTGGACATTGATGACCTTGGAGGCGCCGATGCTGCGGTTGGCCTCGGCGATGCGATCTGTCCCACTTTGATGCGCCGAATCCGTCATAATCGCCTTAAACCCCTGACCGGAGACGCACTCGCGCAAAAGTTCATGATCCACCGCGAAATACAGCGGAAACTCCGGCGCCTCCTGGGCGATGCGCTCGGCCACCCAGAGCAGCAAGGGCCGACCCTTGATCTTATGTAAGAGCTTGCGCGGGAATCGGCTGGATTCCAACCGGCATGGCACGATGATTGCAGTTCCGGTCATCTTTTGCCAGAATGCCAACAGGTTTTTAGGTTGCAAGCCGGGGCCTCATGCCGGATTTAGGCCGGTCTCTCCGATCACTTCCATGGACAAAAGCACCGCACCCTCTGCCAGCCCCCAGCTCACCAAAGAGCTGCTGGTGCAGAACAAGATGGGCATCCACGCCCGTCCGGCCGCCATGATCGTGCGCATTACCAACAAGTTCAAAGCGGACGTGTTTGTGGAGAAGGACGAGGAACAGGTGAACGGCAAGAGCATCATGGGCCTCATGATGCTGGCTGCCGGCAAGGGCTCGAAGGTCAAGTTCCTGGCCACCGGCGACGACGCAACCCAGATGCTCGAGGAGCTCGACCAGCTCTTCGCCCGCAAGTTCGACGAGGCGTAAAAGCGTCACCACGAAACACACCAAATACACGAAAAAAGGACAGCCTTAAGCTCCTCCTCCCTTTTCGTGTGGTTCGTGTATTTCGTGGTTAAATCCCGAAGAACTTCCGCGCATTCGCGGTCGTGACCGCCGCCAGCTCGTCATAGCCCACGTCCAGGACTTCCTTGGCCGCAAACTCCGCGACGTTCCGCACAAACGCCGGCTCGTTCGGCTTCCCGCGGTGCGGCATCGGCGTGAGATACGGCGCATCGGTCTCCACCATCAGCCTGGCCAGCCCCTGCATTTTCGCGGCCGCACGGACGTTCGGCGCGTTCTTGTAAGTCAGGATGCCGGTGAACGACGCGAACCCGCCCCGCCCCGTCAACACCGCCATCTCGGCTTCGCCTTCGACGAAGCAGTGAAAAACGACCTTCGACCACTCCACGCCGCTCGCGTCGATCATCGCCACGCACTCGGCAAATGCGCCGCGCGAGTGAATCACCACCGGGCAGCCGAGTTTTTTCGCGAGTATCAGCCCCTCGGCAAAAGCCGCGCGCTGACGCGCGAAAACGACTTCCGCCTCCGCGGGCTCCTTCGGCAGATGAAACCGGTCCAGACCGATCTCCCCCAGCGCCACCGGCTTGGGCGACCTTGACCAAAATCCCTCCACCTGCGCCTGCGCGCTCTCCCATTCCTCCGTGACCTCGCACGGATGCAGCCCCACCGTGTAATGCACGAAGCCCGGATTTTCCCGCGCCAAGCCTTGGTTCAGGGTCCAGTCGTCCGGCGCCGTCCCGATGGCGATCATCGCCTCGACTCCCGCCGCGCGCGCGCGCGTCAGCACGTCCGGCAGCGCGCCGGCACGGGCAAATCCGTCGAGGTGCGTGTGCGTGTCAATGAGGCCCATAAAAATCTTTCTCTTTCCACTTCATCTTTCTCTTTCTCCGCTTCTCAGGTCCGGGAACAACCGCGAGAAAGAAAAAGATGAGGAGAACGTCCTAGGATTACCGGAGGTAAAGCGCCCCGTAGCGTTCGCGCAAATAACGCAGCAGCGACTTCGGCGACAGCTCCTCACCCGTCACCCGCCGTGCGAGCTCCAGGGCATCATATCGGCGGCCCTGCGTGTGGATGTTTTCCCGCAGCCAGCCGAGCAGCCACGTAAAATCCCCGCGCGCAAAGTCCTCCTCCAGCGCCGGCCGCAGCGCGAGCGCCCGATACCACAGCTGCGCCGCCAGCATGTTGCCGAGGCAGTAACTCGGGAAATAGCCAAATGAGCCGCCACTCCAGTGCACGTCCTGGAGCACGCCTTCCCGGTCGTTCGGCGGCGTGAGCCCGAGTAGTTCCTGCGCCGACGCGCGCCACGCCGCGGGCAGGTCCGCCACCGCGAGTTCGCCGGTGAAAAGCTTCTTCTCCAGCTCGAACCGCAGGATGATGTGCAGGTTGTAGGTCACTTCGTCCGCGTCCACCCGGATCAGCGTCGGGTGCACCGCGTTGATCGCGAGATACAGCTCGTCCGTCGAAACCCCCGCCGTCTGCGTGGGAAACAATTCCCGCAAGCGCGGTTCGAAGTGCCGCCAGAATCCGCGGCTGCGCGCGACCTGGTTCTCCCACAACCGGCTCTGCGACTCGTGCACCGCCATGCCGGCGTTCTGCCCGAGCGGCGTGCCCAGCTCGTCCGCCCGCAGGCCTTGCTCGTACATCCCATGGCCGGTCTCGTGGATCGAGCTGAAGAGTGAGTCGAGTGGCTCTTGCTCCTTTAACCGCGTTGTCATCCGCACGTCGGAGCCCGTGCCCGAGCAGAACGGGTGCAGCGACACGTCGATCCGGCCGCGGTTGTAGTCGAAACCCAGCCGCTCCGTCACCTCGCGCAAAAACTGCCGCTGTCCCTCGGTGGAAAACCCCCGCAACGCGTCGTCGCGCGGTTTCACCTTCGAAGCCGCGATCTCGCGCACCAGCGGGACGAGCTCGCGCTTGAGCTCGCCAAACAGCCGCCCGATGACCGCCGCCGTCATGCCGGGATCGTGCTTGTCGACCATGTAGTCGTACTCGCGCCCGCCCCAACCCAGGTAACCCGCCTCGCGCGTCGCGAGCTCCAGGTTCTTCGCCAGGACCGGCGCGTAGCCGCCAAAGTCATCCGCCGCCCGCGCCTTCGCCCAAGCGTGGTAGCCGCGGCTGTCCTGCGCGGCCTTCTCGCGCACGAACTCCGCCGGCAGTTTCGTCGCGCGATCGTAGTCCTTGCGCGCATGCTTTGCCACCACGCGCTGGTCGTCACTCAAACCGGCGGCGTCCGCCTCGAGCGTCGCGAGCGCGCCGCCGATGCGCGCATCGCTCGCCGCCGCGTGCGCCGCCTCGGCCAGCGCCGCCTGCTGTTGGGCCCGCTGCTCGCCCGCGCCGGGAGGCAGGTTCACCTGTTCATCCCACCCGAGCAATTCCCCCACGGTGCCAAGGGCATGAGCGCGTTTGATCAAGGTGGTGAGTTCCGCATACGCCTTAGGGTTGGACATGGCGTCATTCCAAACCCCGCCCCCCCGTGATGGCCAGTGCGATGTGTTGGCCCTGGGCCGCCTTCGGAATCGCGGGACGCCCGATTCGCCCCCTTCCGCGATAGACGGTTCCCCGGCTTCGCCTACGTAACCACCCGACCCCAATATCGCTTGCGACCTTTCGCCCGCCCCGAAAACCTGAACCGGTGGATCCACGCCCTCCGCCATCCGCCGCAAACCCGCCGCGGCTTTGGTCACTCGACGTGCTGCGCGGCGCCTGTGCGATCGTGGTTTTTCTCAGCCACTGGCATCTTTGGTCGAGCTTTGCCCCCGCGACCGGGCTCGGGCAAAGCGTGCGCGCATTCGGGGACAACTGCTACACCGTGTTTGTGGCCCTGACCTGGCCCACGGGCGGTCACCACCCCGCGGTAATCTGCTTTTTTGTGCTGAGCGGTTTCTGCATCCACTATCCCTTCGCGTGGCGCGCGCAGGCCGGCCAGACCCGCACTGACTGGCCGGATTACTTTCGCCGGCGGTTCTGGCGCATCATGCCGGCCTACTGGACGGCCTGCCTGCTGGGCCTGGGTTTTGTGCTGTTGGAAACCTGGCGCCCCTCCGGCAGTGTCCTCCTTTCGCTGCATGCCACCGGCTCAGTCGCCGAGATGGCGTTGAGGTTCACCGCCTTGAATGCGTTCTACCCGGACGAAATTTTCTCCGGCAATTACCTGCTCAACACCGTCGCCGTAGAAATCCTGATGTATGCGCTTTATCCGTTGTTTCATCGGTCCGCCGTCCGCGGCCAGTGGTTGACCCTCGGCCTGGCCTTCGTCGCCCTGCAGCTGGTCGCCGTGCTCCTGTTGCAATTCGTGACCCCTTATTGGGTCTTCAACAGCATCCTGATGCTGGGGTTGTTCTGGTATGTCGGGGCGTACGCGGCCGAGCGGTATGTGACCCGCCGCACGCCGCCCGCCGGACGATGGTTGGTCTTTTCCTGGCTGACGTTCTTCGCCCTGAAATTCGTGCCGCATTTTTATGGGATCACCCTGCTGCGACAGCTCGACTGGGCGCTGGTGTGCACCTTCGGCATTCTCTGGGCGCTCCAGCGGGAATCACTCCACCCCGAGGCCACCCATCGCCCGATCGTGACCGCCCTGCGCTACTCCGGGAAAATCAGCTACAGCCTCTATGCCGTGCACACGCCCGCCATCATGCTGGCCACGTGGGCGCTCCTCCGGATCGTGGGCACGCACAATTACCTGCTCCAACTGGCCGCCAACCTCGCGGCCTCGGTGGCCGCAACCCTGTTCACTTACTACGCCGTGGAACGGGTGTTCTACCGCCCGCGCGTCTGAGGTGGGCGGGCACGTCCCGTGCCCGCATGGGTTGTGCCCAGCCGGCACCAACACCGCTCAGCGGGCTTGAACAACGATGTCGCCGCCGCTCGAACGGAGCTTCAGCAGCGGGCCGCCGCCATTGACCTTGCCGGCCAGCCGGCTCTTGCCCGATCCGCCTCGCTCAATCGTAATGGTCAGGCCGGTCGCGTCCACGACGCCGCCACTCGTGGAGGCGTCGAGGTCGAAGGCCCCGCCCTTGTCGACAACCACGCGCACCCGGCCGCCGGAGGTGGAGAGTTTGCAGTCGCCCTTGAGTGGCCCGGCAATGCCGGCGCTCACGTCACCGCCACTCGTCGCAGCGTGGAGCGTATTTTCGACCGACTTGATGTCGATGTTGCCACCCGAGGTGCCCAAATCAGTCGGACCCACCGCGCGGCCGACCCGGATGTCGCCGCCCGAGGTGCCGAGTTTCACTCCGGCCAGTCCTTCCTCGAGGCGGACATCGCCGCCCGAGGTGCCGCCGTCGATTTCCCCGGAAATTTTACCCAGCCCGATATCGCCGCCGGAGGTGCGCGCGAAGACCTTGCCGTTGAGATTGCCCACCGTGATGTCCCCGCCCGAGGTCTTGAGCTCGACATTGTAGTTCACCGGCACCGTCACGATGAAATCCACCTGCACCGGCGGCCAGGAGCCCCAGTGAAATCCCGGGATCTGCTTCTCGTATTTGGCTGAGGCAGACACGCCGTCGGCCGTTTGCGCGATGTCGAGGGTGAGCTTGGCGAGAATCTCGTCCGCTTCGGCCTCGGAGCTGGCGCGGATCTTTTCCCGGGCCGTGACTTTGACGGTGTTATCGGCGGAGATCTGGACGCGGACATCGCCGCCCTGGGTTTCGACCTTGAGGATGCCGCCCGGCTGGGCGTTGAAGGACTTTTCGACGACGCGCTCAATCTTGGCCTGCGCGGTTAAGGTGGACATGGCCAGCAAGCCGGCCGTGAGGAGCAGGGAGGGATATTTCATGGAGGGTACCTTCAAAACCCCGCCGGGCCGGAAAAGTTACAGGAAACCCACCGGCTTGGGTCCTAAGCTTGTCGAACCAAGCCGCGCGAACACCTTCAGGACAAGGATTTTAAAGGGGGAAGCCAGGAAACCAGAAGTGCCGCCCATGCGTTTCCATCACTGATCGGATTCCGGGATTTCTGGTTTCCCCCTTCAATCTGCCCTCGGACCGGATCACCTCGCTCGTGCTCAGACCTTGGCGCTGTTGTCGCAGACGTAATGCACCTTGCTGCGGCGGAAAGCGTAATCGCGGGCCGCCGCGTCCTTTGCTCCGTCGCGCGACTGGATCAGATGCTTTGTCCCGGCCAGCGCCGCCGCTTCCTCGGCGGCCGCCAAGGCGGCCACGCAGAGCAAAGCCTCGGCCTTGGGGTCCAACCGACTCGCCGGAAAGAGCGTGTGCGAGGAGAGCCAGCGCACCGTGGTGTAGAGAGGATCCAATGACGACATGGCGAGAGGTTATACCGGCGGCAACACCAGGCGCACGCTCATTCGTGCAAGCCGCCGGAACAGCTTCCGCTCCCCTTGCACCGGCCACCAATCGTAGAGGAAAATCTCCAGCGGCCGCCACATTGCCACCCAGCCCACGATTACCAGGCCTTCCTTGGCGACAACGGTGACCGCGCCTCCCGTATGTTGGCCAAACACGAGACCGATGAGGAGTCCGAGCGCATAGCAACCGCCCAGAAAGAGCAGGCCCGTCAGCAGGCTGATCCGGCCGCGGTGCAGCAGCTGGCGCAGTTCGCGTCCCTTCTCCTCTGCCCGGCTCGCAAAATAGCGCTGGACGGCATTCTCGGTTCCGGCTGCCCGCTCTGTCGGCGGCGTCACCGCGAGGTGCACGACCAGCTCGAACTCATGGGCGGCGGGCAGTTCCCGCGCCCAGCCCACGATGAATTCCTCCGCGTCGCGATCGAGGTCGCGGTCCACGAACGGGGACGGATCCATCGAGTTGAACAGCTGGACGAGCTCGCGCAGGCGGAGCTCGATACGGTTGGTCTTGGTGGTCGGACTCATTCCTTCAAAAGCGCCGCCGCCCAAGCCTTCTCGTCAAACCCGACTAACGCCACTTTTCCGCCCAATAAAAACGGCCGCTTCACCAAGTTGCCGTTGCTCGCAAGCAGTCCCAGCGCCGCCGTCTCGGTCATCGTGGGCAATTTACTGCCCAGCTTCTGCTCCCGGTAATTTCCACCCGACGTGTTGAAAAGCCGGCGCGATTCGCCGCTATACGCCGCCAGCATCGTGCGCAGCTCCGGCAGCGTCGGGGCCGTTTCCCGGATCGGGTGCTCGTCGAATGCGACCTCGTGCGCCCGCAGCCATTTCACCGCCCGGCGGCAGGTGTCGCAGTTGGCGTAAGTGTAGATCTTCAGGGCGCTCATCGCGGCTAGTCATGGCGGAGCAGCACGCCCCGAGGCAATCCCGCTTCCACGAACTCCCAAACATTGACCACAAAGAGGCACAAAAAGCGCAAAAAACTCCGGATTAGGTCGCTCAAATTGGCGTTCGGATTTTGACCATGGATTTCACGGGCAGACACGGATCAATCCCAAGCCTGCTTAGGATTGATCCGTGTCCCACGTGTCATCCGTGGTCGAGTTTTCCGAATCCTGATTTTTGCGCTTCTTGTGCCTCTTTGTGGCCAACTCTTCTGCCCTATTCCCTTGCCCGCCCCCGCTAAAATCCCCGGAATTCGCGGGCCAATGAATCCCATCCTCGACGTCACCGGCCTGTGGGTCGTCCGCGGGTCGACCACGATCCTGGACAACGTTTCCTGGCAGGTTCGCCCCGGCGAAAACTGGGTCATCCTCGGCGCCAACGGCTCGGGCAAAACTTCCCTGCTCAAGACGCTCACCGGCTTCCTCACGCCCACCGCCGGCGGGATCACCGTGCTCGGCCAGGAGTATGGTGACAGCGACTGGCGCGCCCTCCAGCTGCACATCGGCCTCGTCACCAGCGCGTTTGCCGCCGCCATCCCGCTGGCCGAGACCGCCCTCGACACCGTCATGAGCGGGAAATTCGCCCAGCTCGACCTCTGGAAAAAAACCAGCCGCACCGATCGCGCCGAGGCCAACCGCCTGCTGCGCCTCGTGGGCGCCAGCCCACTCGCCCGGCGCGAATGGGTGAATTTCTCGCAGGGCGAGCGCCAGCGCGTGCTGATTGCGCGCGCGCTCATGGCGAAGCCCCGCCTGCTCATCCTCGACGAACCCTGCGCCGGGCTCGATCCCGTGGCGCGCGAGAATTTCCTCAACTTTATGGACCGGCTCGCCCGGCGGCGGGGCCTGTCCGCCATAGCGGGTTCAGCCGCGAAGGTGGACCCGCCGGCCTTGCTGCTCGTGACGCACCACGCCGAGGAAATTACCCCGGCCTTCACCCATGTGCTCCTGCTGCGCGGCGGCCGCGTCGTCGCGGCCGGCCCGCGCGCCAAGCTGCTCACCTCGTCCCGTCTTTCCGCCACCTTCGGCACGCCGGTCCGGCTCATCCGCGAGGGCCGCCGCTACCGGCTCGCTTTCGCCCGCCCGTGAACCCGCTGGCCGAATCCCTCGACGCCCTGGGTTTTGCCAGCGTCTGGACTTACCTCGGGCTGTTTCTGGCCGCTTCGCTGCTCATGATCTGGCGGCTGGAGGCGCTGCTCGACCATGGACTCGAGGGCACCGCGCTCGGCACACTCGTGATGCCGTTTTGCTCGGGACTGGGCAACTTGCTCTTCGTCGCGATCATCGTCGGTCGACATGGCCCGGTGCAGGAGGTGCTCACCAACAGCCTCGTCAACAACGTCACCAACCTCACGCTCATCCTCGGGCTGCCCGCCCTGATTTGGGGCCTGAGCCTGCGCGCCGAGTCCAAACTCCGGAAAAGGGGCGCCCGGGCCAAAAAGGGCGCGACGACCGCAGACACGGAACAAAAGATCAACCGTCTCTCGCTGCTGCTCACGCTCGCGGCCGTGGTGTTTTTCAGCGGCGTTACGTGGGCGCTCGGCGCCGACGGCATTCTCGACGCCAATGACGGCCTGGTGCTCATCGGCCTGTTTCTCTTCTGGCAGTGCTTCCAGCTGTTCGACGTCCTCAAGCACAACGTCCGGAAGAACCGCTCGTTCAGCCCGATGTTCTACCTCGATATGTTCATCGTGTTGCTTGCGGCCTTCGGCATCTACTCCAGCACCGACTGGCTGGTGACCTGGCTCTCCGCCCAAAAAGGCGGCTTCATCAGCGCCGAACACCTCGGCTGGCTGAGCGGCTGGCTCATGGTGGTGCCCAATGCCCTCATTGCGTTCTATTACGCCTCCAAGCGCCGCGCCGACATCGCGTATGCGTCGCAGGTCGGTGACGGCCATATTTGCATCCCGCTGGGCATCGGGCTCTGCGCGTTGGTGACGCCGCTGCCCGTGCCGAAATTTTTCGAGACCGGCCTTGCCCTCCTGGTCGGGGCCGCGGTGCTGCACGCCGGCTGCGTGCTGTTCGCCGGCGGGCTCCCCCGCTGGATGGGTTGGCCGCTTATCGCCGCCTACGCCTGGTTCGTCAGTACAGGGTTGCGCGGCACGTGACAGAAGTCGGAACAGAAAATTTGACCACGGATTTCACTCAGAGACGCGGATCAATCTTAAGTCAGGTCTGATCCGTGATCATCCTGTAATCCGTGGTCAAAAAATTCGGATTTAGGATCGCGCGGAGCATGAAACCGAATTCGATCCCAATCTAATCACGGATTGCACCCCGAGACTCGGATCGACCGTAAGGCCGCCTTGGAATTGATCAGTGTCCCCTCGTGATATCCGTGGTAAAATTCCTGGGTTCACAAACTCATCCAACCCCGCCCTCAAGCCACCACCAGCGGGTCCGCCCGGAACTTCTCGCAGAGATCCACGAACGCCGCCTGCGCCTTCAGCCAGCGCGTGTCGGTGCGGATGTCGGCCATGGATTTCAAGGTATTGTTGCAGACCAGATAGCTGTTGGCGCCGATCTTGACCATGACATCATGGCGGGTGCCCTCCCCGGCGTTGGTGAACTCAAAATCACCCGCCTCCAATTTCTGCCCGCTCACCTGCGCGAGCAGGGGCTTCACATCCACCGGCAGGTTCTTGCGAAACTCCTCCGCGCGGGGCCCGTTATAGGACAGGATGCCGCTCTGCTGGGAACCCGGGGCCATGATGACCCACTCGTCAAAGACCGGTTCAAAATAAAGCGCACGCATGCGCTCAAGGCTGGCCGAAATGTGCTGGCGGGCGGTGGCGAGATCCATGCCGGGTGAGGAAGGTGAATCCCCAGCCCTTGGCAAGCCGCCGGACGCCACGCCTGCGCGTTTATTTATTTTTTCGCGAAAATCTCGCCGAAGAAATCCTGCATGTGCTGCCACGAGCGGTGGTCCGCCGCGGCGTTGTAGGCTATCTTACCCTGCAACCCGTTCGCCGCCGCGCCGGCATCGGCCGCGGGGTTGGTAAAGGCATGTACTGCCCGCGCATAGCTGATGAACTGATAATCGAAATTCCCGGCGTTCATCGACTCAATAAAGGCGTTGATGTCCTTGGCGGGGACAAACTCGTCGCGTCCCCCGTTGCAGATGAGGATCCTGGCCTTCGTCTTCGCCGCCGCGTCCGCCGGCACCGGAATCAGCCCGCCGTGGAAACTCACGATGCCCGCCAGCGGCGCGCCGCTGCAGGCCAGCACCTGCACGACCGAGCCGCCGAAGCAGTAGCCGATCGCCGCGACCCGCGCGTGATCCACCAGCCCCGTCGCGAGCAACTGATCCAGCCCTGCTTGGGCCCGCTCCGCCATGAGCGGCTTGCCATAAAACTCCCCCGCCCAAGCTCCCGCCTGCTTCGCCTCGGTCGTGCTCTGGCCGCCCCCAAACATGTCCACGGCGAACGCCACGTACCCCAGCCCTGCGAGCTGGTTCGCGCGGCTGCGCGCATAGTCGTTGAGGCCCCACCACTCGTGGACGACCAGCACGCCGGGAAGTTTCCCGTACGCCGTGAGCGCGTCGTCGTAGGCCAGATAGCCTTCAAGCTTCACCCCGCCTTGTTCGTAGGCGACGGAGCGGGTGACGAGTTTGGCTGACGCCGGCAGCGCGGCGAGGAGCAGGGACGTAACCGCGAGGAGAGCTTTCATGGGCCAAGTGTGGCGGGCCTGACTCATTCGTCAAATGGCCGCCGGAATTCCGTCCATTACAACCCACCGCCCCGGTTCAAGACCCTTGCCCCTTGCGCCGCGGGACTGTCTCACTACCGTCTCACCCATGAGCATCGGAAAAATCCTCCTCGTCATCGTCGGCATCCTTGCGGTGCTCGCGGTCATCATCGGCCTGTCCATCAGCGGCGTTTACAATCGCCTCATCACCCTCCAGCAGGGCACCGACGCCGCATGGGCGCAGGTGGAAAACGTCTATCAGCGACGGGCCGACCTCGTCCCCAATTTGGTGAACACCGTTTCCGGCGCCGCCAACTTCGAGAAGTCCACCCTGACGGAAATCACCGAGGCCCGCGCCTCAGTCGGACGCGTGTCCGCCCCGTCCGGTGGCGCACCCACCGACCCGGCCAAATTCGCCGAATTCGAAAAAGCGCAGGCCCAGCTCGGCGGCGCACTCTCGCGTCTCCTGGTGGTCTCCGAACGTTATCCCAATCTCACCGCCACCGCCGGCTTCCGCGACCTGCAGGCCCAGCTGGAGGGCACGGAAAACCGCATCTCCGTCGAGCGCGGCCGCTTCAACGAGGCCGTGCAGGCCTACAACACCGCGCTGAAGAGTTTCCCCGCCGTGATCTTCGCCGGCATGTTCGGCCACACCGCGCGGCCGTATTTCACCGCCACCGCGGGCAGCGATAAGCCGCCGGCCGTGCAGTTTGATTTCGGAGCGAAGACCGTACCCGCGAAGCCGTGAACCTGTTCGAGGTAGGGCGGGACCGCTGGGCCCGCCGCCAACGGTCCCGGCGCGCCCACCGTTCGCGCCCTACCCTCGGAATTTTTCTGCTGGCGATGCTTGGACTGTGGCTGGTGGTTCCCCTGCGCGCCGCCGAGGTCATCCCGGCCGCGCCGCGGGATCATTTCAACGACTACGCGGGGCTGGTCTCCGCTGGCACCGCGCAGGTCCTCGACGCCGAGCTCACCCAGCTCGAGCGCGACTCGTCGAATCAGATCGTCGTGGCGATCTACCCGCACATGACCTCGGAGTCCTCGATCGAGGACTACACGGTACGGGTCGCCCAAGCCTGGGGCGTCGGCCAGAAGGGAAAAAAGAATGGCGCCGTCCTCTTCATCTTCAGCACGGACCATAAGCTCTACATCCAGGTGGGCTACGGATTGGAGGGCGTGCTGCCCGACGCCCTCTGCAAGCAGATCATTGCGAACGAAATCACCCCGCGCTTCCGCACCGGCGACTACACCGGCGGAGTGCAGGCCGGCGTGCACGCCCTGATCGCCGCCACCCGCGGCGAATACCACGGCACCGGCCAAACCGTGGCGGACGGGCGCACGGGCGGCCAAAGTTCGCCCCTGCAGACAATGGTGATCATTTTTGTGTTCGGGGTGTTGTTTTTTGTCCGCTGGGCGGCCTCCCGCAACCGCGGCAGCTCAGTCTATGGCCGAAACGGCCGGACTATTTTCCCCGGAGGCGGCTGGAGCGGAGGCGGCAGTTCGTCTGGCCGGGGCGGCGGCAGCTTTTCCGGCGGTGGCGGCAGCTTCGGCGGCGGTGGCGCGGGGGGGAGCTGGTAAACCCATGAACTTTTTCTCCCCACTTCCGAAAATCGACCACCCGCGCGTGGTGGCCGCGATCGCGGCGGCCGAGCAGCAGACCTCCGGCGAGATCCGCGTGGTCCTCACCCAGCATCGGGCCGCGGATGCCGTCGGCGCCGCGCAGCGGCACTTCGAGCGGCTCGGCATGACCCAGACCGCGGCCCGCAACGGCGTGCTTATCTTCCTCGCCCCGCGCTCCCGCACCTTTGCGGTGATCGGTGACACCGCCGTCCACGAGAAGTGCGGCGATGCGTTCTGGCGCCTGCTCACGGCCGCGATGACCCTGCACTTCCAGCGCGGTGAATTCACCGAGGGCCTCGTCCACGCCGTCGAACACGCCGGCAAGCTGCTCGCCGAACAATTCCCGCGGGCCACGGACGACCAAGACGAGCTGCCCAACAGCATCGTGGAAACGGACTGAGTTCGGAGCAGCCAGCCGGGGATTTTTAACCGCGAAGGGAAGCGGATCCACGCGAAGGCAGATAGATCTTCCGGAAGCTAATTCGGATTTTTAACCACGGATAACACGGATCTACACGGATCAATCCCCTAAGCCCTCCGGAAGTACATGCAGTGGCTTCGTGTCTGGCCTCCAAATTCTGATCCGTGTTATCCGTGGTAAAAATTCCGAAGTTCGTCGTTCGCTCCAATTCGCGTCCATTCGCGGTTAAGTCGAACCCCGTTTAACGCGGAAACAGCTTATCCAGCGCGCCGAGATTCTTGAGCGGCGCGGTCTTTTTCTCCCGCACCGGCGTCGCGACGATCGGTTTGGCCGCAACCGCCGGCTCTTCGCGGCGCACCACCATGCCCGCCGCCACCGCGGCGAGCACCCGGTCGAGCTTCACCGCCGACACCGGCTCAGCCGTCCCCAGCTCCTGCGCAAACAGGCTCACGCGAAACTCCTCGATCAGCCAGCGCAGCGCCTCCCCGCCTTCCCGCGTGCGCAGTTTCATCGCCGCCGCAGCATATGGCGCGAACTGTCCCGTCCGCTCGGCGTCCTTGGCCGGGTTTTTCCGCCAGCGGTCCGCGCGCAGCTTCATCGCCTTGAGATAACGCGGCAGTTGCGCGAGCTGCGCATATGGCGTCACCCGCAGAAAATTTGGCCCCAACAACCCGGTCAAGTCGCGCTCCAGCCCCACCGGCGGCGTCGGATGGACCAGCAGCGCCTGCCGCAGCGTCAGGACTTCCCGCAGCAAATCAGTTAACCGCGGCACCAGCCCCCTCAGGTCCGCTTTCGCCCTTTCCAGCACGACCGTAAACACAGCGGTCGTCAGCGGAACCACCGCTCTCTCGCACACCCAGCGGCGGATCGACTCCAGTGCCTGCGCCTGCAGCTCCTCGAGCGGCATGAGCGTCGCCGTCAGCGTGCCGAGTTCGCGCAACGCCCGCAGGTCGCGCTCCAGCCACCCGAGGTCATGGCCGAGCTGGCGCTCGAAGAGCGCAGCCAGTCCTTTCCGCGTCGCCGCCTGCGCTTCCTCCGGGGTTTTGAACAAGCGCAACTCGACCCCGCCCTCCCCCGGCCGCAAACCGGGGAAAGCAACCACCGGTACGCCCGCTGCATCCGCCACCGGCACGCGCTCAGGCAGGTCGCCAAATGTCCAGGTAGTCTGCGCCGGCTTTTCCCACTTCGCCCGCGCCGCCCGCCAGGCCGCCGGGTCCTCGCGGGCCACACTCGCGCTCGCCGCCCGCGATTGCAGGTGCAATGCCGCGTCAACCTCCGACAGCTCGCGACTCGCGCACAGTTCTCGGCCATCCGCGTCGAGCACGCGGATGCGCACACGCAGGTGCTCGGGCAACGGTTTGTCCGCCCATTGCGCCGGATCCACCGCCACGCGAAACCGCTCCGCTATCTGCGCGGCCAGTGCGTCAACGAGGGTGGACGGTGCGCTCCGCGCGCCGCTTGCCGCGCGCGGAGCGCCCGGCCCACCTTCAGCCAATGCCGTGGAGAGGCTCTTCGCCGTTTCCGCCAGCGGGACAAATGCCCGCCTCAATTCCTTCGGTAGCGCCCGCAGATAATGCTCCACCTTTGCCTCCAGGTGCCCCGGTACCGCCCAGTCGAGCGCCGCAGGGGTCAGCAGCTCCGCCTCGCGCACGCTCACGTCGAGCGTCACCCCATCATCCGCCTGTCCGGGCTTGTAGGCGTAGTTAAGCGGCAACGCCGTCTGGGCCAGCGGTAGCTCGGCAGGAAACGCCGCGTCATCAGGCGTGGGCGCATCGGGATCCCGCAGGTCGTCCGGCTCCATCATCAGGAACTTCGGGTCCGCCCCCCGTCGTTCACGGACGAGGTCCACCAGCTCGCCGACGGAGCTGAGGCCGAGATTTGGAGCCGCGGCGCCCTCGCCGCGTCCGGCCCGCGGCGGGGGCGCCGCGGCTCCACTCGATTGCTCAGGCCCCAACCGGGCCGCATAAAACCGGTACGCGGCCTCATCGAGGTTCAGATAGCCCGTGTCGCGCGTGCGCGTGAGGATCACCTCGACCTGCTCCCGCACCCGCCGGTTGTTCGCGATGAAGTCCAGCGGAAATACGATCGTGTCATTCACGAGTCCTTCGCGGATGAAGATCTCGGTCGCCAGCGCCGGGTTGATTTTGCCAAAGCTCACCGCCTTGGTCTCGAGCTCGAGCCCATAGAGCCGCGTCCGCTGCTTCACCAGCACCCGCCCGCCTTCCTCATTCCAAAACGGCTCGCTGTGTGCCACGCGCACGAGATGCGCGCCGAGGTCGAGCGCCCAAGCCGGGTCCAGTCGCGCGCAGGTCCGCGCGTAAAGCCGGGTCGTCTCCATGATCTCGGCTGCCATCAGCCACGCGGGGGCCTTGCTCGGACGCGGCTTCTCCTTCGCCCCCGTGGCGAAGGTCGGCTTCTTCTTTGGATCCTCCCGCACAAACAGCACCGACCCGGGAAACATCGTCACGCGCCGGTCATGCGTCGCCTTGTAGCCGCCGTGCTCCTCGTCCCGGTGCCCGATGTTGCCGAGCAGCCCGGCGAGGATGCTGCGATGAATCGCCCGATACGGCGGCGTGCCGAAGGCCACCGCCTGCGCATCATCGATTTTCAATCCGGTGAACGCCGAGGTCAGCTTAAAGCCGTCGCGCTCCTTCAGGACGTCGAGCAACTGCGTGTAAATGTCGCGCCACTCCCGCATGCGCGTGTAGCTCAGAAAGTGGTCGCGGCAGAAACGCCGCAATTTCGACTGCGCCAGCGTCTCAAACTGGTCGTGATAGGTCTCCCAAATGGTGAGCAGCGTGAGAAAGTCCGAATCGGGGTGCGCAAATCGCCGGTGCGCCGCATCCGCCTGCGTCTGTTTGTCCATCGGCCGCTCGCGCGGGTCCTGGATCGAGAGCCCCGCCGCGATCACCAGCACTTCCCGCAACGCCTTCTCCGTCCGCGCCTGCAAAATCATCCGGCCCACCGTCGGATCAACGGGCAAGCGCGCGAGTTCGCGACCGATCGCCGATAAGGCGATCGTGGTGAGAGGGGATGAAGCATGGGTAATGGGTGATGGGTTAGGGGTCATCGGGACGGACGCCAGAGCCTTCGGCCCGGTTTCCCGATGACCCATGACCTCTGACCCATGACCCTCGGGGCGCGCCAGCGCCCCGAGTTCCTCCAGCAGCCCATACCCTGCGCGGATGGATTTCACCGCGGGCATGTTGATGAAGGGGAACCGCTCGATGTCGCCCAGCCCGAACGCCTTCATCCGCAAGATGACATCCGCCAGGTTCGCCCGTTGGATCTCCGGCTGCGTGAACCGCGGACGCTCCAGGTAATCCGCCTCCGAGAACAACCGGATGCACACGCCGTCCGCCACGCGGCCGCAGCGGCCCTTGCGCTGGTCCGCACTCGATTGCGCGATCGGCTCGATCGGCAGCCGCCGCGTGCGCGCCTGCGGCGAGTAACGGCTGAGCCGCGCCAGGCCGGTGTCCACGACGAAGCGGATGCCGGGGATCGTCAGCGAGGTCTCGGCGATGTTGGTTGCGATGACGATTTTCCGCCGCTGACTCGGCGCAAACACGCGCGCCTGCTCGACGTTGGAAAGGCGGCCAAACAGCGGAACCAGTTCGGTCGGCTGTCCGACGGACCGCAGCCGGCCCTCCAGCAAGTCGCTAGCCTCGCGGATATCGCGTTCGCTGGGCATAAACACGAGGATGTCGCCCGCGTGGCTGTCGCGCACGATCCGCTCCACCGCCTCAACCGCGCCGTCGATGTAGTGCAATGCTTCCGCCTTCGACGTGCGCTCGTCTCCCTCCGCGGCGTCGCTGCCCAGCGAATCGAGCGGTGCATAAATCACTTCCACGGGAAACGTCCGGCCTTCGACCTTGAGCACCGGCGCGTCGTCGAAGGCCTTGCTGAACATCTCGGTATCAATCGTTGCCGACGTGATGATGACCTTCAACTCGGGCCGCCGGTGGCGCAGCGTGCGCAGGTGCCCGAGCAGGAAGTCAATGTTGAGCGAGCGCTCGTGAGCCTCGTCGATGATCAGCGTGTCGTAGTCGCGCAGCATCGGGTCGCCCTGCACCTCCGCCAGCAGCATGCCGTCGGTCAGGAACTTGATGACGGTCGCCGGCGTGGTCTGGTCGTTGAAGCGGATCTTGCAACCCACCTCGCGACCCCAGGTCACGTTAAGCTCCTCCGCCACGCGGCGGGAGATGGAGAGCGCCGCCACGCGGCGCGGCTGCGTGCAGGCAATGCGGCCCGTCACGCCGCGGCCGGCCGCGAGGCACATTTTCGGGATCTGCGTGGTTTTGCCGGAACCCGTCTCACCCGCCAAAATCACGACCTGGTGCGCCTGGATGGCCGCGACGATTTCCTCCGCCCGGCTGCTGATGGGCAGCTCGGGTGGAAACTCGAGACGGAAGCGGAAGGTTTGTGAGGAGGAAGGAGCCGGCACGGAAAAACGGGTAACGGTACAATTTGGGGTTGTTCCGCCGGCCGCGAGCTTGCTCGCGCTTCCGAAGCGCCTGCCAGCAGGCGGCCTACGTTGTCAAACCCGTCGGAAAGAGGCTTGAGATTCCGCCTCCCAGCGGGAATGACAAACCTTCCATGCAACCCCCTCTCCTGGCTGAAGAAGTCCTCCTCCGCGTGCTCCGGCTTGCCCGGATCGACGGCTTGGGCGTGCTGTGGGTCGCCACCTTCTTCGCCCTCTCCTCCGCCGGCATCCGGGACTATATGGGTGCGGTCGCCTGGCTGCTGATCGCCGGCGCCGGCGCGATCGCGTTGCACGGCGCCGTCCTGCTGCGCGGGATGGAGAGCCGGGGACTCAGCTGGATCGTGGCCGGCCAGCTTTTGTTCATCGCCGTCGTCTTGATCTATTGCGCCCTGCGCGTGGCGCACTACGACCCCGCCACACTGCGCGAGGCGCTGACCCCCGAGATCAAAGCCACGCTCGCGCAGG
>Ga0335397_10000973_pt1 | contig 38677 bp, 31 predicted proteins | sample MAT04_FD_205740 | JGI IMG/M metagenome (GOLD analysis project Ga0335397, IMG submission 205740) | Freshwater microbial communities from Lake Fryxell liftoff mats and glacier meltwater in Antarctica - MAT-04 (spades assembly) (version 2) ... | reverse complement strand
TGGAGGTGGGGAGCTCCGCGTCGGGCGCGAGCCAGTACCCGCGGTAGCGGGCCTTCAGCACCACGTCGAAGCCGAGCGCGCGCACGGCACCGGCGAACTCGTCGAAGTTCCAGAAGCGCACCGGGATGCGCCGGCCGCGGTACTGCTGGGCGGTCACGAACGAGCGATTGTCTGCCGCGGTGAGCTCCGCAAAGACGATGTACTCGGGCTGGAGGGCGGCCACGGCCGCGAGCACACCCTTCCAGTCGTCGACGTAGTGGATCGAGCTCCCGAAGTGGACGATGTCGAAGCGCGCCGGAGGCACCGGGATGTCGGCAGAGAAGCGAACCGCCGGGTCGCTGGCGAAGAGCGCATTGCCCTTGCCGCTGAGCGTCGCGTTTTCCACGACCACGAACTCGACCGGCAGCTCCTTTGGCAACATCGCGCGGAGCGAGACGTAGCTCGTCCCCATGCCGCCGCCGAAATCGAGGATGCGGAGCGGCTGGCCGGGCCGTGCGGTCGCGGCGGCGAGGAAGGGGAGGGCGTGGTCGGTCGTCACCGCGACCGGCGGTATCGCGCCGCCCGTGCTTCGCGCGATCGCCTGCTCCGCGTAGGTGACGTTCTTGTCGACCCAGACGGAGTCCTCGAAGACGGTGTGCTCGGCCGCCGCTTCGGCGAAGGTGGCGTAGACGCCTTCCCACATGTGCGCGGGGCGCTCTCGGCGTTCTTCGTTCACAGGGGCACCTCGACGGGCGGGTCATGGGGCAGCATCTCGACGGTGAGAGCGCCGAGGGTCGGGTAGGCCGCGTCGCGCGCGGAAATCGTCGCAACCGAGCCCTTCGGGATCGGCCACTCGATGCCAACCGCGGGGTCGTTCCAGAGGAGACCGCCTTCGTCGGCGTGATCGTAGTAGCGGCTTACCTTGTAGTGGAGATCGGCAACGTCGCTGAGGACGTAGAAGCCGTGAGCGAAGCCCGGGCCCATGTAGAGCTGCCGCGGTCCCTCCTCCGACAGAACCGTGCCGAACCACTTGCCGAAAGTCGCGGATGCGCGCCGAAGATCGACGGCGACGTCGAAGACGCGCCCGTGCATCACAGTGACGATCTGCGCTTGCGGCCGACGTACCTGGAAGTGGAGTCCGCGGAGCACGCCCTTGATTGAGCGCGAGTGGTTGTCCTGCACGAGGTCGACATCGATGCCGGCGGCGGCGTAGCGGGCGCGCTGATAGCTCTCGACGAAGAACCCGCGATCGTCGGCGAAGCGTCGCGGCTCGATGAGGAGGAGCCCATCGAACCCTGTGGGGCGGACATCCATGGCGCGATCCTCCTCAGAGCCCCTCGTCGAGGACCTTGAGCAGATACTGGCCGTAGGACGCCTTGGCGAGCGGGGCAGCAATCCGCGCGAGTTGCGCGTCGTCGATGAAGCCCATGCGCCACGCGATCTCTTCGGGGCAGGAGATCTTGAGGTTCTGGCGGCTCTCGATGACCTCGACGAAGCTCGACGCTTCAAGCAGTGACTTGTGCGTGCCGGTGTCGAACCACGCTGTGCCGCGGCTCATCCGGACGACACGCAGGGCCTTGCGTTCGAGGTAGACCTTGTTCACGTCGGTGATCTCGTACTCGCCACGCGCCGAGGGCGCGAGGTCGCGAGCGATGTCGAGCACCTGGTTGTCGTAGAAGTAGAGACCAACCACCGCGAGCTTCGACTTCGGCTTCGCCGGCTTCTCTTCGAGCGAGAGCGCATTGCCCTCTCGATCGAGCTCGACGATCCCGTAGCGTTCCGGGTCGGCCACCGAGTAGCCGAAGATCGTCGCGCCGCTCTTCTGCTCCGCCGCCTCCTTCAAGGCGAGCTGGAGCCCGGAGCCGTAGAAGATGTTGTCGCCGAGAACGAGCGCGACCGAGTCGTTTCCCACGAACTCGCGTCCGATGACGAACGCGCGCGCCAGGCCGTCGGGGACGAGCTGTTCCGCGTACGTGATCGACAGACCTAGCTGCGAGCTGTCGCCGAGTAGCTCCTGGAACCTCGGAAGATCGGCCGGTGTCGAGATGATCAAGATCTCCCGGATGCCTGCGAGCATCAGCGTCGAGAGCGGGTAGTAGATCATGGGCTTGTCGTAGACGGGCAAGAGCTGCTTGCTCATCACGCGCGTCGCCGGGTAGAGGCGCGTGCCTGCACCGCCCGCCAGGATGATTCCTTTCACGGCTGCTTACCTCCGAGGCCGAGTCGCTGGCGACCGCTCTGGCCCGCGACGCGATCGCACCAGGGGCGGTTCTCGAGGTACCAGGTCACGGTGGCGCGGAGCCCTTCGTCCCATGAGTGGCGCGGCCTCCACCCGAGCAGCCGTTCCGTGCCGGACGGATCGATCGCATAGCGAAAGTCGTGGCCCGGGCGGTCGGTGACGAAGCGGATGAGGGTCTCTCGCTTCCCGATGGCCTGGCTCGGCGCGAGCTCGTCGATGACCGCGCAGATCGTCTTGACGACGTCGAGATTCCGACGCGGGTTTCTGGCGCCGATCAGGTACGTCTCGCCGGGGACGCCCCGCTCGAGCGCAGTGACGAGCGCGTCCGCGTGGTCGTCGACGAAGAGCCAGTCGCGGACGTTCTCGCCGGCGCCGTACACCGGCAGCGGCTTGCCCTCGATGGCATTCAGGATGATCACCGGAATGAGCTTCTCGGGGAACTGGTATGGCCCGAAGTTGTTCGAGCAGTTCGTCACCATCGTGGGAAGGCCGAAGGTCGCCTGCCAGGACCGGGTGAGGTGATCGGCGCTCGCCTTCGTGGCAGCGTACGGCGAGTTCGGCTGATACGGCGTCTCGGGCGTGAACCAGGCGTCCGGCTCGAGCGAGCCGAAGACCTCGTCGGTCGAGACGTTCACGAAGCGGAACGCATCTCGGCGATCGGACGGCAGCTCGCTCCAGTAGGCGCGCGCCGCCTGGAGGAGCGTGAACGTCCCGACCACATTGGTCTCGACGAACGCCCCCGGCCCGTCGATCGAGCGATCGACATGCGACTCCGCGGCGAGGTGGAGAACGGCGTCGGGGAGGTGGCGCGCGAACGCAGCGCGGAGCGCCTCGGCATCGCAGATGTCCAGCTTCTCGAAGGCGTAGCGGGTGCTGCCCTCGAGGGCCGCAAGCGACGCCAGGTCCGCGGCGTACGTGAGCTTGTCGACGTTGACGACGCCATGGCCGCCGGCGTGCAGCTTCCGAACGACGCTCGAGCCGATGAAGCCCGCGCCCCCCGTCACGAGCACCTTCATGCCTTCACCGTGCGGACGTTACGGAGAAGCTTCACCGACTCGGCGATCGCGGCGTCGAGGTTGCCTTCGAAGGAGAACCCGAGGCCTCGCATCTTCTCGTTCGCGACCGTGTACGAGAGCTGGTTCATGATCCGGTTCTCGACGAGGTTTACCGTGGTGTCCGGGACGAGGCTCCGGATGCGCTCGACGATCTGCCCGACCGTCGCGTTGTCGGTGAGTACGTTGTAGATCTGGTTGTCCAGCCGGGCCTTGCCGCGATCGAGGAAGAAGCGGATCGCGCGGACGCCGTCCTTCAGGTCGAGATAGGGGCGCTTCTGATCGAGCGCCGTCTTCCAAACGGTGAGCGGCTGGCCCATGCACGCCTGCCAGACGAACTTGTTGATCGCCGTGTGGAAGCGCATCCCTGGCGAGACGCCGTAGATCGTCCCGAAACGGCACGTCACGAAGCGAAGGTTCTCTTCCTCGCCGAGGCGGATGAGGAGCTTCTCTGCGTTCCGCTTGCTCGTCGCGTAAGGCGACTGCGGCTGCAGTGCCTCCTCCGAGCACGACTCGTCGACGACGCCTTCGGATACGCCGTAGACGCTCGTGGTCGAGAGGAAGACGAGGCCCGCGCCAACCTTCGCGCAGGCGCGCGCCACGCGCTCCGTACCCTCGAAGTTCACGCGCTCGACCTGTTCCTGGTTGTCGAAGCTGGCAGCGGCGTTCGTGATCGCCGCGAGGTGCACGACCGCGTCGGCGCCCTCGAAGAGCCGAGTCAGGTCGTCCTTCAAGACGTCGCCCTCGACGAAGTCATACGGGACGCCTGCCGGGAGATCGAAGAGCGAGCAGTAGCGCTGAGTCAGCAGATCGTCGAACAGCACGACGCGCTCGAAGTCTCCGGGAGAGATTGTCCGGATCAGGGAGGAGCCGATGTGCCCGAGTGCACCGGTGATGACGACGCGCATCTCAGGCGTCCCTCCGGAACGAGTAGAGCTTCACGGGGCCGAGGTCGCCGATGGCAGGTAGCTTCAGGGCGAGCATGTTGATCTCGGAGTCGTAGCGAAGAGCCTCCCCGCGATCCTTCGCGAGCTTCGCGTACACGACTCGGCTCAGCAGGTGATAGGTGCTCGAGAGCGAGACTCGTTCTTCCAGCGTGCAAAGGCCTTCGCCCCACGTCGCCGCGCCCTCCTCGTCGATGAAGATGTTGTGCCACGGCGGGCTCATCGTCTCGAGCTCGAAGACCTTGCGGAGTGCGTTGGTGCGGTCGAGCCCTTGCTGGAAGCTCTCGACCATCAGGTAACGACCGCCGGGCTTCAGCTGCGCCATGAGCTCGCGCGCGGCCGCGCGCTGCGCCTCCGCGCCGTCGAGGTTGATGAGGCAGCGCTGGCTCAAGATGATGTCGAACATGCCGACGCTCTTGTCGAGACCGGGCAGCTTGCCTTGCCGGAACTGGAGGCGCTCGGCGAGGTCCGCCTTCGTGGCAGCCTGCGTCGCGAGGCCGACCATCTTCTCGGCGAAGTCGAGGCCCATTCCGCTGACGCCGCGGTCGCGGGCGAGCTTGATCAGCGTGTCGCCGTTCCCGCACCCCACGTCGAGGACGCGGGCGCCGGTCGGGACGCGCGCGAGGATCGCGGCGATCTCGAGCTCCTTGAGGATGAAGTCGTCGCTGCCCGCGACCGTCCCTAGCTCGGCTCGGCCGTTCCAGAACTGCAGCTTGTTCTCGAGGGTGTTCTCGCTCGGCTTCGTCACGCGTCCTCCTTCAATGCCCATGCGTCACAGCACGCGGCTCGTGGTCCCCGAGACGAGCGCGCCGTCGGGGACGTTCTCGGCGGCGACCGCTCCGGCGGCGATGCTGACGCGGCTGCCGATGGACAACCGTGAGAGCACGGTGGCGCCCGCGCCGACGAAGCCGAATGCCCCGATGTGGGTGAGACCCAGGACGGTCGCGCCCGGAGAGACCTCGACGGCGTCGCCGAGCACGACGTCATGCTCCACGAGGGCCATGCTGTTCACGATGCACTGGCGACCCATGCGCACGGCCGAGGCGATGACCGCGCCGGCGAAGACCTGGCAGCCCGCGCCGAGATCCGCGTCTGCCGCGACGACGGCCGACGGATGGACGATCGAAGCGGGGGTCATGCCCTCGCCGATGAGCAGGTCGTGCAGCTTGAGACGGACGGCGCCGTGCGGGTTGCCGATGGCGATGGCGAAGCCCATCCGCGAGACGTCGCGACCCGCGAGCCAGCGGCGGAATGCCTCGATGCCCTGATGGATGGGGACGTCGGGAAACGGCGAGGGGAGATCGGGGGTGTCGTCGACGATTGCGACGACGCTCGAGCCCGCGGCCGCTACGATCGGCGCGATCGCCCTTGCCTGCGAGCCGCCACCCCAGATTACGATCTCCGGTTTCATCGCGCCTCGACCTCCGCGGCCGCGCGCGTGCCCGCCACCGCCGCGCGGATCACCCGAATCACGGTCGCGACGTCGTCCGCCTCGAGCTCCGGGAACATCGGAAGGGAGAGGACCTCGAGCGCCGCGCGCTCCGTCTCGGGCAGCCGGTCCGCGCCCCGGAGGCGCTCAGCGTACGCCGGCTGGAGGTGAATCGGAAGAGGGTAGTGCACGAGCGTCCCGACGCCTTCGGCCTTGGCGAGCCGCTGGATCTCGTCGCGCCTTGAGCTGCGCACGACGTAAAGATGGAAGACGTGCCGCATCCCGGGCCGCTCGACGGGGAGCACGAGGCCCACGTCGGCAAGCCCCGCCGTGTACGCAGCCGCGCTCGCGCGTCGAGCGTCGTTGTCGGCGTCGAGCCGACGCAGCTTCACACGGAGGATCGCGGCCTGCAGCTCGTCGAGCCGGGAGTTCATCCCCGGGACGGCGCTCACGTATCGTTCGCGCCAGCCGTACTCGCGGATCTCTCGGACGCTCGCGGCGAGGGCGTCGTCGTTCGTCACGACCATGCCGCCGTCGCCAATCGCGCCAAGGTTCTTCGTCGGGTAGAAGCTGAAAGCCGCGATGCGCCCCATCGACCCGACGCGACGATCGCGGATCGCTGCACCGTGAGCCTGCGCACAGTCCTCGACGACCGGGATGCCCTTCGCGTTCGCGATGGGCAAGATGGCGTCGAGATCGGCGGGGTGCCCGTAGAGGTGAACGGCCACGATCGCCTTCGTGCGCGGTCCGAGGACGGCCTCGAGCTTCGATGGATCGATCGAGAAGGTCACAGGGTCGATGTCGACGAGGACGGGGGTCGCTCCGGTCAGCTCGATCGCCGCGACGGTCGCGACCGCCGTATGTGCGACCGTCACGACTTCGTCGCCCTGCTTCACGCCTAGCGCACGGAGCGCGAGGAGAACGGCGTCGGTTCCGTTGCCCACGCCGACCCCGTGCGCCACGCCGACGTGGGCGGCGAACTCCGCCTCGAACGCGCGAACCTCGTCGCCGAGGACGTACCACCCGCGCTCGAGCACCCGTGCGACAGCGGCGTCGATCGCCGCCTTCGACGCGAGGTACTGCGCGGCAGGGTTGGCGCAAGGGATCATGCGATCACCTTCATCGGAGTCGTGCAGGCCAAGCAACGAGAAGTCATCGGAGATCCATTCGGGAAACCGCGGCTTTAGGTAGACCAAAGCGGGGGCGTGGTCCAGCAGTTGTCGCGAGCCCACGGGTGCTGAACAGGCTTCGGTGCCGCGGGCCGCGGGCCCGTTCAGAGCACCTTTTCGGCCAAAGGATGACCTCCCGGGCCTGCGCCGCCCGCCGTGCTACGATTTCGATGGCGTGGCGCGACCTTGTTCCTCACGAACCGCGGGCGTTTCGGGCCCGAGCCGCAGAGCGTTCGCGACGTCCTGGCTCCTGGCCTTGGGATGCTTCGTCATTCCCACCTTTCTGGGCGCGGGCTGCGATTCGGGGGGCGAGGCTGACCCGGCAAGCGCCGACAAGCTGCCCGACCCGGCTGCGAGCCCTCCCGAGGCTCCCGCGCCCGGTGGTCTGCGGCGTCTGCTCGGCCATCAGTACTCGAACGCGGTCCGCGATCTGCTCGGCGCCGGGCCGGCTTCGGTCGCCTCGCCGCCTCCGGACTCGTCGATCCGCGGTCTCGACTCGATCGGCGCCGCCGAGCTGGCGCTCTCCGAGAGTGCGCTCGTCGCCTACGAGGCCTCAGCGCGGAAGATCGCTGCGAAGGCGCGTGAGGATCAGCCGTCGTTCGCGAACCTCACGGCGTGCTCGTCGCAAGACCAGGGCGCCGGCAAGTGCTTCGAGTCGTTCGTGCGCCGCTTCGGACGCCTCGCCTGGCGTCGGCCGCTCGAGGACGCCGAGGTGCTTTCCTACGTGGGCATCGCCAACAAGGCGAGGGACACGTTCAAGAACGACTCCTACGACGGAAACGCGGACGGCTACGAGTACGCCGTCGCGGCGCTCCTCCAGTCCCCGAATTTTCTCTACCTCGTCGAGCTCGGCGTCCCGGATGCAAAGCAGCCCCAGGTGCGCAAGCTGACGGGCTACGAGGTCGCGTCGCGGCTCTCGTTCTTCGTGCTCGATACGACGCCGAGCGGTGCGCTGCTCGACGAGGCGGCGGCGGGCAAGCTCGACACGACGGAGGGGGTTCGCGCGTCGGTGACGGCGCTGCTCGACACGCCACAAGCAAGCGCGGGAGTCGCTGCCTTCTATGGCGAGCTCTTCAAGCTTCGCGACCTTCCCGGCCTCTCGAAGGACGCGACGACGTACCCCTCGTTCTCGCGCGAGCTCGCGACATCGATGAGTCAGGAGACGATGCTCTTTCTCGACGACATCGTCTTCAAGCGCAACTCCGACTTTCGCGAGATTTTCGACGCCCCGTACACCTTCGTCGACACACGGCTCGCCGCACACTACGGGCTGACCCCGCCCGCAGCAGCAGGGGTGTTCGAGAAGCGCACCGTCGGGGGCGGACGGGCCGGGCTCCTCGGGCAGGCGAGCTTCCTCTCGCTCTTCTCGCCGTTCGCGAGCACTTCACCGACGAGGCGTGGGAAGTTCATCCTGGAGAGCCTCCTGTGTCAGGACATCTCGCCGCCGCCGCCTGGCGTGATCACCAAGCTCCCGGACGATCCGCCGGGCAAGCCTCAAACGATGCGCCAGCGTCTCGAGCAGCATCGTAACAACCCCACGTGCGCCGGCTGTCACGCGTCGATGGATGGCGTCGGGCTCGCGCTCGAGCGGTTCGACGGCATCGGCAAGATGCGCGATCTCGACAACGGCCTGCCCATCGACACGGCGAGCAGCTTGCCCGGCGTCGGGAGCTTCTCGAGCCCGGCCGAGCTCGGCAGGGTTCTGCGCGAGGATCCGGGGGTGGGCCCGTGCGTCGTTCGCGGTTTCTTCCGCCACTCGATGGGGCATGTCGAGACGCCCGCTGAGGCGAGGACCCTCGCTGCGCTCGGTACGTCGTTCGCCGGTGGTGGGTTCAAGGTGAAGGCGCTCCTCGCCGACATCGTCTCGAGCCCCGCCTTCCTGGCCGTGGGAGACCCGCGATGAGCAAGCTGACCCTGAAGCGGCGAACCTTCCTGCGTGGCCTCTTCGGCGGCGGTCTCGCCGCGGTCGTCGGCGTTCCGGTCCTCGATGCGATGCTGAACAGCCATGGCGAGGCGTTCGCCGACGGTCAGCCCTTCCCGAAGCGCTTCATGACGTGGTGCTTCGGCAACGGCGTCCGGCTCGACCGGTGGCTGCCGCCCGACACCGGGCCGGCGTACACGCTGAGCGAGGAGCTCGCCCCGCTCGCCGACGTGAAGGACTACTTCACGCTCCTAAGTGGGTTCGAGAACAGGGCAGGGTATCCGCTCATCACGCACCACGAAGGCATGTCCGCGTTCTCGGGTCACCCGATGACAGAGCAGGTGGGGCTCTTCTCGAAGCCCGGCGGCCCGACGATCGATCAGGTGGCCGCTGCGGCGATTGGCTCGGCGACGCCCTTCAAGTCACTCGAGCTCGGCGTGTCGCGGTTCGTCAGCACCAACGAGGGGCCGACCCTGCAGTTCCTCTCTCACAAGGGCACGAACGAGCCGTGCCCGCCCGAGTACGACCCCGCGGCGCTCTTTGCGAGGATCTTCGGCGGGTTCACGCCGCAGCAAGCGAAGAGCGTCGGCCTTCGGGTGAACATCCTCGACGCGGTTCGCGAGGACACCGACCGGCTCAAGAAGCGGGTGGGGGTGTCCGATCAGCGTCGGCTCGACGCTCACCTCGAGGGCATTGCGGCCATCCAGAAGCAGATCAAGGCCCTGCCGCCGGTCTGCACGTTCCCGCAGGCACCGACCGAGCACAACATGCCGGTCAACGGCGCGGAGTCGACCGCGGCCGTGGCGCGCGTGATGTCCGATCTCGTCGCGGCGGCGTTCGCCTGCGATCTCACACGCGTCGCGAGCTACATGTTCACGGGCCCCTCGGGCGCCTCGCGCTTCGCCGAGATCAGCGAGCCCACGATGACGGTGCACGGCGCGACGCACACGACGTTCCATTACGTGGTGCACGAGTGCGTGCTCTACGCGATGGGGCACTTCGGCTACCTCCTGAACGCGATGAAGTCGAAGGTCGAGGGTACGGGCAACCTCCTCGACAACACCGTCGTGTTCATGACCAGCGACGTCGCCGAGGGCTACACGCACTCGATCGTCGACGTGCCGATCATCGTGGCGGGTAAAGGGGGCGGTAAGATCAAGACGGGCACCCACTACCGCTCGACCAGCCTCGAGCCCGTCTCGAACGTCCTCCTCTCGTGCGTCCAGGCGGTTGCGCCGGGCGTGACCTCGGTGGGCTCGAAGGAAGGCGTCTCGTCCACGCCGTGCGCCGCGCTCGCGATCTGAGCCCGAGCCGCCGCCGCGGAAACAGGTGGGGGCTCAGCTGCCCTCACGGCTCACCCGCCAAGCAGGTCCCGCGCGGCCTGACAGACGATGTCGGAGTAGAGCGGGGCGTCCTTCCAGTGGAGGCCGGCGTTCTCGTCGACTCTCCGGTACTCGGCCGGGCTGCGGAGAAGCCCGATCAGCTCGGTCGCGGCTCCGTCGAAGTTGGCGACGTCGACGACGACGGCGTTGTGTCCTGACCGGCAGTACCGCGGCATCTCGCCGACCGGCGTGACGACGGGAACGAGCCCGAGCTGCATGCCCTCCACGACGGCCATCGCCATTCCCTCGAAGCGGCTCAGCTGCAGGTAGAAGCTGTGCTCTCGCGCGATCGACGGGAGAACCTTCTGCTCGGTCGCACCTTTGAAGGTGACGCGATCGTCGAGCCTCAGGGTCTTCCTGAGCAGCATGAGCTCCGGAAGGCAGTTGTTGTCGGGCCCCCACACATCGAATCGCGCGTCGACTCCTCGCTTCACGAGCTCTGCGATCAGCCGAAGGCCGTTGTCGACGCCCTTGTAGTGGTGAAGCCGCCCCCAGCTGACGAAGGAGGCGGTCGGTGGCCTCTCCAAGGGGCGCGCGCGCTCGAGGCGCTGCGTGACGAACGAGATGACGCGAGCGGGGGTGGCGATGGCCTTCGGCACGCGTGCGTCGAGCGTAGCCTGCGAGTCTGCCCATATCGCGTCGGCCTGTCGCATGGCGAGGTCGTGCAGCCGCCGATCCACGACGTTGGTCGTGAACGCCGAATGCACGAAGAGCGCGAGCTTCACGCGTGGGCGAAGCCTCTTGGCGACGAGCGCCAGCGGAACGCTTCGCCACAGCGAACAGATGAGGACGTCCGGATTCTCTCTGAGAATGTTCCGGAGCGCCCGGGCGTAGGCGCGTGCGCTGAAGGTCCGGTCGCGCGGCACGATCACGCGTGCCGTGTCTGCGAGCAAGACCTCCCGGGCAATCGGGAGCAGGCGGAAGTCGCAGTCGAGGTCGGTCCGGACCGCCATCGACCGTGCCGCCGCTTCGACGCCGCCGAGGCCGTCCGCGGGTATGATCTGGAGAACGCGACAGCGCGTCGAGGGCGTGCCGGGCACGGCACGAGCCTACCATCGCTGACTCGGCTCAGGGCACCGGAGCCAGCTTGTAGATCTTGCGTTCCTCGAGGCCACCGGGAACGCGGATGATCCTATCCGAGAGTGCCACGACCGCGTCGGCGTGACTCGGGACCCCGCCCGGGCCGGGCCCGAACGACGACCACTTCGAGCCGTCGTCGTCGGAGAACGCCGCCCGCAAGAGGTTGGACTCCACGTTGAAATCGTAGCCATTCAAGATCCAGAGCCTGCCTGCGACACTGGCCGTCGTGTGCCAGGACGAAGGCTCGAACTGGGGGTGTCCATCGGGCAGGATCGTCTGCCAGCTCGTCCCGTCGAACGCGAAGACACCATTGTACGAGAACGCGTTGTCGGCGTACCGCCCACCGCCAACGAGGTACAGCTTGCCGTCGTGCTCGGTGAGCCGCGTGACGATTCCTCGCGGCGACCAGGGCGCGTTCGGAAGCTGAGTCCACGTAGCGCCCCAGTCCGTCGACCGCCACACGTCGTTGAGTGCGGTGCTGGGGTCGGTCGGGGCGAGCTGGCCGCCCATGACGTAGAGCGCCCCCTTGTACGAGGCGCACATTCCGTAGTTGCGGAGCGCCATGGGGCTCTCTTGCGTCGTCCGCGTCCACGTCGCCCCGTTGTTGCTCTCGACCCAGACGTCCCCGTACGTCGAGCCCTCCCAGTCACCGCCGAGGAATACTGCATGACCGGCATGCATGACGAGACACTGGACGTGGTTCGGAAAGAACCGAGCGGTTGGTCCAGTACCCGGCGGCGCGCCATCGTGCGGCAACAGGAGGGACCAGGTGACGCCGAGGTCGTCGCTCGCCCAGACCTCGTTCGTCAGTCGTGAGGGCTGCCCCAGCGCGTCGACCCAGGGATCGTAGTAGTTCCATCCGCCCTCCATGATGAGCCGGCCCGACGGCAGCGCGACGATCTCCGCACCGTCGCGCAGCTCCCACCCTGCCGGCATCTCGCCGATGGCAGTTACAGCCCAGTTGCGCGGCACCATGGTGCCCGCGTCCTTCGAGGAAGCATCCCCGACCGACGCATCGATCGCTCCAGCGTCCGCAGACGTCGGAGCGGGAGGTGGACTTGCCGGCGGCGCGGCTTCCGGCGTCGTGCCGGCCTCGCTACTGCAGCCCGCGATGAGCGCGGAAAGGAGCAGCCACGAGCGAATCCGTTTGGCGGTGAGCGACATGCGAGAAGAACAGTGTCATCGACCACCCCAAAGTATCAACGGTCGAGCCAGCTTGATGCAAATAGGTGAGGCACTATCTCACCTCTGGAGCGGGATGGCCGCGCCGAGCTGACGTCGCGACGGGTGCATGGTATGCGGCCGAGCCATCATGACGGAGAGCTACAGCGAACTCATTCTCGAGCACTACCGCAAGGAAGCGGAGCTTCACGGCCGGGACGCATCCTCGACGATGCGGGACGCCATCACCCGGGGGCGCGAAGTCGCGGGCATCCTGCGTATCTTCGACTGGCTCCGCGAGCGCGGTGCGCCAACCGACCGCGTCGTCGATATCGGATGCGGAAATGGCTACCTGCTCGAGGCGTTCAGCCAGCGGGCGACGCCGCCCGCGGGCCTCACCGGGCTCGAGTACACGCCGGAGATGTGCGCCGTCGCGCGCGAGCGCAACGTGAAGGGCTGCACGATCGCGCAGGGCGACGTTCGCGCGCTGCCGCTCGCGGACTCCTCGTGCGACATCGTCGTGACGGAACGCTGCATCATCAACGTCATGGATCGCGAGGACCAGGCGAAGTCGCTGCGGGAGGTGAGCCGTGTGCTCGCGCCTGGGGGGCACTTCATCTGCATCGAGGCATTCACCGATGGGCTCGCGGAGCTCAATGAGGCGCGCGCGGAGCTCGGGCTCGAGCCGAACGCGGTGCCGTACCACAACATGTGGTTCGAGAAGCCGTGGTTTCTCGACACGGTCGCGCCTCACTTCGACGTCGTCGATCTGGCGGCCGAGCGCGACCCGTCGCTCCCCGCGCCGAATTTCCTGAGCTCCCACTACTTCATCAGTCGCGCCCTCTACCCGGCGGTGACGAAGCGCGAGGTGCTGTACAACACGCACCTCGTGAAGTTCTTCTCGTTCCTCCCGCCGATGGGCAACTACAGCGCGATCCAGCTCTGGCTCCTCCGCAAGAAGTGATCATGAAGCAGAAGGGATGGCCCCTGCTCGTCAAGAAGGCACTGGACCGCACGGCCGCGGCTATCGGGCTGATCGCTACGGCGCCGGTGATGGCTGCTACGGCCGCCGCTATCGCCACGACGCTCGGCCGGCCCATCGTCTTCCGTCAAGTCCGTCCTGGCCTCGGCGGTAGGCCATTCACGATCATCAAGTTCCGTACGATGCGCGAAGCGGTCGATGCAACGGGGAAGTCTCTCCCGGACGCGGAGCGACTCACGAAGGTCGGTAGCTTCATCCGCGGAGCGAGCCTCGACGAGCTTCCGCAGCTTCTCAACGTTCTCCGCGGCGAGCTGAGCCTCGTGGGGCCGCGGCCGCTCTTGATGCAGTACTTGCCGCGCTACTCCTCGGAGCAGGCTCGGCGCCATGACGTGCTGCCTGGCATCACCGGTTGGGCACAGATCCACGGGCGAAACTCGGTCGACTGGGCCGAGCGGTTCCGACTCGACGTTTGGTACGTCGACAACTGGAGCCTCGCGCTCGATGCGAAGATCCTCCTCCAGACCGTGAGGAGCGTGCTCCTTCGGGAAGGGATCAGTCGGGAGGGCCACGCCACGATGTACGAGTTCATGGGGGACGGGCCCGTGAGCTGACTCACGCGGAAGGCGCGCTCTAGTTCTTCGCGATCGTCAAGTGGCTCTGGACTATGTTGAGGCGACGAGCCAGTCTCGCGAAGCGATCCCATCGAGGCTTCTCGGTTCCATAGCGCGCGTGGGGGATCTGCGGTCGCGCGATGTACTCGTTCAGCTGCTCGGGCGTCCACCCCATCTTCTTGACGAAGTAGTCGACATCCTCCTGCAGCGCGGCCTCGGAAGGGTAGGGGATCTCCTCCATCGTTTGCATCGCCTCCTCGCGAGAGAGCTGACCGCTCATCAAGAGCGTCGACAGGTGGAGCTTTCGCTTATCGATGCCGAACTTCCGCGGCAGGATGTACCCCTGGTAGAACCGCGTGAAGATGGATTCGTAGTGCTTGTACGCGTACGCGCGGTAGCCGAGCTCGCGGACGAGTATCTCCGTGCAACGAGGCTTGAAGTAGTCGACGTAGTCGAGGAACGGAATCCATCGAATGCGACGGGCGTACTTGTAGAACACGTACTCGGCCGTCCCGATCGTGGGAAACGTGTCGAGCTTCACGCCCGAACGCTTGGCGAGCTGCTGGATGTTCTTCTTGTCGAACTTGAACCAGTTCCAGTTCACGGGCATTTCCATGCCCTCGGTCGTGGTGTTCGTACCGCCGAGGATCCACTTGCATCCGTACTTGTCGGCGAGCTGGTAGTTCACGGCCAGCATCGCGTTGTCGTAGAGGAGCTCCACGTCGAGGACGTCGGCGGCGAAGAACGCCTGCATCAGACGCCGGTACTCCTGCCAGTTGATGACGTGCGTCCGCAGGTCGACGTCGAGCTTGCGAACCAGGTTCTCGATGTTGTTCGCGGCGAGCTCGGAATCCCAGCCGTTGTCCATGTGAACGGCTAGCGCTCGGAGCCCGCACTTCCGAACGACCTCGTAGAGCGTGTAGGCACTGTCGGCGCCCCCGCTGAGGCCGACGATGCAGTCGTAGGGTTTGCCGCGTCCGTCAGCCTTGATCCTCGTCACGAGGTCGTCGAGACGTCGCTTCAGAGCGGCGGCCTCCGTAGGTTGATACGTCGCGAGCTTGCGCTCGAAATTCGTGCAGTAGTTGCAGCGCCCCTCGTCGTCGAAGAGGATCCCCGCCGCGGTCGTGTCCATGATGCATCGAGAGCAACGTCGGTACGAAGCAGACAACGTCAAATCCCCAGTAGCTTGAGCAGCTCGTTGTAAGGAGGATAGCTGATGAGCACCGCACGATGCGGCCCCTGGAAGACGAACATGCTGCCGGCGGCCGCGGCGGAGGCGCCGGATTCTCGGACGACCGTCCGCAAGTGCTCGGTCGTCCAGGCGCCGCCGCACGCGATGACCGGGACGGTCAGCCGCTTCGTGAGCTTGCTGACGAGCTCGTGGTCGTAGCCCTGTTGCGTGCCGTCGCGGTCGACGCTGTTCACGAGGACCTCGCCCGCCCCGAAGGCGGCGAGCCGATCGGCGTGCTCGAAAGGATCCTTGTCCGTCAGGCTGGCCTTCGCGCTGTCGTAGACGCGATAACGACCGGTCCAGCTCCGCTTCACGTCGATGCACCCGACGACCGACTGTGAGCCGAGCTGGTCGGCGAGCTCGCGCACGAGCTCCGGTCGGTTGATCGCGGCGCGGTTGACGGCGATCTTCTCGACCCCGAGGTTCACGATCCGCTTCGCCTGCGCGACGGTCGACACCCCGCCCCCGTAGCAGAGGGGCATGAAGCACTCGCTCGCGATCTCCTCGATCAGCGCGTAGTTGGGCTCGCGTCGCTCACGGCTGGCGGAGATGTCCAGGATGATGAGCTCATCGACGCGCTTGTCGTTGAAGATCTTGATCGCGTTGATCGGATCACCGACGTACTTGCTCGCGCCGAAACGCACCGTCTTGACCAGACCCCCGTCGTGGAGGAGCAGGCAAGGGATGACGCGCGGCAGGAGCATCGGTCAGAGCGCCACGAACCGGCGAAAGAGCTCCATGCCGAACGCGTGGCTCTTCTCCGGGTGGAATTGGACGCCGTAGATGTTGTCGTGGACGAACGCCGAACAGAACTCCCGGCCGTGAGTCGTCGTGGTCAGGACGTCGGCGGGGTCGTGGCACTCCGTGTAGTAACTATGGACGAAGTAGAATCGCTGCGGCTCGGTCGGTGCGCGGTCGAACAGTGGACTGTCCTTCACGGGCCGAGCCACGTTCCAGCCCATGTGGGGGACCTTCGTGCCAGGGTGCGCGGCGACGTCGAAGCGCTTGACCGCGGCATGGACCCATCCGAGCCCGGGCCGCTCGCCTTCCTCGCTCGACCGGCACATCAACTGCATTCCGAGACAGATTCCAAGGACTGTCGTCCGCTTCCGCACGACGAGCTCCTCGAGCACAGGAACGAGCCCGAGCTCGACGAGGTTGGCCATCCCGCGATCGAAGTGCCCGACGCCCGGAAGGATGAGCTTGTCCGCTCGGCGGAGGACGTCGGGGTCCGAGGTCACATGCGCCTTGGCGCCGATTTTCGCGATCATGTTCGCGATCGAGCCGATGTTGCCCATGTCATAGTCGACGACCGTGATCATCGGCCGCCTGCGAAACCCAGAACCATTGTTGCTGCTGCGCATACTACACGCTCGCCACCGCTTCAGAAAACGCCCCGGTTTGACCCCGCGCGACCGAGGTATTTTGCATCGCTGCCACTCACGGGCGCACCCGTTCCGGCATTCACCCGCGGCTCCTGCGCCCCGTCTTCCCCCACCCTCGGCAGCGTCGGTACGCCTTCGGCGGCGTCCGTAAGCCTGTACCGGGGCGCCGGTGGGGTCTATCGTCGCCCGCCGTACAAGGCGGGATCGCCTCGCAGAGGACGAAATCGGTGAATACATGAAGAAGGTCGCGCTGATCGGGGCCGCAGGGTACATCGCGCCGCGTCACATGAAGGCGATCAAGGACACCGGCAACGATCTCGTCGCCGCCCTCGATCCCAATGATTCCGTGGGGGTGATCGACAGCTACTTCCCTGACGCGCAGTTCTTCACCGAGTTCGAGCGCTTCGACCGGTACATCGACAAGCTGCGTCGGGCGAAGGACAAGAAGCAGGTCGATTGCGTGGCGATCTGCTCGCCCAACTACCTGCACGACTCGCACATCCGCTTCGCCCTTCGCTCGGGCGCCGACGCCATCTGCGAGAAGCCCCTCGTCGTGAACCTCTGGAACCTCGATGCCCTCGAGGAGATCGAGCGCGACAGCGGCAAGAAGGTGAACACCATTCTCCAGCTGCGGCTCCATCCCGCGGTCATCGCGACCCGCGAGCGGATCCAGAAGGAGAAGAGCACGACCAAGCACGAGGTCGACCTCACCTACATCACGGCGCGCGGCCGCTGGTATCTGCAGTCGTGGAAGGGGGACACGAAGAAGTCGGGCGGCGTCGCCGCCAACATCGGCGTTCACTTCTACGACATGCTGACGTTCCTCTTCGGCAACCTGCAGGAGAGCGTCGTCCACTATGCGTCCGAGACGAGGGCCGCTGGGTACCTCGAGTACGAGAACGCCCGTGTCCGCTGGTTCCTGTCCGTCGAGCTGGAAGACGTCCCGGCCGCCGCTCGAGGTCGCGGCCAGCGCACGTTCCGCTCGATGACGGTCGACGGAACCGAGCTCGAGTTCTCCGACGGCTTCACGGAGCTCCACACGCGGAGCTACGAGGAGATCTTCGCTGGGCGTGGCTTCGGCCTGAAGGACAGCCGCGCTGCGATCGAGACCGTTGCGAAGATCCGCGGAGCCTCGCCGATCGGCGCGAAGGGCAACTATCACCCGTTCCTGGAGAACGTCGGCAAATGACGAGCAGCATCACGCCGGGCGATTTCTTCCGCGGCAAGAAGGTCATCGTGACGGGTGGAGCGGGCTTCATCGGCTCGCACATCTGCGAGGGGCTGCTCCCTCTCGGTGCCGACGTCTACTGCCTCGACGACTTCTCGGCTGGCAAGAAGAGCAACGTCGCCTTCATGACGGAGCACGCCAACTTCCACGTCGTCGCCAAAGACATCTGCGACGACGATGAGGAGATGGCGCGCCTCTTCGACGGCACGCAGATCGTGTTCCACAACGCGGCGTCGAAGAAGAACGTGTGTCTGATCAATCCGCGTCGCGACCTCGACGTGAACGCCGGCGGGGCACTGAACCTGCTGCAGTACGCGCTCAAGTTCAAGGTGAGCAAGTTCGTTCACGCGTCGACGGGCTCTGTCTACGGCGAGCCGAAGGTCTTCCCGACCGATGAGAAGCACGCATTCGAGCCTGTCTCGTACTACGGCGTCTCGAAGCTAGCGGGCGAGCGCTACGTCGACGTCTTCCACAAGCTCTACGGCGTCGACACGACGATCCTCAGGTACTTCCACGTCTACGGACCGCGCCAGGAGTCGAACGAGTTCGGCGGTGTCGTCTCGATCTTCCTCCGCAAGATCCTCGAGGGCGAGAACCCCGTCGTCTTCGGTGACGGACACCAGGTCCGCTCGTTCACCTGGGTGAAGGACCTCGTCGCCGCGAACCTCGCGGCGGCGATGTCACCCAAGGCGACCGGCGAGGCATACAACGCTGCCTCCGGCATCAAGGTCTCGATCAACGAGCTCGCGAAGAACATGCTCGCGATCCTCGACACCACCGGGAAGCTCGAGGTCAGCCACGGCGAGCCGCTCGTCGGTGACATCATGAACTTCGAGGTCGACAATCGGAAGATCCGGGAGCACCTCGGCGTCACCTTCAACCAGGACTTCTGGGGCACTCTCAAGATCGCGCTCGCGGACACGAACAAGTTCCTGGGCCGGTGATGCAACGGAGACTGCTCGTTCTCGACGCTTCCTACGCGTACGAAGCGATCCGCGCACGCCAGCTCGAGGACTCCGTCACGTGTCGCGATCTCGACGGGTTCTTCGAGCACGTCTGGACGGTCCATCCATTTGGGTCGCTCGTCAGCGAAGGCGCGACGACCAAGTTCGGGGAGGCGGAGGTGCACGCGCTCGCGGCGGCGCACACGTTCATCGACGGGAAGATCGGCCGCTTCGACGCACTCGATGCCGTTCCGCTGCTCAACTTCGCCGCCAGTCAGGGCGACATCCTCGCCAAGCTGACCACGCTCATCCGTAAGGAGAAGATCAGCGCGATCCGCGTCGGCGACCCGCTCTACAACGGGCTGCTGGGCCTGCTGCTCGCACGCACCAACGGCATCCCACTCGTCGTCCGAGTAAACGCGAACTACGACAAGATTCACGCGGCGACCGGCAAGGCGATGATGCCGCGCTTCTTTCGCTCGTACCGGCTCGAGAAGAAGGTGGTGAGGTTCGTGCTCTCGCGCGCCGACCTCGTCGCCGCGGTGAACCAGGACAACCTCGAGTACGCGATCGAGAACGGCGCTCACCGGGAGCGCTCGACGATCTTTCGCTACGGTAACCTCATCGACAAGCGGCACGTCGCGCCCCCCGAAACACGCGATCTCAGCTCCGAGGTCCTGAAGGAATTCTGGAAGGAGCCGTATCGATTCATCATGTGCGTCGGCCGTCTCGAGACGGTGAAGCACCCCGACGACATCGTCCGCGTCCTCGCCGAGGTGCGGAGGCGCGGCCACGAGCTGAAGGCGCTCATGGTCGGTGACGGGCAGGAGCGCGCTTCGCTCACCGAGCTCGCGCGTGAGCTCGGCGTCGTCGAACACGTCGCGTTCTGTGGAAACCGGGGGCAGGAGTGGCTCTCGCAGGTGATCCCGCAGGCCGCCGCGGTCGTCTCTCCAATCACTGGTCGAGCCCTCTCCGAGGCCGCCTTCGGCGCCGCGCCCATCGTCGCCTACGATCTGGACTGGCAAGGCGAGCTGATCAAGACGGGCGAGACCGGCGAGCTCGTTCCGGCCCGCGACTGGATGAAGATGGCCGACTCCGTCGAGCGCTTCCTCAGCGACGCCCCGTACGCGCGCCGCATGGGCGCGGCGGTCCGCAAGCGTGCGTTCGACATGCTCGACCCAGCGACCCTCGACCAGCACGAGCGCAACGAGTACGAGAAGCTCCTGGGGCGGTTCGAGCGGTAGTGCGCGTGCCGGTCAGGGTCTGAAGCCGAGCCTCAGGATCCGGTGACTGAAGTTCTCGGTGAAGTAGAGCGCGCCCTCCGGACCCATGCGCACGTCGACGGGGCGCGCATCCCACGTGCCTTCTTCGAGCCCACCGTCGACGCCATGCCCGACGATCGGCGTGATGCTCTGGACGGTGTCACCGACGAGATGTGCGCGCGCGAGCACGCGCCCGACGGGGATCGTGCGGAAGAACGAGCCGTGCGACGCGATGATGAGGTCACCCTGCCAAGGTAGCGACCCGCCCGTGTACTCCGTCACGCCGAGCGGAGCCCAGTGTGCGGGCATCGCCGCGGCCGGTCGCTGCACGTTCTTCGGGTCTCGGCACCAGGCGTCCGTCCTCGTGTTGTCGAAGGCGGGTATCGCCCACTGGCTTCCCGCACCGAGGCCGCCGTCCATCCTGTATTCGCTGTAGCAGTTCGGGTGCCCGAAGAAGCGAGTCGGTGAATCGAGCCGATTCAGCTCCTCCGCGGGATTGTCCTCGCCGAGCGCGTCGACTCCGTTCTCGACGCCCCACATCCGGCCCTTCGAGTCGAAGGTAAGGCCGACCTCGTTGCGAAGGCCCGACGCAAAGACCTCACCCTCTGCGTAGTCGAGCCCTCCCGCGGGTAGCGTCGCGGGCAGCGTGAACCGTCGCACCATGCTGCGCAGCGCGAGACTCTGCGGGGTGTAGTCGAAGTCGCCGGCCGAGCCGACGTTCACGTAGAGTCGGTGCTGCGCGTCGAACACGAGCGTCCGCGTGTCGTGTCCGTCGGTGGGCATGTTGCTGACGACGACCTCGGGGGCCCCAGTCGCCACATGGTCCCCGGCCTTGTAGGCCCATCGATAGACGGTCGTCAGGTTCGACGCGTACAAGAATGCGCCGTCGGGGCTGAACACGACGCTGTGTGTGAACGCCGGCGCGCCGTCGACACTCGCTGCGAACAGAGAGCGCTCGTCGTCGGCGATCACGAGATCCTTGTTCGTGTCGAAGAGCGCGATGATCTGCGTGTTGGCGAGGGCGAAGAGATCGCCGTTCGGCGCGAACGCGAGCTGCCGGCCGTTCACCACCTGGTTCGCGAACACGGACAAGCAGAGGCGAGGGTCGGCGAGCCAGGTCTCCGGTAGCGCGCCCGCGTCGCCGCACGTGTTCACGAGCGGTCGCGCGCCGGCCTCCGCGGCGTCGAACGCGGTTGCATCGACCGCGGCGTCGGGCGGCGTTGCCGGCATTGCGTCGGCGGGCACCTCCGCACCGGCCTCAGCCATAGCTGCGGGCGGATCGTCGCCGCAGCTCGCAGCGGCGAGCGGGCCGGCAACCATCACGAGGAGGCAGGCCACGAACGCCGTTCTGCGCAGCGGTGCGTTCACCTGTCGAGACTAGCGCACTCGCGAGTCGGGGCCGGAGCGAGCGGTGGCAAGGGACCGAAACGCGAAAACGCCCCTGGCATCGACTTAGGGCCGGTGTCAGACTTCATCGGCTTGGCCCATAGATCTTCGCCGGATGCAGCGCGCGCGCTCGGGCTCGCCATGCTGGTCGCCGGCACTAACGTCGTCGCCGCAGCCACCTGGTTCGGCTGCAGTGGCGCAGAAGGCGGAGGGGCTGCCGACCTGGCGAGCACGGACGGTGGCGAAGACTCGGCGCGCAGCGCTCCGATGTTCGATGCGGCTCTGGTCGACGGAGCACGTGAGTCGGCGACGACCATCGACGGTGGCGACGCAGGTGACACGCTGATGAGCACGCCCGCGTGCATCAAGTACTGCAACACCATGCAGGCCATGTGCAGCGTGGACTATCCGCAGTTCGAGACGACGCACTCATGCCTCGTCGCATGCAGCTACTACCCACCCGGCACGCCCGCCGACAGCGACTACTCCGGCAACACGCTCAAGTGCCGGCAAACGCACACGCAGAGCGCGGGCGGCCACTGTCTCCACGGCGGTCCGTTCGGGTACGGCGACTGCGGCTTCATGTGCGAGGGCTTCTGCCAGATCGCGATGGCCTGGTGTGCGAAGAGTGCTGGCGGCGCTCCATTCGCGTCGGCTGCCGCGTGCAGCGCGGAGTGCGAAGCGTGGCCGTGGGCTCCGAACGGGCCCGACGGCGCCGCGGCGTTCCGTGCGACCACGCCGACGACGGGCGACACGCTCGACTGCCGCGAGGTGCAGCTCGTGAAGTCGCTCGCCAGCAGCGCCGCGCGCGACGTGTACTGCCCGCTCGCCGCGACGAACAGCGCGACCTGTCGCTGACCCGCGGAGCTCGCGTCGCGACGCCTAAGGTCGGTAGCCGAGCCGAAAGATGCGGCTGCCGTAGTCGTCGGAGAAGTACAGGGCGCCGTCAGGCCCCGTACGAATGTCGACCGGCCGGGCGTCCCATGTGCCTTGCTCTAGCCCGCCATCGACGAGGTGGCCGACGACGGGGCTCACGCTGACGACCTTGTCCCCGACGAGGTGTGCCCGTGCAACAAGGCGCCCGACCGCCGGGACGCGGTAGTAAGAGCCGTGGGATGCGATGAAGAGGTCGCCCTTCCATGGCAACGACGGGCCTGCGTACTCGGCGACCCCGAGCGGGGCCCAGTGACCCTGCATCGTCGCCACCGGTGGCTGCACGTTGACGGCGTCGCGGCACCACGTGTCCGTCTTTGGCTGGGGCGTCTGGTAGGCCCACTGCGTGCCGTTGCCCATCCCGCCGTCGAACCCGCGCTCTGTCCAGCAAAAGGGGTATCCGTAGAACCGCGCCCCCGGAGCGTCGAGGCGATTGAGCTCTTCGGCCGGGTCGTCCTGCCCGACGACGGGAATGTAGTTGCCGTCGCTCCCGTTCTCGACGCCCCACATACGCCCCTTCGAGTCGAGGGCGAGGCCGACCTCGTTGCGCAGGCCTGATGCGAAGAGCTCGCCTGAGTCATACGCGAGCCCACCAGCCGGCAATGCCTTGGGCAGCGTGAATCGTCTCACCTGGGCGCGCACCGCGATGACCTGTGGATCGATGTCTACGTCCCCCTCGGACCCGACATTGACGTAGAGCCGACCTTGCGGGTCGAAGAGGAGCGTCCTGCTGAAGTGCCCGCCGCTCGGCATTTCACGCACGACGATCTGTGGCGCCCCGGTCGCCACGTGGTCGCCGGCCTTGTAGAGCCAGCGGTAGATCGTCGTCGCGCTCGACGCATAGACGAATGCGCCGTCCGGGCTCAACGCAAGCCCGTGAGTCAGCGTGAGCGATGGGTCGGCGTACGTGAATGTCTCGTCCGCGCTGATCGCGCCGTCCTTGTTCGAGTCCGACAGCGCGAGCACCAGACCGACCGCCTCGACGAAGAGATCGCCGTTCGGGGCGAAGGCCATCTGCCGCGCGCCGGTGATCGCTTCGGCGTAGACGGTGAGGCAAAGATGCGGGTCCACGACCCAAGCGCCCGGGACCACGCCGGCATCGCCGCAGGTGTCGACGAGCGGTGCCTGGACGTCTGTGCCGGCGTCCGCCGGAGATGCCGCGTCCCCGCCAGGCTTCGCGTCGGGCCCGACTCCGTCGCGCCCGCTCGCTATCGAGTCGGTCGCGGCGTACGACGCATCGGGGGTGCCAACGGTGGGTGAGTCCTCGGCGCAGCTGAACAGCGATCCTCCGACCGCGCCGAACAGCAACGCCAGGCTCGATGCGAGGGCCGCTCGACGCCTCATCCGGCAAGCGTAGCCCAGGAGCGCCGAGCGGCCATCACCTCTGGCGCAGCGCGCACGAGGCGGTTAGGGCCGGCGCGAGCTCGCAAAGCAGCCGCGAACGATATCGGCGATCTCGACGCGTTCCTCCGGGCGCAGGCTCGAGCCGCTCGGTAGGCACAGCCCACTCTCGAAGAGACCGGCGGCCACCGACCCGCCGATGACCTCGCACGAAGCGAAGACGGGCTGGAGATGCATCGGCTTCCAGAGCGGCCGCGCTTCGATGTCCGCGTCGACGAGCGCGAGCCTCAATGTCTCGCGGCTCACGCCCGCGGCTCGCTCGTCCACCGTGATGCAGGTGAGCCAGCACGTGCTCTCGCCCCACGTCGCCTCGGGCAGGAACGCGACGCCGGGGAGCCCCCCGAGCGCCTCGCGGTAGAAGGCGTTGTTCGCTCGGCGCGCGGCGACACGATCGCGGAGCACCTCCAGCTGACCACGCCCGACTGCGGCGAGGAGATTGCTGAGCCGGTAGTTGAACCCGATCGTCGAGTGCTGGTAGTGCGGTGCCGGGTCGCGTGCCTGCGTTGCGAGGAAACGTGCACGCTCGGCAAGGCCCTTCCGGGCAGAGACGAGCGCGCCGCCGCCGCTCGTCGTGATGATCTTGTTGCCGTTGAAGGAGAACACGCCAAATGTGCCGAAGCTTCCTGCAGGACGACCGCGATAGGTCGCCCCGAGCGCCTCGGCCGCATCCTCGATGATGGGAATGCCGTAGCGCTCTGCGATGGGAACGATTCGCGCGTAGTCCGCGCACTGACCGTAGAGGTCGACGACGATGATCGCCTTCGGGAGCACGCCCGTGCGCTTCCGCTCCTCCAGCACCTCGGCAAGGCGGTCGGGGCACATGTTCCAGCTCGCGAGCTCGCTGTCGACGAAAGTCGGTCTGGCGCCCACGTAGGTGACCGCGTTCGCCGTCGCCGCGAAGGTGAGGGTCGAGACGAGGACCTCGTCGCCCGCGCCGACCCCCAGGAGAACGAGCGCAAGGTGGAGGGCGGCCGTCCCGCTCGAGAGCGCGCAGACGTTCGGTACTCCAACGACCCCGGCGAGCTCGCGCTCGAACTCGTCGACGTGCGGGCCGAGTGGGGCGATCCAGTTCGAGTCGAACGCTTCGATCAGGAGCTCACGCTCGCGAGCGCCCATGTGAGGAGGGGACAGGTAGACCCGGGGCATCGACAGACTTCTAGCAGGTCAGATTGCGGGCGCGCTGATCCGGTCCACGCCGGCCGACGAAGTGCGAGATTCGTCCGGTTCGATCCGCTCTTTGTCAGGGCTCGCCTTTCCTCGCGCCGCCGCGGGAGGCTGCTCCGAGGCGCTGAGGGCCTCGGGCGTGTACTCGGGGATGAGGCGGCGGAAGGCTTCGCGGATCCGCGTCCCCGACGACCCGTCGCTGAGGCGATGCAGCTCGCCGAGCCCTTGCTCGATCTCCTCCCAGGCGTAGGGGCGGAACGTCCCGACGAAGATCTTCTCGTGGCGCGTCTTCTGCGCCTTTTCCGCGTCGAACGACAGCTCTTCGAAGAGCTTCTCGCCCGGCCGCATCCCGGTGAAGGCGATGGCGATGTCTTCGTCGGGCGTGAGGCCCGAGAGGCGGATCAAGTCGCGCGCTAGGTCGACGATCTTCACCGGTTCGCCCATGTCGAGGATGAAGATCTCGCCACCGCGTCCCATCGCTCCGGCCTGCAGGATGAGTTGGCATGCCTCCGGGATCGTCATGAAGTAGCGCTTCATTTCCGGGTGCGTAACGGTCACAGGGCCACCCGCCGCAATCTGCTGCTTGAAGATCGGAATGACGCTTCCGGCGCTACCGAGCACGTTGCCGAACCGGACCGTGACGAAGTCGGTCTCCGTGCGTTGGGAGAGCGCCTGGACGTAGACCTCGGCCGTCCGCTTCGAGGCGCCCATGACCGACGTCGGGTTGACCGCCTTGTCGGTCGAGACCATGACGAAGCTTGCGACCTTGTACTGCGCAGCGAGGTCGGCCACCTTCTTGGTGCCGAACACGTTGTTTTTGATGGCTTCGCCCGGGTTCGCCTCCATCATCGGGACGTGCTTGTGGGCCGCTGCGTGGAACACCACGGCGGGCCGCTCGAAGCCGAAGACCGCGTCGAGGCGCTTCGTGTCGCAGACGTCGGCGATGTACGGAATGACCTCGACGTCGGGGGCCTCCTTGAGAAGCGCCCGATGCACCTCGAAGAGGTTGTTCTCCGCCTGCTCGACGAGGACGAGCTTCTTGGGCTTGAAGCGCGCGATCTGGTGACAGAGCTCCGACCCAATGCTTCCGCCGGCGCCGGTGACGAGGACGACACGACCCTGGAGGAAGCCGTCGATCGCCTCCGTGTCGAGCTCGACGGGCTCGCGTCCGAGTAGGTCCTCGATCTTCACCTCGGCGAGCTGGCTCACGGTGACAGTGCCGTCGATGAGGTCGTCAAGGCCGGGCAGAGTGCGAAGCGTCACGCCGGTCGGGCTGCACATGTCGACGATGCGGCGGATCTCGCGTCCGCGTAGCGACGGGATTGCGAGGATGACCTCGTCGATTCGTTGCGCGTTGATCTGATTGGCAAGATCGGCGACCGGTCCGAGGACGGGAACGCCGTGGATGTGCTCACCTTGCTTCCGGGCGCTGTCATCGAGGAAACCGACGGGATCGTAGCGCCGCGCGTGCGTCCGAACGATCTCGCGCATCAGCATCTCGCCGGCGTCGCCGGCGCCCAGCACGAGGATCCTCCGGCGGTTCTCCGTGCCTTTCCCGTTCTTCGCAGACGCCGGCGGTGCGGCGTTCAGACCCACCTCGTGGATGGTGCGTATGCCGAACCGAAGGCCACCGATGATCAGGATGCTGAAGGCGAAGTCGAGGATGAAGATCGAGCGTGGGAAGGTGCCGGATGCGGCGAAGGCCCACGCCGTTGCGATGATCGCGGACGAAAGCGTCGCGGCCTTGATGAGCGAAAGCAGGTCGCGTGAGCTCGAATAGCGCCAGAGCCCGTGGAAGAGACCAAATTGCCAGTGCACCAGCGTGCGCACGACGAGCGAGATGATGAGGAGCTTGGGCGTGAGAACGAGGAAGGATTGCGGAATGCCAAAGTCGAACCGCAACAGCACGGCGAGGAACAGCGTCGCAGTCCACAGCGCAATGTGGATTGCGACGACCAGAACGCGCCGGTAGGCGATGATCACCTCGCGCATGGGGGCACGCTTGATACGGTCATTGTCGGCTTCGTAAACGCTCGATAGCTCGGGAGGAGGGCAGGAGGGAGGATATCCTTGCGCTCGTTCGTTCGTGGCGCAAGGCCGCGGCTGCGTTCATCAGCTCCCCGTATGTTCAGTGGTCGTTTCCCGCGCCATCTGGCACTCCGAGTGGGGCCGACTGCCGCTGAACTGTTTTTCTCCCCAGGCAACTGATATCTAGCCCCGCCCCCTGCGGCGCGGCGAGGCGTCACGATGTCGAATTCCGCTCTCCACCTGGTCGATCGGGCGACCGCATGATCGACGTCCTCATGACCGTCGGGGTGCTCGTCTTCCTGGTGGTGGTCACCGGGCTGCGCGCCTCGCGACATCCAGCCTCGCTGCGGCGCTGGTTCTGGGTCGCGCTGGCGGAGTACATGCTCTGCGCGCTCTGGCAGTTCTACAACGGCGCCGATGCGAACGGCTACCGACAGGCCGGCATGGAGCTGCTGACATTCCTCGACGCCTCCTTTGGCTGGGCTGGCGGCGAGATGCTTTCGCTTCTCCTGCAGAGGCCGAGCGCCTTCGACTCCGCCGCGATCGGCCCCGGCACCAACACCGGTTCGATGTGCGCGGCCGCCGCGTGGGTGCTCTTCTTCGTGCGCGGGTCTGCCTACGCCGCGCAGGCGCTCGTCGCCGGTCTGGCGATGCTCGGCTCGTTCGCCATCTACGAGGCGTTTCAGGACGCACGTCCTGACGTGTCGCCATTCCGTCTGTTCGCGGCGACGGTGCTTTTTCCCTCGATTGCGTTCTGGACGTCTGCGCTCCACAAGGAGGCGTTCTGCCTGATGGGAATGGGGCTGGTGCTCGCGGCGTGGCGAGCCGCCTACAATCGCAGGTTTCGCGCAGTCGTTTACGCGCCGCTCGGCCTCGTGCTCGTGGTGGTGTTCCGGCCCCCGGCGTTGCCGCCGTTGCTTCTCGGGCTCGTCGTCTACTTCATGGTCGAGCGCATACGGAAGACGCGCGGCGGGGACGCGCCGCTCGCGCGTCCGCTCTACTTCGTGCTTGGTCTCGGGGCGCTGGCTCTCGGCATGGTCGTCGTGAGCCGCGTATCCCCGGACCTCGCCCTCGACCGTATCGGCGACACCGTCGCCGTCCAGCAGAAGGCGTGGAGCATGCTCGCCGCGAACGGCGGCGGTGGCGGTTCGGGCTTCGGCCTCGACGAGCCGGTGGTCCAGTCGACGGCGGCGCAGATCGCGTCTGCTCCGCTTGCCCTCGTGAACGCGCTCTTCCGGCCGCAGCTCTTCGACGTCACGAACGTCCTCGTCCTGGTAAGCGCCCTCGAGATGACGGTGATCACGTGGCTGCTCTATCGAGCGATCCGCCAGCACGGGCTCAAGGGGATCGTCGCGAACATCCAGCAGTCACCGTTCTTGCTCATGTGCACCGTCATCACGGTCGTCGGCTGCACGTTTGTCGGGTTGACGACGCGTAACTTCGGCACGCTAGCTCGCTATCGCGTCCCGTTCTTGCCGTTCTACGGCGCGCTGCTCGCCACGCTCACCGAGCGTGCGGCAGGGGTCGTCGCGAAGCGCTCGACGCCTCCCGCGCAGCAGAGAAGAGCCCCGAGGCGTCGCAGGACGCCGGCCGTTGCTGCGCCGACGACCTAGTTACTATGCCCGCCGGCGTGCTCGCTCGCGAACACCGCAGTGAACTGGGGCTTCGCGGTGCGCGTCCCGGAGTGGGTGAGGTGATTGGTGTCGCGATACCAGACCTCGTCGCCCTTGCCCGCGACGCACTCGTCGCCGACGCAGAGCGCGAGCGACGGATCGATGATTGCGGTCGTGGCGTTCGCGCCGGACAAGGTGGTGAAGAACGCCTGCTCCTTGCGCTTCTTCTCCTCAAAGTCGGCTCGCGGGATGGTGCCGAACTGGGGCGCGCGAGGGTTCTTCTCGAAGGCGACGATCGGGTCGAACGGTTTTCCCTGCGGCGTGTCGATGACGAGCCAGGTGCGCACGCCCTGCGCCGAGAGCCTGCCCACAACCTCGGCAAGCTCGCGCTCGAACACGTCGTCGCGCGTCTCGTAGACGCCGTACCAGGACGACGCGAGCACCACGTCGGTCACGTGCTCGGACGCGATGAACGCGAGGACTGCGCTCTGGACGGGGCGTCCGCAGAAGTCGTTGTCGGCGATGGCCCTGCAGTTGCGGGCGTTGAGGTAGACGTTCGCCTTGTGCGTCGTCGCGAGCTCCACGACGAGCTCCGACCACATGTCCGCGTGGCTGTTGCCCCAGAGGAGGACGCGTCGCGACGGCGCAGTCTCCTCGTGGAGCGCACAGACCTGCGCCTTGGGATGGAGGACGCGGAAGACGAAGCCGCAGCGCTGACCTGATGCCGCAAGCGGCGCGGTGAGGAACGCGCGAGCGGCCGGCGTGAAGCGGTACGCCGCCCCCTCCGTGACGTACGAATGGACGCCGACGAACGAGAGCGTGAGCGCCGCAGCCCCCGTCACCGCGAGCAGCGGTCGGGCGCTCGGCAACCAGCGCCGATTGCGAATCGGCAGCTCGACGGTGCGATACGTGAGCTCGGCCAGCCCGACCGAGCTCGCGAGAACGAGCACGGCGTAGACAGGCCTCGCCGGATCTCGATGGAGGTGGTGCAGGAGCGCGATGAGCGGCCAGTGCCACAGATAGAGCGGATAGGAGATCAGACCGAGATGGACGACGCGGGGGTCAGCCAGCGCCCTTCCGACCGGGCTCGTCCCGCCGATGCCCGCGACGACGACCAGGACCGCCCCGATCACGGGCAGGAGGGCCGCGCGGCCTGGAAATGGGGTGTCCGCCGTGAACATCACGACGCTGGTGAGAATCGCCGCGAGGCCGACGATGCCCGCCACGGCGCGCCGCCGTGGCGTGAGCCACACGTCGAACAGCTTCCTCTCCTCGAGGAGCGCCACGACGCCGCCCATCCCGAGCTCCCACGCCCGCGAGGGCAGGAGGAAGAACGACGCCTTGGGGGAGATCGACATGAGCGCGAGGTTGAGGAGGAACGACCCGAGCATGATCCCGGCGATGAGAAACAGCCGCCGTCGGAAGGCGACACGCCGGCTCACGAGCAGAAACAGCGGCCACAGGAGGTAGAACTGCTCCTCGACGGCGAGCGTCCACGTGTGGAGGAGGAGCTTGGTGTCGGAGTTGCGGAAGTACTCGCCGTCGGTGAGAAAGAAGACGTTTTGCAGTGACACGAACTGCAGGGCGATGGACGACGCGAAGGAGCGCATGTCCTCCGGGTAGAGCACCACGAACGCGGCCACCGTGACCGGCACGGACACGACGAGCAGGGCAGGGGCGAGCCGACGTACGCGACGGAGATAAAACGCGCGCAGCGAGAACGTGTCCCGCCCGAGCTCGGCCTGGATGAGGCCGGTGATCAGGTATCCGCTGATGACGAAGAAGACGTCGACGCCGACGTAGCCGCCGCCGAAGCCGCGGACATGGAGATGGAAGAGGAGGACGGAGAGCACCGCCACGGCTCGGAGACCGTCGACGTCGGCGCGGTAGGACGCTCCAGGCTTCATGAGCTGCTCGAGCCGCTACGCACGGGCGGATGCTAAGCCGCTCGACGCTCGGTTTCCAATGCGTAAAATCGAGAGCGCGACCGTCAGACCGAGCGTCGGCCGTCGCCTCGCAGGGTTCGTGTTATACGGACGCTCGCTATGTGTGGCATCGTCGGTCTGATCGCGTTCGACGCGCACCCCGAGAGTGCGCGCACCGTCGTCGCGGGAATGGCCGAACGCATCCGGCATCGCGGGCCCGACGGCGGCGGAGTCGTCACTCATCCGGACGCCACGCTCGGGATGACGCGGCTCGCGATCGTCGACGTCGTCCACGGGCACCAGCCGATGGCCAACGAGGACGAGTCGGTCGTCATCGTCTACAATGGCGAGGTCTACAACGCGCCGGCCCTCCGCGCCGAGCTCGAACGCAAGGGCGTTCGCTTCCGGACGCGCAGCGACACCGAGGTCATCCTGCGGCTCTACGAGCAGGACCCCGACCGCGTCGAGGAGCACCTGGCCGGCATGTGGGCCTTCGCGATCCACGACCGCAAGCGCCGCCGCGTCGTTCTCAGCCGAGACCGCTTCGGCATCAAGCCGCTCTTCGTCGTCGACACTGGAACCGCTCTCGCGTTCGCCTCGGAGCTCCGATGCTTCGACCGCGACCTCGCTCCATTTCGCGATCGCTTCGCGATCGATCACGGCGCCGCACACGCCATGCTCTCGTGGAGCTTCGTCCCGGAGACGTCGACGATCTTCGAGGGCGTCAAGCGTCTCGGGCTGGCGACGCGCCTCGAGATCGACCTCGCTTCCGGCGCGCGGCGCTCGCGGGTCTACTGGCAGCTCACGCCCTCCGCCGAGGCCGCACGAATCGACTCGCTCGACGACGCCTGCCGCGGCGTCGAGGGGCTGCTCCGGCGCGCCGTGCGCGAGCACCTCGAGAGCGACGTTCCCGTCGCGACTTTTCTCAGCGGCGGCATCGACTCCTCGCTCGTCACGGCGCTCGCCGCGGAGGAGTCGAGCAAGCCGGTCAAGGCGTACTGCATCGGGTTCAAGGAGCCGCGCTTCGACGAGTCGCCGTTTGCTCGCGAGACCGCCGAGCGCATCGGCGTCGAGATCGACGTCGCCATGCTCGATGAGGCCACGGCGCTCGCGCATCTTCCCGACGCGCTCCTCGCCTACGACGAGCCCTTCGGGGACAACTCGAGCCTGGCGGTGAACCTGCTGTGTGATCACGTCGCTCGCGACTACAAGGTCGCGCTCGGCGGCGACGGCGGCGACGAGGTGTTCGCCGGCTACAAGAAGTATCTGATCATGAAGCTGCGGAGGCCATTCGCGTCGGTCCCGCGCGTGCGGAATGCGCTCGGCAGGGCACTCGGGCGCATCCCGACGCGCACGGACCGCACGCGGGGCTGGACGGAGATCCTCCGGACGCTGCGCCGCCTCTCTCGCGGCCTCGCTGGCGACGACGCTCAGACCTACGCGCAGCTCACGCAAGTCTCGGCGCTGGCGCGGACCGAGATGCTCGTCCGACGAGGCGGGAGCAGCGCCACGCGCTTCGTCGACTCGCTCCGGCAGCGCTTCGAGGCGAGCCCGGGAAGCGAGCTCCAGCGCACGCTCGCGTGCGATCTCTCGAACACGCTCCCCAACGACATGCTCGTGAAGGTCGACCGGGCCAGCATGGCTCACCACCTCGAGGCGCGCGTGCCGTTCCTCGACCATCGGCTCGTCGAGTTCGGCGTCGGCCTCCCGGAGCGCTTCACGCTCGGCAACAACGGCAAGGTCGTCCTCCGCGAGCTCCACGAGCGCCGCTTTGGCAAGAAGCTCGCGCGGCGGAAGAAGATGGGCTTCGGCGTCCCGGTCGAGAAGTGGCTGCGCGGGCCCCTCGACGCCGCCTGCGAGCGCCTCTTCGAGAAGAGCAGAATCGATCGCTTCGGCATCCTGTCGAGCGATGCACTCTCCGGCGGACGTCACCGGGAGTGGGTCCGCACCGACCCGCAGGTCGTTTGGCACGTTTTCGCGATGGCGAGCTGGTGTGAGGCTAACTTGGGAGAGGGGCCGGACGCACTCCGTGACGTCCTGGCCACAGGCAGGTAGGAAGACGAGGCCCTCGTGAGCAGGTTCTGGACAGATAGACCGGTGTTCGTGACCGGAGGCGCAGGCCTCGTCGGCAGCTGGCTCGTGCGCCGCCTCGTCGAGGCTGGGGCCGACGTGGTGTGCCTCGTGCGCGACTGGGTCCCGCAGAGCGAGATGGTCCGCAAGGGCTTCCTCGACAAGGTCCGCGTCGTGCGTGGTGACGTGTGCGATCAGGAGCTCCTCGAGCGCACGCTCGGCGAGTACGAGATCTCGACGGTCATCCACCTCGCTGCCCAGACGATCGTGGGCATCGCGAACCGCAACCCGGTGTCGACCTTCGAGTCGAACATCAAGGGCACGTGGTCGCTCCTCGAGGCCTGCCGCCGGAGCCCGAAGGTCGAGTCGATCGTCGTCGCCTCGAGCGACAAGGCCTACGGCGACGCGAAGGTGATGCCCTACGACGAGACGACGCCGCTCTTCGGCAAGCACCCGTACGACGTGAGCAAGTCGTGCACCGACCTCATCGCCCACAGCTACGCGTACACGTACGGCCTTCCGGTCGTCATCACGCGCTGCGGAAATTTCTACGGCGGCGGCGACCTGAACTGGAACCGCATCGTGCCCGGCACGATCCGCAGCGTCGTGCGCGGCGAGCGCCCGGTCATCCGCTCCGACGGCAACTTCGTTCGCGACTACTTCTACGTCGAGGAGGGCGCGCGCGTTTACATGATGCTCGCCGAGAAGCTCGCCGGTGATCCCGCGCTCAAGGGCGAGGCCTACAACTTCTCGAACGAGATGCAGGTCACGGTCCTCGAGCTCGTGAACAAGATCCTCGCGGCGATGAAGACGGATCTCACGCCCGACGTCCGCAACGAGCCGATCAAGGAGATCCGCATCCAGTATCTCGCCGCCAAGAAGGCGCGCGAGCAGCTGGGGTGGAAGCCCGAGCTCACGCTCGACGAGGGCCTCGTCCGCACCATCGCCTGGTACAAGGAGTTCCTCGGCGCATGAGCACGATCACGGCGTGTCGCGCCTGCGACGGTACGAAGCTCACGATGGTGCTCTCGCTGGGCACTACGCCCCTCGCCAACTCGCTGGTCGAGCCGGCGAAGCGCAAAGGGCCCGAGCCGCGCTTTCCGCTCGATCTCGTGCTCTGCGAGGGCTGCGCGCTCCTGCAGATCACCGAGACGGTCCCGCCCGAGATCATGTTCCGGGACTACCGCTACTTCTCCTCGTTCTCCGAGACGATGCTGAAGCACGCGAAGACGATCGCCGACCGTCTCGTGAAGGAGCGGAGCCTCGGCCCGTCGAGCCTCGCGGCGGAGATCGCGAGCAACGACGGCTACCTCCTCAAGAACTACGTCGCGCACGGTGTTCCGGTGCTCGGCATCGAGCCGGCGCGCAACGTGGCCGTGGTCGCCGAGGAGAACGGCGTCCGCACCGTCGTCGAGTTCTTCGGGCGCGAGCTCGGCGCTGAGCTCGCCGCCAAGGGCACCCGCGCCGACGTCATCCACGCGAACAACGTGATGGCGCACGTGCCGGACATCCGCGGCGTGCTCGCCGGTGCGCATTCGTTCCTGAAGGACGACGGCGTCTTCGTGACCGAATCGCCGTACGTCAAGCCGATGCTCGACCACTGCGAGTTCGACACGATCTACCACGAGCACCTCTTCTACTGGTCGCTCACCGCCTTCGGCGCCGTCGCCCGCAGCGTGGGCCTCGAGCTCACCGACGTCGAGCAGCTCGCCATCCACGGCGGCTCGGTCCGCATGTTCCTCCAGCGCACGGACCGCCCGAACAAGAAGGCGCCGAGCGCCGCGGTCACCTCGCTCCTCGCCGAGGAGCAGGCGTGGGGCGTGAGCCGCCCCGAGACCTACCGCGCGTTCGCCGCGCGCGTCGGCGGCCTCAAGGAGGAGCTCGTCGCGCTCCTCCGGAAGCTCAAGGACGAGGGCAAGACCATCGCCGCCTACGGCGCCGCCGCGAAGGGGAGCACGCTCCTCAATCACTTCGGCATCGGCTCGGACGTCATCGATTTCGTCGCCGATCGCAGCACGCACAAGCAGGGCCGGCTCATGCCGGGCGTCCACATCCCGATCGTCGCTCCCGAGGAGCTCGTGAAGCGCCGCCCCGACTACTGCCTGCTGCTCACGTGGAACTTCGCCGAGGAGATCCTCGCGCAGCAGAGCGCCTACCGCGAGGGCGGCGGGAAGTTCATCGTCCCCGTACCCAAGGTGACCGTCCGATGAGCAGCGGAGTGATGAAGGAGAAGGTCGTCATCCTCGCCGGCGGCATGGGCACGCGCCTCGCGGAGCACACCGAGGTCCGCCCCAAGCCCATGGTCGAGGTCGGCGGTCGCCCGCTCCTCTGGCACCTCATGAAGCACTTCGCGAGCTTCGGCTTCCACGAGTTCGTCGTGGCGCTCGGCTACAAGGGCGACTTCATCAAGCGCTGGTTCCTCGAGTATCACGCGCTCGCGGGCAGCAAGACCGTCCGCCTCAAGGACGGCGCCATCACCTCGCACGCCGGCGACCAGCACGACGACTGGACCGTCCACCTGATGGACACCGGAGAGTCGACGATGACGGGCGGTCGCGTGAAGCGCCTCGCGAACGTCATCGGCGACGGCACGTTCCTCCTCACCTACGGCGACGGCCTCTCGAACGTCGACCTCACGAAGCTGCTCGCGTTCCACCGGGCGCACGGCAAGCTCGCGACCGTCACCGCGGTGCGTCCGCCGGCTCGCTTCGGCGGCCTGGTCTTCGAGGGTGATCGCATCAAGGAGTTCACCGAGAAGCCGCAGATCGGCGAGGGCTGGATCAACGGCGGCTTCATGGTGCTCGAGCCGGGCATCCTGAAGTACCTCGACGGCGACAAGGCGATCCTCGAGGCCGACGGGCTCGAGGAGCTCGCGCGCGACGGCCAGCTCATGGCCTACAAGCACGAGGACTTTTGGCAGTGCGTCGACACCCTGCGCGAGCTGAAGCTCCTCGAGACCCTGTGGGACTCGGGAAAAGCGCCCTGGCGCACGTGGTGACGAGCCCCCTCTCGCCTACATGAGCGCGTAGCGGGAAGCCGCTGTCTCCGCGTTCGAGCAAAGCGCTGGACGCACCCCTGGGCGCCTGCGAAAATCCACCCCGTGGGGGAGCCCGGTCAATACGCGCCTGGCCAGCAGCTGGCGGGCACGGTCTATCGCGTCGTCCGCCACCTGGCGACCGGCGGGATGGGCTCCGTCTATGACGTCGAGGACGTCACCGTCGGCAAACGCTACGTCCTGAAGACGCTGCACCCGCAGCTCGTCTCGCGCGAGGACCTGGCGAAGCGCATGGAGGCCGAGGCGCGCGCGCTCGCGAAGCTCCAGCATCCGAACATCGTCGACGTGGTCACGGCCGGTATGACCACCGATCACCAGCGGATGCCGTTCTACGTGATGGAGCGCCTGAACGGGCAGAACCTCCGCGTCGTCATCGAGAAGAAGGGCTCGCTCGAGCTGTCGCACTGCTATCGGATCGCGATCGACGTGCTCGACGCCCTCGAGCACGCGCACGAGAACTCGATCATCCATCGCGACGTGAAGCCGGACAACATCTTCCTGCACCGCAACGCGAACGGCACGACGACGACCAAGCTGCTCGACTTCGGCATCATGCGCCTGCTCGATCGCAAGATGAGCCAGACGCACGGGAAGTTCATCGGCACCCTGCGCTACGCGTCGCCCGAGCAGATCGTCGGCGGCGTGCTCGGTCCACCGACCGACATCTACTCGCTCGGGCTCGTGCTGTACGAGATGCTCGCGGGGCGCGGTCCGTTCGACGACGTCGGCGATGCGTACGCCATCGGCGCAGCGCACGCGCAGCGCCCGCCGCCGCCGCTCTCGCAGTTCGTCGCCGTGGCCGCGCCGCTCGAGCGCCTCGTGATGTCCGCGCTCGCGAAGGCTCCGACCGATCGCCCTCGCGATTGCTTCTCGTTCGCGAGCGAGCTCCGCCGCATGTTGCGCGACGACGAGGCGGCGCCGAAGTCGGTCACCGCCATCAACGTGCTCACCTCGGCGGCGCCGCCCACCATCGCTGCGCTGCCGCTCGCGGGCACCGAACAGTCGTCGCCGCAGTCGGCGCCGCCGACCGACCTCGGGATGATTCCTCCGTCGAACGCCGCGGAGGCAGGGCAGGTGCAGCTCCCGCCGACCGTCCGCCAGGGCGCGTCCCGGTCGTCGGAGGTCGGTGCTCAGCGGGTCGAGGGCGTGACGGCGTTGGGCGTTGCGGCCACCATGGTGAGCGCGCCGGGCGGCGACACGGGCCGAGCGATCGCCGCGGCCGCACGCGCGGGCTCGGGCGCGGGTCCTGCGGGCCCTGCGATCGATCGCGCGGCGGAGACCCGCGCGAGCAACCCGTTCGGGTCCACGCTGCGTCTCGCGATGAACGGCACCGCGATCGACGACGGACCCGTCGCCGCTCATCCCGACGACGCCGTCCGCGCCGCGCTCGCGCAGCGTGCGCCGCTCGTGGTGCCGCCCGCGAGCGGCGCTCCGTACGACTCGGCCAACCAGGAGCTCGTGTTTCCGCGCGGCCACGGCTTCGCGACCGGGACGGGGCCGCTCTCCGCGGAGGCACGGACACGCCCGCCCGAGCGCGGCGTGCTCCTTCCTCTCGTCGCAGCCGCGGCCTTCGCCGCGCTCCTCGTCGGAGGCGCGGTGCTCTTCGTGACGAAGCCGTGGGCGAAGCGCGCGAGCCCGACCGTGGCCGCAGCGGCGCCGCCCAGCGCGATGACCGCGCCACCCATCGCAAGCGCGACCACGGAGCCGGCAACGCCCTCGGCGGACACTCCAGCACCGCGCGCCGTGCCTGCTACGGCCGCCGCGCCGGCGCCCGTGGTCGCTCCGGCGGCTGCCCCCGGCGTCCATGCAGCCGCGCCGCGTCAGAGCCCTGCGCAGGCCGTGGTCGCGCACCCGGCCGCGCCGATCCCGGCCGCGCCGGTGCCCTCCCACACGGCGGCAACGGTCCCGCCGGGCCCCGCCCACAAGCCTGCCCGGCCCTCTGCTGCCAGTGCCCCTCGCCCCGAGGATGTAGGCTTCGAGTAGCCGTCCGACTCGTTGATGCTCGTTGATGCTCGTTGATGCGCTGGCCGGGCAAGCGGTGTTAGGCTTTTCCCCGAAGAATGGGAGCCGAGCGAGAGGACACCGATCCCAGCCACAAGCGGGCAGGGACCGAACCGGGGCTCGGTAAGGCGTCCGGGGCTAGCCCTGCGGCCGTCGTCGCCGTTCAGGAAGAAGCGCCGCCTCCGGTCGACTTCGACGCGCTCCACGCGGCGCTCGGTGATCCCGTCGAATACGACGAGCTCTCGTCGGGGCCGGCGGTCGAGAAGGGCAACGGCTCGGACGACCTGCTCGACGGCATCGAGGCGTCCGCGGGCGAGACGGCGAACGCGCACGGCGGTGGCCTCTCCGAGTCGTCGGGCCGTTCGAGCGCGACCTACTCGTCCGCGCGGCCGCGCACGATCCCGCCGACGCGCGCGCCGGTCGAAGATCCGAACGCGCCCGCGGTCATCGTCGCGAGCGACACCGATACCGTCCCGACCGCGCCGCCGAAGATGACGATGCCGCTCAAGGCGCCGCCGCCGTTCGCTGGCGGTCCGCCCGGGTCGAACCCTCACGTTCCCGCGGGGCACTCGCCGTCGGGGCCGCACGGCATCGCCGGCGGCCACCCGAGCTCGGGTCCGCACGTCGCCTCGCATCCGTTCACGCCGCAGCCGTTCCCCGCGCCCGCCCGCGGCGCCCCGCAGATGACGATGCGCATGCCCGATCGTCCGGTCGCGAACATGCGCCGCGGGAAGACGCCCACGATCGTCATGCGCGCGCGCGGCCCGTCGGCAAGGCAGAAGCTCGTCGCGTTCATGGCGATGCTCCTGCTCGTGACCGCTTGCGGCATCGCCGTCATCGTCTGGCGCAAGCCGCGCCTGCTCGGGCTCGACCCGCTCGGCGCACCCACGACGTCGGCTTCGGCGGCGCCGCTCGGTAGCTCGGGCTCGCTCGGCGCACCGAGCACGGCGAGCACGTCGAGCTTGGCGATCGCTCCGGTGGTGACGGCGAGCGCAGGCGCCTCCGTCCCAGCGAGCGCCTCTGCCTCTGCCTCTGCCTCTGCCTCTGCCTCTGCCTCTGCCTCTGCCTCTGCCTCTGCCTCTGCCTCTGCCTCTGCCTCTGC
>Ga0335397_10000971_pt1 | contig 38716 bp, 32 predicted proteins | sample MAT04_FD_205740 | JGI IMG/M metagenome (GOLD analysis project Ga0335397, IMG submission 205740) | Freshwater microbial communities from Lake Fryxell liftoff mats and glacier meltwater in Antarctica - MAT-04 (spades assembly) (version 2) ... | reverse complement strand
AACGCAGGAGTGCCCCGGGTTCCACGGGCGGCGAGACCGCCACGCCGATGCTGGCCGAGACGTGCAGGCGGTGTCCGTCGACCTGCATCGGTTCACGCACCGCGGCCAGCAGCCGGTGAGCGACGTCATCGGCAGTCACGGCACCCGTGTCTGGCAGGAGTACGACGAACTCGTCGCCGCCGAAGCGCGCGACGGTGTCTGCGTCGCGCAGCGTGCTGCCGAGTCGTCGGGCCACCTCCATCAGCACCTTGTCGCCCAGCAGGTGCCCGGAGCCGTCGTTGATGTCCTTGAAGTCGTCGAGGTCGATGAACAAGACGGCGAGCGGCGACTGCGACCGCTGCGAGTGCGCCACCGCCTTGTCGAGACGGTCGGCAAGCAGCGCCCGGTTCGGCAGCCCGGTCAACGGGTCGCGCGTGGCCCCGTCCTGCAGCACCTGGAGGAACTTCGCCTCGGTCGCGCGGCGCTCAGTGACGTCGGTATTGACCGCGAGCACTCCCTTGGGGCCGCCGTCGGCGTTGCGCAGGAGTGTCAAGCGCGACTCCATGACGCGCGTGGCTCCGGTGACGTCGACGAAGCGCAGCTCCCCGCTCCACTCGCCCCGCGTGCACACCACAGCCAGGGCACTGTCGATCTCGCTGCGGTCCGGCGAGATGAGCTCCTCCAGCGTGTGGCCGACGGCATCCTCGGCGGACCACCCGTAGATCCGCTCGGCACCGTGGTTCCAGTACACGATGCGGTGCTTGAGGTCCTCGACGAAGATCGCGTCCTGAGCCAGGTCCAGCAGACGCGCCTGCTCCTCGATCTGCGCTTGGGCCTGCTTCTGCGCCTCGATGTCGGTGCAGGTCCCGAACCACTTCACGATGGTGCCCGCAGCGTTCCGCAGCGGCATCGCGCGCCCCAGCATCCAATGATAAGTCCCGTCCGCCCGCCGCAGCCGGTACTCGATCTCGTACGGCTCACCGGTGGACGTCGCCTGTTCCCACCGCGCCGCTGCGCGTGCCCTGTCGTCAGGATGGAAGGGCGGGTTCCACCCGTGGCCGAGGCTCTCCTCCAGCGTCAAGCCGGTGAAGTCCAACCACTGGTGGTTGAAGTAGGTGTGCCAACCGTCCGGACGGGTGATCCATACGATCTGCGGCATCGACTGGATCATGAGCTGTAGCTCCTCGCGGCTCGCCTCGAGGGCGGACCGTGCGTCCTGTACACGTGCGACCTCGCCCCGCAGCTCCTCCACCAGTGCACCCAGGTGGACCTCGTCGTCGGCGCCGCCGGCGCGCAGAGACGTGCCGACCGGGAGCGCCTCCGAAGGCGTCGCCAGTTCGGCCAGGGAAGTTCGCTGAGCCGGGTCCGCGCTCGTCCCAAGAGCCGTCAGCCCAGACATGTCTGCCCGCATGGCACACATCGTCGATCCCCGCGTATGGCTGCTCAGGCAACGCTGATCTTTTGACCACAACTGATGACGTTCACCTGAGCACTTCGGGCCATGTCGGATGGCCCTGGACACCTGCCGTCCCCGCCAGCTCATGCGACCCGGTCCAACAGCGGCGGCAGGACTCATCGACCTTCGGCCGGGCAACTGGCTGAGCTGAGGGGTAAGCGCGGACAGTGGGTGCCGGTAGCCGTCTGCCAACAGCGCATGGCACCATGACGCTCAACGACAGCTGTCGTCAGCAGGAGGTTCATTCCTGGACGCATGGCCCTTCCCTTCAGCTCTCGGCCGGGAGCGCCGGCCCTGAGGCCCTGTCGACGGCGGTCCGAGCGCTGAGACATGGCGTGCTTGCTCGACAGGCGATCTTGCACTCGTTGTGGCCCCATCCATCTCACCTTGCTGGCGAACTCACCACGGTCCGAGGATGCCGCAACCCGGAGTCGCGGGGAAGGCGCTAGGCCTCGTCGTCGGGGTGGGTGTGCGGCTCCTGCGGGGCGCCCACGGCGGACTCCCGCCCGGGGAGCGCGATCCGGTAGAGGCAGGCGTCGCAGTTCATCCGGATGTCGCCACCGAGCACCTCGTCGAAGCGGCCGGCCAACAGCCCGGCCAGCCCGTCGGAGGCGCCGAGCGACTCCGACACCACGACCTCGAGCCCCTCGACCGCCCGGGCCTGCTTCTCGACCAGGCGCGGCAGGAAGCCGGGGCCGAGGAAGTAGCGCGCGACCGCTACCCGCGTGACGCCCTGGGCGCGCAGCCGGCCGAGGGCTTCGGGCACCGAGGGCCGGGCGGTCGAGGCGAAGGCGATGTCGACCGAGGGCCATGACCGGCCCTCGAACAGCAGCCTGGCGGTGGAGGCGACGGCGGCGTTCGCGTCGGGGTCCAACGCTCCTCCGGCGACGAGCACCACGGGGTCGTCGGGCGACGCGCCCGCCTCGCTCAGCCGGCGCGCCAGCACGTCGACGAGCACCGGGTGGGGGCCGAGCGGCCGGCCGTAGCGCAGCCGCATCCGCGGGTGGGCGATCCGTCCGGCGCGCACCGATGCCGCGACGTCGGTCTTGCTGTGCGAGGCCGGGGTCAGCAGCAGCGGGAGCACCACGACGTCGTCGACGCCCTCGGCCGCCAGCGACGCGAACGACGCCCGGATCGACGGCGAGGCGTTGTCGACGAAGGCCGCCTCGGTCCGCAGGCCCGGTCGCCGCGCGGCGGTGCGCGCCAGCAGGTCCCGCACGACTTCCTGCGAGGCCGGGTCCTTGGAGCCGTGGGCCACGCCCAGCAGGACGGTCACCGGCGGGCCGCCACGACGTCGCCGACCACGACGACGGCGGGAGCCCGGACGCCCGCCGCGTCGACCGCCGTCCGCGCCAGCGTCGAGACGACCAGCGACTGGGTCGGCAGCGTGGCGTCCCGCACGACCGCGACCGGCGTGGCCGCCGGCAGGCCCCCGGCGAGCAGCGCCGCGCACACCGCGGGCAGTCGGCCGACGGCCATCAGCAGCACCAGGGTGCCGCCGAGCCGCGCGAGCGCCTCCCAGTCCACGGTCGAGGCCGGGTCGCCCGGGGCCAGGTGGGCGGAGACCACGGTGAAGGACTGGTTGACCCCGCGCGCCGTCAACGGGATCCCCGCGGACATCGGGCCGGCCAGCGCGCTGGAGATCCCCGGCACGACCTCGACCGGAAGGCCGGCGTCGAGGCAGGCGCCGACCTCCTCGATCCCGCGGGCGAAGACGTGGACGTCACCGCCCTTGAGCCGGACGACGCGCTTGCCCTCACGGGCCCGGGCGATCAGCAGCGCCTCGATGTCGCCCTGCTCCCACGAGCTGCCGGACGGGTCCTTGCCGACCGTGACCACCTCGACGCCCGGCGGCAGCTCCACCACGGGCGCGAGCCGGTCGCGGACGACGACGTCGGCCCCGGCGAGCAGCCGCCGTCCGCGGACCGTGAGCAGGTCGGGGTCGCCAGGGCCACCACCGACCAGCGCCACCGAGCCCGTGCCGGGTCGGACCCGGCGCAGCGGCAGCTCGCCGGTCTCGAGGGAAAGGGCCACCGCATCTCGCAGCGCCACCGCCCGGCGGGGGTCGCGACCGGCGGTCACGGACACGACGACGTCGTCGACCCGACCGACGGCCGGCACCCAGGCGGGCGACAGCACGGCGTCGTCGGCGCGCACGCACCACGTCCGGCGCGCCTCGCAGGCCGCGGCGACGGCGTCGTCGACGACGCCCGTGCAGGCCAGCACCAACCAGGCCCCGTCGACGTCAGCCTCGACGAACGGCCGGACCACCACGGGGACAGGCGGGAACCCCTCCGCCACAACGGGACTCACGACCTCGACAAGCGCACCCGCCTCGACGAGCGACCGCACGCGGCGGGCCGCCACCGCTCCCCCGCCCACGACGAGGACGCGACGCCCGGTCAGGTCGAGGTGGAGCGGGAACGGGTTCAGGACCCGTCCACCATGCCCGCGCCGAGCGTGGTGCCCGTCGCCTCGTCGAGCAGGATGAACGCCCCGGTCGTCCGGTCGTCGGCGTAGGCGTCGACGGCCAGCGGCGAGGCCGTGCGCAGGGAGATCCGACCGATGTCGTTGAGCCGCAGCTCGTCGACGGGCTCGGACCCCAGCGAGGTGACGTCGAGCCGCTCCGCCAGGCCGGTGACGATCGCCTTGACCGTGCGGGTCGTGTGCTTCAGCAGCACCTTGGAGCCGGCCCGGAGGGGGGCGTCGGCCATCCAGCAGACCGTCGCCAGCAGCACCGTGACGGCCTGCGGCGGGGAGTCAGCGGCCACCAGCATGTCGCCTCGGCTCACGTCCATCTCCTCGGCGAGACGGACGGTCACCGCCTGGCGGGCCACGGCCGCGTCGAGCGCTCCGTCGAAGGTGTCGATCCCGGCGACTGTCGTACGACGACCTGACGGCAGCGCGACGACCTCGTCGCCGACCCTCAGGGTGCCGCTCGCGACGGTGCCGGCGTAGCCGCGGTAGTCGGGCCGCTCGGTCGACATCGGCCGGATGACGTACTGCACGGGGAAGCGGGCGGGGCGCTGCTCGCCGTGGTCGCGTTCGACGCTGACCTGCTCGAGGTGCTCGAGCAGCGCCGGCCCGTCGTACCAGGGCATCGCCTCGCTGCGGTGCACGACGTTGTCCCCCGGAAGCGCCGCCAGCGGGAGCGCGGTGACCTCGGGGTGGGCGCCGAAGCGGGTCCGCAGGTCGTCGGCGACGGTCGCGAACTCCGCGACGATCGCGTCGTAGACCGCCTGGTCGAAGCCGACGAGGTCCATCTTGTTCACGGCCAGCACCAGGTGCGGCACCCGGAGCAGGGCCGACAGCGCGGCGTGCCGGCGGGTCTGCTCGAGCACGCCCTTGCGGGCGTCGACGAGCACCAGTGCGAGGTCGGCGGTCGAGGCGCCGGTGACCATGTTGCGGGTGTACTGCACGTGGCCCGGGGTGTCGGCCACGATGAACGACCGCACCGGGGTGGAGAAGTAGCGGTAGGCGACGTCGATCGTGATGCCCTGCTCGCGCTCGGCCCGCAGGCCGTCGGTGAGCAGCGCGAGGTTGGTGTAGTCGTCGCCGCGGTCGGCGCTGGTGCGCTCGACGGACGCGAGCTGGTCGGAGAAGACCGACTTGCTGTCGTAGAGCAGCCGGCCGATCAGCGTGGACTTGCCGTCGTCGACGGAGCCGGCGGTGGCGAAGCGCAGGAGATCGCTCATGGCTAGAAGTACCCCTCCTTCTTGCGGTCTTCCATCGCGGCCTCCGAAGCCCGGTCGTCAGCGCGGGTCGCCCCACGCTCGGTGATGCGGGTGGCCGCGATCTCGGTCACGACCTCCTCGGGGGTGCTGGCCGGGGAGGCGACCGCGCCGGTGCAGGAGGCGTCGCCGACGGTGCGGTAGCGCACCACGCGGGTCGTCACGACCTCGCCGTCCCGGGGCAGCGAGTGGGCCGTGACCCCGAGCAGCATGCCGTCGCGCTCGAACACCTCGCGCTCGTGGGCGTAGTAGATCGCCGGGACCTCGATCCCCTCGCGGGCGATGTAGCGCCAGACGTCGAGCTCGGTCCAGTTCGACAGCGGGAAGACCCGGATGTGCTCGCCCGGCGCGTGCCGGCCGTTGTAGAGGTTCCACAGCTCGGGCCGCTGGTTCTTGGGGTCCCACTGGCCGAACGCGTCGCGGAAGGAGAAGAACCGCTCCTTGGCGCGGGCCTTCTCCTCGTCACGCCGGGCCCCGCCGAAGACCGCGTCGTAGCGGCCCTCCTCGATCGCGCGCAGCAGCGTGGTGGTCTGCAGCGGGTTGCGCAGGCCGCCGGGCACCTCGCGGACCCGGCCGGCGTCGATGTCGTCCTGCACCTTCGCGACGACCAGCCGCGCGCCGAGCTCGGACGCCCGCCGGTCGCGGAAGGCCAGCACCTCGTCGAAGTTGTGGCCGGTGTCCACGTGGACCAGGGGGAACGGGATGCGGGCTGGCCAGAAGGCCTTCTGCGCCAGGTGGAGCATGACGATCGAGTCCTTGCCCCCGCTGAACAGCAGCCCGGGGCGCTCGAACTCCGCGGCGACCTCGCGCATGACGTGGATGCTCTCGGCCTCGAGCACGTCGAGCTGGGACAGGCCGGTCGTCACCATCACAGGACACCGCCGGACACGACGCCCCGTGCGGTGAGCAGGGCGTGCAGCTGGTCGACGGACTGCGCGAGCTCCTGCTCCTGGGTCAGGATCCGCAGATCCGGCGCATCCGGCACCTCGTACGGCGCGTCGACACCGGTCAGGCCGGTCAACTCGCCGGAGCGCTGCTTGGCGTACAGCCCCTTCACATCCCGCTCGCTGCAGACCTCCACCGGCGTCGCGACGTGCACCTCGAAGAAGCCGGCGCCCTTGGCGTCGTGCAGCGCGCGGACCCCGGCGCGGGTCTCGGCGAACGGGCTGATCACGCTGGCGAGCACCAGCACGCCGTGGCGGGCCAGCGTCGCCGCGACCCAGCCGATGCGCAGGACGTTGGTGTCCCGGTCCTCGCGGGTGAACCCCAGTCCCTTGGAAAGGAACTCGCGCACCTCGTCGCCGTCGAGCAGCTCGACGCGGGGGACGCCCTGCCCGCGCAGGCGCTCGGCCAGGGCCGTGGCGAGCGTCGTCTTGCCGGCGCTCGGGAGGCCGGTGAGCCAGAGCGTCGCGCCGCTGGTCAGCGTGTCCCGGGTCGGGTCGTGCCGCTCGTCGAGGGCGGTCATGCGGAGGTTCCTCCTGGAGGACGGGTGGCACAGGTCGGTCTGTGCGAGGGCATCGACGCGGGGCGGGCCGGCGCGCCGGCGGGCACGCTCGCGCAACGACCCCGGAGGGGTGTGCGGCTCAGGCCACCGGACAGACGGCACTCGCGACGCGCTGCAGGTCCACATGCAGACGTGCGACGAGAGGGGTGCCGGTCATGAGACCATCGTCCCACAGCAGTTGGCGGCGTCCTGTGCAACGCTAGGCACCATGTCCGCTGTCCTCACGTCCCGTCGTCACGTGGACCTCAAGCGCACCGCGAGCGCGGTCTGTTCCGCTCGCTGACCTGCTGACAGCCCTCCCCCCTCCCGCTCTCCCGCCTCCTCCCCGACCACAGGAGTTCCACATGCCCGGCGTCCGCGGCCAGGGTCAGTGGGCGCTCGGTTACCGCGAGCCCCTCAACGCCAACGAGCAGTCCAAGAAGGACAGCAACCCGCTGACGGTCCGTCAGCGGATCATCGACATCTACGCCAAGGGCGGGTTCGACTCCATCGACGGGGGCGACCTGCGCGGGCGCTTCCGCTGGTACGGGCTCTACACCCAACGGGCGCAGGGCATCCCGGGCGGCAAGACCGCCGTGCTGTCGCCCGAGGAGCTCGAGGCGCCGTACTTCATGCTCCGCATCCGCATCGACGGCGGGCGGCTGACCAACGAGCAGCTGCGCGTGATCGGTGAGGTGGCGAGCGAGTACGGCCAGGACGTCGCGGACATCACCGACCGCCAGAACGTCCAGCTGCACTGGATCCGCGTCGAGGACGTCCCGGCGATCTGGGAGCGCCTGGACGCCGTCGGCCTGGACACCACCGAGGCCTGCGGCGACTGCCCGCGCGTCATCGTCGGCTGCCCCCTGGCCGGCGTCGACGGGCACGAGGTGCTCGACGCCGGCGACGTGCTGGAGGAGGTCCGGGCCCGCTACATCGGCGACCCGGCGTTCTCGAACCTCCCGCGCAAGTTCAAGACCTCGATCAGCGGCTGCTCGGTGCACTGCACCAACCACGAGATCAACGACGTCTCGTTCGTCGGCGTGCGCCTGCCCGACGGCACGGTCGGCTACGACCTCTGGGTCGGCGGCGGACTGTCGACCAACCCCAAGCTCGCGCTCCGGCTCGGGGTCTTCGTCGAGCCCGCCCGCGTCGCCGAGGTCTGGGCCGGCGTCTGCTCGGTGTTCCGCGACTACGGCTACCGCCGCTCGCGCATGCACGCCCGGCTGAAGTTCCTGCTCGCCGACTGGGGTGTCGAGAAGTTCCGGCAGGTGCTCGAGGACGAGTACCTCGACAGCCCGCTGCCCGACGGCCCGCCCCCGGCGGCTCCGCCGACGCCCGAGCGCGACCACGTCGGCGTGCACGCGCAGAGGGACGGCCGCAACTACGTCGGCTTCGTGCCGCGGGCGGGCCGCACCAGCGGCACCCAGCTGCAGCGCGTGGCCGAGCTCGCCGCGCTCTACGGGGACGGTCAGGTGTCCACGACCGCCCAGCAGGGCCTCGTGCTCCTGGGCGTCCGGGACGAGGACGTCGAACCGCTGGTGGGGTGCCTGGAGGCCGAGGACCTGGCCGTGCGCCCGTCGCGCTTCCGCCGGGGCGTGCTGGCCTGCACCGGCCTGGAGTTCTGCAAGCTCGCGATCGTCGAGACCAAGGCCCGGTCCGTGGACGTGTACGCCGAGCTCGAGAAGCGGCTGCCCGACTTCGACGAGCCGCTGACCATCAACATCAACGGCTGCCCCAACTCGTGCGCCCGCTTCCAGACCGGCGACATCGGCCTCAAGGGCTCGATCGTCGACGGCGTCGAGGGGTTCCAGGTCCACCTGGGCGGCAGCCTGGGCGAAGACGCCGGCTTCGGCCGCAAGTCCCGCGGGCTCAAGGTCACCGCCGACGGCACCGTCGACTACCTCGAGCGGCTGCTGCGCACCTACCTCGACGACCGCGCCGACGGGGAGCGCTTCGCCCACTGGGCCCGTCGGGTCGACGAGGCGCTGCTCAAGTGAACGAGCGGGCGGCGCCGATGTACTGCCCGTACTGCGGCGAGGACACGATCCGACCCTTCGGCGACGACCCCGACAAGGGCCACGCCGACTGGCGCTGCGAGTCGTGCCTGCGGGCGTTCACCGTCCGCTACAAGGGGCTCACCGGCGCCTCGTGAGGCTGGCCGGGCCGGCTCAGACGTGCAGGCCGCACTCGGTCTTGGTCGAGCCGGCCCAGCGACCTGAGCGCGGGTCCGCACCGACGGCGACGCGGCGCGTGCACGGCGCGCAGCCGATCGACGGGTAGCCGTCGTAGGCCAGCGGGTTCACGAGCACGCCGTTGGCCGAGACGTACGCGTCGACATCGTCCTGGGTCCACGTCGCGATCGGGTTGACCTTCACCATCTCGCGCTTGGCGTCCCACTCGACGACGCCGATGTCCCGGCGACTCGCGGCCTCGTCACGGCGGATCCCGGATGCCCACGCGGTGTACTGCGCCAGGCCGCGGGCCAGCGGCTCGACCTTGCGCATCGCGCAGCAGGCGTTGGGGTCGCGCTCGAACAGCCGCTCGCCATGCTCGGCGTCCTGCTCGGCGACGGTCAGCATCGGGAGCATCGTGCGCACGTTGACGTCGTAGACCTGGGAGACGGCGTCGCGGGTGCCGATCGTCTCGGCGAAGTGGTAGCCGGTGTCGAGGAACAGCACGTCGATCCCGGGCTCGACCGAGGCCGCGAGCGAGGCGAGCAACCCGTCGCCCATGGAGGAGGCGATGACGAACTGCGACCCGAAGGTGTCGACCGCCCAGCGCAGGACCTCCTGCGCGCTCGCGGTCTCGAGGTCGCTGGCGGCCTGCTCCGCGGTCGCCTGCAGGTCAGCCGTCGTCACGCCCGTCGTCTCCACAGAGGTAGTCAACACGAGCGTGAGGACGGGGCTTCCCGGGCAGGTGCGGTACGTGAAGCGACCTGTGCTCGCCCTGTTCGCGGCCACGGCCCTGCTGCTGGCCGGCGCCTGCGGCGACGACAACCTCTCCGGTGACAGCAACCCCGACAGCCAGACCGACCAGGCGCCCGGCGAGCCCGGTGACCAGCCGAGCGACCTGCCCTCCACTGACCCGTGAGCCGCTCCCATCCCGTGGTGCCGCTCCGCTGAGTTGGCACCCTGACATGGCATCCTGACGGGCATGCACCCGTCGGTCCTCGCCGTCCAGACGGCGCTGCGCGAGCGCGGCTGCGTCGGCGAGGTCCGCCTGCTCGACGAGTCAGCCCGCACCGCGGCCCAGGCCGCGACGGCACTGGGCTGCCCGGTGGCCGCCATCGCCAGCTCGCTGGTCTTCCTCGCGGATGGCGAGCCGCTGCTGGTCATGACCAGCGGTGCCCACCGGGTCGACACCACCGCCGTGGCAGCGCTGCTCGGCGTCGGCGCCGTGACGAAGGCGGACCCGGACGCCATGCGCCAGGCGACCGGCCAGGTCATCGGCGGCGTGGCCCCGATCGGTCACCCCCGGTCCCTGCCGACGCTGGTCGACAGCACGCTAGCCACCCACGACGTCGTGTGGGCCGCGGCAGGCCACGCCCACGCCGTCTTCGCCACGACGTACGACGAGCTCCTGCGCCTGACCGGCGGACGGTCCGCTCAGGTCGCCGGGTGAGCGAGCCCGTCCCCGCGCTGGTGACCCTGCACGTCTGGCGCGTCGCCCCCTCGTCGGTGCCCGGGGCGGTGCTGCGGATGGCTCGCGACCGCGCCCGGGTCCGCCGCACCCCAGGCCTGCGCTTCGCCAAGCTGCTCGGCACCGGCGACGGCCGCACCTTCACCGCGCGCGACGCCGACCCGCTCAGGTGGGGGCTGCTCGCGACCTGGACCTCGACCGAGGCGGCCCGCGGGTTCGACCGCACCTCCCCCGTCACCGCCGCCTGGGGGCGCCTCGCCGAGGAGTCCTGGCGGGTCGACCTGCGCCCGGTCTCCTCCCACGGCGCCTGGAGCGGGCGCACCCCGTTCGGCAGCCCCGTCCCCGTGCGGTTCGAGGGACCCGTGGCGGCGCTGACCCGGGCGCGCCTGCGGGTGGGCGCTGCACGTACGTTCTGGCGGTCCGTGCCGCCCGTGTCCACCGATCTGCGCGCCCGCCCCGGCCTGCTGACGGCGTTCGGCATCGGCGAGGCGCCGCTCGGCCTGCAGGGCACCTTCAGCCTCTGGGACTCCGGTGCCTCCCTGCGGGAGTTCGCCCGCGGGCCGGAGCACGCCGCCGCCGTCGCCCGTACGGCACCCGAGCGGTGGTACGCAGAGGAGCTGTTCGCCCGCTTCGCGGTGACCGGCTCGGCAGGCACCCTCGACGGCCGCGACCCCCTCGCGTGACGGTCGAGCTGGTCGAGCTCGACCGCGCAGCGCTGGCGGCCCATCGCGACGAGGTCCTCGACGTCTACGCCGAGGCGATGCAGGTGCGCCCCGACACCGCGCGGGCCCGGCGGTCGGTGCTCGCCTCCCACCTGGACCGCGACGGGCTGCGCGCGATGGCGGCGTTCGACCACACGGACCCCGGCGGTCCCGGGGAGCTCGAGCGCATGGTCGGCATCGCCTACGGCTACCGGGGCGCGCCCGGCCAGTGGTGGCACGACCAGGTGCGCGCCGCGATCGGCGAGCCCGACGCCGGCCGCTGGCTCGACGGCTCCTTCGAGGTGTGCGAGCTGCACGTGCGGCCGGCCCTGCAGGGCACCGGCCTCGGACGGCGCCTGCTGACCGCCCTGCTCGCCGGGACGTCGGCGCGGACCGCCGTGCTCACGACGCCCGACCTCGAGACCCGGGCCCGGGAGTTCTACCGCCGAGGGGGCTGGGCGGACCTCGTGCGGGACCTGCGCTTTCCCGGTGACCCGCGTCGCTTCGCCGTGCTCGGGGTCGACCTCCCCCACTAGGCTCGGTCGGGTGCCCTCCCAGACCGTGACAGACCGCGTCGTCGTCGTCGGCGCCGGGCACAACGGCCTGGTCGCCGCCTGCTACCTCGCCAAGGCCGGACTGGACGTCGAGGTCGTCGAGCGCGACACCGTCGTCGGTGGCGCCGTCAGCACCGTCGAGCGATTCCCCGGCTACCGGATGGACCGCGGCTCCAGCGCGCACATCATGGTCCGCCACACCGGGATCATCGAGGACCTCGACCTGGTTGCCGCGGGCCTGGAGTACCAGGACCTCGACCCGTGGGGCTTCGCGCCCTTCGGCGAGCAGGGCATCCACTTCTTCGTCGACCTCGACCGCACCTGCGCCTCCATCGAGAGCGTCTGCGGGACCCGCGACGCCGACGCCTACCGGGCCTTCGTCCTCGACTGGTCCGCCCGCAACGTCAAGGTCTTCGAGGCCTTCCAGGGCGCCCCGACGATGACCCACCTCGGCCGGACCCTCTGGGGCGTCGGCTCGGCCACCGGCCTGGACGGGAGGGAGCTGTCCCGGCAGTTCCTCACCAGCGCCGACAGCCTGCTCGACGAGCACTTCGACGACGAGCGGCTCAAGACCGCGCTGGCCTGGATGGGAGCGCAGTCCGGCCCGCCGACCCACGAGGTGGCCACCGCCGACCTGGTGGGGTGGAACACCGTCATGCACCTCAAGCCCCCGGGGCACCCCAAGGGCGGCAGCGGGATGCTGTCCGAGGCGCTGCAGACCCGGCTCGAGTCCTACGGCGGTCGCGTCCGGCTCGGCGACGGCGCCGCCGCGATCAACGCCTCGGGCGGTCGCGCCACCGGTGTGCTCACCGACTCCGGTGCCCACCTGCCCGCCGGCCTGGTCGTCACCGGCTGCCACGTCCTGACGACCATCGACCTGCTGGGCGACAGCGCCCCGGGCGACCTCGCCCGCCGGGCCCACCGCACTGTCCGGACCGGCAACGGGATCGGGATGGTGGTGCGTCTGGGCACCGACGCGCTCCCGAAGTACGCCGCAGGGACCGACGAGACGCACCGGTCGATGCAGCTGATCGCCCCGAGCCGGCAGTTCCTGCGCGAGGCCCACGGCGACTACAACGCCGGCCGGCCGCCCGCCCACCCGGCGGCGCTGGCGATGACGTTCAGCGCCTTCGACGACACGATCGCGCCGCCCGGCAAGCACAACGTCACCGTCTGGGGCCAGTGGCACCCGTACGAGCTGTCCACCGGGGAGCGCTGGGACGACATCCGCGAGCGCGAGGGCAGCAAGCTCGTCGAGGCTGTCGACCGCGTGGCCCCGGGTTTCGCCAGCAGCGTCGAGCACATGCACGTGCAGACCCCGCTCGATCTCGAGCGCGAGCTCGGGCTGCGCCACGGTCAGGTCATGCACGTCGAGATGGCGTTCGACCAGATGTTCATGTGGCGCCCGATGCCCGAGCTCGCCGGCTATCGCGTGCCCGGCGTCGACGGGCTCTACCTGTGCGGCGCGTCCACCCACCCGGGGGGCGGCGTGTTCGGGGCGAGCGGTCGCTCGGCGGCCCGGGCGGCGCTGTCCGACCGCAACCCCTCCCCCCTGTCCAAGATCGTCAAGAAGGTGCGCCGTGGCTGACCTGTACGAAGTCCTGCTCCTGGACGGCGGCCAGCGCTGGCACGCCGGCTGGATCGCCGACGACGCGTCCGAGACCGACGTCCTGCTCCGCGACCACGGCAAGGTGCCCCTGTTCGCGAGCCGGGCCGCCCTCGAGCACCACGCGCAGCAGCACGGCCTGGTCGTCCAGGAGGACCTGCCGGACGAGATCGACCTCGACCTCGGCGGGTGGCTGTCCCAGGGCACGCCCGAGCCCGTGACCGCCGAGGTCTCCGAGCTGTGGCACCTGCTGTACGACGACCCCGTCGCCGGCAGGGCCCTGACCGGCGAGGAGCTCGGCGAGGTCTACGACGACCTCGTCGAGGAGGACCCCGAGTGGTTCGCCATGCACGGCAGCGCCGCCCGCGCCGCCCTGTCGGACGCGGTCCGACGGCTCCGCTCCGTGCTGCGGACCTCCTGACCTTCGCCGTAGGCTCGTCAGCGTGACGACGCACGTCGCGGACGCGACCGCCGACACCCGCACGCTGCGTCGCCTCCCGGTGGCGCTGGCGGCCCTCACGGTCCTTCTGCAGATCGCCTATCCGCTGGTCTCCGGTGAGCCCCGCAACACCCTGACCGTCGTCACGGTCGCGGCCTTCTTCCTGGCCTCGACCAGCCACGCGCTGCTGCACCGCGGTCTGCGCTGGACCGGCCTCTACCTGCTGGTCACCGGCGGGTTCGGGCTGCTGGCCGAGGCGGTCGGTACCGCCACCGGCGTGCCGTTCGGCCAGTACGACTATGCCGACACCCTCGGCGGCAAGCTGCTCGGCGTCCCGGTCGTCATCCCGATGGCGTGGGCGATGTTCGCCTACCCCTGCCTGCTGGTCGGCCAGCGGCTGGCCCGCACCACCCTCGGAGCCACCGCCGTCGGCGCCGTGGCGCTGGCCTCGTGGGACCTGTTCCTGGACCCGCAGATGGTCGAGGCGGGCCACTGGCGCTTCACCGACGTGCAGGCTTGGTTGCCCGGCGCTCCCGGCATCCCGCTGTCGAACTACCTCGGCTGGCTGCTGGTGGCGGGCCTGATGATCGCGGCGCTGCAGCTGCTGGGCCGGCGCGAGGCCGACGACCGGGTGCCGGCCGCGCTGTTCCTGTGGACCTACGGCTCGTCCGTGCTGGCCAACGCGGTCTTCTTCGGCCGGCCGGCCGTCGCGCTGCTCGGCGGGCTCGTGATGGGCCTGGTGGCGATCCCCTACGCGCTCTCGCTGCGGCGCCCGTGAGACTGGTCGCGCTCGCCTCCGCGGGGGCCGCCGCCATCGCCGTGCACGCTGCGGTCAACGCCCGCCTGCTGCGGGTGCCGACGGCCCTGTCCACGACGACGCGGGTGTCGGTGCTGCTGCCGGTCCGCGACGAGGCCGCCCGGGTCGAGCCGTGCCTGCGGGCGCTGCTGGCCCAGCAGGGCGTCGACCTCGAGGTCGTGGTCCTGGACGACGGCTCCACCGACGGCACCGCCGACGTCGTGCGCCGGGTCGTCGACGGTGACCCCCGGGTGCGCCTGCTCGCCGGCCGGTCGCTGCCCGAAGGCTGGCTCGGCAAGCCGCACGCCTGCCAGCAGCTCGCCGACGCCGCGGTTCCCAGCAGCGACGTTCTGGTCTTCGTCGACGCCGACGTCGTGCTCACCCCGTTCGCGGTTGCCGCGACCGTCGCGCTGCTCGAGGACAGCGGTCTGGACCTGCTCAGCCCGTACCCCCGCCAGGAGGCACCCGGCGCCACCGCGCTCGTGCAGCCGCTGCTCCAGTGGTCGTGGTTGAGCTTCCTGCCGCTGCGGCTCGCGGAGCGGTCCGCGCGCCCGTCGCTGGCGGCGGCCAACGGCCAGCTGCTGGCCGTACGACGCACGGCCTACCTGCGGGCCGGCGGTCACGCGGCGGTGCGCGACGCCGTCGTCGAGGACGTCGAGCTGCTGCGGTCGCTCAAGCGCACCGGGGGGCGCGGCGGCGTCTGCGACGGCACCGAGCTCGCCACCACCTGCATGTACGACGGCTGGCACGAGCTCGTGGCCGGCTACACCAAGTCGCTGTGGACGCTGCCGCCGGCGACCGTGGCGCTCCTGGTCGCTTTGTACGTCGTCCCGCCCGTCGCGGCGCTCCGCGGCTCGCGGGTCGGCGCGCTGGGCTACGCCGCCGGTGTCGCGGGACGGGTCGTGAGCGCCCGGCGGACCGGGTCGCGCCCGCTGCCCGACGCGCTGGCCCACCCGGCCTCGGTCGCCGTGCTCGCGGTCCTGGCCGGACGCTCCCGCGTGGCCCGCCGACGCGGCAGACTGGTGTGGAAGGGCCGCGTGCTGTGAGCGCGGTCGCGATGCTGGTCGGCGGGACGCGATGAGCAGGGTCGTCGTGATCGGTGCCGGCGTCGGCGGGCTGGCCGCGGCCGCCCGGCTGGCCGCCCTCGGCCACCACGTCACCGTCTGCGAGGCCGCCCAGGTCATCGGCGGCAAGCTCGGCCTGGTCGAGCACGGCGGCTTCCGCTTCGACACCGGGCCGTCCCTGGTGACGATGCCGCACGTCTTCGAGGACCTGTTCGCGGCCACCGGCGGGTGGCCCGACGGCCTCTCCTTCACGCCGCTGGACCCGCTGGCCCGCTATCGCTTCGCCGACGGAACCGTCCTGGACGCGAGCAGCGACCTCGACGAGCACTGCGACCGCCTCGACGAGGCACTCGGGGCGGGCAGCGGCGACGACTGGCGGGCCTTCACCACTCGCGCCGAGCGGATCTGGGCCGCCAGCCGCACGCCGTTCCTCGAGTCGCCGCTCGCCGGCCCGCGCACCATCGCGCGCCTGGCGGTCCGCCAGCCGCGTGACATCGCCGCGATCTCCCCCGGCCGCTCGCTGCGCTCCCTGGGCCGCCGGCACCTGCGCGACGCGCGGCTGGTCACCTACCTCGACCGCTACGCCACCTACACCGGCTCCGACCCCCGCCGAGCCCCCGCCGCCTTGGCGGCGGTGCCGTACGTCGAGCAGGCCTACGGCGGCTGGTACGTCCCCGGCGGCCTGCACCGGCTCGGCGAGGCGGTCCGGGACCGGGCGCTGGCGTGCGGCGCCGTGGTGCGGCTCGGGGCCGACGTCGTCCGCATCGAGACCGAGGGCGGCCGGGCGAGCGGCGTGGAGCTCGCCGACGGCGAGCGCCTGCCGGCCGACATCGTGGTCGCCAACGCCGACGCCGCCTCCGTCTACGGGACCCTCGTCGACGCCCCGTCGGCCGCTCGCCGGCTCGCCCGGGCGACCCCGTCGCTGTCCGGCTTCGTCCTGCTGCTGGCCGTCAAGGGCCAGACCCCTGGGCTGGCCCACCACAACGTGCTGTTCCCCGCGGACTACGACGCCGAGTTCGACGCTGTCTTCGGCGATCCCGGCCGACCGGTCCCGGACCCCACGCTGTACGTCAGCGCCCCCGACGACCCCGCGGTCCGGCCCGACGGCTGCGAGGCGTGGTTCGTGCTGGTCAACGCCCCGCGCCACCTCGCGTCCGGCTCGGCCAAGGGGGCGACGGACTGGCGCGCGGACGGTGTCGCGGACGCCTACGCCGACCGCCTGCTCGACCTGCTCGGCGAACGGGGCCTACCGGTGCGCGACCGCGTCGTCTGGTCTCAGGTGCTCTCCCCCGCCGACCTCGAGCAGCGCACCGGCGCCGTGGGCGGCGCGATCTACGGAACGTCCTCCAACGGCGCCTCGGCCGCGTTCCTCCGACCGGCCAACCGGTCGCCGGTGCCCGGCCTCTTCCTGGTCGGCGGCTCCTCCCATCCGGGGGGCGGGCTCCCGCTGGTGACCCTGTCGGCGCAGATCGTGGCCGGTCTGGTGGGCCCGGCCTGAGCCGCAGGCACCCCCCTGCCCCGTGATCCACGGGGGCTACGGGGCCGCGGGGGGTCTGGGCAGGGCGGTGCCGGGGCCGTCGAGGGCTGCGGCGAGCAGCTGCTCGACCGGGACGCCGCGGATCGAGGCGTCGAGCACCTGGACGGTGTGGGCCACCGGCACCCTGGTGCCGAGCCGAGCCAGGGTCGTCCCGACCTGCATCCAGCAGCCGGGGTTGGCGGTGACCATGACGTCGGCGCCGGTCCCGAGCACGCCCCGGGCCTTGCGCTCCCCGAGCTCCCGCGCCGGTCCGGGCTGCAGCAGGTTGAAGGTGCCGGCGCTACCGCAGCAGATGTCGGCCTCGACCAGCTCCTTCAGCTGCACGCCCGGGATCCCCCGGAGCAGCCCCCGCGGCTGCTCGCGCACCCCCTGCGCATGGGACAGGTGGCAGGCGTCCTGGTAGGCCACGATCATCGCCAGCGGGTGCCGCGGCGCGACCGGGCCGAGCTCGTCGAGCAGCTCGGTGACGTCGCGCACCTTCCCCGCCAGGGCCTGCGCGCGCTCCGCCCAGGCGGGCTCGTCGCGGAGCTGGTGGCCGTACTCCTTGAGGTTGGACCCGCAGCCGGCCGCGTTGACCACGACTGTCTCAACGCCCGCCCGCTCGAAGACCTCGATGAGCTGCTTGGCGAAGCCGAGCGCCTCGTCCTCGCGCCCGCCGTGGGCCGACAGCGCGCCGCAGCACCCCTGCCGCGGGGGGACGACCACCTCGCAGCCCTCCGCGGCGAGCACCCGCACCGTGGCGGCGTTGACGTCGGGGAAGAAGGTGCCCTGCACGCACCCCGTCAGCAGCCCGACCGTCCGTCGACGCGTGCCGACCGCGGTCGTGTGCGGAGCGAGCGGCGAGGTCCGCCCCAGCTTGGGGGCGAGGGACTCCATCGCCTGCAAGGGCTCAGGCAGCCGGGCCAGCAACCCGCTGCGCGCGAGCACCCGTCCGAGTCCGCTTGCCTGGTAGGCGCGCAGCGGCCCGCGCAGCGCACGGAGCCGCCGGGGGTACGGGAAGAGCGCGTAGATGGCTGCGCGGTAGGCCTTCTCGGCTCTGGGGCGCGTGAAGCGCCGCTCGACCTGCGCGCGGCTGGCCTCGATGAGCTTGTCGTACTGCACGCCGGACGGGCAGGCGGTCACGCACGCCATGCACCCCAGGCACTGGTCGAGATGGCGCACCATGGTGGTGTCCATCGGCTCGCCCTCGAGCCCCTCCTTCATGAGGTAGATCCGTCCGCGCGGGCTGTCCATCTCCTCGCCCCACAGGACGTACGTCGGGCACGACGGCAGGCAGAAGCCGCAGTGCACGCAGTCGCCGACCAGCGCCGCATCGGGCGGGTGGTGCTCGTCGAAGGCCGGCAACCGCGGCGCGCCGACACCCGGCAGGCCCAGAGGGACCGGGACCAGGGGTCCGACGGTGGCCCGGGCGGCGCTGGCCGTCACCGACCCGCCCTGACCCAGGTCCAGCGGACGGGCAGCGCCGACGACCTCGGCCGCCGCCTGGTCGGTCGCACGCGCCGCGCCGGTGGGCTGCTCGCCGCTCATCTACAGCCCTCCGACGAAGCGGCCCGGCGACATCCGTCGCTCGGGGTCGAACCGGTCCTTGACCCGTCGCATCAGGTCCAGCGCGTCGCCGACCGGGCCCCAGTGATCGAGCCGGCCACCCACCGCCTCGGGCGCCCGCAGCACCACGGCGCTGCCGTCGTGCGGCGTGAGCGCCGCCCGCAGCGCCGGGAGCACCTCGACAGCCGCCTGCGCCGGCAGCGCGGCGTAAGCGACACCGGTGCACGCCGACGCCGCCACCGCCGTGCCCGTCGGCAACGCCGCGAGGACCGCGGGCAGGGCCGCCGGGACGTACGCCAGGCGCAGCTGCACGTCGCCGGGACCTCCCGGCCGCCGTCCGAACGCCATCGGGACGTCGTCGGTCTCCGTGCCGCCGCCGAGCAGCGCCCGCGCCGCGGCGGACTGGGCCGTCACCGACTCGGCGATCGACTCGAAGACGACCACGAGCTGACCGGGGCCACCGGCCTCGGCCATGAGCTCGACGGCCGAGGGCGTCAACGTCGACCGGGCCAGGCGCACGGCCAGCGGACCAGCCACGGCCGCGTCGTCCAGGTCGAGGACCACGACCCGGCGCGCGGGCGGCACCGGGTGCAGCCGCCAGGTGGTCGACACGACGACGCCCAGCGTGCCGTGGGCCCCGGTGTAGAGCTTGCCCAGGTCGTAGCCCGCGACGTTCTTGACCACCTTGCCGCCGGCGGAGGCGACGGTCCCGTCGGCGAGCACGACCGTGACGCCGATCAGCAGGTCGCGGACGGTGCCGTAGCGCAGCCGTCGAGGCCCGGAGGCGTTCGCGCTCAGCACGCCGCCCAGCGTCGCGCCTGGCTCGGGCGGGTCGAGGCCGAGCACCTGCCCGGCGGCGCCGACGTGGTCCTGCAGCCGGGCCAGCGGCACACCGGCCTGCGCCACGACGACGAGGTCTCCGGCCACGTGCTCGACGACCTGGTCCAACCGGGTCAGGTCGACCAGGAGGTCGCAGGACGACGGCGCTGCCGCCCACGATGTCTTGCTGCGCCCCCCGACCGGGACGACGCTGAGCCCGTCCAGCGCAGCGCGGCGCAGGACCTCGACGACCTCGTCGACGTCCGCCGGCCGCACCACCTCGCGCGGCATGACCCCGCTCACGGCGTCGGCCGCAGCACCCGGCCGGCGCTCGGCCGCGGTCAGCGGCACGTCAGAACACCTCGCCCAGACCCGCTGCCTGGAAAGCGTTCTCGCCCTGGCGAGGACCGGGGCGCTCACCGCACAACCGCGGCGTGGGGAACACCTTGCCGGGGTTGGCGATCCCCTCCGGGTCGAACGCGCACCGGACCAGCTGCATCGTGTCGAGGTCCTCGGGGGTGAACTGCTTGGCCATCTTGTGGCGCTTCTCGTGCCCGACGCCGTGCTCGCCGGTGATCGAGCCGCCCGAGGTGACGCAGAGGTCCAGGATCGCGCCGGCCAGCTGCTCGGCGTCCTCGGCCTGCCCCTCGACCTCGTGGTCGAACAGCACCAGCGGGTGCAGGTTGCCGTCCCCCGCGTGGAAGACGTTGGCCACCCGCAGCCCGACCTCATCGGCCATCCGGGAGATGTCGGCCAGGACCTGCGGCAGCCGCGTGCGCGGGATGACCCCGTCCTGCACGAAGTAGGACGGGCTGATCCGCCCGACCGCGGCGAAGGCCGACTTGCGCCCCTTCCACATCAGCGCGCGCTCGGCGGCGTCGGCCGCGATGCGCGTCTCGAAGGCGTTGCGGGACAGGGCGATCCGTTCGACCTGGGCGAACTGCGCCGCCACCTCGACGGTCGGTCCGTCGAGCTCGACGACCAGCACCGCGACCGAGCCGGCGGGGTAGCCGCAGCTGACCGCGGCCTCGGCCGCCTCGATCGCCAGCGCGTCCATCATCTCGATGGCCGCCGGCAGGATCCCGGCGGCGATGACGTCGCTGACGGTCGCGGCGGCGTCCTCGACGCTGGTGAAGCCGACCAGCATCGTCTGGACGGTCTCGGGGACCCGCACCAGTCGCAGCGTCACCTCGGTCGTGACGCCCAGCGTCCCCTCGCTGCCGACGAACGCGCCCAGCAGGTCATAGCCGGGGTGCTCCGGCGCCGGGCCGCCCAGGTGCACGACGCTCCCGTCCGGCAGGACCACCTCGGCGCCCATGACGTGGTTGACCGTGAAGCCGTACTTCAGGCAGTGCGCGCCGCCGGCGTTCTCGGCGACGTTCCCACCGATCGAGCACACCAGCTGCGAGGAGGGGTCCGGCGCGTACGCCAGGCCGAAGGGCGCGGCATCCCGGGTGACCCACAGGTTGATCACCCCCGGCTCGACGACGATGCGGGCGTTGTCGGCGTCGACCGGCCCGAGGCCGCGCAGCCGCGACAGCACCAGCAGCACCCCCTCGGCGTGCGGGAGCGCCCCTCCGGACAGCCCGGTGCCGGAGCCGCGGGCCACGAACGGGACCCCCGCCTGTGCGCACAGCCGCACCGTGTCGACCACGTGCTGCCGGCTCTCGGCCAGGACCACGACCGCCGGGGTGACCCGGAAGTTGGCCAGCCCGTCGCACTCGTACGTCCGCAGCTGGGCACGCTCGGTCAGCACCCGCTCCGCACCGACGGCCCCCCGCAGCGCCTCTGCCAGCGCCGTCGTGGTGCCGTCCTCCCGCACGTCCTGCAGCGTCACGGCTCAGTCCAGCCGGGCGTACGCGGGAATCGTCAGGAACTCCTCGAAGTCATCGGCGAGCGCGACCTGCTCGAACAGCTCGCGCGCCTGCTCGAAGCGCCCCGCGGTGAACGCCTGCTCCCCGACCGCCTCGCGGACCTTGCCCAGCTCCTCGTCCTGCAGCTGCCGCACGAGGTCGGCCGTGACGGTCGTGCCCTCCGCCGTGACGACGCCGTTGTGCACCCACTGCCAGACCTGCGAGCGGCTGATCTCGGCGGTCGCGGCGTCTTCCATCAGGTTGTTGATCGCGACGGCGCCGCTGCCACGCAGCCAGGCCTCGAGGTACTGGATCCCGACGCTGATGTTGTTGCGCAGCCCGCCCTCGGTGACCTGCCCGGGGGTCGCCTTGGCGTCCAGCAGCTGGGCCGCCGTGACCTGCACGTCCTCCCGCCGGCGCTCGCGCTGGTTCGGCCGGTCGCCGAGCGCGGCGTCGAAGACCTCGAGCGCCACCGGCACGAGGTCGGGGTGGGCGACCCAGCTGCCGTCGAAGCCGTCGTCGGCCTCGCGGGTCTTGTCGGCGCGCACCGCGGCCAGCGCCCTGTCCGTGACCTCGGGGTCGCGCCGGTCGGGGATGAAGGCCGCCATGCCGCCGATCGCGTGGGCACCGCGCTCGTGGCAGGTCTTGACGAGCAGCTCGGTGTAGGCCCGCATGAACGGCACGGACATCGTCACCGCGGACCGGTCCGGCAGCTGGAACCGGTCGCCGTGGGTCCGGAACTTCTTGATCATGGAGAAGATGTAGTCCCAGCGGCCGGCGTTCAGGCCCGACGAGTGCTCGCTCAGCTCGTACAGGATCTCCTCCATCTCGAACGCGCCGAGGATCGTCTCGATCAGGCAGGTCGCCCGGATCGTGCCGCGCGGCAGGCCCAGCGCCTCCTGGGCCGCGACGAAGACGTCGTTCCAGAGCCGCGCCTCGAGGTGGCTCTCCAGCTTGGGCAGGTAGAAGTACGGCCCGGCGCCGGCGTCGAGCGCGATCTGCGCGCTGGTCGTCATGTACAGGCAGAAGTCGAACAGGCTCCCCGACACCGGTCGGCCGTCGACGAGCACGTGCCGCTCGGGCAGGTGCCAGCCGCGGGTCCGGACGACGAGGGTCGCGACGTCGTCGGCCAGGGCGTACGCCTTGCCCTCCGCCGAGGTGAAGTCGATCTTGCGCAGCAGCGCGTCGCGCAGGTTGACCTGGCCGGTCACGAGGTTGACGAAGGTCGGGGTGTTGCTGTCCTCGAAGTCGGCCATGAAGACCTTGGCACCGGAGTTCAGCGCGTTGATCACCATCTTGCGGTCAGTAGGTCCGGTGATCTCCACCCGTCGGTCCACGAGCCCGGGCGCGGGGTCGGCGACCTGCCAGTCACCGTCGCGGACGGCAAGGGTCTCGGGCAGGAAGTCCGGGAGCACACCCCGCGCGATGTCGGCGTCGCGCTCGGCCCGCCGGGCGAGCAGCTGCTCCCGCCGCGGCCCGAACTCGCGCTGCAGCCGGGCCAGCAGCGCCAGCGCGTCCGCGGTCAGGACGGGTTCGTAGGCGTCGTCCCACGGGGCCGTGATCTCCACACCGTCGACGACGGGGGGCTGGCTCATGAGGAGCGCAGACCTGTGCTGCCGACCGCGGTCGTGCAGACCTGCTCGTCCTGCTCCCCGGTCCCCCCGCTGGCGCCGATCGCGCCCAGCAGGACCCTGTCCCGGTAGACCGGGACCGCCCCCGTCTGCGGGGTGTAGCGGCCGTGGGTCATGGCCGTGATCGCCTGGGCGAAGTTCGGCATCGGCGCCATCTTGTCCTTCTGCGCCGCGCTCGGGGCGCCGTACGCCGCCGCTGTCCACGCCTTGCCCTGCGCGACGTCGGCCGTGATCCAGAGCGCCCCGTCCATCCGGGCGAACGCGAGCAGGTGACCGGCGGCGTCCATCACCGCGAACGACATCGGCACGCCGGTCCGTTCGGCGGCGGCGCGGGCGGCAGCGACCAGGCCGAGGGCCTCGTCCGTGGTGAGCACGGTTCCTCCAGGGTGCGGGTCAGGCTGACGGGGCGACCCTGGCACGACCCGAGCGGAGCGTCCAACACCTACCGGCCGGTAAGGGGGCGACGCTTCAGGGAGCCGGTGCCCGCGAGAGGATCGATGCCTCCCTGCCGGAAGGTGCACCCGTGTTCAGTCGTCTTGCGGTCGTCAACCGGGGCGAGCCCGCCATGCGGCTCATCCGCGCCGTGAGGGAGCTCAACGAGGAGCACGGCTACGGCATCCGCGTCATCGCGATGCACACCGAGGCCGAGCGGCGGGCCACCTTCGTGCGCGCCGCCGACGAGGCGGTCCTGCTGCGCGAGACCGGCACCGGCAGCCCGTACCTCAACCACACCGAGCTCGGCCGGGCGCTGCGGGCCGCCCGCGCGGACGCCGCCTGGGTCGGTTGGGGCTTCGTGGCCGAGGACCCGGCGTTCGCCGAGCTGTGCGCGACGCTCGGCGTGGTGTTCATCGGCCCCCCGCCGCAGGCCATGCGCAGCCTCGGCGACAAGGTCGAGGCCAAGCTACTGGCCGAGCAGAGCGGCGTCCCGGTCGCCCCCTGGAGCGGCGGGGCGGTCGAGAGCGCCGAGGACGGCCACCGGCACGCCGAGGCCATCGGCTACCCGCTGATCGTCAAGGCCAGGAGCGGCGGCGGGGGGCGCGGCATCCGCATCGTGCGCGAGGCCGGCGAGCTGGCCGACGCCCTCGAGCGCACGCAGTCCGAGGCGCTCAAGACCTTCGGCGACCCGGTCGTGTTCATGGAGCGGCTCGTCGAGGGCGGCCGGCACATCGAGGTCCAGGTCATCGCCGACCAGCACGGCGCGGTGTGGGCTCCCGGCGTGCGCGACTGCTCGGTGCAGCGGCGCAACCAGAAGCTCATCGAGGAGTCCAGCTCCCCCGCCCTGACCCCTGAGCAGGACACCGGCCTGCGCGCCTCCGCGATCGCCCTGGTCAAGGCCGCCGGCTACGTCGGCGCCGGCACGGTCGAGTTCCTCTACCAGCCGACCGAGCAGCTGTTCACCTTCCTCGAGGTCAACACCCGGCTGCAGGTCGAGCACCCCGTCACCGAGGCCACCACCGGCCTCGACATCGTCAAGCTCCAGCTGCACGTCGCCGACGGCGGCCACCTCGTCGGCGAGCCGCCGCGCGAGTCGGGCCACGCCGTCGAGGCCCGGCTCAACGCCGAGGACGCCCAGCGCGACTTCGCCCCCTCCCCGGGCACCGTCGAGCTGCTCCACCTGCCGTCCGGTCCCGGCATCCGGGTCGACACCGGCATCGCCGTGGGCGACGTCATCCCGCCGGACTACGACTCGATGGTCGCCAAGGTCATCGCCTGGGGACGGGACCGCCCCGAGGCACTGGCCCGGTTGCGCTGCGCGCTGCGCGAGACGACCGTCGTGCTGCGGGGCGGGACGACGACCAAGTCCTTCCTGCTCGACCTGCTCGACCAGCCCGAGGTGGTCGCCGGGACCGCCGACACCGGCTGGCTGGACCGTACGACCCTCACCGGCTCGACCGGCCCGGGGCGGCACGCCCACGTCGCGTTCTGCCAGGTCGCCATCGACGTCGCGGACGCCGAGGAGGCGCAGGAGCGCGCGGCGTTCCTGGCCTCCGCCCGAGGTGGCCGGCCGCGGGCCAGCCACGACGTCGGGCACACCGTCGAGCTCAGCTACCGCGAGCAGTCCTACCGCCTGGAGGTCGCGAAGGTCGGCCGCGACCGCTACCGCGTCGGGCTCGACGGGCGCGAGGTCGACGTCGAGCTGGACCGCCTGAGCCCGCTGGAGAGCCGGCTCAGCATCGAGGACGAGCACTTCCACGTCGTCGCGGTGCAGGCGGGCAGCGCGCACGTCGTGGAGGTCGACGGCGCCACCCACCGCATCACCCGGGACGAGGCGGGTCTCATCCGCGCGCCCGCTCCGGCCGTGGTGGTCGGGGTCCGCGCCGGGGTCGGCCAGGACGTCGAGGCCGGCGAGACCATCGTCGTCCTGGAGAGCATGAAGATGGAGACCCCCGTCCGGGCGCCGTACACCGGGCGCGTGCGCGAGGTCCTCGTCGCGGTCAACTCCCAGGTCGACGCCGGCGCGGCCCTGCTGCGCCTGGACCGCGCCGGCGAGGACGCCGCGGCCGTCACCGAGCCGGGGGTCGAGCTCCCCGCGGGCGCCGACCACGCAGCGCAGAGCACCCGCGACGCTGCGCTGTCGCTGCTCGGGGCGCTGCAGTCGCTGATCACCGGCTACGACGTCAGCGCGCAGCGCGGCGACGCCCTGGTGGCCGACTACGTCGCGAGCCGTGGCGAGCTCCCGGTCGACGACCCCGAGCTGCTGCACGGGGAGCTGGCCGTGCTGACGACCTTCGCCGACCTCGCCGAGCTCTCCCGCAACCGCCCGACGAGCGCGGAGGAGAACGGCGAGCAGCAGGTCCACAGCCCCCGGGAGTACTTCCACTCCTACCTGCACTCCCTCGACGTCGAGAAGGAGGCGCTGCCGTCGGGGTTCAACGCCCGGCTCTCCCGCGCGCTCCTGCACTACGGCGTCCACGACCTGGAGCCCGGGCCCGCGCTGGAGCAGGCCGTCCACCGGATCTTCCTGGCCCAGCAGCGGGCGGCCAGCCAGCTCCCGGCCGTCACGGCGCTGCTCGACAGCTGGCTCGCTGCCGGAGAGCTGCCGGCCGGCCCCTCGCGCTCCGACGTCGGCGAGGTGCTCGACCGGCTCGTCGTCGCGACCCAGCTGCGCTACCCGGCCGTCGGCGACCTGGCCCGCGCCGTCCGCTTCCGCTACTTCGAGCAGCCGCTGGTGACCCAGGCGCGGCAGGCCGTCTTCGACGAGGCCGCGCGGCTCCTCGAGGGGCTCGGTGACGACGCCGGGACGCTCGACCCGGCGGACCCGGCCGACCGCATCGAGGCGCTCGTCGCGAGCCCCGAGCCGCTGATCCGCCTGCTGGCCCAGCGCTTCGGCTCCTCGGACCCCCGCCCCGAGCCGATCCTCGAGGTCCTCACCCGCCGCTACTACCGCAAGCGCAGCCTCCAGCGGCTGACGTCGTTCTCCCTCGACGGCTGGCCCTGCGTCACCGGCGACTACGAGCTGGCCGACGCGCAGCTGCACCTGGTGTCCCTGATGGCCCGGATGAGCGAGCTGCCCGCCGCCCTGGCGGCGCTCGGCCGGCTCGTCGACGAGCAGGTCGCCGACCCGTCGAACCTGGTCGTGGACCTCTACGTCCTGTGGCCCGACCGCCCGGCAGACCCGGACGCGATGGTCGAGGACCTGCGCGCGCGGCTCGACGGCGTCGCCGCGTTCCACCAGGGCCGGCGCGTCACCGTCACCGTGTGCTCCCCGACCAGTGACGTCGAGGCCGTGACCTTCCGGCCCTCGGCGGACGGCCTGGCCGAGGAGCGGGTGATCCGCGGCCTGCACCCGCTCACGGCCCAGCGCCTGAACCTGTGGCGCCTCAAGCACTTCGACGGCGTACGGCTGCCCTCTCCCGAGGACACCTACCTGTTCCACGTCGTCGCCAAGGAGAACCCGAACGACGAGCGCTTCATCGCGATGGCGGAGGTCCGCGACCTGACGCCGCTGCGCGACGGGTCCGGGGAGATCGTCGGCTTCCCGACGGCTGAACGACTGCTCGCCGCCTGCCTCGACGGGCTCCGGCGGGCGCAGGCGCAGCGCGGTGACCGGCGTCGCCTGGACCACAACCGGATCTTCCTCTACGCCTGGCCGTCGATCGAGCTGCCGCTGTCGGTGCTCGACAGCTTCGTGCGCACGGCGGCGCCCCTGACGGTCGGCGCCGGCCTGGACGAGATCGTCCTGCTGGCACGGATCGCCGAGGGGCCCGACCGCACCCCGCGGGAGGTGGCCCTGCGCTTCTCGTACCGCCCCGGCGCCGGGGTGCGCATCAACGTCACCGACCGGCCGACCGAGCCGATGCGGCCGCTCGACGACTACACCCAGAAGGTGCTGCGCTCACGGGCCCGCGGCACCGTCTACCCGTACGAGCTGGTGCCACTCCTGGCCGGCGCCGGCGGCACGTTCCTCGAGCACGACCTCGACGAGCAGGGTCGCCTCGTCCCGGTGGACCGTCCCCCGGGACGCAACCGGGCGGGCGTGGTCGCCGGGCTGGTCACCACCCCGACGGCGCGCTACCCCGAGGGCATGACGCGGGTCGCGCTGTTCGGTGACCCGACGAAGGCGCTCGGCACCGTCGCCGAGCCCGAGTGCGCGCTGATCATCGCCGCGCTCGACCTCGCGCAGGAGCGTGGTCTGCCGGTCGAGTGGTTCGCGCTGTCCTCCGGCGCGCGCATCTCGATGGACAGCGGCACCGAGAACATGGACTGGGTCGCGCGGGCCCTGCGCCGGCTGATCACGTTCACCCAGGCCGGCGGCGAGGTCAACGTCGTCGTGGCCGGCATCAACGTCGGGGCGCAGCCGTACTGGAACGCCGAGGCCACCATGCTCCTGCACACCAAGGGCATCCTGATCATGACGCCGGACAGCGCGATGGTGCTGACCGGCAAGCACTCGCTGGACTACTCCGGCGGCGTCTCGGCCGAGGACAACTTCGGGCTCGGCGGCTACGACCGCGTGATGGGCCCGAACGGGCAGGCGCAGCACTGGGCGCCGGACCTGGCGGCCGCCTGCGACCTGCTGCTGGTGCACTACGAGCACACCTACGTCGCCCCCGGCGAGCGGTGGGCCCGGCTGGCCGCCAGCGCGGACCCGACCGAACGCGACGTGCGGGAGTTCCCGCACCACCACCCCTCGAGCGAGTTCACCACCGTGGGGGACGTGTTCTCGGCGACCGCCAACCCCGAGCGCAAGAAGCCGTTCGACATCCGGACCGTCATGCGTGCGGTCACCGACCTGGACCACCCGGTCCTGGAGCGCTGGGCCGGGATGGCCGACGCCGACACCACGGTCGTGTACGACGCGCACCTGGCCGGGCGGCCGGTCACCGTGATCGGCATCGAGTCGCGCCCGATGCCCCGTCGCGGCTCGTTCCCGACCGACGGCCCCGACCAGTGGACCGCCGGGACGCTGTTCCCCCGCTCGTCGAAGAAGACCGCCCGGGCCATCAACGCCTGCAGCGGCAACAGGCCGCTGGTCGTGCTGGCCAACCTGTCGGGCTTCGACGGCTCACCGGAGTCGCTGCGCAACCTGCAGCTGGAGTACGGCGCGGAGATCGGCCGGGCGATGGTCAACTTCGACGGCCCGATCGCGTTCTGCGTGATCTCCCGCTACCACGGCGGCGCCTTCGTCGTGTTCTCCGGGGTGCTCAACGACAACATGGAGGTGCTCGCCGTCGAGGGGTCCTACGCCTCGGTGATCGGCGGTGCCCCCGCCGCCGCGGTCGTGTTCTCCGGAGAGGTCGACAAGCGCACCGCCGCCGACAGCCGGATGCGCGAGCTCGAGGCCGTCCTCGACGAGGCGTCCGACGTCGACCAGGCCCACCTGCGGGTCGAGCTCACTGCGCTCCGCAGCGCCGTCCGCTCCGAGAAGCTCGGGGAGGTCGCGGCGGAGTTCGAGGCCATCCACAACATCGAGAGGGCCCGGCGGGTCGGGTCGGTGCACGCGATCGTGCCGGCCGCGCAGCTGCGACCGGAGCTGATCGCCGCCGTCGAGCGCGGCGTCCAGCGCGCCGGCGGCTAGCCCGGCGCCGAGGGCTCGGCCGGCGGCAGGGCCAGCAGCTGCCGCCGGACCGTGACGAGCAGCTGCCCCACGCCGACCAGCGACAGCAGGGTCATCGCCGCCATGCCGGTCGTGGCCACCTGCTCGCGCTGGGCGAGGAACACCCCGCCGAAGTGGATCGACGCGGCCAGGAAGATGACCCGGTTGGGACGCTCGGCGATCGTGATGCGTCCGACCTCGTCGCCGCCGGCGTTCCCGGCACGGGAACGGACGTACTCCAGGAAGAAGAACAAGAACCCGCACACGATGGCGAGCTCGAGCGGGGCGCCGACGGAGACGACCGCGGCCAGGTAGATCGCGTCGTTGAGCCGGTCGACGGCGGAGTCCAGGACGTAGCCCCAGCGGCTCGTCCGGCGCTCGAGGATGGCGACGCAGCCGTCGAGGTTGTCGAACAACCCGCTGGCGACCAGGATCCAGCCCGCCAGGATCGCCCAGCGACCGCCGGCGCTGGCGGGCACGAACACCGCGGCGGCCAGCCAGATCGAGCTGAGGGTCAGCACGTCCGGCTGGATGCCGCGCCGGGCCAGCGGACGCGCGATGCCGTAGACCAGCGTCAGCCAGCCGCGCAGCCACGGGTTGCCCGTACGCGGGTCGTAGCCGCCGTGCAGCACCGACCACTGGTCGAAGTAGCCGTCACGATCCGGGATCTCGTGCTCGGGGCGGCGGGCGGTCACCAGCGCCACGACGACCACCAGCAACCCGGCTCCGGCGAGGACCCAGATCCCCGTCACAGCGTCCCGGCCGCCACCGTCACGCGACCCGCCGCGCGGCCCGTGCCAGCCCCTCGGTGCGCGCGGCGAGCAGCCGGGTCGTGAGCCCGCTGACCAGGTAGAGCGGCGCCGCGGCGACGGGCGCGAGCAGCCCGTCGACGACCACGGAGACCTCGAGATCGCAGCCGCCGCGCACCGCCGTGGTGATCTCGTGCGTGACCCGCTCGCGGATGCCGGGTGCGGTGTGGACCAGCAGTACCAGACGGTGTCCCGGGACGGCTTCGACGACGTCGACGGGGATGCGCAGCGCGCCGAAACGGGCAACGGCGATAAGGTTCTGGCCGGTCGTCGCCGGCGCGTGGTGGCCCTCCACCCGGCGCAGCAGCAGGTCGAACTGCGGCCACGCCCGCGGGTCGCCCAGCAGCTCCCAGACCTGCGCCGCGGTGGCGCTGGTGTGCACGCGGTGGGCCAGCCTCACGACGCCTTCAGCCCTAGCCGGCCCCAGATCTCGCGGGTCGCGGTCGACCGGTTGAGGGTGATGAAGTGCAGTCCCGGGGCTCCCTCCGCCAGCAGGCGGTCGCAGATCTCGGTGGCGACCTCGACCCCGAGCTCCCGCACGGCGGCCGGGTCGTCCGCCACGGCGTGCAGCCGCGCAGCGAGGTCGGCCGGGAACGCCGCGCCGGACAGTGCGGTCATCCGCTCGATCTGCGCGACGTTGGTGACCGGCATGACGCCCGGCAGGATCGGCACGTCGCACCCGGCTGCGGCCACCCGGTCCCGCAGCCGGAGGTAGTCCTCGGCCCGGAAGAACATCTGCGTGATCGCGAAGTCCGCCCCGGCCCGGCACTTGGCGACGAAGCGCTCGACGTCGGTGTCCAGGTCTGGGGAGCGCGGGTGCTTCTCCGGGAAGGCCGCCACCCCGACGCAGAAGTCGCTGGTGCGCTTGACCAGGCTCACGAGCTCGTCGGCGTACTCCAGGCCCTGCTCGTGCCGGACCCACTCGGCCTGCGGGTCGCCCGGCGGGTCCCCGCGCAGCGCCAGGACGTTGTGGACACCGGCGTTCGCCAGCTGCCCGACGATCCGACGGAGCTCGGCGACCGAGTGTCCGACGGCCGTCAGGTGCGCCAGCGGCGTCAGCGTGGTCTCCGACGCGATCCGCTCGGTCGCGGCGATCGTCGTGTCGCGGGTCGAGCCGCCCGCGCCGTACGTCACGGAGACGAAGTCGGGTCCGAGACCCTCGAGCTCGCGCAAGGCCTTCCAGAGCTGGCGCTCGCCCTCGGCGCTCTTGCCCGGCATGAACTCGAAGGAGAACAGGGGGTCCCCGGTCGCGAGCATGTCCTTGATCGTCCGGCTGGCCACCACGTCAGGGTATCCGCGGTCGAGCCGGTCCTGCGGCACCCCAGTACGCTACGAGCCCATGAGCACTGGTCCGCTCGACCGCGACGACCTGCGTCAGCGCGTCCAGAAGTCCTTGAGCGCCTTCGTGGCCGGTCAGCTCCCCGCCCTGGACGCGGTCAGCGAGGAGCTCAGCCCGCTCACCGACGCGCTCAGCGACATGATCGCCGGCGGCAAGCGGCTGCGGCCGGCCTTCTGCTACTGGGGGTTCCGCGGCGCCGGCGGCCAGGACAGCGACGGCATCGTGACGGCGTCGGCGGCCCTGGAGCTGTTCCAGGCCTGCGCCCTCATCCACGACGACGTCATGGACGGCAGCGACACCCGACGCGGTCTGCCGGCGGTCCACCGGCGGTTCGCCACCCTGCACCGCAGCGAGTCCTGGTTCGGCGATCCGGAGACCTTCGGCATGGGGGCCGCCGTCCTGCTCGGTGACCTGTGCCTGTCCTGGTCCGACGAGATGCTGTCCACCAGCGACCTGCCCGCCGAGCGCCTGCTGGAGGGCCATCGGGTCTACGACCAGATGCGCACCGAGCTGATGGGCGGGCAGTACCTCGACCTGCTCGAGCAGGCCCGCGGTGGCGGCTCGGTCGAGCGGGCGCTGCGGGTCGCGCGCTACAAGAGCGCCAAGTACACGATCGAGAAGCCGCTGCACCTCGGCGCGGTGCTCGCCGGGGCCGACCAGGACGTCCTCGATGGCTACTCCGGCTACGGCGTACCGCTCGGCGAGGCCTTTCAGCTGCGCGACGACGTCCTGGGGGTGTTCGGCGACCCGTCGGTCACCGGCAAGCCCGCCGGCGACGACCTGCGCGAGGGCAAGCGCACCGCGCTGGTGGCGATGGCGCTCGAGACCGCCGACCGCGGCCAGGCGGCGGTCGTGCGCCGGCACCTCGGCGACCCGCACCTGAGCCTTGACGGCGTCGAGCAGCTGCGCGAGGTGATCGAGCAGACCGGTGCGCTGCGGCGCGTCGAGGCGCTCATCGACCAGCTGATGGACACGTCCCTGTCGGCACTGCAGACCGCTCCGGTCCAGGAGCCGGCGCGCGAGGTGCTCCAGCAGCTCGCCGTGGCGGCGACCGCCCGCAGGCTCTGAGCCCGTACGCGGGGAATGCGCCTTCCGCGCAGGCCGTGGCCCCGGTCCGCGGCTAGCCTTGCCAGCGTGACTGCCCCGACCCTCGCCGCCAACGACCCCTGCTGGTGCGGCAGCGGTCGTCGCTACAAGCGCTGTCATCGCATCGCCGACCTCGATCCGGGGCGCGCGGTCGCCGAGCAGGCCCGGCGCGAGCAGGCCGAGCTGCTGGCCGCCTCCTTCGTGCGGCCCGGCCGGCAGTCCCCGCGCCGCGAGGTGCCGGCCCACATCCCGCGTCCGGACTACGCGCTGGACAAGCACGGCCGACCCAAGGCCCGCGAGTCCGGTCGGCCCAAGGACGCCGAGACGATCGCCCTGATGCGCGTCGCCGGCCGGGCTGCCGCCGAGGTGCTGCAGGCCGTCGGCGACGCGATCCGACCCGGGGTCACGACCGACGAACTCGACGCGATCGCCCACGAGGAGTGCGTCAAGCGCGGCGGCTACCCCTCGCCCCTGGGCTACAACGGCTTCCCGAAGTCGCTGTGCACCAGCGTCAACGAGGTCATCTGCCACGGCATCCCGGACTCGACCGTCCTCCAGGACGGCGACATCGTGAACTGCGACGTGACGATCTACCTCGACGGGGTGCACGGAGACACCAACCGCACCTTCCTCGTCGGCCAGGTCGATGAGGAGTCCACCAGGCTCGTCGAGGTCACCCAGGAGTGCTTGGACGCCGGCATCGCCGCCGTACGCCCCGGCGCCCGGGTGCGCGACATCGGCAAGGCGATCCAGGCCCATGCCGAGGGCCGCGGCTACGGCGTCATCCGCGCCTTCGTCGGCCACGGGATCGGGCGCAGCTTCCACAGCGACCCTCAGGTCTTCCACTACGACAACCCGGCAGCGCGCGCCGAGCTCGTCCCCGGGATGACGTTCACGATCGAGCCGATGATCTCGATCGGCGACTGGCACCACGAGATGTGGGACGACGGCTGGACCGCCGTCACCCTCGACCGGTCGCGCACCGCGCAGTTCGAGCACACCCTGCTGGTGACCGAGACGGGTGTGGAGGTGCTCACTCCGGTGCCCTGACAGCCCTTCTCGACGGGCCGGACGCGGGCCTGAGGCTTACTGTCCTCCTGTGCGCACCGTCAAGGGCAAGACCGACCGGATCGTCATCGTCGGAGCGGGGCTGGCCGGGCTGTCCGCCGCCCTGCGCCTGGCCGGAGCCGGCCGGGAGGTGACGGTGCTGGAGCGCGAGGACGTGCCCGGCGGCCGCAACGGCCTGCTGTCGGTGCCCTCCCCCAACGGGGACGGGAGCTACCAGTTCGACACCGGCCCGACGGTGCTGACGATGCCCGACCTGATCGCCGATGCGCTCGACTGCGTCGGCGAGAAGCTCGAGGACTGGCTCGAGCTCGAGCCGGTCGACCCGCTCTACCGCGCCTACTACCCCGACGGCTCGGTCCTGGACGTCAAGGCCGACAGCGCCGCGATGGCCGACGAGGTCGAGCGCGTCTGCGGCCCGGCCGAGGCCAAGGGCTACCTCGACTACGTCGACTTCGTCTCGAAGCTCTACCGCTACGAGATGAAGGACTTCATCGACCGCAACATCGACTCGCCGTTCGACCTGGTCACCCCGAACCTCGCTCGGCTCGCCGCGATCGGCGGCTTCGGCAAGCTCGCCCCCAAGGTGAACAGCTACCTCAAGGACCCGCGCACCCAGCGAGTCCTGTCCTTCCAGTCGATGTACGCCGGGCTGTCCCCGTACGACGCCCTCGCCATCTACGCCGTCATCGCCTACATGGACTCGGTCGCCGGCGTCTTCTTCCCCAAGGGCGGCATGCACGCCGTCCCGCGGGCGCTGGCCGGCGCGGCCGAGAAGCACGGCGTCGAGATGCGCTACGGCACCACCGTGACCCGCGTCCTGGTCGAGCACGGCCGCGCCGTCGGCGTCGAGACCAGCGAGGGCGAGCGCATCTCCGCCGACGTCGTCGTGCTCAACCCCGATCTGCCGGTGGCCTACCGCGATCTGCTGCCGCCAAAGGCCACCCCTCGCCGGGTGAAGTCCCTGGACTACTCCCCCTCCTGCTTCCTGCTGCTGGCCGGCTCGAACCAGCAGTACAGCAAGATCGCGCACCACAACATCCACTTCGGGAAGGCGTGGAAGTCGGTCTTCACCGACCTCATCGACGACCAGAGGCTGATGACCGACCCCTCGATCCTGATCACCAACCCGTCCCGCACCGACCCCGGTCTCGCACCCGACGGCAAGGAGATCTACTACGTCCTGCTGCCGACCCCGAACATGAGCGCCGGCATCGACTGGGATGTCGTCGGTCCCCGCTATCGCGACGAGGCCGTCGCGCGGCTCGAGGCCATGGGCTACATCGGCTTCGGCGACGCCATCGAGGTCGAGGACGTCACGACGCCCGCCGACTGGCAGCGTCGGGGGATGGAGCAGGGCGCGCCGTTCGCCGCCGCCCACTCGTTCCTGCAGACCGGGCCGTTCCGCCCCGGCAACCTCGCCCCCAAGGTCGAGGGCGTGGTCTTCGCCGGCTCCGGGACCCAGCCCGGCGTCGGGGTGCCGATGGTGCTGATCTCCGGACGGCTCGCGGCGGAGCGGATCATCGGCAAGGACAAGACCTACCGGTCGCGCGCCCTGCGCCTGGGCGAGCCGGCTGTGCCGGCCCCGTCCCCGCTGTCCCCCTGACCACCTCCCCACCCCTGATACTGGGGAGGTGACTCCGCGCCGGCTGCTGCTCGCCGGCACGGTCGGCAGCGCCCTGCTGGCACTCGGGGCCACCGGGGCGGGAGCGCTGCCCGCCTCCGGTCTCGACCTGCTCCGGGACTCGACGGCCCTGGCGCTCGCGCTGTGCGTGATCGGTGCCCTGCTCCTGTCCGCAGCCTGGTGGGGCTCCCGGCAGGCCAGCGTGCGGCACCAGCTGACCGCCGCCGGTCTTTGGGCGCTGCCGCTGCTGCTCGCACCGCCCCTGGCCAGCCGGGATGCCTTCGCCTACGTCGGCCAGGGCGCGCTGGTGGCCGAGGGCCTGGACCCCTACGCCGTCGGTCCCGGCGCGCTCTCCTCTTCCCCGTCCGGCCCGCTCGTCGAGGGCGTCGACAGGGTCTGGCTCGACGCCCCCGCGCCGTACGGCCCCCTGTGGCTCCTGCTGTCCGGGCTCGTCGTCCGGGTCACCGGGTCTCTCATCCCGGCGCTCCTTGGCATGAGGCTGCTCGCCGTCCTCGGGCTGGTCCTGGTCGCCTGGGCGCTGCCCCGGATCGCGGTGCGGCACGGCGTCCCGGGCGGGCGGGCGCTGTGGCTCGGCCTCGCCAACCCGCTGGTGCTCGTGCACCTAGTTGGCGGCGCGCACAACGAGGCGCTGATGATCGGCCTGATGGTCGCCGGGGTCGCGGTCATGGGACCTGGCCTGTGGCGGCCGGCTCTCGCGGCGGCGCTGGTCACCGGGGCGGTCCTGGTCAAGGTGCCGGCGATCGCGGCCCTCGCCTACCTCCCGCTCGTCGTCCCGGGCTGGCCCGCTCGTCTGCGCGCCGCCGGCGCCGTCGCGGTGTCTGCCGTTGCCACCGCCGTCCTCCTCACGCTGGCGAGCGGACTCGGGTGGGGCTGGCTGACCGCCCTCGACGCGGGCCGGGCCCGACTGTCGCTGTTCTCGCCGATGACCGGCCTCGGCGTGCTGCTGCCCGGCGGCGACGCCACGCTCGACGCGGTGCTGACCCTCGGGCTGCTGCTCGCGGTGGTGCTCGGCGCGGTGCTGCTGCTGCTGCGGGCCGACCGGCTCGGCCCCGTGCGCGCCCTCGGCCTCACCCTGCTCGGCGTGTCCCTCCTGCTCCCCGTCGTCCAGCCCTGGTATGTCCTGTGGGGAGTCATGCTGCTGGCCGCGGTGAGCTCCGCCCGGGTCGCCGCCGCGCTCGGTGTCACCTGCCTGGTCCTCGTGCTGCTGATCGCCCCGAGCGGCCGCAGCGTCATCCGGCCGCCCCTCTACGGCGTCCCGATGCTCCTGGCAGTCGGCGCCGGTGCTGTCGTCCTGCGCAGACAGGCGCCTGCCGAGGCGCGCCGTGCGCCGGAGCACACGTCCGCGGCCTGATCTGCGAGACTTCCCACCCGTGAGCAACAAGGAGCTGGACGCCGCCGGCATCACCGGGCCTGAGTTGCGTGCCTCCTACGAGGCCTGCCGGCGCCTGAACGCCAGCCACGGCAAGACCTACTACCTCGCGACCCTGCTGCTGCCGGCCTGGAAGCGCCCCTACGTCCACGCGCTCTACGGCTTCGCCCGCTACGCCGACGAGATCGTCGACGACCTCGCCAGCACGCTGACCGAGCAGGAGAAGGCCGACTGGCTGGTCGGCTGGGGCGAGCAGTTCCTCAAGGACGTCGAGGCCGGGGGCAGCGATCACGAGATCAGCCGGGCGGTCGTCGACACGGTGCGCCGCTGGGACATCCCGATGGACTACGTCGAGGCGTTCCTGACCAGCATGCGGATGGACCTCACCGTCACCGAGTACGCCACCTACGACGACCTCATGGTCTACGTCTACGGCTCCGCTGCGGTCATCGGGCTCGAGATGGTGCCCGTCCTGGAGCCGCTGGTCCCCCGCGAGATCGCCGACCCCTACGCCAGCGACCTCGGGATCGCTTTCCAGCTGAGCAACTTCCTGCGCGACGTCGGCGAGGACCTGCGCCGCGGCCGGGTCTACCTGCCGATGGAGGACCTCGCGGTGTTCGGCGTCACACGCGAGCACCTCGAGCACGGCGTGGTCGACGGCCCCGTGCGCCGCCTGCTCGCCTTCGAGGTGGCGCGGACGCGGGAGATCTACCGCAGCGCCTCTTCCGGCGTGCGCCTGCTGCACCCGACCAGCCGGCCGTGCATCGAGACCGCGCTCGCGCTCTACGGCGGGATCCTGGACGAGATCGAGAAGGCCGACTACCAGGTGCTCGGGCAGCGGGTCAGCGTCGGGCGGACCAAGCGGGCTGCCGTCGCCCTCCCGGGCCTTGGTCGGGCCTGGGCCGCTCGCCACTGGCCCGGACATCACTGAGCCAGACGTCACGCCTTCCGGGCAGGCCACCCGGCCCCGGCGCGGTTGCGCGCAGGCCGACGCGGGGAGGCACCTGTCGTGCCTGATCAGGAGAGAGACAAGACCAGTGACTCCGGCGACCCGGACCCGGCCGTGACGGCAGGGCTCGGAAGCGGGGGCGGCGTTGAACCCGGTGAGACCCCGCCGATGGCGGACTCGATGCCCGGGACGTCGGGTGATGCGAGGCAGGAGACCCCGAACATGGGCCCCGTCAGCGGCAACCGCACCCCCATGTTCATCGCGCTGGGTGCGCTGGCCCTCATGGTGATCATGGTCGCCGTGCTGGTCGGCGCCAGCTTCTTCCCCAGTTAGGGCCTGAGGGGAGCGCGGGACGGGCGGGGGACCCTGTGGTCCCCCGCCCGTCCCGCTTGCCGTGCCTAGGTCTTCTTGGGCTTCGGCCGCACCTTGAGCGGGATGGTCGTCTCCTGGGTCTGCGGGTTCAGCGCCCCCAGCTTCTTGGCACCGGCGACCGCCGGGTCCGCGAGCTTCCAGATGATGAGCCCGCGGCGGATGTCGGACTGGTAGATGAAGCCGTCGTACCAGTACGTCGACCAGTCACCACCGGTGATCAGCGAGGTCTCTGACAGCGACTTGGGGTCGGCGAAGGCGATCTCGCGCGGCACCGCCGGGTTGGTGAAGTCGATCACGCTGATCCCCGACTGGTAGTTGCCGCTGACCATGACGTAGCCCTTGTCGGTCGGCACGACGTTGTAGTTGTGCCAGGTGCAGTTCTCGGTCGCGGTCTGCGGACGGGGGCTGATGAACGTGCCCAGCGTCTTGCCGGTCGCCGCCTCGAGGAAGAACAGCGTGCGGTCGACGTCCGAGCTGCTCTCCTGGCAGCGCGGCAGGCCGCCACCACCGGGCTCGTGGCCGTAGACCAGCACCTCGCCGTCCCAGGTGAAGGCCGCGGAGTGGCCGATGGTGACGCCCGGGAAGGAGCGTGAGTACACGACCTTCGGCTTCTCGAGCGAGCCGCCCTTGGCCGGGTCCATCGTGTACAGGGTCACGCCGTCGCCGCCGGCGCAGCCAGCCATCAGGGCCGAGCCGAGGATGACGCCGGTGTCGTGGCAGGCCCGGTCGGGCGTGTCGGTGACCACGGGCGGCATGGCCTTGAGCGAGCCGCTGGCGGGCAGGCCGCCGGCCTGGCGCAGCGTGGCGCCGTTGGCCTGCGAGATCATCGCGGACGGGATCGTGATGGTCGCGTCGGCGCCGCCCCCGCTGAAGATGGCGGTCGGATCGTTGTTGGCGATCAGCACGGCTGCCGCGCCGGCGTTCTGAGCGTTCTTCACCTTCGCGGTGAACGGGCAGGCGCCTCGGTCGACCAGGACGATCGAGCCGGCGTCAACCGGATCGATCGCTCCGCAGGCCAGCGCGGCCGAAGCGGCCACGATGGTCCCGCTGGTGCCCGTGACCGTGGTGCTCGGTCCGAAGCCCGACCTGGCGGCGCCGTAGCTGCCAGCAGCAGTGCCACCGGTCACGGTGAGGACGTCGGGGAACTCGTTGCCCGGGTCACCCGAGCGCACGAAGCGCAGGTAGCTCGCGGCGGCGGGGTTGTCGAGC
>Ga0335397_10000970_pt1 | contig 38721 bp, 36 predicted proteins | sample MAT04_FD_205740 | JGI IMG/M metagenome (GOLD analysis project Ga0335397, IMG submission 205740) | Freshwater microbial communities from Lake Fryxell liftoff mats and glacier meltwater in Antarctica - MAT-04 (spades assembly) (version 2) ... | reverse complement strand
GGAAGAAGGTCTAATTTTTTTGTGCAGGATACCAAAATCGCTGCAAACAAAAGCGTCATGGCAGGTATCCGTATCATATATTTTTTCATATTGAAAATTTTATTCTTTTTATTAACGATTATTAAAAGTCAAGGTTCAATCCAAATACAAATGTTCTTGGTCTTGGATAAAAATTGTTGTCGATACCCCCATTAATTTCCGGGTCGGCTCCTTTGTATTTGGTAACTACAAACACATTCTGCACGTTGGCATTTGCACGCAGGGTAGCTTTTTCGTTAAATACCTTTCCGATATTGTAGCCGACATTTATATTATCCATCCTGAGAAAGGAAGCATTTTGGACATAATAATCAGATTGAAAAAACCTTTGTCCTGAACCGGTAAAGCCTGATTCCAGGATATTCTTAGAACCGTTGCTGAGATAGTTAAGCGGGTTAATGATATTGCGCTGGATACCTGTGCTGGAGAATACATTATTGTACATGTAGTTTCCTAGACTGGCACGCATCACAAAACCTGCATTCCAGTTTTTGTAGGTTGCGCTGCTGTTAAAACCTAAGAAAACATCCGGGTTAGCGCTTTTGTAACGGTAGAGGTCTTTATCCGTAATCTGTCCGTCTCTGTCCCTGTCTTCAAAAAGGTTTTCAATTGGCTTGCCTACTTCATCATATACCTGCTGATACACATAAAACGCACCCCTGTTGTAACCAACAGAATTAATCAGCACGCTGTTACCGGTACCACCGGATATCCCTCCGTAACGTTGGCCGGGATAGGTTGGATCTTCAGTAAAAGTGAGTTTGGTTATCCTGTTGCGATTGTAGGTTACGTTGAACCCAAAATCCCAGGTTAAGTCTTTAGTACGGACAGGTTGCGTATTCAGGGTAAATTCAATACCCTTATTTTCCATATTACCTACATTCGATAAAACGATCGGTGCAAAATTGGTTCCTGCAGACTGGTTTACATCATTCAGCAAATCCTTTGTTTTTTTAAGATAAAAATCCAATGCACCGGAAATGCGATTATCAAACAATCCAAAATCAACCCCTATGTTAGATGTGGCAGTTTGCTCCCACTTTAGATTTGCATTGTAGGCCACCGGGCGGTACAGGTTATAAAATGCATCTCCAAACTGGTACTGTGCTGTATTATTGCTGATAGAGTAATTAGCTAAATATGAATAGTTACTGATACCATCCTGCTGCCCTGTAATTCCATAACCAATTCTCAATTTTAAATCAGAGATGGTTTTATTATTTTTCAAAAACGCCTCATCCTTTATCCTCCAGGCAAATGCTTCAGAATGATAAGTGATCCACCTGTTATCGGGGTTAAGCCTTGATGAACCATCCGTTCTGGCATTTACGGTAAATATATACTTTTGATTAAAGGTGTAGTTAATCCTTCCATAAAATGATACCAGCCTGTTTTGTGGTTTATCGGTTGCAAAAGCCGGGTCAGAATTGACCCTCTTGGTGCCATCGACAAAATAATCGGCATAGTTGAAATTATTGTAGGCATTGTCATAATAGCCGTAACCAGCTATCGCGTCAATCCTGCTCTTGATGCCCCGAAGGTCTTTTGCATAGTTCAGGTAAAATTCCAGCAGTTGGTTGTTAATTTTTTGCAGGTAAGTATTATTGATACCTCCTTTGCGAATTCCGGCTGCATCTACATCCCTTCTATAGGCAGATTTTACACTGTCGTTTACAAAAATGGTTCCTGAACCCTTTGCCTTATCGTACCCCACATTTACATTAGCCCTCAATTCAGGCAGAAAGTGAAATTTATAATCAACCTGGATATTTCCTACGCTCCTGTTAACGCTGCTATTGTCATCACGGCCCAATAACAAACTTACGGGGTTACTTGGTGCAAGGCCTTTTAAGCCAGTGGCTGCAGATGGGTCGAGCCATTCAAAATAACCGCCAAACCTGGGGCTGTTCGTTCTTACCTGCTGTGTAGGGTCAAAATTTACGGCTGCACCGATCGCCCCTTCATTGGCAAACCGGCTCTTGCTATTGGAAGCCTTTACATTGATATCTACTTTTAAATGATTGTCCATGAAAGTTGGGCTAAGGTTGATACCGGTTGATACCCTTTGCAGGTTGCCCGTTCTTAACACCCCATTCTGATTTAAATATCCAACGGAAACCCGGTACGGCATTTTAAACTTTCCAGTTAATCCGCCGCTCACACTCAGGTTATTGTCTGTTCCAACTGCTGCCTGGTAAATTTCATCCTGCCAGTTTGTACTGGCCGTTCCCATTAAAGCTTTCTGGGCTGTGGTACCGTTGGTATTAACATAGGCCCTAAATTCGTCAGGAGAAAGCACGTCGATCTTCTTTGTTATTTTTCCTACAGAAACCTGTGTATTGAATGCAAAAGCAGCTTTGCCACTTCTTCCTTTTTTGGTTGTAATGATAATCACCCCATTAGATGCCCTGGAACCATAAATGGCGGCGGCCGATGCATCTTTTAATATCGTAAAAGTTTCGATGTCATTTGGATTGATAAGAGATAATGCGCTGGCAGATCCTGCAATACTTCCAGGTTGGTTAGCTCCATTACCTAAACCGCTTAACTGCACCCCATCAATAATAATTAATGGATCATTGCTGGCACTTAATGAAGCCCCGCCTCGTATTCTTATAGTACTACCAGCGCCGGGCGCCCCGCCATTGGAGGTAATGTTAACACCGGCAACCTTACCCAATATCAGTTGTTCCGGAGTGGTAATGGCGCCCTTTACAAAATCTTTTGAAGAGATAGCTGTCATAGAACCAGTCAGGTCTTTTTTTCTTGCAGTTCCATAACCTACCACCACCACTTCATTTAATTGCTGGCTTGCAGCGGCCAGGCTTACAGTAATCGGTGAGGCGGTAATTGGCAACTCTTTACTGCCAAAACCAATGGAAGAAAATACGAGGGTTCCGGTACTTTCTCCAACGGATAATTTAAAGATTCCATCGGCGGCAGTTTGGGTAGATAGATTAGACCCTTTCACTGTAACCGTTACACCCTGCAACGGTGCTCCATTGGCATCGGTGACTTTTCCGGAAACTACATTTTGCGCTATTGCTGCTACCGATAGTAGCAGAAACGCAATCGTTTGCATCAGAAATTTGCAAAGTTTTTGCATGTTCTTTTTCATCTGTGTAATTTTTCTTTTTAAATGGCCGGGGAAATATTGGAATAATGTGAAGTGCGGGAAAGGAACTATTTACCAGTGGCAAAAGGAGCTCAATTCATAAGCAGGCATTTTCTTTTATTTCATATAGCAACCATTATCGTGTGTTAAATAAAGGTTTTTTAATAAAGTGTATTTTTTACACAATTAAATGTGTAATAATTACACAATATAGGACGTTTTTTTGTAAATAAAAATAATTGTTAAAAAAAATTAGCGGGGATAAATATCGCTAAACAAATAAATCCTAACAACAATTTGTGTATTTAAAAGACACAGTGCAGAGTTGCTACGCTGCACTGTCGAATAAATTAAATCTACCCGACAATTAACTAAAAATCAATACCAATCCACTTTTTCTTCCGCTTCTCATATTTTTCATAGTCAAATTTGTACAATTTACCCGGACGATGTGGCACATCCTGTTCAATTTCATTGAGGTCAATTAAAAAATCCATTGAAAAGAATTTTTTCCTGAAGTTGCGGCGGTCCATTTTAATATCCAAAATTGCTTCGTATAAGTTTTGAAGATCTCTGAGGGAAAATTTTTTAGGCAATAAATTAAACCCAAGTGGATGTTCCTGAACCCTTTTTTGCAATTGCTTCAAACAGGTATCAAATATTTGCTGGTGATCAAATGCCAGGTCATTTACATTTTTTATATCATGCCAGTGCAACTCATTATCCAGGATATTCAATTTGTGATGTTGAACATTGATAAGTGTGCAATAAGCAACCGTAACTACCCTGCCCGCCGGATGGCGGTTTACGGTACCAAATGTACTTACCTGTTCAAGGTATACATCACTGAGTCCTGTTCGTTGCTTCAAAATTCTGTATGCTGCCGCATCAAGGTCTTCGTTTGGAAAAACAAGGTCGCCAAGTAACGACCATTTTCCGGCATATTTATTAAGGTCACTTCGTATAAGCAATACCTTTAATTTGGCTTCATCAAACCCAAATATGATACAATCAACAGATAGGGCAATCCGGTTACTGTTTTCAACTTCATGCTGGATTACCTGTAGTGTTTTAGTACGCTGAGCCTGTGTTGTTTTATCGTTCGCAATCATTTAACATATTCAATTTACAATTTGAACTATTGGTTGGTTAGGTTAAGTGGTATTTTAAATTTCTTGCCGGCTATCACAGTAAATTTTGCACCAGGACCAATGGTTTGTGGTACATTTAAAATGCATTCGCCACATGGTAGCGGCCCAATAATAATTTCAGATCCGGATGGTAATGGTGATGGTGGAACTGTACCATACATCCAGTTACCGGCATCCGTCCAGTTGCCATTTCCGATAAACGAATATACAGTAGGCGGCTGATAAATGTACACATGGTATTCACCTGGTTCCAAAGTAATACTTTGGGTGGCCGCTCCCGGATCAAGAGTAAAACTGCTGCCGGTTATTCCATTGATCCCCGACGCGGTACCGTTACCCAGGTAATTATACCATTTACCTTCTGTTTGAAAAGTAACACTCCGGGTTTGTGGTACCACATCAAAATTAGCAATTACAGTAACACGCATGCCATTGGGAGAAGGATCAGCTATCTGCAAGTTTTTTACCAATCCGGCATTGTCATAAAAATCATAAGAAAAGGCAGTATTGTTGAAAACCCCAGGATTGGATAACCGAAGATTGATGAGGCTGGAGTAGGTTTGATACAATTTCAAACGGTTTGGTTCAGCCATATAATGCCATAGCGGCGGTTTGTTTGCCGTTCTTCCACCAGCAGAATTGATGGAAGAATCGTATCCCCTTTCACCAAACTGCCAGATCAGCTTTGGCCCGGGAACGGTAAAGAAAACTGCAGCCGCCGCTTCCTGTCGTTCCAGCGCTGTGGCAAGTGTTTTCACGTTGTATCCCCCGGAATTATTACCAAACTGCAGGTTTTTATACATCAGCCTTTCCTCGTCATGGCTTTCCATGTATCCCATTTGGGCGGGGGTGGAAAAGCCAGACTGGCTGCTGTTGTAAAAAATTTTGGAAAAATCCGAATTGCTGCTATACCCCATGGTGGCCTGGTTGTAAGCCGGGTTGCTGTTGCCCCAGAGCATAAACCCCTTATTAGCATATATCCTTTCTTCAAGAGGCTGAGTGCCCAAAAATTCAAGGATCATATAGGTTTCCGGGTATTTGGAAATTACAGAATCATAATACCTGGACAGGTTGTCAATACGGCTACCATCAAAATTTTCAACGGTCGTTTCATTGGACACCGTTTGTGTAAACCCCTTGGCAAGGTCAAAACGGTAACCATCCACTTTATATTCCTTTATCCAGTATTCCAATGCCCGTGCCACCCAGTATTGGGTAGCCTGCGTGGTATGGTTGAGGTCCTGGAAAACGCTGTAGGGGTGTGGAGCTGAAAGATTAAGCCAGGGATTATTGGCTGCCGGCCTGTTGTTGGCTGCATCCCAATACAATTTGCCCTGGGGTGCATTGTAGGCATCCAGGTGATTGTACACTACATCCAGAATCACCGCTATCCCATTTTTATGACAGATATCTACAAACTCCTTGAACTTATCCTTTGTACCATAAGCTTTATCCAGAGCATTATAAAAAACAGGATTGTACCCCCAGCTTTCATTTCCACTAAATTCATTTACCGGCATTAATTCTATCGCATTAATCCCAAGTCTTTTAATATAACTGATTGTGTCAATCAGCATCTGGTAGTTTTTAGCGGCACCAAAATCCCTAACCAGTAATTCGTACGTGATCAAATTTCGCTTATCGGGTTTTGCAAAATTAGTAACCTGCCAGTTGTATGGCACGGCACAGGTTTGTAAAACACTTACTATCCCATTTTTGGAAGGCGAAACATTTGCATTGACGGGATAAGGTTTTAGTCCCGGGTATGTTGCCGTGGGTATATATTGATCATTCCATGGATCAAGCACCTTTTCAGAATAGGGATCAGCGATATAAATAGTATTGTCAACAAGATATTGAAAGGCATATTCCGTTCCGCTAGTAAGCCCATGAACTGTCAGCCAATAATAATTTCCATCCGGCGTCTTGTTCATCTGGTACTGCGATTGGGCAACCCAGTTGCTATTTGGAAAATCACCTGTAATAATCGCATTGGTTTTACCAGGCGCATATAAAACGAGTGTTACTGAATCGCAGCCCGGCCAGTAATTTATCCCTTGCCTTACACCTGCAGGAAGGGGTAAAATGGTATTTGCCGGCGGCAGGTAAAACTGAACAGTGTCATAATAGCTTACTCCCCCTGTTACCAGTTCAGCAATAATCACCTGGTCGCCGGTGCCTGTAACCGTTGGGTTGCCCGAAATCGTTTCAGTTCCGGTAACTGGTCCGCTTACCAGGGTTCCATTAAAATATAAATTTAATATCCCGGAATTGGTTGAGGCTACAGCCGTAACCGCTACAGGCTGCCCTATAGTGGCTGTAACAGGTTCGTTTGGCATGCTAAATGTTGGCACCAAAAACGGCTGGGTAAATTGAATCAGGTTAACACCCGCAGCATATACCGGTACATAAGTATCACTGCCATCTGAATTCTTTTGAACGATGGAGCCGGACGAATTTCTGAAAAGCATAGCAACTTTTAGAATGGTTTCACCGGCAGGCACACCGCCCTGGGAACCATTAAAATATGTCCTTGGATTGGTAATGGTAAATGACCATTTACTGTTACCTAAAGATGTAGCTAAGGGCGCTGTGGTACTGCCCCAGGTAGTTGTAACATATCTCCAGTCGGTAGAATTAGCGCTTAGGTTTGTAATTACCCCTAAATGCATATATACGTCTCCGCTAAATCCCATTAGGGACTGGTTACCCTTCGTTGCATCTACTGTTACCGTTATGGTTGAGTTGTCGTTCGGAAACTGCGGACCCCATGAAAATAGTTGTGCATAGGTGACTGTCACCCAAAACAGAATAGATAATAATAAAAGTATTTTTTTCATTCAAGCATCGTTTAATGTGTAAATTAAACACATTATTGGACAAACCAAAAAAATATTGATAAAATTTACCAATATACATTTGCATACTTATTTTATGTTCAACAGAAGCGCACAACCTAGACGGGATTTGAAATAAAATTACCTGTTGACAATATTCATCATTGTGATTCTTATTTTTGGGCCTGAAACAGCACTTAATTATGTACCAGCAGCAACAAACAATCGACCTTCAGCAAAAAACATCCGAATGGTTGCTTTCACCGAACACAGTGAAAATAGATGAAGTAGTAACCGGCAATATTAAAGAGCTTAGGGAGGTACTCCTGTTTCACGAATACCGGTATTATGTACAAAACGATCCGCTAATCAGTGACGGTGAATATGATAACCTATATAAACTACTGCAAAAAATTGAAAAGGAATACCCTGCATTGATCACTACTGATTCTCCCACACAAAGAGTGGGTGCAGGTTTGACAAATGATTTCGCAAAAGTAGAACACCTTGTACCTATGTTATCGCTGGAAAATTCTTACAATTCCACTGATTTGCTGGGTTGGGATAAAAAAGCCCGGGAATTATCCGGCCTTGATGAAATTGAATATTGCGTTGAGCCTAAATTTGATGGCGCCAGTATTTCACTGATTTATGATAATGATATGCTGGCACGATCCGCAACAAGGGGTGATGGAGTGGTGGGGGATGAAATCACTCTTAACTCAAAGCAAATAAAATCTGTACCGCTTTCTGCAAAATTTAGCAGGTATGGCATTGACCAGGTTGAAATAAGAGGTGAGGTATTGATTAATAAGAATAATTTTAAAGCATACAATGATAAGTTAATGGAAGAAGGAATCCCTCCATTAGCCAACCCGAGAAATGCCGCTGCAGGTTCACTTAGAATAAAAGATACGGTGGAAGTTGGCCGCAGAAACCTGGAAGCTTTTTTATACCATGTGAGTTATGCTATCAATACTGAACATAAAACAATTGCAACAGGCCAATCCGGTCAACAGGACGAAGTAGCTCTTCTCAACAATCAACAACCATTCACCCATTCCGGTATGCTGGAAATGCTTTGGGCTCTTGGTTTTAGAAGTCCCGTAAAAGAAATGAAAGTCGTGAAGGGGATAAGCGGCGTAATTCAATATGTTGAGGAGTTTGAAGTGAAGCGGGATGATCTCCCCTATGAGATTGATGGTATGGTAATTAAAGTAAACGACCTGGCCCTCCAGGAAAAACTCGGAATGACTTCACATCATCCCCGATGGGCAATCGCTTATAAATTTAAAGCAAGGCAGGGAACCAGCCAGTTACGCTCTGTAGAATTCCAGGTAGGAAGAACAGGTGCTATAACACCGGTAGCCAAAATAGCACCGGTAACAGTTGGCGGCGTTACCGTAACCAGTATTTCCATTCATAATGAAGAATACATAAAGGAAAAAAACCTGTTACTCGGCGACACGATTTTGATTGAACGAAGTGGTGATGTAATACCTCAAATTGTAAAATCATTTGCTGAATTAAGAACCGGCAATGAAACCTATATTCAATTTCCTACCACCTGCCCGGTATGCACTCATCCCCTCTTTAAACCAAACGGAGAAGCTGTATGGCGCTGCATCAATATCAATTGCCAGGCACAGGTGGTGGAAAGGATTATTCATTTTGTGAGTAAGGATGCAATGGATATAAAAAGCTTCGGCGAAGCCAATGTGCGAAAATTTTATGAAATGGGTTTATTAAAAGATGTACCTGGAATTTACGGCCTCAACTTTGAAGCGATTAGCAAATTGGATGGCTTTGGCAAAAAGTCGATTGATAATTTACAAAAAGCTATCGAAAATTCTAAATTGCAACCACTACACCGGTTGATATATGGACTGGGTATCAGGTATTGCGGAGAGAATACCGCCAAAACATTAGCAAATGCCGTAACCCATTTATTTGATTTTAAAAATTTCGGAGAAGAACAGTTGCTCAACCTGGAAGATGTGGGTATAAAAGTTGCCGGCAGCATTTACCGATTCTTTCATGATTCGGATAATTTGCAAATGCTTGAAGACCTTGAAAAGCTGGGCATCTCACTCAAAAATCAAAAAAAACAAAGCGATGGAACTAATACATTATCCGGCCAGTCATTTTTATTTACCGGTAGCCTCATAAAGTTAAAGAGAAGTGATGCCGAAGAAATGGTGGAAAAGAGCGGGGGTAAAATTCTGAGTGGGGTAAGCAGCAAATTAAACTACCTGGTTGTAGGAGAAGATGCAGGAAGCAAACTAGAGAAGGCTAAAAAAATCCAATCCATAAAAATAATTAATGAAGAAGATTTTATCAAAATGCTACCTACTTAGTGGTTTTTTTATATATATTTATAGTGCCTCTCTCTATTTAAACAACTTTTTTGCATGCAATAAAGTTTGCCTGCATTGTAGTATCTAAAATCATACAACTATGATTAAGAAAATTACGGGTGAAATGTGGAAACAACTCCAATTTAGTGGCCACAAACATCTTCGCAAAAAGTATGCGATTTCATCCCTGGGCCGTGCAGCCAGCTATACAAATGAAGTAAATGAAGATGGAAAAATTTTAAACGGTTCACTTACGTCGGGTTATCGAACGTTAAATCTTCATCTCGAGGATGGAAACGGAACCATTTACCTGCACAGGGAAATTGCCAGGCTATTTTGCAAAAAGCCTTCGTCAAAATATAAATATGTTATTCACCTAAATCATAAAAAAGAGGATAACAATTATACCAATCTCAAATGGGCAACAATGGAAGAAGTGAGCAGCCATCAACAAAACAGCCCACAAAAAATAGCGTATAAAAAACGACAGGCTAATAAAACCGAAGGGCTTAAATTAAACGTAACAAAAGTAAGATCGATTAAGGAAGCCATCAATAGCCCAAAAAGGAAATTAACTTACAAACAAATGGCAGAAAAATACAACGTGAGTGAAATGACCCTTTATAGAATTAAAAGTGGCGAGAATTGGGGAAGGGTAAAATAATTCAAATCAGGAATTAATAAAAGGGAATTGGTGATTTGAACCAATTCCTTTTTTATTGGTTTAAACCAAAGAAAATATACAATATGCTACAATCAGCTACAATAAAATTTTTGAAAGATCTTCAAAAGAATAATAATAAAGCATGGTTCGATGAAAACCGAAAAATATACGAGGCAGCAAAGGCCGACCTGCTAAACCTGGTAACAGTCCTGATCCCAACCATTTCCAAATTTGATGAAACCATCGGAAATTTAGCCGCAAAGGATTGCACCTTTCGAATAAACCGGGATGTTCGTTTCAGTAAGGATAAAAGCCCATACAAAAACAATATGGCGGCGTATTTTAGCCGGGGTGGTAAAAAAGCCAGCGTAGCGGGATATTATTTTCACCTCGAGCCCGGCAAGAGCTATGCTGCGGGAGGTTTTTATAGTCCTATGCCTCCTGAATTGGCTAAAATAAGACAGGAAATTGATTATGGGTTTGACGAATGGAAAAAGATCATCCATAATAAAACCTTTCAAAAATATTTCCCGGAAGGCGTCGATGGAATAGACTTATTGGCAAGGCCACCAAAAGGGTACGATGAAAATAACCCCGCCATTATGTACCTTAAAATGAAGCACCTTATAGTAACTCATCCTTTGCCTGATGAAGCTTTACAAAGTAAGTCGCTTGTAAAAGATATCGCAAAAACATTCGAGACAATGAAGCCCATGATTGATTTTTTAAACAGGGCAGTGGAATGATGATGGTGAATGGTGAAGCAATAGCTGTCGTCTGATGCTCTTAATGATTTATTTGTTTAGATCGTTTACACTAAATAGTTGCGGTTCGCAGGGATGATATCAGCAATTACCGCCCTGTTGTAAAAGCGTTCTTCCTAGTTTGACTTTCCTGCTGTATAATTATAGTTCTTAGTATATCCTACATGATTCACACATTCTCCAGTAAAATGCGGCGGTTCTGCTGCTGCTTTTTATAATATGATGGAGATACCCCAGTGACTTTTTTAAATTGATTAGAAAGATGTCCAACACTACTGTAGTGAAGTTTCCACGCTATTTCCGTAAACGTTAATTCATTGTAGTTTATTAACTCTTTTATTCTTTCTATTTTATGTGAGATAATGAATTTCTCAATCGGAATCCCTTCCACTTCTGAGAAAACATTCGCTAGATAAGTATAATCGTAATGGAGTTGTTTACTCAGGTAATTTGAAAAATTTATGCTGATTTGTTCATCTGAATAATGAACCATCTCAATAATAATATTTTTTATGCTTTCCACCATTATACGTTTCCTGTCGTCTATTACCTCCAGTCCGGAAGCTAGTAATGCAACCTTAACCTGCTGACATAAAGATGGAGAAATATATTCAATAATTTCGGCTTCACCGAGCTTCACAAAAAAATATTGTATTCCTAGTTTAAGTAACTCTTCTTCCACTATCATCTTGCAGCGAATGGAAACCATATTCTTTATATATATATTCATATTATAGGCACTCTTCATCCCTGCCATTTGTAGATTGCCTAATTACAGACGGTTAAAATAAGTTTCAAAAAAATAGCTTAATCCCATCAACATTTCAGTCCGGTGAACGATACTAACCAATTAATGTGCCGCTTGTTATATACAATCGGGGAAGTGGCATAATAGTTGAAAACTTAACCCGATTACTGTCAGCAGTTGCGTCAAATTCGAATACCTCTATACATTTGGTCTTTTATAACAAATTGGAAAAGAGGAAAACTTTCAATTTGTTTTAAAATTTTCGGTTCCAATTTGCTTCAGCCGAAACATCGCTAACCTGATTGAAGCCATTGCTTTATGATGCACCTGGTTTAGGAGTTAAACTGAATTTAATAGAATGATCCTGTATCAATCAGTTACATTTATTACCGTTTTATAACCGGGCATCCCAATCGGTTACCTTTACCAAATCTATACAATAATCCCAACGTATGTGAATGATAGAAATCATTTTTTTGGGGATTTGCACCAAGGCTGAAACCATCCAGGTAATCTGTAAATGCGTACCGGAAATTTGTTTCCGCAGTCAGCGATAACTTTGGAGTAAGGTAAAATTCCATACCAAGCCCTAATGGGATTACAAGCGCTGCACGGGGTGGTTTGCGGCTAATATCCGCAGCAAGGCCACTTGTAATCCTGGTAGCTGTCGCGAAGTAATGCTCATTAAAATTACTATAATCACGGTTTACTTTCAACAGGCTTACACCGACCCCGCCAAAGGCATACGGTGAAAACCTTTGCCCAAGCTCATTACTGTTATTTCCAAACATATTCCACACCAGCAATTCAGAAATATCTGTTACAGATGTAATGAAACTATAATTACGTTCTTGCCGCCATACAGGGTTGTTATACTTAGCATCATTACCATGCAACTTTCCAAAAGCAACATTGGTGCGTAAGAGAAATGAAGGATTTAGTATTCTTGAAATATGGAGGCCAAATGTGGGCCGGATGGTTTTGTAAGAACCAATATCCGAAGGAGTAAGATCACCCTGGTATACCAGTATTCCAGCATTGATACCTATTTGCCACTTACGGAAATCTATTTGAGCCTTAATACAATTGGTAACTGCAATAAATAATAAAGCGATCAACGCTACTACCTTAATGGTTTGAGTCATGGTGTGTTTTTTAAGAATTAATAATAAATCCCCATGCAGTCAGCGAAAAATGGTAACAATAAAAAGGTAGATATCAACTCATGTTGGTAGAACGATAAATGAAAGTTGTAGTTGAAAGGTTTATTAAACGGTTAATAATGCTTTGTCAACTAAAATATTGCCTGGCTATATCACAAATAAATCACAAAAAGTATTACATCTAATAAGCACACGGCCTGGTGTTTAAATAAACGAATGTCTCACAGTTAATCAGTATTCCTTTAAAACCGGCAATTGCTGGGTATTAAAAACAAACCGTTTTCAGTGGTGGGCTTAATAACAGTTCTGACGATGTTGCATTGCTGATGCCATATTTAAATGGGTCTTAACAAAAAGCATCAATACCAATAGGGCGATTTTTTGCCTGTTATATTGCCTTTTATTATAAAATTAATGGCTACTTTTTGCCTGGTCTTAATCTTTGCAGAATGATGTAGTCATTGATTGAATCCATCTCCTTTTTTTACATCTACTTGTGTCGCCTGGCTAATAATAAAAATATCCGGCAGTCTAAAAACCACTAACCAGCCGATACAATGCAGCAAAAGAGTATTCAACTTTTCTTTGTTCATTCTTTTTCCAAAGAAAGATATATTATTAATTACAGCAACAACCATGCATCGGGATAATTACCGTTCGTATAGATCAATGAACATGGTCCCTAAAAAAAGAGTGGCCAGAGATAAAAATCTCCGGCCTTGCTTACCTCTGAAACCACAAGAAAAAAGGTTAAAATATTATTATAAGGATATATTAATGCTAAAAAAACAACACACAAATAGATTAAACTATAGGGAAGGGCTTTCATTAAGATTGGAGAAAAATACTTACTGAGCAGGTTGTAAAAATAGTATTTTTCTTTAATAAATATAATTTTTTTTTATAAGAATTTTTAATATTACCCAATTTCTTTAGAAGCCAGTGAATAAACCCTCGCTTTTTTAAGATTATACCACCATTGTGGAGCCGCTTTCTTCATAAGCGTGTCTATCCCCCGCATGCCAAAAAGCTTCCATGCACCGTTGAGTTTTCCGCTCCAATCGTTTTGTAATGCTCTTAGGCTCATTGCAAAGCCGCTTTCTATATATTCCATGTGGTGCCAATAGCCGGCAGGCATATACAAGGTATCGCCATGTTCCAAAATTACCTCATATCCTTTCGCCAGCCTGGTAGCAGGAAAACTTTGGTAGTCGAATTTTTCATAGTAGCGGGTGTAGTTGGCCATACTTAAAACCTCCCAAGGTTTTCGATACAACTTATACTGCTCTTCAAATGGAAATAATAATACCCGCTTTTTTCCCATGAACTGCGTATGTAAAATATGGCTCATATCAATATCAAAGTGCATGTGCGTAATGGAACCGGCACCTCCAACAAAGAGCATGGGATACTTTTTTATAAATCCATTCATCAAATCATCCGGCCAGTTGAAATCCTTCACAAGCTCCGGGGCATGCTGAAAAATATTAAAAAGAAAGATTCTTAATTCAAGCGGTCCTTCTTTTACCCGTTTGAGGTATTCACCAAATTTCATGTATTCATCAGCAGTATTAATGGGTGTGTAAGCATCACTTTTTATATTATTGTATACCCCCACTCTCGTGTCTCCTACCTTTTCTATAAAATAATCCCAGTTCCATTTATTAAAACCAGGCCATTGCCTTGCAAGACCTGTGATTACCAATGGCTTTTTAATAGTATAATATTGTTCTTTAAAATCGTGGGCTGAAATGTTTTCTATTTTATCTACAGGCTTTAGCTGCATATTTGTTTTGCTTTGAAAGGGCGAAATTACAAATTTAATGGTAGTAATACAGACTGGGTGCCTTGTCAGCCTTTATTTTAACTTAATGATTGTATATGCTACACAATCGATAAAATTATGATTTGGGTTTTTTTAACCATAAAGATGTTTGCCAATTATCACCTGCTCAATCAATCGGAGAAAAGGAAAGTAGAAAAACTAATAAGTGTTAGTTTTGTAAAAAACCAGGTATTGCCAATGGCTAAAATTCTTACCAGTAACAACGACACCAAAAAGCAGGTGATCATTCAAAAAGCAGCGGTACTGTTTAAAGCAAAAGGTTATACTGCTGTTTCTATGAGAGAACTTGCTGTAGCACTTGGGGTAGAAGCTCCCAGTTTATACAACCATATTGGCTCCAAAGGCGAATTATTACAGTCTATTTGCTTTAAGATAGGCAATATATTTATAGAACAGATAGAGCGAATTGGCAACAGTTCAGCAACCATTGTCGCTAAAATTGAAACAATCATCCGTTTTCATATTCAAATGATGGTGGATAATTTTGACGAAGTGTATGTTGCCAATCACGAGTGGAAGCATTTGCAGGAACCTTTGCTCACCGATTTTTTAACTACCCGGAGAAATTATGAAAAAACGTTGGTCGCACTTATAGAAACAGGAATTGAAAAAAATGAAATTAAAAAAATCAATCCTTACGTTGTGGTATTAACAATATTGTCGGCTGTAAGAGGGCTTGAAATTTGGCAAAGAAACAATAGAAATATATCAGCCATTGAACTGGAGGATGATATGGTGAACCACTTGTTAACAGGATTAGTGAAATAACCGATGTTCCATGTCACGTCACTAAGCTTTCAGGTATTCTTTCAATTAAACCACTGCTAATTACTTATCATAAATTTTATGGCAGCCCATTTTCACCCGCTTACAGTAAAGAACATTTCAAAGGAAACATCCGATTGTGTGGTTATTAGTTTTGATATCCCGGAGTCAATATCCGATTTGTTTAAGTTTGAGCATGGACAAAATATCACCTTAAAAAAAAGTATTGACGGGGAGGAAATACGCCGCTCATATTCAATATGTTCAGCTCCTTTTGAAAATAGCTTACGTGTGGCAGTAAAAAAAGTGGAGAAGGGAAAATTTTCAAATTACGCCAACAACTGCATTCATAAAGGAGATATCATTGAAGTGATGCCACCAACGGGTAGATTTACCATTGCTTTACATGCCGCAAACAAAAAGAAATACCTTGCATTTGCAGCCGGCAGTGGCATTACTCCCATCGTGTCAATCATGAAGGCAATTTTAGCTACAGAACCAGCCAGCAGTTTCACGCTCGTATACGGAAATCGAAGCCGGGGCTCCATTATTTTCTTTGAAACATTGGAGGGATTAAAAAATAAATATGTAGACCGGCTCAGCATTATCAATATACTTAGCAGGGAAAAAACGGATGCCCAGCTAAATTTTGGAAGAATCAATGAATCAAAACTAGCTGAACTGCAGAAACTCGTTGATTATAAAAGCATGGATGAAACGTTTATATGCGGACCAGAGGAAATGCTTTTCACTGTAAAAACTTTTTTAGAACAACAGGGAGTTGATCAAAAAAAAATACACTTTGAATTATTTACTACACCGGGTAACCAACAGGTTAATATTGAACATTCTTCAACAGCATCAAAACAGGGAGTCAAAAGTAAGATCACCATTCTGTTGGACGGAAGAAGTATTGATTTTGAGTTGGCATATAACAGCGAAAGTATTTTAGATGCCGCCTTAAAACAAGGGGCAGATCTGCCCTTTGCCTGTAAAGGCGGTGTGTGTGCAACCTGCAGGGCAAGGCTTACGGAAGGAGAAATAAAGATGAATGTGAACTATGCATTAGAGGCAGACGAATTGGCAAAGGGATTTATATTGACCTGCCAGAGTCGTCCAACAACTGAAAAAGTGATGATTGATTTTGATTCCAGGTAGAACCCAGATTCTAAGCGACCTTTATAATTAGAAGACAGTTATGCTTGACTCCTGTCTTATAGCTCCAACATTTACACCGGGGAAAGATGGTGAAAACCTAATATAACAGCCGCCTGAAAATCAGGTCTGAGCTGTATTTAACAGGTAGGTTATTTTGCCAATTGTAATCGAAAATATGTTCCGTTCCATAATTTACCGATTCTGGAACCAATATTGCTTCTTAGCGTTTAAGGCAACAGCAACATTTTTAACTAACAGTTGTTAGTTTTTTATAAATTTACATCACACAATTTACATTATGCCGATCCAGGATGCAGCTACGCTATTTCAGCAAAAAATAGATCATGAAATTAAAATTGAGCCGAAGGACTGGATGCCGGATGCCTATCGCAAAACCAATATCCGGCAGATAAGCCAGCATGCCCATAGCGAAATAGTAGGTATGCTTCCCGAAGGAAACTGGATATCCAGGGCGCCCTCCTTAAAAAGAAAAGCCATCCTGATTGCAAAAGTGCAGGACGAAGCCGGACATGGTTTATACTTATATTCAGCCGCTGAAACATTGGGCGTTACCCGGGATGAAATGATTAATGATCTCCATAGTGGCAAATCTAAATACTCTTCTATTTTTAATTATCCTTCTTTAACCTGGGCAGATATGGGTGCAATTGGCTGGCTGGTAGATGGAGCCGCCATTTTAAACCAGGTGGCTTTGTGTCGCACTTCTTATGGTCCTTATGCCCGGGCCCTCGTACGAATTTGCAAAGAAGAAAGCTTTCACCAGCGCCAGGGTTTTGAAACCCTGCTGGTCTTGAGCAGGGGAACGCCGGAACAAAGAGCCATGTGCCAGGATGCCATCAGCCGGTGGTGGTGGCCAAGCCTGATGATGTTTGGTCCAAAGGATAGTGAAAGTACGAACAATGACCAGAGCATAAAATGGAAGATCAAAAGAAAAACCAATGATGAATTGCGTCAAAATTTTGTAGATATGGCCGCTGAACAGGTGAAAGTATTGGGCATGAACTTACCTGATCCCGCATTAAAATGGAATGAGGAAACCAAACAACACAATTTCGGAGAAATCAATTGGGATGAATTCTGGAAAGTTGTAAAAGGAAATGGTCCCTGTAACAGGCAACGCCTCGATGCAAGAATTAAAGCGCACGAAGAAGGCGCATGGGTGAGGGAGGCTGCGATGGCATTTGCAGAGAAAAGGAAAAAGCCTCCCCTGACCCCTCCTTCGGAGGGGAATAAGGCAGTACACTAAAAAATTGAATACCATTATGAACATTTCCAACAGAAAATTTTATTACGGTGATATTCCGGGTGAAGGTTCGGGTGGTGATGGCTTGCAAAGTACCTCAGAAAAAACTTCGCACGGAGGTGGGCAGGGCTGGCCGCTTTGGGAAGTTTTTATCCGCAGCAGGCAGGGCCTCGACCATAAACATGCAGGCAGCCTCCATGCCGCTGATGCCGCCATGGCGATGGAAAATGCAAGGGATGTGTACACCCGGCGACAGGAAGGAATAAGCATTTGGGTGGTAGAAAGTTTATATATCCATGCCAGTAATCCAGATGAAGCAGCAAGTTTTTATGAGCCAGCGGCTGATAAAGTGTACCGGTATCCAACATTTTACGATTTACCAGATGAGGTGAAACAGATGTAAAAGAAAGCCTCCCCCCAACCTCTCCGAAGGAGGGGAGTAAGAAGAGCATTCGAATTTAATATCTTTTAATTTATGCAATCACTAGTTCCTATAAATAAAAAACAACTTCACGAACGTGAGGGCTCTTCTTCGAACCCCCCTTCGGGGGGCAGGGGGGCTTTCCTTCTCCACCTCGCTGATACCAACCTAATACTTGCTCAGCGCAATGCAGAATGGTGCGGACATGGCCCCATACTGGAACAGGACATTGCCATTACCAATATTTCACTCGATCTGCTCGGACAGGCAAGAAATTTCTATCAATATGCCGCAGAGGTGATCAACAGGGAAGATATTCAAAATATGAAGGCTCCAAAAGCCTCCCCTTTCGGGGGAGGTTTGGAGGGGGCTTCTGAAGACACCCTTGCCTATCTAAGAACCGAAAGGGAATTTAAAAATTTACTCATTACGGAATTGCCAAAAAGTGATTGGGCACAAACTATTCTTCGCCAGTTTCTGTACAGCGTTTATCAATACCAGCTCTATGAACAGTTGCAAAAAAGTGATGACAGGCAATTAGCCGCAATCGCCGAAAAATCCATTAAGGAAGTGGCTTATCATGTTAAATGGAGCAGCGAATGGGTAATACGGCTGGGTGACGGTACAGATGAAAGTCATCAAAGAATGTTGAAAGCCTTGGAAAACTTATGGCCCTATACCGGCGAATTTTTTATACCTGAAGATTATGAAAATGAAGATACCATTGGGTTTGATTTGAACTCCTTAAAACAACCCTGGCTTATCAGGGTGGATGCAATTTTAAAAGAAGCTACATTACTTTCCCCCTCCTTCGGAGGGGGCCAGGGGGAGGCCATTTTTATGCACACAGGTGGTAAACAAGGCATTCACACCGAACACATGGGCTTTATTTTAGCGGAAATGCAATACCTCCAAAGAATGTACCCGGGAGCAGAATGGTAGAAATCCCCCGTAAGGGGACCCGGAAAATCCCTGAAAATTTTAAAAGCTTTTATGAAAATGGGAACGATCAACTTTCAAACGGATATAATAAATAACCCGGAAAATGAAATAAGGTTGGCCAGCCTATGGAACCTGCTACAGGATGTTTGTGATCCCGAGGTTCCCGTTCTTTCTATTTTGGATTTAGGAATTGTAAGAGATGTTAAATTGACAGGAGATGAAGTTGAAATCACCATCACGCCTACCTACTCCGGTTGCCCCGCAATGGATGCTATCAAAATGGATATCCGCCTGAAATTAATAGAACATGGCTATAAAAATATACAAATCACCTCGGTACTTTCCCCCGCCTGGACAACCGATTGGATGACCGAAGCCGGCAAACAAAAATTGAAAGCATACGGAATTGCACCACCTAACCCAACACAAATTGTTTGCGATACCAAATTGTTTGCAGAATCCGAAGCCATACAATGTCCACGTTGCAATTCATATCACACCCAACTCATCAGCCGGTTTGGTTCTACTGCCTGCAAAGCCTTATACCAATGCAAGGATTGCAAAGAGCCGTTTGATTATTTTAAATGTCATTAATTTTAACTGGTGCAAACTTGAAATACCAACTTACAATTTTAAATTTTACTTCAAAATATTGCTATGTCGTCTATCCTGTTGCAAATAAAAGATTCTGTTGCCTTTATTACCCTCAACCGTCCTGAAAAATTCAATTCCTTCAACCGCGAAATGGCGCTGCTGCTGCAAAAAGTATTGGATGATTGTGCCGATGATAAAAGTGTAAGAGCTGTGTATTTGACTGGCACTGGCAAAGCATTTTGTGCCGGGCAGGACCTAAGTGAACTGGCAGGAGAAAATCCGCCGGGCTTCGAAGTGATTTTATCTGAACATTATAATCCCATCGTAACACGTATCCGCACACTGCAGAAGCCGGTAGTTTGTGCGGTAAATGGAGTTGCAGCCGGAGCCGGAGCCAATATTGCTTTGTGTTGCGATGTGGTGGTGGCTACAGCCTCATCTTCCTTTATACAGGCATTTAGTAAAATTGGACTGATACCTGACAGTGGGGGTACCTTCACGCTGCCCCGCCTGGTCGGGTTTCAGAAAGCAAGTTCACTGATGTTGCTGGGCGATAAAGTAAGCGCTACAGAAGCGGAAAGAATCGGCATGATCTATAAAGTATTTGCAGATGAAATTTTTTCGGAAGAAAGTTTAAAGATTGTAATAACGCTTTCTACTATGCCCACTAAAGGACTGGCATATACAAAAATGGCGCTGAATGCTTCCTTAAATAATTCATTGGAAAACCAATTAAAAAAAGAAGACGAACTACAATACAAGGCTGCCCATACAGCGGATTACAACGAAGGCGTAACTGCCTTTATTGAAAAAAGAACGCCCGTATTTAAAGGTGAGTAAGGCCCACTCTATCTTCCAAAGGGGGGCCAAAAGTAATTTTTAATTCAAAAAGAAAGATGAATAACGAAAAAGATTCAATAGCAGGTAAAGTAGTTGATCACATTATGCAGCAGGATTTATTCAGCCAATGGTTGGGTATTGAGGTGTTGGAAATTAAAGAAGGCTATAGTAAAATAACGATGCAGGTGCGTCCGGAAATGATCAACGGGTTGGGTATTGTACATGGTGGCATTGCATTTTCATTGGCAGATAGCTGTTTTGCTTTTGCCTGTAACAACCGCAATGTATTGTCCGTAGCATTGGATACGGCTATCAATTTTATTAAGCCGGTTCATGTGGGTGATGTGTTAACTGCTGAAGCAAAAGAAATTCACAATGGAAAATCTACCGGGTTGTATCATATTTCAATTTTTAATCAAAAAGATCATGTAGTGGCATTATTTAAAGGAACCTGTTTCAGGACAAACAAGCCACTCGTAGATATCTGAAGCAACAAGGATAGGTAAGGTAGCAGATGTAAATACAGCATATAACTTAAAAAGTCATTTATTAAAATGTTCAGGCCATAACTTTCGCATTATTTAATTACGGTGGTTACCCTATTTACTGCATTTACCGTATTTACTGTATTGCCCGTATTTTCCCTCAATTTACATTAACACTTTACTGAGCCACGAACTTAAAAATCCCGACCTTTGCTACTGCAATGGAAAAATCAAACTTTATAGATTATATCAGGATCTTTTGCCGCAGTGGGCACGGGGGACCTGGAAGCAGGCATTTTATGCGCACTAAATACAATGCCATGGCGGGTCCGGATGGGGGTGATGGCGGTCGTGGCGCACATATTATTTTGAGAGGCAGTTCACAACTCTGGACCTTATTGCACTTGAGATATTACAAGAATGTATTGGCCGAAGATGGCGAAGGCGGCAGCAAAAACAACAGTACTGGCAGGTTTGGTAAAGATATTATAATAGAAGTACCGCTTGGAACCATTGCCAAAGATGAAGTAACCGGCGCAAAAGAAGCAGAAATTTTAGAAGACGGGCAGGAAGTAATTTTGGTAAAGGGCGGCCGTGGTGGATTGGGCAATGCCAACTTTAAAACTGCCACCAACCAAGCGCCCGAATATGCCCAACCGGGCGAAGCTGGTATTGAAGGCTGGAAATTACTCGAACTAAAAGTACTGGCCGATGTGGGCCTGGTGGGTTTTCCCAATGCCGGTAAATCAACCTTGTTGTCGGTAATAACTGCCGCCAAACCAAAAATTGCAGACTATGCATTTACCACCCTGGTGCCTCAATTAGGCATGGTAGATTATAGAGATGGCAAAAGCTTTTGCATTGCTGATTTACCGGGTATTATTGAAGGTGCCGCCGAAGGCAAGGGGCTGGGCCATCGTTTTTTACGCCATATTGAACGCAATTCTATTCTTTTATTTTTAATCCCCGCTGATTGCACCGACCATAAAAAGGAATTTGAAATACTGGTAAATGAATTAAAAGAGTACAATGCAGAAATGCTGCAGAAAGATTTCGTAATCGCCATCAGCAAAAATGATATGCTCGATGATGAGCTTCGGGCTGCTATTTCAAAAGAATTGCCACCGAAAATCCCACATGTATTTATTTCCTCCATCACCGGCCAGGGCTTACCTGAACTGAAAGACCTGCTTTGGAAAACATTGAATGCGCCTGTAAAGGAATCTTAACATATTCATCATTCGCTTAAAGTGAAAGGATCATTTTAGTTTTTGCTGACCGGCAGCATTTTTCCATGGCAGCATACCTGTCTGCTTTATACAGTCAGGCAGGGTTGCCACGCTTGGTTCAACGGTATGCCATTGAGCATCATTATCCGCGTGGTATGTTCGTACGTCTGCACAGCTATTATGAAAGAAGTAATGAAGTATAAAATGATAGTAATTCTTTTACAAATCCCCGGTTAATGATAAGATAAACAGGAAATCATCAACATACTTAGCACTTATATTTACATTCCTCCGCAAAAAGGGTGGCCCTTTTATCTCCATAGTCAGTGCAAACCTATCTTTATAAAATAAAAGGCTATTTATTGAACCAGGTATTCAAGTACATCAAAGAATTCTATACCAAAGAGGTAAATATTGTTTACCTGCTGCTGATCATGGGGATGTTGGGTACATTGATTTATTTTAACTATTGGCATGGCCTGGAAAGGAAATACGCAGCAGGTGGTAAAACAAAGCTGGCCAACTTTGCAGGCTATTACCTTTTATACTTCATCCCCTTTGCAACCGCCTTCCTGCTGCAATTGCTTTTTTTTAAAGATTGTTCTTATTTTAAAAATGCCTGGTTTTGGGCAATCCTTTTGCTGGCTCCTGCAATTTTTTCATTCCGGGTAAATTTTGTTTTTCATAAACCGTGGGTACTACAAACATTTACCGGTGCCGACCAGGATTTGTACCTGCACAGCATCAACTGGATCGTAAGGGTTTTTGTAGTACTCATTCCCGTTGCAATCATCTGGCTCATTAAAGACCGTAGTAACCAACCCTTTTACGGCACAAAAGCACTGGATAATATCCGCCCTTACTTAATTATGCTGCTGGCAATGGTACCTTTGATTGCATTGGCCAGTACACAAAAGGATTTTTTGCAGGTATACCCAAAAGCAAAATTATTAAACGAAATTCCGATGAATGGCTGGGAAGATAAATGGCGTTACCTGCTGTTTGAACTCAGTTATGGATTCGATTTTGTAAGCATTGAGTTTTTCTTCCGTGGCTTTTTAATACTCGCACTGATGCGTATTTGCGGACAGCATTGCATTATACCAGTCGCCTGTTTTTATTGTGCCATACATTTTGGCAAACCCATAGGTGAAGCCATCAGTAGTTTCTTTGGCGGTATGTTACTGGGCATTGTTGCCTACAATACCGGCAGTATCTGGGGAGGACTGCTCGTGCATTTGGGCATTGCCTGGATGATGGAAATTGGCGGCTTCCTTGGTAGCTTCTTTATCAAAATAAAATAGCAGTGCTAAAAATCCGGTCGCTAAAGAAAGCCAACAATTAGAATACCATCCACTGAGCAATCAGCGCAAACACAAATACAACTTGCCTGTATCTCTTTCGTTGCAAATGAAACAGTTGCAAATCCTTTACAATTTTGTAATTTGCCGGTTCATTAAATGATTGCTGCATGGTAAAGAGTAAAATTGCCGGAATTGGTATGTATGTACCTGAAAAAATATTCACTAACAACGACCTGAAACAATACATGGATACTACCGATGAGTGGATCCAGGAACGCACCGGCATCAAAGAAAGGCATTATGCCCATCGAACGGAAGAAACCACCACAACCATGGGGGTGGAAGCTGCAAAAATAGCGATCGAAAGAGCCGGCACTACCGCACAGGACATCGATTTTATCATATTTGCCACATTGAGCCCCGATTATTATTTTCCTGGATGTGGTGTACTCGTGCAGCGGGCCATGAAGATGAAAGAAATTGGCGCCCTGGATATCCGCAATCAATGCAGCGGTTTCGTGTACGCCCTGTCGGTAGCCGACCAGTTTATTAAAACAGGCATGTATAAAAATATACTGGTAATCGGCAGTGAAAAGCATTCCTTCGGTCTCGACTTTACTACCAGGGGAAGAAATATATCCGTAATATTCGGTGATGGAGCAGGAGCTGTAGTATTGCAACCCGCAGAAAAAGAGGGACAAGGTATATTAAGTACTCATTTACACAGTGATGGGGAAAGCGCAGAGTTGCTGGCCATGTACAATCCCGGCACACATGCCAATCACTGGGTAAAGGAAAAAGTGGCTGATTTTAATGAGGCCGAAATATCGGATATGTTTATGAGTAAGGATATGATTGACCATGCACAAAATTTCCCCTACATGGACGGGCCCTCGGTGTTTAAAAAAGCCATCGTTAAATTTCCGGAAGTAATAATGGAAGCCTTAACTGTAAATGGGCTTACTACGGCAGACCTGAACATGTTAATTCCACACCAGGCCAATTTACGCATCAGCCAGTTTGTACAACAAAAGCTGGGGCTGAAAGACGACCAGGTTTATAATAACATCCAAAAATATGGCAATACTACCGCAGCATCGGTACCCATTGCACTTTGCGAAGCCTGGCAATTAGGTAAAATAAAAGAGGGCGACCTGGTTTGCCTCGCTGCTTTTGGCAGTGGATATACCTGGGGTAGTGTATTGATCAGGTGGTAACGTATTTGATATGTTTTATCCCTGGAAGCTTGTTTTTAATTACCGCTATAAATTATTCATTTCATTAAAATTGTTTCCTGGGATAACGATTGAATGGCTTGTAAAAAAGAAGTGAATTCCGCTACCTTTGCCCCAATTAAAAAAAATGAGTCGCAGAATCATCTATTTTATCAATCCGATTTCGGGTACACGGGATAAAGAATCCTTACTACAAAAAATTGAAGCAAAAACATCACTTCAAAATATTCCGTTCGAAATTTTGCATACCAATGCCCAGGGCAATTACTACTTTTTAAAAGAAAAAATAAGCCGGGAAAATATTACTGACATCGTTATTTGTGGCGGGGATGGAACGGTAAGCCAGGTAGCGGGCACCCTGCTGGATGAAGATATCAATATCGGTATTATTCCCATGGGTTCCGGCAACGGTTTGGCACTGGCTGCTAAAATTCCAAACAATATTGATAAGGCGCTCGACAATATTTTTACCGGCAAAGCAGCATACATCGATTCTTTTTTTATCAATTCCACTTTTAGTTGCATGTTGTGCGGCCTTGGGTTTGATGCACAGGTAGCCCACGATTTTGCAAAACAGTCATCAAGAGGGCTGTCCACTTATATAAAACAAACCCTTCGTAATTTTATTAAAGTAACTCCCTGGTCGTTTGAAATAATATATAAAGGACAATCTATAAACGCCGAGGCATATTTTATCAGTATTGCCAACAGCAACCAGTTTGGCAACCAGTTTACCATTGCCCCCAGGGCCAATCTTAACGATGGCTTGCTGGATATCATTGTAGTAAAAAAAATGAGTAAGGTAAAGTTTTTGTGGGCGGTGATGCGGCAGATGCTTGCAGGTAAAATAAATGATTATGATGAACATACTTTTCGCAAAAAAAATGTACTGTATTTTCAAACAGAAAAACTGATTATATACAACCCTGATGCAGCGCCGCTTCACATTGATGGCGACCCATCCAATACCTCCGAAAAATTTACGATTGAGATCATTGCGGATGCATTTAAATTGATACAGCCGGTATAATATTTTAGTGTAAAATCCCTAACTTACAGTAGATATATTTATTCATTTAAAAAGTTAACGAGTTATGCGAACGGTTGCAAACATTTTACAAAATAAACCACCTGTTTTTAATACGATAGACCCCGATGCAAAAGTAATTGAGGCATTGCAATTAATGAATTCAGTTAACCTCAGCTACCTGGTAGTTAAGCGTGACCAGGATTTTTATGGCATTATTTCCGAAAGGGATTACAGCAGGAAAGTTGTGTTAAATGGCCTGCACAGTTCTACCTGTTCTGTACGGGACGTAATGAGTACTTCTTTACCGATGGTAGATATGCAGGACACTGCAGAAATGTGTATGAAGAGTTTCAATTCTTATAAAACCCGCTACCTGCTGGCATTTGACCAAAATCAATTTAAAGGGGTAATCACCATCTACGATATATTGAGAGAGGCCATAGAAAATAAGGAAATGGTTTTCGATAACCTGGCGCTCCAGGCCTTCACCGATGAACAGGATAGAATTTATTAGTCCAATTTTATTTGCCCAATATAGCCAAAAGGTTGTGAAGTACCTTTTGGTTATATGCTGTATTGAAAGAAGCAATCACATCTTTTTTTTCCGCTGCTGTTAAATGAAAGTTTAATGCCGCCCCATGTTGCTCTTTTTTGGGAACATAAATAAACGTAAGGCATTGCATATTATTCATTTTAGCATCTTTTAAATAGCCGTACTGGTCCGACTGGGTATAATCCTGAAAATTGTGCCAGTTGTGTTGCAGCATGGTAGCTGGCTTTACTACGATATCAGTGATAGACCCGGTTTCCAACGGATGCTGCCAGTAATCATTTTGCCGGTCTCTTACCTGCAGAATGACCACCCCACCCGTACTGTCGTTAATCCAATCTTTAAAATTATCTATAAAGCGCAGCGTAGTTTCCTGGCCAAAATTATCCCGTATACCGGCATCCATTACATCAATTACCGGGTTAGTGGGCAACCACACATTGGGCAATACATAAGGGAAGGTTGCATTCATACGAAGTGCCGTAAGCAGCCGGATATTTCCTGGATTCTGTTTTTCAAAATAGGCTGCAAAATCCACCGCATCCGGGCTATACTCCTTTTCCCCGGAAAAGGCCGATGGCTTCATCATAAAACTGAGCGGCTGGGTACCAATCATCATCTTACGTCCGTCACGGGTAATAACAGAATTGTAAATAATCATTGGGATAGCAGCAGCCTTTTCATCAACCGCATAATCCTTTATTTGCTTATTTAAGAGAAAGCCGGAGTTTTCATTTAGCTTTTGTTCAAATGCATATCCCCTATCCTTCACATACTGGAATGGTCCAATAGAAAATTTTTGTGCAGGGGCAAATATATCCCTGCTGATCATAGATGAAAAAATTGGATTCAATAAATCTAGCGTCATCTTATCAGTGTAGGCCGGATCGTGTAAATTAATAGCAGCCCCTTTCATTTTCCGTATATACAGCTCCCTGTAAAAAGTGGTTGATAACATACCTCCACTTGCCCCGCTAATCAAAAATGTTTGTTTCATTAGCCTGCCCCTGGTTATGCTGTCAACCTGTTGTAACGTGTTCATTACAAATGTTGCACTCCGCAATCCACCACCACTTACATTAATAAAAATCATTACCGGCTTTTCAATATCCTGCTTTCTTTTCCAGTTATTTAAAATAGTCAGCATGTTGTCCCTGTCCCTGTCGATTAGGCCTGGCGTACACAATTGTTGTAATGATTGCCTGTCATATTCCGGCCTCTCTTTCTTGTTATTGTAATCAAGGCCATAAGCTTTGTTGCGGGGATCGATGATTTCATTTTGGTAAAGCACATTCAGGATCACTATCAATCCGATTAGAAATAACACACTCCAGCTTTGCAAAAAGTAAGTAAGTGCTCCAATCACTGCTACCAGGATGGCGAAAAAAATAAGGATGCTGGCGGCAGCCGGCGCCTGGAAAAATTTAATATCGAGGAAAAAGCCGCCGGTTATTAAAAAAACAAAAGCCAGGATGATACTTACTATTGCGGCAAAATGATGCCGTTTAAAAACAGTATCCAGGAACTGTTCGCTGTAATGCTCCACCGGTCTTGCTTTTTTAAATCGGAACCGCCCGGTTATAAAGTATGTCACTTTCATACCAAAACCATCCTGGCGTGATTGCATCGAAATGCTGTACACTTTTTTAAAATTTTCAGGGTTGGCAATAACCGGCATTATAGAACGAAGGATTGTTCTGTCGGCACCAAAAAAAAAGGCGAAAGAAAAAGCGATTAATAAGATCAGCCCGCATAAGAATCCAATAATTAAAAAGGCCTGCTCAGGAAAGGTGAGTAATTCTTTCTGCGAATTAAATTGTATTGCCCTGAACAAATAAAAAAGAAGAAATAGTAAAGGCAATACTGCATTGTTCATGCAATACTTTAGAAATGGCTTTGAGGTGGTAGCGAGGAATTTAAATCGTTTGGTATGTAAAATAAAAGTAGTGATATTCCAGCTCATAAAGAAAACACCCACTGCGATACCTACCAGTGAGGCGCTTAAAGCATCTACATTACCCATGTATTCAGGCACAAAAAATAGTGAATCGGCGCCAAAGCTTTTCATAAACCCGCTATTCACAGCACTTGTCAATACAGCCCAGATGATCAATAATATCTGGTATTTACGAAAGTGTAATATCAGTAGCTGGACAGGAAATGAATAAAAAATGTTTTTTATCAAAGGACGCATTAAATCGTTTTTACTAATGTACAACGATTAAGACAGCTTTTTAATATGTAGGACTGATTATTTAATGGCGTTTGTATGCGAAAGTGGGTTTTTCCTCACTAAATACAACAACCCTACCGCCACCATCACCAGCAACATTGCAGTAAACTGGTGTGCAACACCAAGTAACAACAGGCGGGATGTATATGTGGCATTCAGCACAGTTGCGATACCCAATACAACCTGTAAAATTACCAATAATAAGAATGTATGACGTAAACGGATAATCAATTGGTTTGGCTTGATTGTTTTAGCCTTCCACCACCAGGCCAATATCAATCCAAAAAGCAAATAAGCCAGGCCACGGTGAATAAAATGAATGGTGATAGAATTGTAGGCAAAGTTTTTAGCCATTGGCGTCAGTTCGCCCATTGAAGAGGGTATCATTTTACCGTTGATATCCGGCCAGGTGGGCGCCACAATTGCCGCACGCATGCCTGCCATAAATGCGCCATATACCAGTTGCACAAACAACACGATTAAAATAGCCACCAATAATTTTTGTAAGGATGGATTTACTACTATTCTTTTAGGTGGCGCCAATAACCCAAGTGCGAACCATAAAGTATAACTTAAAAGCCCCAGTGCTGCTATAAAATGAGTTGCCAGTTCTACATGGCCCACGAAATATTTTTCCGGCACCAGCCCGCTTTTTACCATCAGCCATCCAATGGCACCCTGAACGGCTCCCAATAAAAAAAGTATGATCATTGGAATAATCATCTCCTGTTTAAATTTCCTTTTCACCAGGAAATAAACGAATCCCACCACAAACACCATCCCCATCAACCTTGCCCATACCCGGTGAAACCACTCCCAGAAAAAAATAGATTTAAATTCAGATAAAGTGAAATTTTGATGTACATATTTAAACTGATCGGTAACCTTATACCTGTCAAATTCTGCTTGCCAGGCTAAGTCATTTAAAGGAGGCAGGGTGCCTGTAATCGGCTTCCACTCGGTAATAGACAGCCCCGATTCCGTTAAGCGGGTAATCCCCCCCAGCAATACCTGTATCACTATCATTCCAACACCCGCCAGTAACCAAATTGCAACTGCTTTTGAAGATTTGTTTACCTCCACCGCTCCTTTATCAGTTCGTATGGTTATTTCCCTTTTTAATATTTCGTTCATAGCGTTTGCAAATTTAGTTCAGCAATGATTGTTTTTCCACATTGAATGGTATTTTTATTCAATTAGCAGATATTTGTTCAACACATGCTCCTTTCACATTATCAAAATATATTAATAGAGGCCGGGCTTGATGAAGCCGGCAGGGGTTGCTATGCAGGCCCTGTATTTGCTGCAGCCGTTATTTTACCACCGGATTTCCATCACCCTTTGCTGAACGACAGTAAGCAACTAACGGAACAACAAAGGGATTTGTTGAGACCCATCATTGAAAAAGAAAGTATTGCGTTTACCGTAGCTGCCATCGACAACGTTGAAATAGATTCCATTAATATTTTGCAGGCGTCCTATAAAGCCATGCATGGATGCATCCATCAACTAACAATAAAACCAGGCTTATTGTTGGTTGATGGCAACCGGTTTAAAACCTACCCGGGAATTCTGCACGAATGTATCATTAAGGGAGATGGCAAATATTCATCGATTGCAGCGGCCAGTATTTTAGCAAAAACTTACCGGGACGAATACATGCAGCAGTTGCATGTGGAATTTCCACAATACGGATGGGATAAGAATAAAGCCTACGGTACGCCACAACACCGCATGGCAATTGAACGCCATGGCATTTGTAAATACCACCGAAGAAGTTTTAATACTTATTCCGGGCAATTAGCCTTACTATAGTTGTTCTTTGCTTTTTCAATATTGCTATTGATATCGCAAAACATTCGTGTGATTCGATCGCCAAATACAGGATCCGATATCTTCTCTTCTTATTGGATGACTTTATTGTTAATACACTTTGCACCATCTTCATTCCTGGATAAAACAAATCGGAATTCAATTCATTCCAAACATTTTTAGTATCCGTTAAACCTTTTTCCCCCTGCCCCGTCTGTATATATGTAACCGGTTATAAAGCATTTTATTTTACATAAATTTTAAACTTATTATTATGAAAACAAGATTCCTCATCGCTGTTGTTAGCTTATTAAGTCTATCAGCTTTCAATGCATCTGCTCAAAATAACCGTAGCCTACGTGACGAAAGCCAGCGTATACACCAGGGCGTTAAAAGCGGAGAACTGACCGCTTTGGAAGCCGCCAGGTTGAATACCCAAAAAGCACAATTACGAAATGAAGCCATTCGTTATAAAGCCAATGATGGCCGCATCGGGCCACGTGAAAGAGCTGATCTCCGCAGGGACAACAGGAGACTTAACAAAAATATCTGTCGTCAAAAACACGATCGCCAAAGAAGATTTTAACCCATGCCCCGTCAATAATTTAAACCAGCAATTTAACACCCAAAACCTGAAATTATGATCACAAAATTTTTATTGGCCACCGCTATTATTTGCGCAATGGGCATTGGCTCTGCTGACGCACAAATCAGGAAAACCGCCAAACACCAACACTCACGTATAAAGCAAGGTGTAAGGAGTGGTGAGCTTACCAAAGCTGAAACAAAGAACCTTGCAAAAGACCAGCGAGTGATACATCAGGATATAAAATCTGCAAAGGCAGATGGATCAGTAACCGGCGAAGAAAGGAAAGACATACGCCAGGACCAGAACCAGGCCAGCAGAAAGATCTACCGCAAAAAACACAACAAGCGGGATAGGGATTAAGTGGTTCAAAAAGTAAATTACGTGTCCAGGATTAACAGGGTATATTAAGTAAAAAGCACCGGCATTTCCCGGTGTTTTTTATTGGGCATCATTGTAAAGGAAAATCAAACTATAATCAGGGCCGTATTAAACTCACACAGGCCTACAAACACGTCCTGTTAATTATTATATTCGGCGCTGTCACTATTGCAGGTCATTTCTTTCATCACATGATGTCTCACCAATCGGCTCCAAATAACCGGATTATAATTTGTAATTTTATTATCATGAACGAATCAAAAAATAAACCGCTTTTCAATAAGCGCATCTTTTGGGATGTAAATTTTGAGACCCTGGACTATGATCAAAAAGCCGGCTTTGTTATTGAGCGGGTTTTTGAGCGGGGCGATGTAGATGATATACGGCAATGCCGCAGGTATTATGGGGATGAGAAAGTAACTGAAGTTTTATTAAATGCAAAATATCTACCGGAAAGAAGGCTGCATTTAGCCGCAGCTGTTATTGATAAACCCTATACTGAATTCAGATGCTACACTTTGAAACAATTGAACCCGAAACTTTTTCCGTATTAGAAAAATTAATGCGTATTAAAGTATTGGAGCCTTTTTCCCTGGTGGGAGGCACAGCTCTGTCGCTCAGGTATGGTCATCGCACATCTGTTGACATTGATCTATTTAATCATGTAAAATTTGATAATGACCCAATTGTGCTGGCACTAAAAAAAGAATTTGGGAAAGGCTATAATACAGAAAGCAAGTCTGTCCGTTGGGGGATATTTTGCTACTTGAATGATATAAAGGTTGATATTGTTTATCATCTGCACCTACCCATTCGGCCAATCGATGTAAACGGCAAAATCAGAATGTATTCAAATGAAGATATAATTGCCATGAAGTTGAATGCCATTTTAGGCAGAGGGAAGAAGAAAGATTTTTGGGACTTGTATGAATTGTTGCATCACTATTCTTTGAAAGATATGATTCTCTTTCATGAAACAAAGTTTCCGGAACAGAATCTCCTGATCACGATCCCTCAGGCTATTACTTATTTTGAAGATGCCGAAGAAAGCGAAGACCCCATCAGCCTGAAAGGACAAACCTGGAAATCAGTAAAAAAATTTATACAGCAAAAGGTAAATGATTTTCTTAAGTAAAAGTGAACGTACATATTTACTTTATTTACCCTATCAACTTTATTTACCTTCCCCTGAAACTAAGCCACCCATTCCCCTAACCCCTGCCTTATAATACTCCAGTCATCACCGGTACAGTCAACAATGGTAGAGGGCACCATTCCGCCAATTCCACCGTCAATTACAAAATCTACCAGGTTTTCAAATTTTTCATAAATAATCTCCGGGTCCGTATTGTCTTCCACCATTTCCCCGGGCAACGAGGTACTTAATATGGGATTGCCCAGCGCATTGAGAATGTGGTGACAAATAACATTTTCGGGTATACGAAGACCAATAGTACTTTTTTTACTCTGCAATATTTTGGGCACCTGCTTACTGGCCGGCAATATAAAAGTGTAAGGGCCGGGTAAATAATTCTTCAACATCCTGTACAGGGGAGTATCAATACTTTTGGTATAATCGCTTAAATGACTCAGATCGCTGCAGATAAAAGACAACTGCGCCTTTTGAGGGTCTATATTTTTTATTTTACAGATCCGTTCAATGGCCTTTTGTTGTTGAATATCGCAACCTAACCCGTAAATCGTATCGGTGGGATAAATGATTACCCCTCCATCTTTGAGGCATTCCACTACCTGTTTAATTAACCTTGGTTGAGGGTTCTCAGGATGTATTTGTACCAACATAAGTTTTATTTTTTTGCGCCAGCCAACATTTTATTGCTGTTGTATAATCCAACGGTTTAAGGCAAGCCGCTTAACTATTTTTATTTCAACTACCCGGTTCAGGAATGATTCTTAGGTGCTTATTGTCTATAGGCAGCTTTCAATTATTTTTTTTGAAGAAGCCTGACATTTTGCCCATACTTCAAATATTGAGCCTCACATTCGTATTCCCTTTGTAATAATGATTATACGATGTGCTGCAGAACCAAAAAAACAGGGTTACATAGTTAAAACACTTCCTAAACCACTACTTTTGCAGCGATTTAAAATTAATTCCAGTAATAAGTTGGCAAAATTAAACAAAATATCATGTCGTTAATCTCAGTGGGAACCATGGCATTCGATGCCATTGAAACTCCTTTCGGAAAAGTGGATCAAATTATAGGCGGTTCAGGTACCTATGTGGCATATGCCGCCAGTAATTTTATTGATACCATTCAGCAAATCTCTATCATCGGGTATGATTTTCCACAGGAAGAGCTGGATGAACTAAAAAAGCGTGGCGTGCAACTGGAAGGGGTAGAAGTGGTACCAGATAAGAAGTCCTTTTTCTGGAGTGGTAAATATCACATGGATATGAACAACCGGGATACGCTGGTAACCGATCTGAATGTACTGGCGGATTTTAATCCCATTGTTCCGGAAAGCTACCAGGGTGCAGAATTTTTGATGCTGGGTAACCTGTCGCCCAATATACAATTAAGCGTAATTGATCAAATGAAAGTAAGGCCAAAGCTGATTGCCATGGACACCATGAATTTTTGGATGGACATTGCATTAGACGATTTGAAAGCTGTATTGAAAAAAATCGATGTGCTCATTATCAACGATGCAGAAGCAAGGCAGTTGAGCGGTGAGTTTTCCATTGCAAAAGCGGCAAAGATTATTCTCGGTATGGGCCCCAGGTTTTTAGTGATTAAAAAAGGCGAACATGGTGCATTGTTGTTTCACGAAAATCATGTTTTCTTCGCTCCGGCATTACCGCTGGAAGAAGTATTTGACCCAACCGGTGCCGGGGATACTTTTGCCGGTGGCTTTATGGGATACCTTGCCAAAACAAAAGACATCAGCTTTAACAATATGAAAACAGCCATCATTGTAGGAAGCGCCATGGCAAGTTTTTGTGTAGAAAAATTTGGCCCTAACCGAATGAAAGAAATAACTAAACAGGACATTGATGACCGGATAGCGGAATTTGTACAGTTGGTAAGTTTTGATATTGATTTGGTTTGACAATGGACTAAGTATATCGAAAAACCGAAGTTGGATTAACTTCGGTTTTTTATTGGTACAAATTTTAGCAGGTAGTATCAACGGACATGTATTCCTTTGCACAGTTTTTTTTAAGTAAAATGAATATAAAGAAGCTACGCCTGGCAGCATATTCGCCAAAGCCTAAAAGACTGAATCGATTGAGAGGAAACCAGATCTTAAAATCATAAAATAACAATACAAATGCTTGAAATCATTGCGCTTATTATCCTCTGCAAAAAGAATGGAAACTTAGCCATCCAGAAAGGACTAAAATCCCTGACGTGGAAATGGTACACCGTATTGGCCTGGCTTGTTGCCGAAATAACCGGGGTAATTCTGGGAATTGCGCTGTTTGGCCAGGATAATTTAATCGGAATCATGCTATTGGGCCTGGTGAGCGCCTTTGGTGGGTACCTTTTTATTAAGTCAATGTTGGATAAAAAACCCGACTCTTTTGAAGAAGATATCAACAGCATTGGTGTAGATGACCTTCACCCACCCCGTAAATAGCTTAGCCGGAGAAAATAAGGTACACTTGTAAATATCCTTCACTGATGATTACTGCTGATAAAAGCATAAATGATTTTTATCAGCATTTTATCAATCGTTATTGATTTATTTAAGATCAATCGCTTACTTTGTCATATAAAACACAGAACTCACTGGTATGACAAAAAACAAGCTTTCCCGGGTTATCCTTTCGCTGATATTTTTTACCGCTACAATTACTCCAATAAAGGCACAGCAAATTGACTCATTGGTTAACATTTTGGATACCCGTTACCCCCAGGAAAAAATTCATCTCCATTTTGATAAGGCTTATTACAATGCCGGGGAAACAGTATGGTTTAAGGCATACCTTACTGCAGATAATCTTGCAGGCGCCATCAGCAAAACAATGTATGCAGAATTACTGGATGAAAAAGGCAATTTATTAAACAGAAAAATGATGCCGGTATTGCTTTCAGGGGCATCCTCAAATTTTGACCTGCCGGATACCGTTCGTGCCAATAAACTATTTATCAGGGCCTACACTTCCTGGATGCTGAATTTTGATTCCACGCTTTTGTACCTGAAACCCATTCAGATATTACCGGCAAAAAGCGCCACTAAAAAACCAGCGCCTGCTTTAACGTATAACGTACAGTTTTTCCCGGAAGGAGGAGACCTCGTTAGTAATATTTCATCAAGGGTTGCTTTTAAGGCCAACGATAACCAGGGAACTCCTGTGCTTATTAAAGGTGAAATCATAGATGGGAAAGGAAAAAAAATAGCAGACTTTTCATCGGTACATGATGGTATGGGTTACTTTACTTTACAACCGGCACCAGGTGAAAAATATAAGGCGGTATGGAAAGATAAGAAAGGGCTTGTGCATGAAACCCTTTTGCCCGTAGCTAAAAAACAAGGTATGGTATTAAAAACCAATCTTTCCGATAACCAACTAAACTATACTTTAACGAGGCCCGATAGTGTAGATGCTACTTATACTTCCTACCATGTGGTGGCCCAAATGCAACAGCGGCTGGTGTACAGTGCCAGGATAAATATGACAAGAAAAACCAGCGTTTCGGCTCCCATTGAAGTGGACAGCTTACCCAATGGAGTATTGCAGTTAACTATATTTAATGCAGACCAGGTGCCGGTTGCTGAGCGGGTGGTTTTCATCAATCACAATGATTATTTTTTTATAACTGATCTGCATTCAGGAGAAAAAAACCTGGGCAAACGTGGCCGAAACACACTACAGATTGATGTTGGCGATGTGTTGCTATCCAACCTGTCAATTTCGGTAACGGATGCAGGCCTTAACCCGGTCACTAAAAATGAGGAAAGCATTTATTCCCAACTTTTATTAAGCAATGACCTCAAAGGATATGTGTATAATGCCGCCTGGTATTTTTCAAGCAATGAAGACTCAGTAAAGCTGAAGCTCGACCTGGTAATGATGACCAATGGCTGGCGGCGTTTCAAATGGGAAGATGTACTGGCTGGAAAATTTCCAGTCATTAAAAATCTGCCGGAAAATTACCTGTCCATCCGCGGCAAAATACAGGGCCTTTCAAAAACACTATTGTACCAGAAAGAACTTACCGGCATTTTGAAAACCAAAAATGGGGGAAGTAATATTTTCAGTATGCCGGTTAGCAGCCAGGGTGATTTTATACAGGATGGGCTGTATTTTTTCGACACTGCCAAGTTACATTACCAGTTAAACAATGATAAGGATAAAACCCTTACAGCATCAGCCAGTTTTGCATTTCAGAATAATTTTTTAAGGGCGCCATTACAGTCTGATGCGCAGTTGGCTGCCTTATATGCGCCGGAAAAAACAGACAGTGCAGTACTACAGAAAAGCAGTACCATGGCAGCATTGCAACGAAGCCAGGTAGAAAGCAATAAAATAAGAACATTGGAAACCGTTCAGCTTCGAAGCAAGACAAAATCATTAAAGGAAAAAATGGAAGAGGAGTATACTTCCGGCTTTTTTAAAGGAGGCGATGGATATACTTTTACTACAGAAGATGATCCTTTTGCCAAATCTGCCATCAGCATACTGGCTTATTTGCAGGGAAAGGTAGCAGGTTTGCAGATTTCCACCACCGGTGAGGGAGGTGCTACCTGGCGGGGAAGTGCCACCAGCTTTTTTTTAAATGAAGTAACAGCAGATGTAGGAAGCCTTCAATCTATCAATATGAACGATGTGGCGATGATCAAGGTATTTCGCCCACCATTTTTTGGTGCAATGGGAGGTGGCGCCGGTGGTGCAATTGCTATTTATACCAAAAAGGGCGGAAGCGATAATTCGCAGGTAAAGGGCCTGCCATTTACTACTATCACCGGTTATTCAGTTATCAAGGAATTTTATTCACCTGACTACGAAAAAAATCCGGAGGCTGATGTGAAAGATTATCGCTCCACATTGTACTGGAACCCCGCTTTGTACTTTGATAAAAACACCCGCCGGGTAACGATTCCTTTCTTTAACAGTGATAATTGCAAAAAGATCCGGGTAACAATTGAAGGCATCAACGAAGCCGGACAATTGACCAGGGAGGAGAAGATTATCGAATAATTACGAATCAATGTCGTTGACTTAAGAAAACTTTCCCGAAAAGAAAAAAAAGATACAAAGGCGCAAAGCTGATGTTATATTTTCTTTGCGGCTTTACGTGAAAAATAAAGCATTAAGTAAACGGCATTGAATTACGAATTGTAAATGAGTTTTATTATTTTGTAAAAAACTACATCCCATGTTATCAAAATCAATGCAGGAGGCACTGAATACGCAGGTAAAACTGGAGGCAGCTTCTTCACAAAACTACCTTGCGATGGCAAGCTGGGCCGAGATACAACCCGGGCTGGACGGAGTGGCTGAATATTTTTTTATTCAAAGTGAGGAAGAGCGGGTACACATGCTGAAACTGATGCGCTTCATAAACGAACGCGGAGGTTTTGCTGTTGTACCTGCCTTGGATCAGCCAATCATCACCCATAAAAGCCTGAAAAAAATGTTTGAGGATTTTCTTAACCAGGAAATTTCAGTTTCAAACAGTATCAATGAACTGGTTGATCTGGCCCTCACAGAAAAGGATTATGCCACCCATAATTTTTTACAATGGTATGTGAGCGAGCAGATAGAAGAAGAAAAAAGTGCCCGCATTTTAAATGACAAATTAGAAATGATCGGCGAAGATAAAAGCGGACTGTATTTATTTGACCGGGACATCATGGCAACCAGGCAAAGGGGTGGTAGAAAATAAGCATGTCATTTAATTAATTCTAAAGCGGTAAAGAAAACTTTACCGCTTTTTCACGTCTTCAACAATCTCAGAACTCCTGATTTGGAGCAAACAAGAGTTATCCCGTTTTAAAAATAATGGTTAAATCTGTTTGGGGGTAAAGCGTTTTGGTTTCGTTCATTTGGTGTAAGCCACCGTCTAACACCATCTTGTATATGCTTAAAACAGTAAATAGCTTTGCACATAAAATTTATTTATGCAAAGTAAAGAAGAAGTAAAACAACAGATGTTTACCAAGATAACTCAATGGCAGCAAAGCGGCCTTACACAAAAAGTTTTTTGCCAACAAAACGATATTGCTTATCATGT
>Ga0335397_10000969_pt1 | contig 38734 bp, 31 predicted proteins | sample MAT04_FD_205740 | JGI IMG/M metagenome (GOLD analysis project Ga0335397, IMG submission 205740) | Freshwater microbial communities from Lake Fryxell liftoff mats and glacier meltwater in Antarctica - MAT-04 (spades assembly) (version 2) ... | reverse complement strand
CTGATGGCGGCTTCAAATACAACCCGCCCAACGGCGGCCCTGCCGGACCGGAAATTACCAAGGTTATCCAGGCGCGCGCCAATGAAATTCTGCGCGATGGCCTGCGTGCGGTCAAACGTTTGCCGCTTAACAAAGCGCTGCGTGCGCCTGGTACACAGATGCACGATTTTGCCACCCCTTACATCCGTGATCTGGCCAATGTGATCGAGATGGATAAAATCTCGGCCAGCGGGTTGCGCATCGGCGTGGATCCTTTGGGTGGCGCTGCGGTGGACTACTGGGATATTATCGCGGAAATGTACAGGCTGAATATAACCGTGGTTAACCGTGCCATAGACCCCTCTTTCAGCTTTATGAGCGTAGACCACGATGGCAAAATCCGCATGGACTGCTCATCACCCTTTGCCATGGCCAGTCTTATCCATTTGAAAGATGATTTCGAGATCGCCTTTGCCAATGATCCGGATGTAGACCGGCACGGCATCGTCAGCCCTACAGTCGGGCTGCTCAACCCGAACCATTACCTGGCAGTAGCCATTTCTTACCTGTTCCAGAACCGCGCCGGATGGGGAGCGCACGCGAAAATCGGTAAGACCCTCGTTTCCAGTTCCATGATCGACCGGGTTGCAACATCACTCGGTCGCGAGCTTTCGGAAGTGCCTGTGGGTTTCAAATGGTTTGTGGATGGATTGTTGGACGGTTCCTTTGGTTTTGGCGGCGAAGAGAGCGCGGGCGCATCCTTCCTGCGTAAAGACGGCACTGTCTGGACAACTGACAAGGATGGCATCCTCCTCAACCTGTTGGCTGCGGAGATTACTGCCAAAACCGGCCGCGACCCCGGTCAGCATTACCAGGATTTAACATCGCGTTTCGGCAGCCCTTGCTACAAGCGTATCGATGCTGTGGCAAATACCGCCCAGAAAAATGTGCTCAAGAACCTTACCCCCGAAGCCGTCAAGGCCGAGACAATGGCCGGTGAAAAGATCACCGCGCGCCTCACCCGCGCGCCCGGCAACAATGCCTCCATCGGTGGCTTGAAAATTGTGACCGAGAACGGCTGGTTTGCGGCGCGCCCCTCAGGCACAGAAGAAATCTACAAGATCTATGCCGAAAGCTTTATAGATGAAACCCACTTGGCGCAGGTTCTGGACGAAGCCCAGACCATCGTTAGCGCGGCATTCCATGCCGCAGGAGCATAATCCATGCAAACCAGGCGTTTTGGCCGTACCGGCCACATGAGTACAGTCGCGATTTTTGGCGCGGCGGCTTTTTGGGAGATTTCCCAGTCAGATGCTGATCGTACGATGGAACAGGTCATCGCAGCCGGGATTAACCATATTGATATCGCGCCCTCATACGGGCAGGCTGAAGACCGCGTCGGTCCGTGGATGCCGCGCACACGCGAGAAGTTCTTCCTGGGCTGCAAAACCCAGCAGCGCACCCGTGAAGGCGCATGGAACGAGATGCAGGCCTCGCTTAAACGTCTGCAAACCGAACGCTTTGACCTGTACCAACTGCATGCGGTCACCAGTTTTGAAGAGCTGGACCAGGTCTGCATGAAAGGCGGCGCGCTCGAAGCAATAGTGGAAGCTCAAAAAGCCGGGCTGACGCGTTTTATTGGCATCACGGGTCATGGCGTGCAAGCCCCGGCTATTTATCTGGAAGCGCTGCGGCGCTTTGATTTCGACTCGCTGCTTTTCCCGCTCAATTACGTCCAGATGTCCATGCCAGTTTATCGTCAGAACACGCTCGATCTGATCGCTGCCTGTCGCGCGAAGGATGTCGGCACCATGGTCATCAAATCCATCACCCGCGGGCCCTGGGGTCATAAAAAGCATACCGCTAACACCTGGTATGAGCCCTTCGAAAAAATGAACGAAATCCAGGATGCGGTCAATTTCGCGCTCTCCTATGATGTGACCGGTATCTGCACCGCTGGCGACACTCGCATTTTGCCGCTGGTGCTGCGCGCCTGTGAAGACCTCAAACCTCTTTCCGCTGACGAACAGGAAAACCTGATCGAATCGGGCAAAGCGCTCGAGCCGTTATTTTCTTAGAAGATGAACCATGGAACAACGTGTTGAAAAACTTGCCAAAGTATTGATCCATTATTTGCTGGAAATCAATTCCGGGCAGCAATTGGCCATCCGCACCAACCCTTTTGCCGATGAATTGGACCTTGCGGTATTTGCTCATCGTTGGCGAGTTATTCTATAAAAATAGAAAACCAGTAGTAGACTGAACATCCCAAAATGATCGGCAATAACCAAACAACAAACAGCACCCTGGCTTGCGAGTGCTGTTTGTTATTACCCGATACACAGGGTTCTTCTATGGACAGTTTAGTGTGAAAGTTACCAGTTGCTCAAATTTCTTGGTACGTCCCACGACATCCCCTGTCTTGTTCATGCCCACGAACTGGTATTCAAACCATCCATTTGCGTACCGCACGTCCGGGTTTACATCCAGAGCTGAGAATTTGATGCTGTAATTTCCCTTGCCGTCGTTGGTCGTGTCAGCACCGCCGCTCCAGGGGCTTGCCATATTGTTCAGTTTGTCTACCATGCGGTAAAAGAACTGTACTTTAGTGATATATGCATTGATGCTTGTTGCGCCAAAAGTGAGTTCAGATGGCGAACATTTCAACGAAAAGGCGTCACCAGAGCGTGTGATGTTGCTTAAAACATCGGCTCCCACTGCGGGTTGAGATGTAGCCGTGGGGTTTGGTGCGGCAGTGGCGGTTGGCTCCGGTGCGGAAGCAGGTGGCACATCAGTAGCTGGTACTGCTGTAGGAACATCTGTGGCGGGGACAGCCGTCGCTGCTGGGGCATTTGTGGAAGCAGGCGCAACCACGGTAACATTCACAACCACTGGTTGTTGCGCAGCAGGTGTTTGTGCGATAGGCGCTGCGCAGGCTGTTAGCGCAAGCACAAGTAAGGCGGTTATCAGTTTATTCATTGAAAAATCTCCTTTCTTAAGATTATAGTGATATGTTTATCTAACTTGCATGCCCCTTTGGGACTATTTAGATCGAAAAACTGAATCAAAAAGAGATTTACCCCCATTTATCATGTCCCAATCAGAGATACTTACTCCAAATTTATGACAAATAGCAGTATTGCACTTGGCGCAGGGCGGGTATAATCTGGCGCATGATAACTCCAGCCGAAATAGAGCGTAAGCTCGACCAGATATTATTAAAGGTAGCTAAACCGGGTCGTTACGTGGGTGGTGAAATGAACATCACCATCAAAGATTGGAACCAGGCGCAAACGAAAGTGGCGCTGGTTTTCCCTGACATTTACGACATCGGCATCTCAAACGTTGGACTTAAAATCCTGTATGACCAGGTCAATCAGCGCAGCGATGCACTTGCTGAACGCGCCTACGCCCCCTGGCGTGATATGGAAGACCTGATGCGTGCCAATGGCATCCCCTTATACTCGCTCGAAACGTATCATCCGTTGAGCGAATTTGATATCGTTGGTTTTTCACTTCCCTATGAAACCCTTTACACCAATGCGTTGAACATCCTGGACCTGGCCGGAATACCCGTTAGATCGGTTGAACGCACCGCAGAGCATCCGCTCATTATTGCTGGTGGCCATTCCACCATGAACCCGGAGCCCATGCACGCCTTCATCGATGCGTTTGTAATAGGCGAGGGTGAGGAAGTCATCCACGACATTATCGATGCCGTGGAGCGCTACCGCAAAGCGGGCCATTCTGCGCGTGAAGACATGCTGCTCGAAGTGGCGCGTATCCCTGGCGTTTATGTCCCCCGGTTTTACGAAGTGAAATACCAGGATGATGGCACTATTGAAAGTGTGCGTCCCACCATTCCGGATGTACCTGCGATTATCACCAAGTGCATGGTAGCCAAACTGCCTCCTCCGCCCACCAGTTTTATTGTCCCCAATATTGAAGCCGTGCATAACCGGGTATCCATTGAGATTATGCGTGGTTGTACCCGTGGCTGCCGTTTCTGCCATGCTGGCATGATCAATCGACCTGTGCGCGAACGTTCCATTGAAGAAGTGGTGCGCGCAGCAGACGAAGCCATTCGTTCGACCGGTTTTGAAGAATTGGCCCTGCTTTCGCTCTCATCCTCCGACTATACTAATATCCTGGAGCTCGTCACGGCAGTTGGTGACCACTTTGCTGAAAAGCACCTCGCCATATCGCTGCCTTCCTTGCGCATCGAAACAGTCTCAGTCGATTTAATGGACAAACTGCGCGATCGGCGCGGAACCGGCTTTACACTCGCCCCCGAGGCTGCTACAGAACGCATGCGCCGCATTATCAATAAGTTTATCCCGGATGATCAGTTGATCGAAACCGTGCATGAAATCTACAGCCGCGGCTGGACTACGGTCAAGCTGTATTTTATGATCGGACACCCATCCGAAACACTGGAGGACGTGCAGGCCATTGCCGACCTGTGCAAGCGCGTGCTGGCAGAGGGCCGCAAAGTGATCGGCTTCAAAGCCAAAGTTAATGCCGGGGTCAGCACCTTCGTGCCCAAGCCGCAGACACCTTTCCAATGGGTGGCATGCGATACTCAGGAACAGATCCTGCTTAAGCAAAACCTGCTCAGGCGTGAATTGCGGGATAAAAATATCAAACTCTCCTGGACCTCACCCGAAGATACCATGCTGGAAGCCTGGCTTTCACGCGGCGACCGGAAGATCAGTGAAGTGATCTACACCGCCTGGAAAAACGGCTCGAAGTTTGATGCCTGGCAGGAAGAAAGGCGCTATAACAACTGGTTGGCAGCCTTTGAAGAGCACGGTCTGGATGCCGGTTTCTATACCCATCGTCCGCGCCGCACTGATGAAGTTTTTGCATGGGATCACATCACTGCAGCAGTGCGCAAGAACTTCCTGTTCCAGGATTTCCGCCAATCACTCGAAGGCCAGATTCGCGTGGATTGCCGCCAGCAATGTTTTGCCTGCGGTATCCTCCCGGCTTTTAACGACAAGCGCCGTGAGCATCCAGGTGATTATTGGAAATGCCCCGAGGTGCCCAATCGCATCCAGGCGGTACCCGTCGTCAGTGTTTCCTGATCGCCAGTCATGCAGCCAAAGAAAGCGAAACCCTTGCTGGTGCCCGGCTTTTGGGATGTGGTTGCCGGGCTGCCGGCTGGAATGTTGATCTTTATGGTAACCGTACTCTTCAGTACCCTGTTCAGCGTTCGAGGAAATCTGCCGGTAGTGCTTCCGCTGCTCATTCTTGCCCTGGCTGCCCTGCTTACTGGCTTGCTGGCAGGCATCACTCGCTTGCGCCGCGGACCTGCCACCGGGCTTTTGGCTGGGTTTGTTACTACCGGTCTTTTAGGGTATTTGTGGTTTGCTGCGCGCCCGGGCGATAACTTCAACCCGTTGGTAATTGGCCCGTTAGGGATGATCACTGCACTCAGTCTCACTCCGCTTGGCGGTTGGCTGGGTGCCAGGTTAAGAAAGGCTTTATGAGAATCCGAATTACGTTTACTAAATATGGCGCCTTGCGCTACATAGGGCATCTGGATTTGCACAAATTATGGGAGCGCACCACGCGCCGCGCCGATCTTGCGCTGATGTACAGCCAGGGTTTTCATCCGCAGCCCAAAATTCAGCTGGCTTCGGCCCTGCCTTTGGGGTTTTCTTCACGCTGTGAACTTGTGGATATGTGGGTGGATGCTGATGTTGAATTGAGCAGCCTGCCCGCGCGTCTTGCCAAAGCTGTGCCGCCGGGTCTGGCGATTTTGCACGTGGAAAGTGTTGATGAAAAAAGTCCTCCACTTCAAACTCAGGTGATTTCCGCCGAATATGAAGTGACCTTGTTTGATGAAACTGACCTGCAAGCGTTGACCGAAAACATCCAATCTTTGCAAGCCAGTGAGACCCTGCCGCGCGAAAGACGCGGCAAAGCCTACGATTTGCGACCACTGGTTGAAGCAATGCGCATGCTTGAACCGGATGCTCAAGGGCATCCCAGGTTATGGATGCAGCTGGCCGCTCGTGAAGGCGCCACTGGCCGCCCCGAAGAGTTGCTGGATGCCTTGGGCTTGCGCTACGAAGGTACCCGGGTCGAGCGCTGCAAGTTCTTATTTCGATAAGTCTGCTGATGGCACCCTTTGAAAGTGGAAGAAGGCTGACAGTTGCCCGCCCGTTTTCCCCAGATTAATTTATGCTATAATCCTAATGTAAGGTATTCCCGGGGATGCCAGGCTTCGACGGGGGAGGTTGGCTCCGGAATGCGAGCCGAGAGGTGCCGTTCTCGAAAAATCAGCACAAAAAATCAAGTGCCAATCGCACTTCCTACGCCGCTATGCCCCTCGCTGCCTAATAAGCAGTAGAGAGTAAACGGCCCGTCTCATGATGAGGCGGCGTTCACCATTCCCGCTCTCTGCCCGGCGAATGAGTGGGCGTCAAAATGGCTGAGTGCCGCACCGCCACGTCACTAACGGTGTGAAAGAGGGCTCTCGGGCTCAAGTGAATGGCTGCAGGTGGGTTTTGTCGGATGAGTTCCCCGCGGCGACATTTTCAACCGACTACGCTCGTAGATTTTCGGTGGTCGAATCTTTCGGACGCGGGTTCGATTCCCGCCATCTCCACAGAATGATGACGCTCACTTCAAATTATTGAAGTGAGCGTCATTTATTAATACCTTCCATTGCTGAAATCGTCGCTTTCAAATATTGAGTTTACACTTTGGCAATGAGACAAAGTTCCTATGCTTTCTCTATGTTGCATTAATCCTTGCATATGCTAAAATGTCTGTGTAATATTTATTACACCTTATTATTTCAAATAGTATCAACCTAGAGGAGAGAGCAATGAAAGTCTTACGTCCATTTTTCATGATTGTATCGCTTGTGCTGGTCGTTGGAATGGCCTGCAGCCTGTTTTCAAATACACCCTCCGAAAATGGCAATAATGGTAGTTCTGATAACCCCACCAGCGCACCAGCCAACACCTCGGCGCCGGTGGCAACAGCCGATAACAGTGGCGGCAGCAACGCCAGCGGCGGCGGTGGGATCAATTCCCTGAGTGAAGCCCAGAACGCAGTGATCCAGATTGAATCGCAGGGTACCTTTGTTGATCCGCAGGTGGGTCTGGTGGTCAACGGCGCCGGTCGAGGTTCGGGTTTTATTATCGATCCCTCCGGTATCGCAGTCACCAATAACCACGTTGTGACTGGTTCCGCTCTACTCAAAGTATGGGTAAACGGCGAACAGCATAATGCCCGCATCCTGGGCGTTTCAGAATGTTCTGATCTCGCTGTGATTAAACTTGACGGTGGACCTTTTCCTTATTTGAACTGGTTTGATGGCCAGATCAAGACTGGCTTGGAAGTATATGCCGCCGGGTTCCCTCTGGGCGAACCGCAGTTCTCGCTGACCAAGGGCATTGTTTCCAAGGAAAAAGCCGATGGTCAGACCAGTTGGGCATCCCTGGATCATGTCATCGGGCATGACGCCACCATCAACCCCGGCAATTCCGGCGGCCCATTAATTACCAATGACGGTCAGATTGTTGGCATTAACTACAGTTCACTCGCCTCTGCCAATCAGTATTTCGCTATTGATGAAAACACCGCCCGCCCGGTAATTGATGAGTTGACCAAGGGCAAGGATGTTGACTCAATCGGTATTAACGGTACTGCGGTAATCTCTGATGACAGAACCTTCTCGGGTATCTGGGTTTCCTCGGTCAAGTCCGGTTCACCTGCTGACAAAGCCGGGATCAAAGCTGGTGATATCCTTTATCAAATGGAAAGCCTGGTACTGGCCACTGAAGGCACCATGAAGGATTACTGCAATATCCTGCGCACCCACAAGCCCGAAGACACTCTTTCGCTGACTGTGATCCGTTACGCCACTGGTGAACTGCTCGAAGGCCAATTGAATGGCCGTGAACTCGCTGTGACCGGCATCTTTGATGTGAGCGGCGGTGGCGGCGGTGGAAACAGTGGTGGTAGTTCGGGCAGCAGCACTGGAATGGACTTTTTTACAGAAGAGTTTAATGCTGATCTATCAACTACCGACTGGACAATGACTTTAGCCGGTGATAATCAGAAAAAAGCCTCTTATGGTGTTGAAAATGGTCAATTTAAAATTGATCTGGAAGGCGCATTTACCAAGGTTTATGCAGAATACTTGCCTTTCACTTATGATGATGTTCGTTTAGATGTAACCACTTTCAATAGAGGAAAAAATACCGGTGCTGTCCTATTGTTTTGTCGTGCCTCAAGCGATGGTTGGTATCAAGCTCAGATAGCGAATGATGGGCGCTATTGGATCCATGCATTTGATGCAATCGGAGCAGTTAGTCAGGGCCTTAATCTTATTGCCAATGGCGGATCAAAGTATATTAAATCTGGTCGCGAACAAAACGACTATACTTTTATCTGCAGCGGTGATAGCTTAACCTTGGGCGTAAATGGAGTGGAAGAGCGAACTGTTAAGGATACAAAATTCCATTTCCTAACAGGTAGCGTTGGCTTTGGCCTTGAATCTGTAGATTTATTGCCAATCATCACCCTCTTTGATAATTTCGCTATCCGCCAGCCGTAAGGGAAAACCCAAATCAACAAACAGGCCGCCAATTCAGGCGGCCTGTTTCTATTTTTTCTATAGGACGTTAACGTATTTCTATTATTGATGGATTATCCTACAGATAATTAGAAACCAGTTTGAATAAATTAGGAGAACACTATGGGAAAAATTATTGGCATAGACCTCGGCACCACAAACAGCGTTGTTGCAGTTATGGAAGGCGGACAGCCTACCGTCATTACCACTGCAGAAGGTGGGCGATTATGCCCTTCCGTCGTCGCCTTCAACAAGAACGGTGAACGTATGGTTGGCCAAACTGCCAAGCGCCAGTCTGTTATCAATTCAGAAAATACTATCTACTCTATCAAACGCTTCATCGGACGTCGTTTTGAAGAAACCGAAGGTGAGCGCAAGATGGTACCGTACACAGTTATGGAGGGCCCGGCTGATGATGTGCGCGTAAAAGTGCCGATTAACGGCAAGGAGTACAGCCCGCAGGAAATCAGCGCCATGATCTTGGGCAAGTTAAAAGCGGATGCAGAAGCCTACCTGGGCGAACCAGTAACCGAAGCGGTAATTACCGTCCCGGCTTACTTTAACGATACCCAGCGTCAGGCCACCAAAGATGCTGGCCGCATCGCTGGTCTGGATGTAAAACGCATTATCAATGAACCAACCGCTTCTGCGCTCGCTTACGGACTCGATAAAAAAGCCAACGAAACCATTCTCGTTTTTGACCTGGGCGGCGGTACGTTTGACGTATCCATCCTGGAAGTTGGCGATGGTGTTATTGAAGTGAAATCCACCAACGGTGATACCCACCTGGGTGGTGATGATTGGGATCAGCGTGTTACCAGTTGGGCCGCAGATGAATTCCAGAAAATGGAAGGCATCAACCTGCGCAATGACCGCCAGGCTTTGCAGCGCTTGCGCGAAGCGGCTGAAAAAGCCAAGATCGAACTCTCCACCATGATGGAGACCGAAATCAACCTGCCTTATCTCACCGCTGATGCCAACGGCCCCAAGCATCTTGTGCTCAAGCTAACCCGCGCGAAATTTGAGCAGATGACCGACGATCTGCTTAAGCGCTGCGTGCATCCATTTGAAAATGCTTTGAAAGATGCAAAGCTGAAGGCCAGTGATTTGAACGAAGTGGTTCTGGTGGGAGGTTCCACCCGCATGCCCATGGTCTCTGAACTGGTTCGCAAACTGACCGGCAAAGATCCAAATAAATCCGTCAATCCCGATGAAGTTGTTGCGGTTGGTGCTGCTATTCAGGGCGGCGTGTTGGGCGGCGAAGTTCGTGATATTCTACTCCTGGATGTAACCCCACTCTCTCTGGGTGTGGAAACACTGGGCGGAGTAACGACCCGGATGATCGAACGCAACACAACTATCCCGGCCAAAAAGACGGAGACTTATTCCACCGCTGCCGATGGCCAGACCGCTGTTGATATTCATATTCTTCAGGGCGAGCGCCCCATGGCGGCTGACAACATGTCTTTGGGCCGTTTCCGTTTGGATGGCATTCCGCCATCACCACGCGGCGTTCCGCAAGTCGAAGTAACTTTCGATATCGATGCCAATGGTATTCTGCATGTGACTGCGCGTGATAAAGCCAGCGGCAAGGAACAAAAGATCACTGTTACTGCCTCCACCAATTTGAACAAAATTGAAATCGACCGCATGGTACAGGAATCAAAGGCCAACGAAGCCGATGATAAGAAACGCAAAGAATTGATTGAATCACGTAATATTGCAGACAACCTGATTTACCAGACTGAAAAGGCAATGCGCGATCTGGGTGATAAAATCAGCTCAGCTGAACGCGGCGATATCGAAGCCAAGATCAATGATTTGAAGGGCGTTTTGGATGGTGAAGATGCTGGGCGCATCACCAAACACAGCGAAGACTTGCAAAAAGCATTCTATGCTGTCAGTGAAAAGCTTTATGGTTCGCAGGGTGCACCTCAACCTGGCGAAGCTGGCCCAGCCACTCCGCCTTCACCCGATGGCGATGTGATTGATGGCGAAGTAAAAGAGGCCTGATCTAAAAACCAACAGCGGGTGTTCATCCACAAAATGAGCACCCGCTGTTTCATTTTACGTTTCCTGTGTTTCGTCTTATACAATACCCACGGGCACAAATTGCGGTTTTCCGCTCGAAAAAGAACGCAACATAGTGCCTTGTGCATTTGTGGCCGCGTTGGGTATAATCCTTTTATGTTGAATAAAATACCTTTACCTGCTCGTATTTTGCTTACCATTACTGGTACTCTTATCCTGTTAGTTGGGTTTTACAAAATTCCTTATGTAAACGACAGGCTCTCCTGGCGGCTGGATGATTTGCGCATACAAATTAATTATTTCTTGCATCCGCCATCCGAAGCTGTTTTTGTGCCCGACCAACAGGCCCAGATTGATGCCATGGTCTCCGCTACCCTGTTGGCCATGCGCACACCGACTCAAACCCCCACACTACAGGCCACAGCAACACTCGTCGGCCCAACCAGCACACCTGCCCCCACGCTGCCTCCCACGGTTACGCCTACCCCACTGCCTGCCACCGTTAACTTAAAAGGCGTTGTCTATGTGGATCAGACCAATGGCTACAACCTTTGCGGCCCATCCAACTTGACCATGGCGCTCAAATTCTGGAAGTGGAATGGTACTCGTGGCGACATTCTGTGGGCGATCAAACCCGGCATCAATGATCAATCGCTTGATTTTTTAAACCGCGGCAAGACCGACAAAAACGTCATGCCGTATGAGATGGTCGATTATGTCAATAATAATACTAAATTCCGCGCCCTCTCGCGTTATGGTGGAAAGCTCGATGTGGTTAAGAGCCTTCTTGCCGCCGGATACCCGGTTATGATCGAGAAAGGCGAGGTTCAATGCGAATCATTCTATGCCTGTACAACCGTCAGTTGGATGGGGCATTACCTTTTCCTGACCGGATATAACGATGCAGACAAAACCTTCCTTACCCAGGATTCTTATCGCGATGGTCCTAATTTCAAAGTACCCTATGATAAGTTTTTTACTGAGTGGAGAGCCTTTAATAATATTTTCATCGTAGTTTATCCTGCGGAGAATGAAGCCCATGTTCTGACTTTGCTCGGCAATTGGGCCGATACAAAATGGGCCAACCAGACTGCTTTGGATATCGCCAACGAGGACATAAAATCTTTGAGCGGGCACGATGCCTACTTTGCCTGGTTCAGCAAAGGCACCAGTCATGTTCAATTACAACAATACGCCGAGGCGGCCAGCGCTTACGACCAGGCTTTCCTCATTTACGGGAAGTTGCCTGCTGATAAAGAAAAATTACCCTGGCGTATGTTATGGTACCAGACCGGTCCGTATTGGGCCTATTTTTATTCGGGTAGATATCAGGATGTTATCAACCTTGCAACATTAACTCTGGATAATATGCCCAGTGGACCAACCCTGGAAGAAAGCCTGTATTGGCGCGGTATGGCGGAACAGGCGACTGGTCAAACGAATAGCGCTATTGCAGATTTTAGTGCGGCCAACCATCTTAACCCCAAAATGACAGCCATTATCCAGGCTCTCCAATCCCTGGGTATTACACCCGAAACACCGCTCAGTAAATAGAAAGATACTCAATGAAACTCCTTCACTTCGCTGATGCGCACATTGATATGGCCAATTATGGCCGCCACGATCCGGAAAGCGGGCTGCCCTTCCGCGTTCTGGATTTTCTCAAATCGTTGGATACGATCGTGGATACAGCCATCGACGAAAAAGTCGACCTGGTCATCTTTGCCGGGGATGCTTATAAAGACCGTACACCAGCGCCTACTTTCCAACGCGAATGGGGCAAGCGCATCATGCGCTTGTCGGTCGCCAAAATTCCAACCATCCTGCTGATCGGCAATCATGATCTTTCGCCTTCCATTGGGCGCGCCAACGCGCTGCATGAATATGACACCCTGCAGGTCCCCTATGTGCGCCTCATCGCCAGACCGCAATTGATCGGCGCGCAAGAACTCGGCATTCCAGTTCAGGTAATTGGTCTCCCGTGGGTTTCACGCTCCGGCTTGATGGCTGCGCTCGAAACAGATGAAATGGCTCCGGGGGAAATTTATGCTCAAATCGAAGAAAAGCTCGAGGCCCTGGTGCAAGGCTATCTGAAGTCTGTCAATCCAACGCTGCCAGTGATCCTGACTGCTCACGCTTCGGTACAGGGTGCCACCTTCGGCGCAGAACGTATGGTGATGCTCGGCGCAGATTTAACCTTGCCCGGTTCGTTGGTACGAGATCCGCGCCTGGATTATGTGGCCCTCGGGCATATTCATAAACCGCAAAACTTGAACGGTCCTGGCCCAGACCCGCAGGATACGGCTCAATACCAGCATCCGCCGGTCATTTACCCCGGTTCGATAGAACGGGTCGATTTCGGCGAAGCTGCGGATGATAAGTTTTTTATAGTCGCGGAAGTCGAGCGAGGTCATACCAGTGTGGAATGGCGCAAATTGGATCAAGTGCGTCCTTTTGTACAGGCTTACCTGAAGCTGACAACTACTGATAATGTGACTGCCCAACTCAAAGCAGCCCTGCCAGGCGCGAGAAGGCTTAAGAATGCCATTGTAAAACTGATTGTGGATTATCCTCGCGATTTTGAAAAGTTGATCAATGAAGCTGAACTGCGTCAACATACAACAGATGCTTTTGAATTTCACCTGGTGCGCCGTCCACAGGCCGAAAACCGTGTGCGCCTGCCAGCCGGTCAAAATATTGCCAGTTTGACACCGCTGGAACTGCTGGAAAAATACTGGCAGGCCGGGCATACCGATCCGGATGAGATGGATGCCTTGCAAGTCCTGGCCGGGCATGTGCTGACCGATAACGATTTCGAGACTGAGTAACGACATTCGTTTGCTGGCAAGCCAACCCTGTTACGGAATTGCCATGCTGTTTGGCCTAAAAAGTCTTATGCTTGAGGGGATTATGCGATGGATATATATATCACCTCACTTTGACGATGCCGTGCTTTCCTGCGGCGGCCTGATTTGGGAACAGACGCACAGCGGAATCCCAGTTGAAATTTGGACAGTTACCGCTGGCGACCCGCCTCCCGGTCCTGTCTCTGATTTAATCACCCGCGTCCATACCATGTGGAAGACCGGTACTCCGCAGGAGACGGTCGCCTTGCGGCGTATCGAAGATCAAGTCGCTGCGCGCCGGGTAGGTGCGACAGTCAACCAATTGAACTGTGTGGATGCGATTTACCGCCGCAATACTACTGGCTCACTCATGTACACTGATGATGTTTTTGATCCAATCCACCCGGACGAGAGCGGTATTGTGCAGGATGTGGCGCGCATGCTTGCCCGTGACCTGACCTCGTACGATACGCTGGTTTGCCCTCTGGCCCTGGGTGGGCATGTGGATCATATTATTACCCGTCTTGCAGCTGAAACCCTTGGACGCCCACTCTGGTATTATGCAGATATCCCTTACCTCTTTCGGCACCAAGAAGAGCTGGCTCCGGCGGTTGCCGCCATGGCTGGCAAGGTCATCCTCATTTCTTCACAAGGCCTGACTGCCTGGCAGGAGAGCATTTCCGCGCATGCTTCGCAATTATCATCACTTTTTGTAGATGCGCAGGATATGCAGGATCAGATCAAAAACTATTGCCAATCCTGGGGTGGCTTGCCTATCTGGGACCGGTCTTGATGTGCGTATAGAAGTCTCTGCTAGCATCTGTTGAAAAACGAAAAACAATAGGGGTTTTGGTTAATTCAACAAAGAGCTTTGAGTTCATCTGGGTCGAGCGCGGGTGATTATCTTGCATGGTTTGTTCTGTTTTGCTCTCCAGATTCGACCAACCTTATCTCCCAAATTGTGCTAAAGTAATAATGACACTTGCAGGGGAACTCAATCCTCAGCTGTAGCGTCATGGATTGGAGAGGAGAATTTCAATATGACAAACAATCAAAAGCATTTATCCGGCCCAAAGTGGCTGATTGGTTTGGTGATTGCATTTTTTTTGGTCTGTGCCGGAGGTTTGGTTTATCTCTACCAGAATTCTTCGGGAGGCTTGTTTCCTGGATTGGTAACTGCTGTGCCAATTCCACTTAGTACAGGCGCAACAGGTTCATTTACATCCACTGGGCAGGCCGTTGCATCTTCTGTGGGCAAAGGAGTTGAGTACAACATGGCTGTTAATATCAGTGCTGGTCAGGAAATGCCTCAGACTTTTATACCTCTTCCTTTAGCCACCGGATTACCGTTGGACGCTGGGCAAATTGAGCAGATTTTATCTCGATTGCCAACCTTACAGCCTGCATCCCAACTGGATTTCAATTTACCCCAGGACGTTTTGCCTCCACCACGGCCAGGGCAGATCGTTAAAGAGAATTTTCCTCCGCTCGATACTTCACCAACACCCCAAGTAAGTGCTGCAGGTCCGTTGCAGGTTTTGCGCTTTGCGCCTGAAGGCGAGATACCGATTGCGCCATTTGTCAGTATCACTTTTAACCAGCCGATGGTTCCAATTGGCACATTGGCTGACCTGGCTGCCAGGGATGTGCCGGTGCGCATTGAACCGGCTTTGCCCGGAACCTGGCGCTGGTTGGGCACCAAGACCCTCACTTTTGAATATGATTCTGCGCTGATTGATCGCCTGCCCAAGGCTACTGAATACCATGTCAGTGTGCTTGCAGGAATCAAATCCATCAGCGGCGTTATGCTCGACAAAGATGTGACCTGGAGTTTCACCACCCCGCCCGCGAAAGCGGTCAGTATGTTCCCATCATCTTCTCCTCAGCCGCTTGCGCCGCTCTTCTTTATAACTTTTGACCAGCGCATTAATCCAGCTGAAGTACTTAAAACCATCCGGGTGCAGGCTGGCAGTCTCAGTGCTAACCTGGTCCTTGCCAGCGATGCAGAAATCCAGAAGGATCAGCAGGCCAGTGAGCTTGTCAAGAGTGCCCAACCTGGGCGCTGGCTGGCTTTTCGCGCACCGGAACCCTTCCCAACCGGAACCGATATTATGATCACAATTGGCCCCGGAACCCCTTCTGCTGAAGGGCCGTTGCTGACCACTCAAGCCCAATCGTATAGTTTTTCCACTTATGCTGCACTTCGCATTGATGAATATCGCTGTGCATGGTACGGTGATACTTGTCCTCCGCTGTCTCCCTTCGAGATTCGTTTCAATAACGCGATTGACCTGGCATCTTTCCGCGAGGATATGCTGCATGTTGAACCGCCAATTCCGGGTGTCAATGCTAATATTTACGGCAACACAATGCAAATTCAAGGTCAGACAAAGGGGCAGACCAATTACACCGTCACAATCTCAGGCGAGATCAAGGATGTCTTTGGACAGACTCTGGGCAAAGATGCCCGCCTGACATTCAAGGTGGGCAAAGCTGAATCTGTCCTGGTAGGTCCGGGGCAAACCTTCCTGACCATTGACCCACAGGCTGTGAAACCGGTCTTTTCAGTGTACGCCATCAATTACAACAAACTGCGCACCAGAGTGTATGCTGTTCAACCAACAGATTGGCATGCGTTTAAACAGTACTTGCAAAACTGGCAAGGCACAGATATGCCGCCCGTTATGCCCGGTACCCTGCTTGTGGATGAGACCATCAACCCCAACCTGCCAGCCGACACACTTACCCAGGTGGATATTGACCTGGCAAAATATCTAAAAGGCAAATTTGGGCATTTTATTGTTATCGTAGAGCCGCCAGCCGGACTGTTCGAAAGCGATAATGCTAAATGGCAGCGCTTCTCGCAGACTGTGATCTCCTGGGTGCAGGTGACCCAAATTGGGCTGGATGCTGTCAGTGATTATAGCCAGATGCTTGCTTGGGCCAGCAGCTTGAAAGATGGTTCGCCCTTGTCCAGTGTCAGTATTCAACCCGGGGATGGTTCCCGGCAGTACACCACAGGCGCAGATGGCACAGTGCGTTTTGACCTGCCCACCAGTGCAACCTACCTGCTGGCACGCCAGGGCGATGACCAGGCAATTTTGCCGCATTCCAATTATGTATGGGGAGATGACCCCTGGTCTTCCTACCCCCCCACTGACAGTTTGCGCTGGTATACCTTTGACGACCGTAAGATGTACCGCCCGGGCGAAGAAGTCCATATCAAGGGCTGGTTGCGCCGTATTGGTGGCCGTCAGGATGGTGATGTAGGCCTGCCGGATGGTGTGGGACAAGTCACCTATCAGATTACAGATGCCACCTACAATGCCATTGGCAACGGTACAGCAAACGTGAACACTCTGGGCGGTTTTGACTTCATCTTCAAAATTCCTCAAACGGTCAACCTCGGCAGCGCCCAGATACAACTGAACGCCACCGGTAATTTTGGCGGTCTGGATGGCACATCCTGGGTTCATTCATTTGAAGTGCAGGAATTTCGCCGCCCGGAATTTGAAGTGACGGCGCGCAATGAGACCACCGGACCCTATTACGCAGGCGGCAGCGCCACGCTGGCTGTGGATGCCAAATACTATGCTGGCGGCGCCCTTCCAAACGCAGATGTAACCTGGAATGTAACCAGCACACCAGGCAATTACGCACCCCCTAATTGGCCCGACTTCATCTTCGGCACCTGGAAGCCCTGGTGGTTTATGGCTGACTTCGGTTATCCACCGAATGGCAACCCCGGCACAACCGAAACATTTACGGGAAAAACCGATGCATCTGGCACACATTATCTGAAGCTTGACTTTAATCAGCAGGGTGACCCGGACCAAAACCCGCATCCCGCGAGTGTTTCTGCAGAAGCAACGGTCATGGATGTGAACAGGCAAGCCTGGACCAGCAGCACTTCATTGCTTGTGCATCCAGCGGATGTTTATATTGGTCTGCGTAGCGACCGTTATTTTGTGGAGCTGGGCCAGCCGCTCAACCTGAATTTCATCGTCACCGATCTGGACGGGAAACCCGTGGCAGGACGCCCTGTACAGCTCACTGCAGTTCGTATGGAGTGGAAATTCCGCGATGGAAGCTGGACTGAGGATGAAGTTGACCCACAGATCTGTTCCAAGACTTCCACAACCCAACCCCAAACTTGCAAATTTGAAACGCCAGTCGGCGGAAGTTACCAGATCACTGCCAGTGTAACGGATGACCAGGGCCGAAAAAACCAGAGCCGCATTACGCGCTGGGTGAGCGGTGGGCAGTTGCGCCCCTCCCGCAAGGTGGAGCAGGAGCAGGTGACCCTCATCCCCGACAAACAAACCTACCAACCGGGTGACACTGCGCAGATTCTAGTGCAATCGCCTTTCAGCCCGGCTGAAGGATTGCTGACCATTAGCCGCAGCGGAATCATCAGCACCACGCGCTTTAGCATCGAAAATGGCTCAACCACGTTGAGTGTACCCATTGTAGAGAAATACATCCCCAATTTGAATATCCAGGTCGATCTGGTGGGCTCTGCGCAGCGCACCGATGATCAGGGCCAGGTTTTGAAGAATGTTCCGCCTCGCCCGGCGTACGCCAGCGGGCAATTGAATTTGAGCATCCCGCCCTTGCAGCGTACCCTGAACGTTGCAGTAACCCCCGATAGCAGCAAATTGGAACCGGGTGGTGAAACGACTTTGACCGTAGTGGTGAAAGATGCCAGCGGCCAGCCTGTGGCAGATGCTGAACTGGCGGTGGTGGTGGTGGACGAGGCCATTCTGGCTCTAACCAATTACCAGTTGACTGACCCTCTGAGCGTTTTTTACTCTGGCCGCGCGCCTCTGGTTGAGAATGTATACGGTCGCGCCAGTATTGTGCTGCTCGACCCGCTAGCCCTGGCCCGCGATGCCAGCCAGCAAAAAGCGGTCAATGACTCATTCGCAGGCGCCGTGCCAGCAGCAGCCCCGGCAGCTACGATGTCGTCTGCAGCGGAGGCGCGAGGGGGTGGTGGGCAGGCAGCACAGGCTCCCATTCGCATACGTTCCGATTTCAACCCTCTTGCTGCTTTTGCTCCCTCGGTGCATACAGGTCTGGATGGTACGGCGCGTGTGCCAGTCAAACTGCCGGATAACCTGACCCGTTACCGGGTCATGGTGGTGGCAGTGGATGTGCCCGGTACCAAATTTGGCGTAGGCGAATCCAATCTGACAGCGCGCCTGCCGTTGATGGTACGCCCCTCTGCTCCTCGTTTCTTGAACTTTGGCGATAAATTTGAGTTGCCGGTCGTATTACAAAACCAGACCGATCAGCCGTTGGATGTCAACGTAGCCGTCCGCGCCTCCAACTTGGAGTTAATCACTGCCGGACTGCTCGTCACTGTGCCTGCCAATGACCGGGTGGAAGTCCGTTTCCCGGCTGGCACCATTCAAGCAGGCACGGCACGCATACAGATCGCCGCAGTTTCAGGCACTTATGCCGATGCAGCCACCGTGGAGATGCCGGTTTATACTCCGGCCACCACCGAGGCCTTTGCAACCTACGGGGTAATTGACAACCCTGGCGCGCTTTCCCAGCCTGTGCAATACCCAACGGGCGTCTTCCCGCAATACGGCGGGCTGGAAATCAGCACTTCTTCCACTGCACTGCAATCTCTGACCGATGCCGTGTTGTACCTGGTAGCCTACCCATACGAAGGTTCCGAACAGCTTGCCTCGCGCATTTTGGCGGTGGCCTCACTAAAGGATGTGCTTACCGCTTTCAAGGCGGATGGCCTGCCTTCTCCCACAGAGATGGAAAGTGCCGTCAATCGTGATATCGAGCGCCTGCAGGGGTTGCAAAACCCGGATGGCGGGTTCCCCTACTGGCGGCGCGGATTTGAATCCAGCCCCTTTAACAGCATTCATGTAGCGCACGCCATTTACCGCGCCGGGCAAAAAGGATTCAGCGTGCCAGTAGATATGCAGCAAAGCGCGCTGAATTACCTGCGCAATATTGAAAGCTATTACCCGGCCTGGTACGGGACTCAAACCAGGCGCACGCTCAGCTCCTACGCGCTCTATGTGCGCAACCTGATGAATGACCGCGATGCGCCCAAAGCGCACTCGCTGTTGAAGGAGGCTGGTCTGGACGGGCTTTCACTGGATGCAATTGGTTGGTTGTGGCCGCTCGTCGAAGATCCTGCCCAACTAGAGAGTTTGCGGCGCTATGTGACCAATCACGCTGTTGAGACTGCTGGCGCGGCTAATTTCACCACCAGCTATGATGACCAAAACTACCTGCTGCTCGGCTCTAACCGCCGCACGGATGCCATCCTGCTGGATTCCTTGATCGCAGACAACCCGCAAAGTGACTTGATCCCCAAGCTGGTGGCGGGATTGATGGCGCATCGCACCAAAGGGCACTGGGGTAACACACAGGAAAATGTTTTTGTCCTGATTGCGCTGGATAGGTATTTCAACACGTTTGAGAGCCAGACACCGGATTTTGTGGCACGCATCTGGCTGGGCAATACTTATGCCGGCAGCAGCGAGTTCCGCGGGCGCAGCACTGACCTGCATGAAACCAACATCCCCATGACGTATGTGCTGTCAGAGACTGCCGCGGGCGGCGGCACCCAATCGTTGATTCTGGAAAAAGACGGTGCAGGCCGCCTGTATTACCGGCTTGGGCTGCGCTATGCGCCTACAGACTTGAACCTTCCGGCATTGGATATGGGTTTTGTTGTCCAACGCCGCTACGAGGCGCTGGATGACCCGCAGGACGTTTCTCAAGACAGTGCAGGAGTTTGGCACATTAGAGCTGGCGCGCGCGTGCGTGTGCACTTGACCATGGTTGCCGACACCCGCCGTTATCATGTAGCCCTTGTTGACCCGCTGCCTGCCGGGCTCGAAATCGTTAACCCGGCTCTTGCTGTTTCGGGCAGCTCACCGCAAGATCCGTCCAGCAGCAGTTCCCGTTACGGATGGTGGTGGTGGGGCACCTGGTACGAACATCAGAACATGCGCGATGAGCGTGCTGAAGCTTTCACATCGCTGCTTTGGGAAGGTGTTTACGAATATACATATATTGCCCGTGCTACCACTCCCGGTACATTCATAGTTCCTCCAGCCAAGGCTGAAGAGATGTATTCTCCCGAAGTTTTCGGCCGCAGCGCCAGCGACCAGGTGATTATCCAGTAATAAAAATCTACCTGCCCCAAACTGTAGACGCTTCTGCAGTTTGGGGCAGGGCAGCCACAGGCAAACAGGTATAATAAAGGTAAACAGCGTACTACCCTTCAGGGTGACAATCTATTTTAAATAGGTAGAGTACCATTTTTGAGTACACTATAAAAGGTCAGGAGGTGTTCTCATGCAAGAACGCAGAAAACTGGATCGTAAATACCTTGCAGTGTATTCCCGGGTCTTTGATCGTAGCTCAAGTCGCGTGCTGGGATATCTTTCTGATCTTAGTCAAAAAGGTGCCATGATCATCAGCGATGATCCCTTGCCCGAGAAAACAGACTACTCATTACGTTTTGACTTGCCCGATGCGCCGTTTTTTTCAACAGATCACCTCGATATGGCAGCAAGTGTGGCCTGGTGCAGTCCAGACATAGACCCGGCTTTTTATAATATTGGGTTTGAGTTTAGCAGTCTAAGCGAGTCTGAAAGCCATATCATTGAGGGAATGATCGATGCTTATGAATTTCGCCGTGAACCACCCAATTACCCACCTTCTCCGACAATGTTGTAAATTTCACCGATTAATGCAGCCAGACCCTTTTGCCAGTCTCCATTCTGTAACCGCACCACTGCGACCCATCCATGATGCTTATTGGGTAATTCCTGGCCGTTTGTTGGCTGGCGAATACCCTGCTGTAACTTTTAATCCTGAAGCAACCAATCGGCGGTTGTCTGCTTTTCTAGAATCTGGTTTTGTCACATTTATCAACCTGGTTGGCCTGGGAGAAGCGGAAGAATACGCTCCAATCCTGGCTGAAATGGCTGCAGTGCGCGGTGTGAAAGTGGAATGTCTTAACTTCCCGATTGGAGATTACGGGCTGCCCAGTGTGATGGATATGCACGCGATTTTGAATGCGATTGACAAAGCTTTGATTGGGAAACACAAGGTTTACCTGCATTGTTATGGCGGCATTGGACGGACTGGCACGGTCGTAGGATGTTACCTGGTGCAGCACGGACAGACTGGGCAGCAGGCCTTGACACAATTGGCAGCCTGGTGGCGTAATGTACCCAAATCAATGCGGTTTCCAAATTCACCAGAGACAGTAGATCAAGAAAATTTTATCCTGGGCTGGCACCAACCCAAAGAATAGAGTCGTTTCATCATTGAACCCCGGGCTGGACTTTAGTCTCCAGTTTTTTTTAAACCAGAAGTCCGCATTTTGCGGGCATTGACATATTATAATGGGGGTATGGATTGGCACGCTCGATATATCCAGCAGGCTGGTTGGACGGCGCAATTGCGCGCCTTTTTATTTAATCAGGCAAACTTGCCTGCTGCGCGCCGTATTCTAGAAATAGGGTGTGGAACCGGTGCAGTGTTGAATGATTTTGGCTCGCGAAGTGGGTTGCATGGATTGGATATTGACCTGGCAGCGTTGGGACAGGCTGGTCTGCACGTCCCTTCAGTAATGCTCACCTGTGCAGATGCTGTGAGCTTGCCGTATGCTCAATCCGTGTTTGATGCAGTTTACTGCCATTACACGCTTTTGTGGCTTGAACACCCATTTAATGCTCTGCTTGAAATGCGCCGCGTAACTCGCCCAGGCGGATCATTATTAGCCCTGGCTGAACCAGATTACGGCGGGCGTGTGGATTATCCGGATAAATTGGCCGAGTTGGGACACTGGCAGGCAGATTCCCTAAAGATGCAGGGTGCAGACCCGCAAATTGGACGCAAGTTGGCAGCGATATTTTCGCACGCCGGTCTGAAAAACGTACAAATTGGAGTTATTGGTGCACAATGGCAGAGTTCTTTATCTGCGAGAAATTTGGATTTGGAATGGAAGACACTTTCCAGCGATCTGGCCGGACATGTTGCAACAGATCAACTTGAAGGAATGCGCAATTTAGATGAAATTGCCTGGGCGCAGGGTGAGCGTGTGTTATATGTGCCCACCTTTTATGCCTGGGGTATAGTCTAAGCGTTGGAATGGTATAATCGTGCTACTCTTGGAGGTAGTTTGGAAGAACCTATCGTTGAATCCCTTGTGACCGCACCCGAAGCCGAAGTAGGTGAGACAGTAGAGATTACTGAACCCGCATCCCCAGGTTGGGGGCGCTTCTTTTTAGACGTTCTTGAGACATTGCTGCTCTCTGCAGCGTTGTTTTTGGCGATAAATGCGCTTTCCGCGCGTGTCAGGGTGGATGGCTTCTCGATGAAGCCCACCTTGCAAGATGGTGAGTTTGTGCTGGTTAACCGCCTGGCTTACCGTTTTGGCGTTCCACAGCGTGGCGATATCATCGTCTTTCACTTTCCGCTTGATCCTGCCAGTCAAGATTTGATCAAGCGAGTAATTGGTTTGCCTGGTGATAATGTCGTTATCCGTAATGGCGATGTGACCGTTAACGGGCAGGCATTGCGCGAGCCCTATATCGCTGCGCCCCCTCTTTATTCCGGTCAGTGGACGGTGCCGTCCGATGAATTGTTTGTATTGGGTGACAACCGCAATGATTCATCAGACTCTCATTCCTGGGGCATGATGCCGTATAAAGAAATAGTTGGCAAAGCCATTTTTATCTATTGGCCTTTCCCCGAATGGAAAATGATAGATCATTATGACTTTGGGAATGTGACTCAATGAACACAAAATTGGATGAAATCTTATCTCTTGCAGATCAATATCTGGCTGAGTTGCCGCCTCTAACGCCCACATTTGAGCAGGCATCAGGTGTCAGCCTTGCTTTCATCATTGATCATACTCTTCTGAAACCAGATGCATCCGCACAACAGGTGAAAAAATTGTGCGAAGAAGCTCGCCTTTATCGGTTTGCCACAGTGTGTATCAACCCTGCCTTTGTTCCTCTCGCGGCGCATTTGTTAATCGGCTCTGGCGTAGGCGTATGTTCTGTTGTGGGTTTTCCACTTGGAGCAACCTTCCCGGAAGTGAAAGCATTTGAAGCTCGCCAGGTTATTGAGAACGGTGCAACAGAAATTGATACTGTAATTAATGTTGGTGCACTCAAGAGTGGAGATTATGCCCTCGCCCTGCGCGATGTGCAAGCCGTGGTACAGGCAGCTGGCGGCAAAGCACACGTCAAGGTGATCTTGGAAATGTGCTTTCTGGATCAACGCGAAAAAATTATTGGCTGTCTGCTGTGCAAGGCCGCTGGTGCTGATTTTGTGAAAACTTCCACCGGCTTTGGGCCGGGAGGTGCGCTCATGGAAGACGTAGCCCTGATGCGCCGCGTAGTAGGCCTGGAAATGGGTGTCAAAGCCGCAGGAGGCATTCGTACGCTGCACGATGCGAACCAGATGATTGCAGCTGGCGCTAATCGCCTGGGCGCCAGTGCAGGAATCTCTATTTTACGAGAAGCTGGGGCGGCATGAGCGAAGGTCACGACCTGGCAACATTTGCATGCAATGAATGTCCTGCAGGGATGATGCATTTGCAGTTCATTACATATTTTACTTGGCTCGACAAGGAATTGGTGACAGTGCCCAATTTCCCCGCCTGGGTCTGCGATGTTTGCGGCAAACGAGAATATGATGAGCGCGCTGTAAACTGGCTCACCACTTTGCTCAGCCCGAATGCTGGTCAGACAACAATTTCGCATCCCAGGCATCGCCGCATAACACCGGTAAAACGCGGACAGAACCGTCCCAGTTCCACAGAGTAGGCCATGGGTTACGAGGATCCTTCAGTAACTCACAGGGTTTTGACTGCTGATTTTTATACCCCCAGTTACCGGATTGTCGGCAAGGTTATGGTTCCAAATACTGGTATTGTCGGTTTGATGAACGATACCAACAACTCGTTTATGGAGATTTTGGATGCACGCCTCGCGCGTTTACATATGCCATCCAAACTGGTGGATCATTACGAAGTTGTGCGTGTTGTAAAATCGCAAATTTTCGCAATTACAATGGCGCGACCAGAAGACCTGGTACCGCAGGCCTTGGCGCGCGGTGGTTATGTGCAGGTCAAAGAAATACCAGTACGCATTACTTCGCCAGTTTATGAAATGCTGGGTATGCTAGAGTGGAGCGGCCGTTTTGAGTTTTCAGCAGTCATGCTGGAAGGCAGTCGAGATTTTGTGCCGATTTATAATTCCACACTCACTGCGATCTTGATTCCTGCACTCAAGGCTGAGAGTCAGGCCGCTCTGTTCAACCGTCGTCAAGTTGATATGATGGCCCTCAGCCACCAGCGCATTGATGATTGATTTTTACCCGCAACAAAGTCTAATGAACTTTGAAACTGGCATTCAAAATGCCTTGACCTGAGCGCACGGTGATGATAAAATCCTGCCCGCTCAAGAAATGCCCCCATCGTCTAGTGGACTAGGACGCAACCCTTTCAAGGTTATGACCAGGATTCGAATTCCTGTGGGGGCACAAAAAAACCGCCGTAAGGCGGTTTTTTCGTGCTAACTTTTTGGTGGACTATTTTTCACCAGGTGCTCGAATGGGATCATAATCAGCATTCCAAAAGCAATGATGGTCATACCAAGTTGAACTCCAGCAGCTTGCCAGGGGCCAAAGAAAGGCACCTTAACATTTTGTTGAAATGTCATTCCGAATACATCAGCCATACCAGAGAAGACCGAGACGACATAACCTGTGCTTATTAAACGTAAGCCGATATCAGCAATAATCGTTTTTTGCATTCGACCCCATAATGCGCCAAGACCGATATTCCCACCCAGGCAAATGACTGCCAAACCAACTAGAATGACGGTGATTTGCACAAAACCAACTACCGGGCTGCTATTAAGCCAGATCCATTCCGGCTTGGCGCCGATGAACAGGATAACGAGCCCACTGAAACTAATCACCAGTCCAACGTTTACGTGTTCTATGGTTATATTGTGGCTTTTGGTTTCAGCAGGGAGTTCATCATTGTTCATGCTGGCAGGTTTCTCCTCAATGTTCTGATCCAGTTTCCACCCATTATGGCACTAATATCGTTTTCTGAATATCCACGTGCCTGGAGCAGAGGTACAACCAGTTGCAAATCAGCGATTGTGTCTAATCCTTCGGGTATCTGTTGCAGTCCAAATCCGCCATCAAAATCAGTACCAAAACCTACATGGAAGGCGTTGCCAGCTTTTTGGCATATGTAATCCATTTGTGCCGCAACCATATCAATTGAACAATCGCTGCGTGAGTCCTTGTTTTTCCAGCCTTGAATAAGAAAGCGGTTAAAGGGTACGATTCCAATTACCCCATTGCGCTGCAAAATCCCTTCTATTATTTCATCGGTTAGGAATCGATTCATAGTGCCGTTTTTGACCTGTTTGAGAGCATTAGCGTGACTTGCAATCACAGGCCCTTCATAAAGGTCAAGAGCCTGTAGTGCGGCTTCCCATGCCATATGACTCAAGTCAAGCGTGAAGCCAAGTGGTGCCATAGCCTCAAGCAGTTCACGACCTTCGTTGGTCAGCGGGCCAGGTTCGCGTGTTCCACCGCAAAAGCGGGTGGCCATCCATGCCGGGCCAATGATTCGTACTCCACGATCCCACCATTCTTCCAATTCATCAATATTGCGTACGCCATCTGCACCTTCCATTAATGTGACCAGTCCGGTAGGGGCAGGCTGATCTGCCACATCCCACTTCGCAAGCAGGGCTTCTAATTCGGCTTTAGTACGAATGGGGGTAAATTTATCAGGATGTTTGTCAAACATTCGCTCATAGGCATCCAGGTGCCCGCTATATACTTTGTAGGCCTCCTGGGTGTTGGCATATACCTGGGTATCCCACTCGGCAACTTTTACGCGAGCAGGCGCGGCGAACAGAGTGGCAAAAACAACAGCAATATGTCCGCGCTGGTATTCCTGCCAACTAATGGTTGTGTCACCGTTATTTTCAATGATGTAACTGCCATTTTCGCGCTGGCGGGTTTCTGCAATAGACTGGCTGTAATCACGCCCAAAAGTGAGCATGTTCCACGCCAGATCCTGGTGCGCGTCCACGATAAGATGGGTCATGTTTTTTCTACCGTCTTTGAAAGAAAGATAATGGAGAAATATAAAGAGAGCGCACCGGTTGGTGCGCTCTCTGGTTGGACGTTTTATTCTTGTTCGTCTTGCGGGGCGTCTTCCGGAGCGAGCTCTGCAGCCAGGGCTTTCATATCCATGTCTGCGTAAGCTCCTGAGTCTACTTTTCGCAGGCTCAAACCGATACGTCGCTGGTCTTCGTCGATACGGATGACGCGCAAAGTTAGCACATCACCTTCTTTGACGGATTCCTTTGGATGGTTGATGCGGTTCTCGCTTAGTTCGGAAATGTGGATAAGACCTTCCACATCGCCATCCAACCGGGCGAAAGCGCCAAACTTGGTCAGGCGGGTGATGCTGCCTTCAACAAGCTGGCCAACTTTGAACTTGGCAACTTTTTCATTCCACGGGTCACCCTGAAGAGCACGGATGGAGAGACCAATACGTTTCTTCTCTTTATCCACGCTGATGACTTTGACTTTAACTTCCTGGCCAACTTCCAATACTTCACTGGGGTGTTGGACACGTTCCCAGGAAAGCTCAGAAAGGTGGACAAGTCCATCTGCACCGTTGACGTTAACAAAAGCGCCAAAGTCGGCCACTGATGTGACACGGCCTGTATAAGTCTGGCCTTCTTCCAAACCCTCAATCACACGTTCCTTGAGAGACTGGCGGCTTTCCGGGTTGGCAGCGCGTTCAGAAAGGATCAGGCGGCGGCGGGCACGGTCCACTTCAATAATACGGACACTAATGGTTTCGCCGATCATCTTAGCCCAGCGGTCGGGGGTATCCCCTTGAACAAGGCTGCGACGCGCCATACTGATCTGAGATGCAGGGATGAAGCCGCGCAGACCGTGAACGAGAACGATCAGACCGCCCTTGTTATAGCCATCGATTTTGCCCTCAAAGGCTTCGCTGCTTTCCTGCATCTTCTCTACTACTTCCCAGCCCATTGCTTCTCGGGCTCGGACGTAAGAGAGAACGACGTTCCCGTTTTGGTCTTCTGGGTTGATAACGTAAACGGGAATTTTCTGCCCAACCGTCAATGCTTCGCGATCTGAGGCAGGAATCTGCTCGAGTTCCCGACCCATAATCACGCCTTCGGATTTAGATCCGACACTGACTAAAATCTGGGAGGCTGAAATGCTGGCTATTACACCCTGGCGAATTTCACCTTGAATGGGAAATTCCAACCCGGCGTCTTCGGACCGCATGAGACTTTCCATCGTTTCATGGTTCTCATTCTGGAACTGCTCATCGCGGCCCCCTTGCCCCTGAAGGGCGTCCTGTTCATCAATCATAACTAAATTGCTCCGATACAAAGAGATTAGTCTGAATTATACAGGCGAATGCCCCAGTTGACAATACTAAAAGATAAAATGAAGTAGACAGAACAGGTGACAAACATCTCATGAAAGAATTGACAACACTGATTTGTTTTTTCGGGAAGATTATGTCTTGCTCAGTAGTATAATTTTGCTCGAGGAAACGTTATGCCTAATATCTATCCATTTACCGCAATTGTTGGCCAGACGCGTATGAAACGCGCCTTGATACTAAATGCTGTTGATACCCGCATTGGCGGGGTTCTAATCCGTGGCGAGCGTGGTACTGCCAAATCGACCGCGGCCCGCGGTCTGGCAGCCCTGCTGCCCAAGGTGCGCGCGGTAAAGCAGTGCCGCTTTGGTTGCGACCCTGATAATCACACGAGTTGGTGTACAGAGTGTAAGGAGCGCTCCTTGATCACCCAGGAGCTTCCATATGATGTGCGGCCAATTCCTTTTGTTAACTTGCCGGTTTCTGCTACCGAAGACCGCGTGGTAGGCACCCTTGATATTGAGCAAGCCATTCAGAAAGGTGAGCGGCACTTTGAACCGGGTGTGCTTGCCAATGCCAACCGGGGGCTGCTGTATATTGATGAAGTTAACCTCTTGGATGATCATGTGGTCGATTTACTGCTTGATTCTGCTGCGATGGGTATGAATATTGTGGAACGCGAAGGGATATCTTTTTCGCATCCGGCGCGTTTCATCTTAGTCGGCACCATGAACCCTGAAGAAGGGGATCTTCGTCCGCAGCTTTTGGATCGCTTCGCTTTTTCAGTGGATATTACGGGTATACGTGATGCGCGCGAACGCGTGGAGATCATGGAGAATAATATTGCTTTCGAAGCCGATCCAGTTGCTTTTCGCCAGGTATTCCTTCAAAAGGAAGAAGAATTATCACATCAGATCGAAATGGCGCGCAAGCTGGTTGCCAGGGTCACGTATTCAAAGCGCGATCTACTTTCAATTGCGGCCTTGACATCTTCGTTGAATGTAGACGGCCACCGCGCAGATCTGGTAATTTTGAAAGCCGCTCGCGCTCAGGCAGCGTTTGAAGGCCGTACAGCTATTACCGATCATGATATCGCTCTGGCTGCTGAGTTGGCTTTACCGCATCGAATTAAACGAGGACCTTTTTACCAGGCTCAAATAACAGCAGAACAACTTCAAGAACGCATCGAGAACCTTGTAGGGCAGTCTACTGAAGGTGAACCTGGCGAAGAATCGCAAGATCAAAACGACGCACAGGAAAAAAAAAGTCGATCGTAGAAGATCGGATTGATGACGATACGCAATCGTCCACGTCAGAGCCCGCCCGCCAGGACGTGTTCGCTTCCCAGAATGCAAATTGGTGGGATGGCGGACAAAAAGTCAAGACGGGCGAAACTTTTGCCCCCCGCAAGCTCGACACCCCGTTGGATAAATTAACCCGCAAGAATGCCGGTCGACGTTCAGAGACCCATACCGACCGCAAGCGCGGGCGCTATGTTATGGCTCGTCCAGCCAACGGTAGTACTGATATCGCCTTCGATGCCACCTTCCGCGCTGCAGCACCTTTTCAAATCAATCGCAAAGAGCAGCGCAAGAAGGTCGCTTTTGCGATTGTTAAAGGCGATTTGCAGAAGAAAATCCGTGTAAAGCGTACTTCAAACTTGGTATTGTTCCTGGTAGATGCGTCCTGGTCTATGGCAGTGGCCGAGCGAATGAATGCAACCAAGGGTGCGATCTTATCTCTTTTAACAGATGCTTACCAGCGGCGTGACCGTGTAGGATTGATTGTCTTCCAAAAGGATCGTGCAACTCTGGTACTCCCGCCTACAAACAGCGTACAGCTTGCCCAACGCGCTCTTGTGGATATTCCTGTGGGCGGCAAGACGCCTCTTTCTGCCGGTTTGCTAATGGCTGCAGACGTTTTATTACGAGAGAAACATACCCATCCCGATGTGGAGCCATTGTTGATTGTGATGACCGATGGAGCCGGGAATGTATCTGTTGGCCCGCTGCCTCCACAGGAAGAATCATATCAGTTTGCCGAATTGATCGCCAATGGAAATGTCAGGAGTCTTGTGATCAACATGGAGCACGCTGCTTTTGACCAGGGGCTGGCCCAGCAACTGGCCAACCATCTGGAAGCGCCGTGCTTTGCATTAAGCGAAATAAAGGCAGAGAACCTTTATCAAACTGTCCGACAGGAAATGGGAAAATAAAATTTGCCTGGTTAAACATGAAGGTCCTACGAGAAATCCCGTAGGACCTTCATGTTTAACTAATATGTTATCAATTCTGGCGGTAGGTGTTTAGAATGCGGACCGCTGATCCACACCTGATTTTCTTCAAAGCGGAATTTGACAATTGCACAATTGGCCAACAACAGGCCACGTATAAATTGTACGCAGTGATACATGGATTTTGTGTTAATCGGTTGGCCGATCATAACCATGCGCCACCAGAATGCTCGGGTAAACAAGCCATGACTGAATATCACAATTTCTGTGTTTTGCTGCTGAATAATCAATTCCCGCACTACTTCTATTCGTTGGATCAACTCAGCAAATGATTCAGCGCCACCACCATCATTATATTGTGGATCGTTACGTTCCCAATAAGCATGGGCAGATGGCGTGCGTTCTTCCCCGGTTGTACCATTCCAATTGATAGGGTTCATGTAGGTAAATTCCTGCACAGGCCAAACGGTTTGGAGAACCTTGGGAAAACGATCTTTGAGTGGCTGTGCGCTGCTTTGTGTGCGCGAAAAACTGGATGTGACGATCAAACCTGGGGCTGTTTTAATTGTAGTGCTTACCAATATGGATTGTTCACGCCCCATCTCCGTGAGAGGAACACTCGAAGGGTGTTCTGTGGGATGCCCGGCGTTTGAGATGCTCTGCGCATGCCGTATAAAAGTAACACAGCTCATCGTTTGCTGCCAATAAATTCAGCAGATGAATTGCGAGGTTTATTCATCGCCGTGATTGAAGTGTTGGAATAACTGCCAGATAATAAAGACGTGTAGATATTTTCATATTGTTTCAATGTGTTTTCCATGCCGTGGTACCAGGCTTTTTCCTGGCTGGCTTTCCCCATAGCGGGCCAACGTTCCGGGTGGTCGGCGAGCAAAGCCATACTGCAAGCAGCATCTTGTGCGTCGCCAGGGCGAAACAGGTAGCCATTGACGCCATCCGAGACAAGTTCAGGCAAAGCCACGGCATCGGCAAGTAACACCGGACGGCCACATGCCATCGCTTCCAGCGAAGCAATGCTCAATAATTCGGCTTCGCTTGGCATGCTGAAGATGTCGACACAGTTTAACAGTATTGGCAAATCTTCTCCAGAAACAAAGCCCAAAAAGCGTACCTGCTCACCGAGATTCAATTCTTCAACAAGAGCTTGCAGCCTTTGCTGGGCTGCCCCGTGCCCGGCGATGGCGATCTGAATGTCATCGCGCTTTAGAAGGTTTATTGCGTGCAGCAGTACGTCCAACCGCTTTTCCTTATCAACCCGGCCAACAAATAGGAAAACCTTGCGTGCAGGATCAAGACCAAAACGAAGCAGATTGGCGGTACGATCCAGGTCCGGTTGCAGAGTGAATCGATTTAGGTTGATTCCACACGACACGGGAAAAACTGGCACGCGCAAGCCCTGCGCTCGCAGCAAAGCCGCCGAAGCTTTGGATTGTGCTGTAACAATTTCTAACTGGTTGTAGGTTTCAAGCATCCAACTCCACATAATCCGGTGGTAAATGGGTTTTATGTTGGAAATAATCGGAACATACGCTGCCAGATTCTCAGGCATAAAGTGGTTGGTGCCGACCAACCTGTGCCTCATGCGGTGCGCCACTTGTACAACATCCCGGCTTAGAGGAAAGTGATCCTGGATGTGAACCACTTCAGGATTGAAGTTGAGTAAAATCCTCTCAATTTCCTTTTGTGAAAACAACGAGAAGTAACTACCTGCATGGAGCATATTCAGATTGGTGGATTTGATTGCCTCAATATGTACATTATCCATCGTTGTCTGATATGGGCTACCTTTTTCAGAGGGGAAGATGGAAAGAACTTCATGTCCCCGTTCGGCTAATCCTTTAGTCAGATTTTCTGTGAAGACGGCCTGTCCATTTAACGCAGGATATTGGACAGTCCCTGCAATGAGAATACGCATTTTTTACTTCCTTCTATGTTAATAGTGCGCTTAATCTTATCCTCGGTTTTCCACAAACTCGGCATCACTTTCGCGAAGAATGCGGCGGCTTATCCATACGATGAAAAGGATAAACAAAATTGAGGCGCCCAGAATAAAATATTCCAAACCTTGTTCCACACGTTTGATAGCTTCTGTACTGTAATAACCGATTAATACCAATCCGCCGGTCCAAATGATTTCTCCGCCAAAGACTGCCGGGAACCAGCTGCGCCAACGGGCTTTCACCAGGCCAGCTGCGATCAATGAAGGAATCATCAAACTCATCGATAGTTTGGCAAAGAATAATACCTTTATCGCATGTTTGTTAATAATGAATTGCATGTGTTCGATGCGGTTGCGGTTGATACCGGTGCGCTCGCCCAGGTGATAAAGCCATTCAATCTTACCCATATATCCAATGGCGTACCAAAGAGTATCAGCTGTCAGATTACCTGCTGTTGCGGCTAAAAAAACGAGTTGTGGACGCATCGCACCAGCAGATGCTGCCGCAGCGCCCAATAATGTGGCTATGGGACCTTCTACTGCCACCAACAGTGCCAATGCTAAATACGACCAGTAACCCCATTCCGGGATCTGACCATTTTTAAAGAGCAGGATGAATTCTTGCCATAAATTAATCCAGGCATTCACACGTGTTTTGTTCCTTTTCAATCTACGTAGTTTAGTCGATTAAGTTGTTCCTAACCAATAATATCCATAGATTTCAATAGATTATCGACAATTTCTACACAATTTGACCCGGTTCGGGGAAGGAATTTAGAATTGCACTGTTTGATTGGCAGCCAAACGGTCATCTAATCCTGGCGGGCGATAATCCAATGACTGGTGTCTGAAGTAAGTGTTGTATAACTCGGCGTAGTGACCAGCTTGCTTTAGCAAGTCCGTGTGACTGCCCTGTTCGATGATGGCACCTGTGCGCATGACTACGATTCTGTCAGCGGCTTTGACTGTTGACAGCCGGTGCGCTATCAGGATGCTGGTAGTGTTAATCAGAATGAGGTTGAGTGCCTGCTGGATTTGCCATTCAGTGAATGGGTCGATGCTGGCGGTGGCTTCATCAAGAACAAAAATGGCTGGTTTTTGGACCAAAACGCGCATAAGTGCTACAAGTTGGCGTTGGCCCATCGAAAGCCGCGCCCCTCGCTCGCCCACCTCAGTTTGTAAGCCATTGGATAAGGTTTCCAGCCATTCTCCGTCACCAATCCGTCGTGCCATGCTTGTGATCGCAGTATCGTTAGCATTTGGGGCTGCGTAACGGATGTTTTCGGCCACTGTACCCGAAAAAAGGAATGGCACTTGAGACACGATCCCAAGCTGTCGGCGGTAATCTTGCAGGTCAAAAGTGCGGATGTCCTGCCCGTCGATCAACAATTGGCCTTCCTGAAATTCGTAGAATCGTGCAATTAACTTGGCAATTGAAGATTTCCCCGCACCAGTATGACCCACGAGAGCCAGTGTTTCGCCCGGACTAATATGCAGGGTGAAATTACTCAGGATGGGTTCTTTATCTGTATAGCGGAAGTTTAATTTTTCAAAGACAATATCGCCCTTAAGAGTAGAAACCTTCACTTTATCCAATTGAATCACATTGGGATCAGCATCGATCAATGCAAAGGCCCGCTCGGCGGCTGACAAACCACTCTGAATTTGGGCCCAGAAAGAAGTAAGATTTAAAATAGGAAACATGAAATAATCGAGCGAATTAATAAATAGGTACCATGCGCCAACCGTTACGATGCCCAGCGCTGCACTCCAGCCACCTGCATAAACAAGGATACCCACAAAGATGCCGCTGGTGGCATTGAGTACTGGAAAGACAAGGGAAAGCACAAAACCGCGTCGCACATTAACTTTATATGCCTGTTGGTTGGCAACATCAAAACTATCGAAAATACTGCTCTCTTGGCGGAAGTTTTTTGCAACAGCAATCCCGCTTACGGTTTCTTTGATTGTGGCATTGACATCTGCCATTGCTTGCATGCCGTGCTTAGTGACGGTGCGGGCTAGTTTACGAAATCCCATTGCAATGGCAAAAACTACCGGCATAAATGCCAGCATAACCAGAAATAACCGCCATTCAGTGCGCGCAAGAACAAACCCCAGCATAACAGTTTGTACAATTTGAGATGCGACATCTGTTACGATGACCACCAGCTGACCAAAGTCATTGGTATCACTGGTAATGCGACTCACGATTCTCCCTGAAGAAAACTGGTCGTAAAAAGAGAGGTCATGTTCTGCTGCTGCGGCAAAAGCGCGCGTTCGCAATCCCAGTACTACGTCTCCAACAGCGCGAACAGTTAAGCTGCGCCGCATCCAGTTCAATCCCCAGTTAAGAAAGGCAATCGCGCTCATCCCAATGCCAACAATTGCGATGGCTTGCGGGGTGGGTTGGCTTTTAAGTAGGTCCATGATGCGGCTAACGATTACCGGCAGCGCCGCTCCTAGCGCTGCCATCACCGCCACCAGACCGACAATCATACCCATGCGTTTTTTTTGTGTGGAAAAATAACCTACCATGCGTCGTACCAGTACGCTGTCAGAATACTGGCGATCGTATTTTTCGTTGTTCAAACCGGCAAAAAAGCCCATATTTTAGGTTCCCTTATCTCTGGCTATTCGCGGAAAATGCGGCTGTAAGCTTCGGATGTCTTTAGCAGCTCGTCATGATTGCCCATAGCCGCCACCTTGCCTTTGCGAATTACCACGATCAGGTCTGCCCAGCGTATCTGGCTAAGACGGTGGGTGATGAGCAATGTGGTGCGGTCTTTTGCAGCGGCAGAGATAGCACGCTGAATTTTATCTTCAGTGGCAGAATCGATAGCGCTAGTTGAGTCGTCCAGAATCAGAATCCGAGGGTCAGTGAGAAAAGCGCGTGCGAGCGCCAGCCGCTGGCGTTGGCCGCCAGAGAGAGTGACGCCGCGTTCTCCAATCACTGTTTCATAGCCGTTTTCAAAGGTCTGGATGAAATCGTGCGCTTGGGCTGCATTTGCAGCCTCTTCCACCGCAACTTGTGTTGTTCCTGGTTTTCCAAACGCAATATTGTCGCTGATTGAGCGCGAAAACAGAAAAATATCCTGCTCAATGATTGAAATTTGTGAACGCAGTGATGCCATATTCCAATCGCGCACATCCACACCATCCACCAAAACTTGACCACTGCTGATCTCGTATGTACGATTGACAAGTTTTGCCAGTGAGGTCTTACCCGCGCCGGTCTGTCCAACAATGGCAACAGTTTGCCCGGATTTAACCTTAAATGAAATGCCATCCAGGATGGGTTCATCAGCGCCGGGATAGGCAAATGTCACATTGCGGAACTCAATCTCACCCCGCATGGTTTCATCTCGTCCGGCGGTATTTTGATCCAGGTTGTCTTCACGGTTCATCAATTCCAGAATGCGCCGAGCACTGGAAAGTCCCATGGAAACCTGGGTGTATGCCCAGGTGGATGTGAAAGTGGGAAAATCAAGCATGCGCAATAAGCCAAAATAACCGATGACCTGTCCAGTGTTAAGCAAACCCTGCCGAAAGAGCAGAAGTGCATGGGTTAAACCTGCGGCGATGGCCAGACCGTACAAAAGGAAGGCTACAAAACGCGCCTCTGTGTCACCTTGTAAGATGAATGCATCGCGTACTCTTTTAGCGTTGACTACAAACCGCTCTACTTCGGCGTTTTCCTGTGCTGCGCTTTTTACTGTTTCCACTCCGTCGAGAGATTCTGAGAGGTGCGAATTCATATCTCCAAAAGATGCGCGTACTTCATCAGAGATGGGTTGCAAGTTTTTAAGATAGTGTACCAATACAATAAAATATAAAATGGCGAAGATCGCCGGGGTAAGTAACAGGCTTATATGGTAGCGTGGCGCAGCGATAATGGGCATGATCAGGAAAAAGAACGAGCCAATTACCAGGTTGATGCCAGGACTAAACATCAGATTCACTTCACGTACATCATTGGTGGCGCGTGCCATGGTATCGCCTACCGGCTGCAGGCTGTGGAATGTCATGCTTTTACCAAGCAGTGAAATATACATTTCATCGCGAATTTCGCGTTCGAGCCGTTGCCCAAGCAGTTCCGCGCCAAAGTTGCGTCCCAGTTGTAATACCCCTCGCAGGATTTGCGTTCCGCCAATGATAAGTGCCAATGGGAGCAGAACCCCTGTATCTGGAATGGATTGGAGCATGGCATTAAAGGCATCTCCAACCAGGAGAGGCACCACGGCGGCCAGGGCTGCGTTGCCAAATGCGCCGACCAGCAAAATGATGATGATGCCCCAGTGTTGGCTGGCATGTGAGTATATCCAACTGACAGCGTTATTGCGTGCAAAGGCAGGGCGTTGGATGGTGAATTCAGCGGGGGATGGGATGATGGACATCTGATTCCTGAAAATAAAAAATATGCAAGATTTTATTTTACCCCCGTTTTGCCTTAAGAAAATGAAAGAATCCAACCAAGCCAATCTATAGGTGGTATCCGGCCCCGAACGACAATGCCTTTGGCCATGCCTTGTTTGTGATTTGAATAAAAAAGAACCCTGCATGCCTTAAAGTCGGCTGCAGGGTCTTGGTGACTTTAAGGCTTGTTTCAAGCGATCATTTCCAGGCTTAATTGCCATAGTTTTTCTGCAGTATTCTGATCATACGAAGCCGGGTCAGACTCGACCGCTTTGCAATCCGTAAAATATTTTCCAGAGACCCCTTCGACTTCATGCGAAGATGTAAGATAAATGCTGGTTAATGCGCCGTTATCAACTTTCTTTTGCATAGGGCTGAGCAGCCTCATTGCCAGTCTGAACAGACTACCATTGTTTTTGGCAAAACCCGTATTGACAAATCCTGGGTGAAGCGCATTACTGGTGACACCTGTACCTTGCAACTTGCGAGCGAGCTCATAAGTAAAAAGTACGTTGGCCAGTTTGGATTGTGAATATGCTCCAAAACCGCTGTATCCCCTGGAAAGTTGCAGATCTCCCAGGTTAATTTTCCCACCGCGGTGCGCATCTGATGATACATTCACCAATCGGGCCGCTTCACTGGCCTTCAAAACATCCAACAACAGGATAGTTAGATGAAAATAACTAAGATGATTTAGCGCAATGGTCATCTCAATGCCATCTGCGGAAACCTGGCGGGACATATACATTGCGCCGGCATTATTTAATAGCACGTGTAAACGGGTGTAGCGTTTTTTGAATTCATGGGCTGTATGCTGAACGCCTGCTTTGCTTGATAAATCAGCAACGATGAAATCCACTTGTTCATTGCCGGTCTCATTTTTGATTGCAGATGTTGCAGCGGCACATTTATCTGCACTGCGGCTGACTAGCACCGTTTTGGCACCCATGCGGGCCAGTTCTCTGGCAGCTGCCAGGCCAATTCCATTGGTTCCGCCTGTCACCAGGATGGTTTTGCCTTGCATAATTTGATCCATAAAACTCCTATAAGTGACCAGGAAAAATATTACCCAGTTACATCCACGCGCTGCGTGTAGATGTACAAATCATCGCCATCCGCATACAAATCGCGCAAAGTCGCTTCATGAAGGTATCCACTGGATTCGTAGAAGCAGCGCGTGCCAGCATATTTTGGTGTTCCGGATGTTTCGATGACCAGTATACGTCCCCCAGAAGAGCGTACCTCTGTTTCTGCCCTTTTCAAAAGTCTTTTACCAACACCTTTACGCTGCACATCGGTGTCAACTGCTATCCAATACAGATCATACACCCGATCTGTGAGCGGGCGTGGGCCCACACACACAAAACCCAGCACATTCTTGGTTTCTTTCTCGACAAAAAAAGTGTAACCACTGGCTTGAATACCAAATTGCACATATTGCTGCCAGATATCATTTACACACTGCACTTCTTCTTCTGTAAACATACCAGTGCGGAGCGCTATTTCGCAGATTTGTTCGCCATCATCAAGGTTTGGGGTTGTTATCAAAGGTGCAGCTCACTTTCATTCGCCATTTACTGCGCATTCATACGCAATGTTGGCGCCATCTATTTGCATATTTAGAGGTGGGTTGGCATCCTGACTGGGTGGAAAATTTGAATATTGATAGGCGATATCGTTGACCGCGTAAATATTGTAAGGAGTGCCATTCTTTTCAAAAAAAGACCAGACTGCTGGCTCAACTGAAACACCTCCATCGAAATTTTCACCGTAAACTTTGGCAGCAAAAAACCACAGTTCATCGAGTGCAATTGATTTGACCAGGTAACCGGTTTTAATGTCATTGGTGGAATCTAATAGTTTAATTCCGGTCCGGATAGTGGTGAGCTGTATTGATGTGGAAGATCCACAACGATTGGAGTCTGTGGTAACTACAGGCAGGGCAGTGACGGTGGCCGTGGCTGTTCCGGCAATGAGTGGTGAAATTTCCACGGTCTTACTCGGTGCCACAGTTGCAGCAGATTCTGTTTGCATCTTTACGTTTGATTCTGGTGTGCTGGTTTTTACGGGTGTTGAGTCCGCGGACCTGGTTAGGGTAGGTCTGGCCATTTCTGTTGTAATGGCGGTTTCAGGGCTTGGTTTCAATACAAAAAATAGGACCCCTGCTCCAAGAGCAAACCCAACAACCAGCACACAAACCATAATGGCA
>Ga0335397_10000963_pt1 | contig 38839 bp, 28 predicted proteins | sample MAT04_FD_205740 | JGI IMG/M metagenome (GOLD analysis project Ga0335397, IMG submission 205740) | Freshwater microbial communities from Lake Fryxell liftoff mats and glacier meltwater in Antarctica - MAT-04 (spades assembly) (version 2) ... | reverse complement strand
CCGCAGCCGTCTTCCGACCGGTCGTGGCGATCAGTCGGCTACCTGCACGATGGCCGTGTGGCGACGCTCGAGCATCTGATGCATTCTGAGGATCGTCCAGTGATCTGGCGGCCCGTCACCGTATGGGTGGACAAGGAAAAAGCGGGGCTGACAAATGAGGAAACTTCGGCGAATTGCTGATCGATCATGCGAATTTGCAACGCCTGCCTGAACTTGCCGACCATCTGTCCGTGAAAGGTTTCTATGATACGAACTCTTCTCGCTGCGATCCTGGTGACAATCTTCGTGTCACGGGTGTTAGCTCAGGACGCGGCCAAACTGGACCGCGCGACTCAGGACCAGCTCAAGGGCATCGTTGCCTTGATGTCCGAGTCCATGCAGGCGGAAGACGAAACGGAAGTTCGACGCCAATTCCAGCGTGCCATCGTATCACTTGGAGATCAGGCGGGGCTCCCGGAATCGCAGGACGATTACCGAGCCGTCACGGACAATGCGCGGGCGCTGACGGCGGCCGAACTGGCCACGGCGTTTGACTTCTACATCCCATACATCGAGCGTCAGAAGTGGTGGCGAATCGGACTCGATCCCGCAACAACAAATCATGCGTTGCGGAAAGTGGCGACGGTCATCGAAGGCTGTCTGGCGGCGCGGCAAGTCAGCGAAGCGCAGTCCGAGAAGCTACTGGCGATTGTGCGAGACGCGGGTGATTTTCTGGTCTGGACGCAGCAGCAGGCCGAAACGCCGGTACTTCCGTTTCCGGCGGTTCGAAATGGGAAAGGACGACCGTTCGAAGTTGCGGAACAATTGCAGGACTGCCAAACGGACGAAGCTCTCGACATCCTGGAACGTTACGCCGCCGAACGCTTCCGGGCGGGAAAGTACGCGCTCGGGCCGTGCGCATGGGGAGAAATGCTTGCGTTCCGGAGACGTGCGGGCACAAGATGAAAAGACTATGCCGCCGCGATGGATTCGTATCGCCGCAGATTCGAAATCCGGCGAAAGCGCGATTGAATTGACGGGTGATCCAGCTGCCGTGGAAATCCAGGGGGAGCGCGGCGAACAATTGAAGCCAACCGATCGAGTGATCGAGAAGCTGACAGCCCCTGTGCAGGGTTATTACGCGACGCATAACAAGTGGCGGCCACCCCACAGCGCGTCGAGACTCCGCTAATAGACGCTGTTCCAGTCCCAGGCTTTGGCCATCGGATCAACCGCTCCGGATCCGGGTGCCACGAATTCCGTCTGACAAGGAACCATGTTTTCCAGTTTGAACCGCCCCAGCCCCTGAGCAAAGAGACACGAAAAAAGGTTGCGCGAAGTATGACGCATGGTGTTGTTTCATTTTAGCCCCTTATCCCGTCGTTCGCATTCCCGCAGCGACGCCCTGTACGGATAGTCGCAACAGATCACGGAGCTTCTGAAGTTCCGCCTCATCGGTAGCGCCATCCAGTTTTCGGCGGCGGCGAAGCAGTTCGATTTGAATCAAATTCAATGGATCGATGTCCGGATTACGGACCTCAATCGAGCCTTGAAACCACGGAGTCTTCGCCAGCAGTTCGGAACCTCCGACGATCTCCAGAATCGCCTGACGTGACCGATCGCGTTCGCTGGCGATCAACATCCAGATTTCGCGACGCTGGTCTTCGCTGGTACACAATTCGGAATAACACTGGCCGATGTACATGTCCACTTTCGCCAGCGCTGTCGCCGCGTTATCGATTGCGGCCTGGAAGAATGGCCACTGGCGGTACATTTCGATCACCGTCTGCCAGTCGGATCGATTGTTGTACTTCACGTCCGAAAGCGCCGTGCCTAGTCCATACCATGCCGGAATAAGGCAGCGGTTTTGTGTCCATGCGAAGACCCACGGAATGGCTCGCAAATCACTCAGGGTTCGCTGGCCGGTTCTGCGGGATGGACGAGACGCGATCGGCAGGTTTTCGATTTCTTCAATCGGCGTCGCTTCACCAAAGAATTCGATGAAGCCGGGCGTTTCGACAAGTGTTCGATAGACTCTCAAAGAACACTCTGAAAGTGACTCCATCAACTCTCGCCATTCCGGGCGAACGGCGGGGCGGGGAATATTGCTGGCGATGAGCGTTGCAAATGTGACCTGTTCCAGATGCCGATAGGCGACATGGATGTCGTCGTAGCGTTCGGCTAGAATTTCCCCCTGTTCGGTCAGTCGCAGCGAACCACCGAGTGCATCCGGGGGGAGCGACAGGATTCCGCGGGCCGCCGGTCCGCCGCCGCGACCCAGTGAACCGCCGCGACCGTGGAAGAACGTCAACTGGATGTCCCGAGCCGCCGCCGTCTGATGCAGCAAATCCTGGGCACGATCAAGTCCCCAGCATGCGGCGAGATAACCGCCGTCTTTGGTGCTGTCCGAATAGCCCACCATGACCGTCTGCCGGTTGTCCTGCCCGCGCAGATGTTCCGCGTAGATCGGTTTATCGAGAATCTCCGCCATCACTGCGGGAGCCGCCTTCAGGTCATCAATCTTTTCAAAGAGCGGGATGATCCGCAGCAACGTCAGAGGTGCCTGCGATTCGTCGCTTGACGAACCTGTCCGAGGTTCCGCACAGGCGCGTCGCCACAACCAAAGGACCGTCAGCAGGTCCGAGGGCCAGCGGGTCATGCTGATGACGTGTCCGCCGAGGCAGTCGGCTCCGAAGCGCTCGACGGCCTGCCGCAGCATGCGAAACAGGCTGAGTGTTTCCTGAGTCAGTGGTTCGAGCCGTGCTTCATCGACGGGTATCGCGAGCCCCATCGTCTTCGTAAGCAGGGTCTGCCGTTCCGGTTCACTGAGCGCGGTGAAGTCGTCACAGTCGCCGCTGGCACGCAGCAATTCCGTCAGGACTTCGCGATATCGTCGGGCATCCTGCCGCACATCCAGTCGTGTCAAATTCAGTCCAAAGACCCGCGTCAGGTCAAACCAGCGCTGGACTTCCTCCGCCAGCACCCGCTGACCATGGCAGGCGTTGAGACTCACGATGAGAGCGTCAACATCTCGTTCCAGGTCCGAACCTTCGCGATACGCTCCTTCGCGTGCTGGCTCCGCGAGTTCGCGGCAGCGCGATTGCTCCAGACGCCATTCGATGAGCCTGATCCAGCGGCGATAGATTTCGTCCGGTGCTACTCGGGCCAGCGTCGCCGCGAACTCGGGCCAGCGTTCTTCCGCTTCCTGCACTGCGCCAGCAAGGTCAGTCCCGAGCGCGACTTCGTTCCGAGACACCGACAGAAAATCGTACATCCTGCGGCACCATTCCACGTGTCGCTCGATCGCTGTATCACGCAGCCAGACTAAAGTCCGCGCGGTGATATCCCATGTCACAAAAGGATTGCCGTCGCGATCGCCGCCCATCCAGGAACCGAACCGCAGGAATCTCGGCAGCGTGAATTCGTGATCCGGAAACTCCCGTGAAAGCGCCTCGCGCAGAGAGAGGTAGATTTCCGGCACGACCTCCCAAAGTCGCGGCATGATCGAAAGACCGCGCGCCACTTCTTCCAGCACGGACGGTCGCATCGGACGGAGAAACTCCGTTTGCCATAGCACAGTCAGATCGGCCCGCAGTCTTGTTAACACGCCCGTTCGTTCACGCGGCAACAGCTCGACGCGATCCAGTTCTTCGAGGCACAGTCGCATGCGGCGCAGTTTTGCTCGGATCGATCGCCGCTTTGCTTCGCTGGGATGGGCGGTGAATACCAGCTCCACATCAAGTCGATGCAGAGCTTCCTGAATCTGCCCGGCGCTCAGTCCGGCGGCTTTCAACTGCTGAACGGACGCGCCGATTGATTCGCTGATCGGATCCGGATGCCGTTCCTGTTCGCGCTTTCGCAATACGCGAACACGCTGCCGATCTTCGGCGATATTCGCGAGGTCAAAAAAAACGCTGAGCGAGCGAGCCACCAGTCGCACCTGGTCCTCGTCCAGCGAGTGAATTCGCCGCGACAACGTCGCCTCTGCGCCGGGAACGTTGGTTCGCCGCTCACGGGCCAGTTGTCGAATCTCCGTGACCAGCTGAACGGCTTCCGGTCCTTCATCCTCAGTCACAATCTGAGCAAGCAAATCTTCCAGCAGGTGCGTGTCGCGGCGAAGTGGATCGGTATCGACCATGAAAAACTTAGCTTAATCAAAAGGTGGTTGAAAAAGTGTCCGGAACTTTCGAGACCAGAACCAAAATGTCGAAAACTAAAGTGCTGCAGTAATCTGGAAAACTTTTACATGCATTCCGGAGTCTTGTCAGCCGTTACAATTCAGACTACTGCTGAACCTCTGCACAGCGTGTGCCGAACTGAAAGATGTTCTTGCTGTTTGGTGTCCTGGGGAAAAGAGGTTATCGGATCGATCATGAGTTTATCGAGTCCGGCGGGACGTGGAATTTGTGAGAAGGTGGACTGAGTCAAACAGCGTTTCGATACACTGCACAGTACCTGATCAATTCGCTCACTGTGATTGCCTGAATTTGCAGCGTTCAGACATGTGTCTCGACGCCCGCGCTTTCATGGGAGATGTGTTGGAGGAATGGTACTGGCACCCTCAGACCTCTATCAGATCGCAGAAATGTAGATTTCAGTCGAATCCATGCGGCGCTGGTCCTCGTGATGTCAGCTCCTCCCAGGTTCCAGCAGATGTCCATCGATAGAAGTCAGAACCGTCAAGCACCGTCAGCGACAGCCAACCGTTTGTGACGAGGTCGCGAACATGCGAGTGCCGCTCGACAATCTTCCCGACCGAGGCTCGCGGCGATTCGATCATGACCAGCAGTCGCAATGGCTCATGCTGGAATCGTTGACCGTCATGTACGGACTGCCATGGCAGGCCCGTCTTCAGGTCGCCACCATTTCCTTCAAAGACGCCAAGCTGACCGACCACGTTATGAATCAGTTTGTTGCCGCTGCCGAAGGCTCGGTTATCCACAGCAGACGCATAGTACTGTAGATTGATCCAGCTGGTCACGACCATCGGAGCCGTCATGATCAGCTCCAGCACTTTCAGTTCAAGGTCGTTTCGATAATCGTAACTGTGCATGAATGTGCGGCCCGACAGATTCAGTCCGGCGGTTCGCAATCGCGGTGCTACGATGAATGCGGCATTGCCAGCCAGGCCCCATTCCGGTCGCACCTCAGCCCAGTCCCGACTTCGTCGAAGCACATCGGCGTCGCTGTCACTGCCCAGCCGCGCGGCCCGCTCAGCTCGGCAAAGTCCGCTGGCCTTGAGAGTCCAGTTTTGCACGCGCTGGAAGTCAGCGGACGACTCCGCAGGCAGCGTATCCGTATCGAAGAACGTGATCTGATCCGTCGTCGTGTTATGCACGGCCGCGATGAACCACGTGTCTTCCGGAATCAGGATTCCTCGACCCGCCAGACCCTGCCGGACCTGAGGATTATTCAGCAAGCCTGCGGCGAAGCGCGCGTTTGGCTCGCCGGAGTGACCGCCGCAGGCCCCACAGTCCAGCCCCGCCTTATAGGGGTTGTTGACGACGTCGCACTCGTGTCCGCAGATCGCGACGATTCGGGCAAACGACTGCGTCAGTCCCAGATTGCGCAGCATGTTCTCCGTGAGGCTCAGCTTCTGGTCGAGTGAGAGGTTCTGGTGACCGACATCGCTCTGGTCCGGGCCGAGGTGTTTGTGGTTCTTCTGCGGGACGCCGTCAAATTCTGACTTCGATACGGTTCGGGTCACCCGCATCGAATCGGTGATGAGCCGGGCGAAGTAACCCAGTCCGATGGATTCGACAAAGGAGAAGCATGAGGCGGCCGAATTTTGGAAGGACTTCCACAGTTTTCGACCGGATCTCAGAGTCTGTCGCTGATTTACAGCATGCTTGCAGCCCTCATCATCGGCCCCCTGGATCGTCTCATGAATCTGAAACGCCGGGTTGAGCAGAACCGGACACTGAGCGACACCGGACGATGCTCCCAGCGGAACATATTCAATCGACATTCCAAAGAATCCCGCGAAGCCAAACGTTTCCACTCCGTGGTCAACAGACTCAAGGTTCCGTCGAAAAACTTCAGACCTGACATCGATGCAAAACACCATCTGAAGATCCCGCCTAACGGCAGTGGACTGTGTCGGAGCTTTGGCTGAAATGGCGTCGCACAAGTTTCGTCGGTAGCCTATTTCTGAAGCCACCTGCAGACAATACCGAGCCAGCACTTCCGTCGGTGGCGAAAGCACTTCGAGAGCGTCGTCATCGGACCAGTCGACTCCGGCCGCCCACCAGCCCGCAGGCCAGCCTGCTTCCGAACTGCGAGCCAGTGCGGCGTCATAGGCGAGCCGAATGGCGAGAAGCCCGATGAGATCCTCGTTGGGCTCAACTGGAGCACCGGGCTTCCACCCTCGGTATCGAATGTACGAAGCCCAGCCGCTCACAGAGAACATTTCGCAAAGCAGGAAGGACCGCCAACTGGTTCGCGGAATCGCCAGCTTGTGCAGCATCTGCTCGATCGCCTGTGACGCGGACTCAGGCAGTTGCGACATGAAGCTCCTGAAATCGCTGATTCCCAGCTGCTCCATTCTTCGACTTGTTTTTGCGACGTTGCACCAGGCCTGATACAGAGGTCCTGACTTCCAGGGACTAGGCCAGATCGCCTGCCCCTCATCATAGTGCGCGGAGACGTACCGGGAGATGTCGTTGATGATGTGACTGCTCCAGGTGCTTCCCTGCTGGCCATCGAGATTCTCGGCGACGGTCAGTACTTTCCGCTCCGTCTCTACCTCCGACCGGTCATTGTCCACCCAGTTGCGCACTTCCAGCGGCGTAAGAGGAGCGAATTGATCGGGATACTCCTGCTGACACTGCTGGAACGCTTCCTCGATATCGTCCGGTGAAACCTGTCCACTCTTTAACAGCGAATGAAAATAACTCCTCGGCATCAGCAGATCGCAGTCCCGGGTGCTGCAGTACAACTGGCGAGTGTCCAGAAAAGACTTGTGAGCCAGCCCGAAAAAGGGATTCACGGCGACGTAATCCTGCAGCGGCCACAAGGGAGGCACAATGCTCTGTAATTCATTCAGCAGGTCGGTAAGGCTGGGTGCGATGTCGTGAGACTCCGCCGTTTCGAATGTTGAATCATTCACCTCAACCTCAAGAGACTCAGATTCGCTTGCAACTTCACACATTTTCAATCTCCTTCGTGTTACACGGTGTCGCGGACGGATGGCTTTAATGAAAGGAAAAGGTCGATTGGCAGGTGGCAGAATTCGTTCAGTGTCTTTACTGCACAGGGCTGCGGTGTCCGTAGACTCGAGCCGTGATCCGGCGTGCCGGAACGTCGAGATAGAATCCATTGAGGGCATGAACGTAGAGTGACCGAAACAGAGGGCGACTCCAGCCGGATGCGGCTGCTGCCTGCAGCAGAAAGATTCCGATGAATCCCAGCGCCACGATCAAAATCACCAGAGAGTCAAGCAACGACGGGGTGATCGTCTGGTGTGACACAGAATGCAGCAGGATCTGATCCGCGACCAGATAGGCACCGTAGTAGCCAACGCTCACCAACACTGCGGCCAGAGTTCCCCAGACAGCCAGTCGCGTCGAACCAGCCGACAGAGCAGACCAAACAAGTTGCGTCAGCGCGATTGTCAGAATTAGACTCAGAATCATCGCGCCAGGCTTGGCGGCGAGATCGACTCCGAAGATCCAAACTGTCGTCGAGCAAATCGCAAGAGCCAGCATGATTGCCGCAGGCAGCATCAGGGGAATCCGACGGCCCGGATCAATTCGGCCGCCGTCTGTTTTTCTGGCCGCTGCCGCCTCCAGCACGCTGCCGCAGCTCAGGAAGGCATGGGCTTTGTAAAGGGAGTGCGCGACGATGTGCAGCAGAGCCGCAGAGAACGCCCCGAGCCCGCATTGCAGCATCATGAAACCCATCTGCGCCATCGTGGAATAAGCCAGCTGCCGCTTGACGCTCGTCTGCGTCAGCATGACCAACCCGCCGAGCAGCGCTGTGAAGGCACCGATCAAAGCAAGGAAATCCAGAGCAAGGTGAGACAGAGAAATCAACGGACTGAGCCGGAGGACGAGAAAACCGCCCGCGTTGATAATTCCCGCATGCATCAGTGCGGAAACAGGCGTGGGTGTCTCCATCGTATCTGGCAGCCAGGTATGGAACGGAAACTGCGCTGACTTGGTCATCGCTCCGAGCACGTAAAGACTGCCGATTGCCGAGATCCAGAAATCTCCTCCCGTGGAACTTTCATGCAGCTTTTCCGCGGCCGCAAAAATCTCTGCGTATTGAGTTGTGCCGAAGCAGTAATAGGTCAGCCAAAGAGCCGCCAGCAGCATGAGATCACCAAGTCGGCTGATCAGAAACTTCTTGCGAGCGGCCCAGACCGCCCATGTTCGGTCAGGGTAATGAGTGAGTAACCGATGCAGTCCGGCACTGGTCATCATCCATGCCGCCGTCAGCATGACCAGGTCCCGTGACACGACAAGCAACTGGACGGCTCCCAGTGTGAACAGCATCCATCGCAGAAACTGCCCCTGAGTCGCTTCCCGATCCAGATAGGAAATCGAGTATCGCGTGATAATGACACCGATGAAGCTGATCAGAAGCAGCATGACAGCAGACAGGCTATCGATATACACGCCAAAACTCAGATGAAGCGGCCAGACCAGCCGGACGAGTGCCACGTCAGACGGGCCATGCCACGCCAGCAAACCGGCAGTCGCGATCGCGAGCGTCAGAGCCAGCGATGTGATACCCAGGGCAAGCATCCGGACCCGTTTCACATTCCGGTTGGCGCAGGCCGACGGAATCAGGCCAGCGATCAGAAGCAGTGCCGGCGATGCGGCAGCCAGCAGGGATTGGACAGTATTCACGGGGATCTCCTTTGACGAAGGATGAAGCAACACATGACGCACGATTAGCGAGTTATAAAGCACGATATAAGTGTCGTCAATTAGGTTTCGTTATTTTTTGGGAAATTCTAAAACCTAATTCTTTGAACCTCTGGTCGCCGTTTTACGATACACATTTTGCGATTGAAATGTCGCATATTGCCGATATCATGGGCTCAAGTCCGCTATGCGACCTGACCGACACCTGAGATCCTCCCCACGATCCTCGGTTCTCGCAAGCCGACGCGCAGTGAGCATCCCGCATGAAAAAAGGCCGTGCATCGACAACCATTCAAGACTCGCCAGGCGAACTTCCAGGTTCGGCGGCACGCTCTGAATCTGGCGGCGGCCGCTGGACGTTTCTGACAAATCATTCCCACGTGCTGATTTTGCTGTCGCGCAACCCGAATATCGTACTTCGCGAAGTTGCGATTCGAGTGGGGATTACTGAGCGGGCCGTCCAGCGGATTATTGCCGACCTGGAAGAAGCGGAAATCATTGAACGAGAGAAGGTGGGACGGCAGAACCACTACCGCATCTTATCCGAGCAGTCGCTGCGCCATCCGATTGAGTCACATAAGACGATCGGAGATCTGTTGTCCCTGATCAATGAACAGTCAGGCATTGGGGCGTAACTCTAGACTAAATCATGAGAAGCGCGCCGCCAACTTGGCTTAAAGCTCGTGCAAACGCCGATCACGCTTCGCCAGGACTATTTGGGCGCGACGGGCCAGGCGACCTTCGTCTGCAACATAGACTACGCTGCGAAAGATGTGGCCGAAGAAATCGATCGGCTCTTTCGAGAACTGTTTCCCGAGGTTGCCTCTGAATGTGCAAGCGAGAGTGATCGTATTCAAATCAATCGCAAACTCTTATCAATCAGAAAGCTCAACGAGTATTCTGGTCTGAACTGCAGTCAGTGTCAGCAAATCGTGAGGCAGCGGGAACTGGACATGCTCTTCCAGGAATTTCGCTTCGCGAACGATAGCGTCGAATCTTTGCTTCAGGAACGACACACATTCCTCAACGCCCTCCTCCGGAGCACTGGCACCCGAGGTGATCACCACGGTTTCGACATTCCGAAACCATTCCGTTTCCAGTTCACTTGCTCCATCCACCAAATAGCTCGGCACATCGAGTGAGGCACCAATCTCTTGAAGGCGACGACTGTTGGAACTGTTCTGGCTACCGACAACAATTAACAGATCCGCCGAAGCCAGGACATCTTTCAAAGCATCCTGCCGATTTGTCGTGGCATAGCAAATATCTTCCGTTTTCGGCAAAGCAATTTTTGGATAGCGAAGTTGCAGAGCATCGATTATCGCCGCTGTCGAATCAACACTGAGTGTTGTTTGTGTCAGACAGGCAATCCTGTCGAATTCGGAGAACGGCAAATTTGCAATGTTGTCGCAGGATTCAACCAGCGTGATACTCTGCGGCGCTTCACCCATCGTCCCAATCACTTCATCATGGCCTGCGTGGCCGATCAGAATGATATGGTAACCTGCATTCGCGTAGCGAATCGCTTCAAGATGAACTTTCGCCACCAGTGGGCAGGTTGCATCAATGGTCTGAAGTTTCAGCTCACGAGCACGCCGACGAACTTCCGGCGATACACCATGTGCGCTGAACAACAGCACGCGCCCCGGCGGTACGACTTCCAGAGATTCGACAAAGGTCACGCCTTGAGCGATGAAGTCATCGACAATACGTTTGTTGTGAATAATCTGGTGGTAAACATAGATCTCAGGACCGATTCTGCGGATCACTTCGTTCAGGCACTCGATTGCCATTCGAACACCAGCACAGAATCCACGTGGACTGGACAAGAGAACATTCATCGCTATTCCTTCCCTGCTTTATGGACGAATTCGATCAATCCGTCAAATTAAATGAAAGGTCGAATCGCCAGAAACCCCATCCCTCTCTGGACATAACAAGCCGTTCTAATGCAGAATCGTTCAAGCCTGCGAACTGTGAAAAATTAATATCAGTGCAATCACCCCTGCGTGATGATCATCGCTGGATACTTGAACAGGGTATCCAGTCGGCGAAATCACTTTGATTTCGGCAGTTGCACGAAGGATGGAGCAAATTCTGTGAGTCCATTTATCCCTGAGTCTGACAGCGGACGTTTGAATGATAGGCTCGCAGAAGAATTGCTCCAGGGGACAAGTCGAACATTTGCTTTGGCGATTCCACTCTTGGCGTCGGAACGTCGGCGACAGATTGGGCTCGCGTACTTGCTGTTTCGTGTGGCTGACAGTATCGAGGACGCCCCGGACGCCGATGTTGCGCTAAAGATTCGACTGCTGCGGGGATTCCTTGCCGCAGCCGGAGATTCTGCCGCAGCCGACACGAGCGCCAACCTCGATCAGGAACTGGCCGGGATGGCGGGACTTTGGCCTTCTGAATCAGCGACATCGCAGTTGCTCCGGAACGCTCCTCAACTGATCGCCATGTTACGGACGACGTCACCCGCTGCCGCCAGGACAATCCGCAAAGCGTTGAATCGCACCACCGACGGAATGATTCAATTTCTCGAAGCGTCGCGAATCTCATCTCGACAAATTCAGATTCGATCCATCCCGGAATTGCAGTTTTACTGCTACGTGGTCGCCGGGATCGTGGGCGAGATGCTGACCGATTTGTTTTTGTCTCAACACTGTTCCTTGCAGTCCCCCCAAAGTGAACTTTATGACTTGTCGCCGAAATTCGGGGAATTTCTGCAACTGATCAACATCCTCAAGGACGTGGAAACAGATGCACTCGGAGGTCGCTTCTTTATTCCGAATGGGATTTCCAGAGAGTCCGTTTTAGCGTTAGCTTCGAGCGCGGCGAAGGATGCCGATCGATACATCTCCATTCTTGAGGAATACCTATTCCCGACTGACGTCGTTTCCTTTTGTCGATTTCTCTATCTGCTTGGAGCGGGCACATTGAATCGTCTGAAACTTGGGAACCCGGAAAACAAACTGACGCGCGAAGAAGTCATGCGATTATTGCAAATCTCAAGGTCATCGCATCAGACCGTTCTTCTGTAGTCGTTCGCCGTAACGCAGTTTTTGTGACCGGCGATTATCGCGATCGTTGCCGCTTCCGGCAATGGAATTCAAATTTCAGACATTGTGACGCTTCTGCAAAATCGACATAATTCGCCGCGAGACTTTTCGAAGCGTGAAGGGATTAGAACTGCAATGACAAGGATGTCAAGCACAAGAAAACACGTTTGCATCGTTGGTGCCGGTCCAGGCGGACTGGCCAACGCAATGCTGATGGCTCAGGCAGGCGCAAAGGTGACCTTGTTCGAACGCGCCAGCGTAGTCGGCGGACGTTGTTCGGCAATTCAAGAAAGCGGATTCAGATTTGACACTGGGCCAACATTCTTTCTCTATCCCAGAGTGCTTGAGGAAATTTTCCAGTCAGTAGGCCGAGATTTGTGGCGCGAAGTGCCGATGACTCGTCTCGATCCCCAGTATCGCCTCGAATTTGGCGCAGGCGGACGAATCGACGCAACTCCAGACCTGCGTCGAATGCACGAGGAAATCTCACGAATAGCCCCGCAGGACGCCGATGCCTTCGAACGCTTCATGAATGAAAATCGGACCAAACTCGAACGATTTCGTCCTATTCTGGAATCTCCGTTCAGCAGTCTGTTTGATCTGCTTCGCCCGTCAGTCATAAAAGCCGTCCCATGGCTTCGCCCATTTCGTTCCGTCGCTGATGATCTCGGCCGCCACTTTTCAGATCCACGCCTGATCACAGCGTTTTCGTTTCAATCAAAGTATCTGGGGATGTCGCCGTTCCAGTGTCCCAGCTTATTCACGATTCTGGCTTTCCTCGAATACGAATTCGGAGTGTTTCATCCGACTGGCGGGTGTGCGGCGGTCAGCGAAAAGATGGCAGAAATCGCTCACGAAATGGGTGTCGATATTCGCCTGGCAGAACCTGTTGAAGAACTGCACTTTGAAGGACGCAAAGTCGTTGGCCTGCGGACAAAACACGGGGAACATCCGTGCGATGCACTTGTGATTAATGCCGACTTCGCTCAAGCGATGAAACACCTCGTCCCGAACCATCTGCGGACACGCTGGAATGACAAACGACTGGATCGCAGCAAATACTCCTGCTCCACGTTCATGATGTACCTGGGCATTGATGGCCGCTACGACCATCTGCCGCATCATACGATTTACATCGCGAGGGACTACGAAAAAAATCTCGATGAGATCGATCGCCTGAAAGTTCTGTCCGAAGATCCGTCATTCTATGTTCAGAACGCTGGAGTTACGGACGACACTCTGGCCCCTGATGGCATGAGTACGCTCTATGTTCTAGCCCCGGTAACGCACCAAAGCCCGAACGTGGACTGGCGGTCACAAACGTCGATGTTCCGAAGTCGAGTTCTGAAACAGATGGCAAAGCTGGGATTGGATGATGTCGAAGAGCGAATCCGATTCGAGAAAATTTTGACTCCCGATGACTGGCAGAACAACTACCAGATCTTTCGAGGAGCCACGTTTAATCTTGCCCACAATCTTGGTCAGATGCTGCACGCCAGACCTGGCAACTGCTTTAATGATCTGAAGCATGTCTATCTCGTGGGAGGGGGAACACACCCAGGCAGCGGGCTTCCGGTAATTTACGAATCCGCGCGCATTTCCGCGCGGCTCATGTGCGATGCCATGCGGTTGTCGTTTCCCACCGGATCTTCAGCAGCTACCGTGTTGCCAGTGCAAGTGCCACAACGGAGGGCTGCCTGATGCGTACGGGGTGGTCAATTGCGGTGAATCATCTGGCGAGGCTGCTGAGTCGCACGCTGACACGACAGGATCAGTCTGGCGGATACCTCGCTTCCGCTACCGTCTCCGCTGGGCCTGCACAATCGCGACTTCTAAACACCGTGTTGAGCGCTACCTCAACCGTCAGGTCCTTGCCGGGCCTGCGATTGGCGACAACTGGTCTTTCGATGGATCAGCCAGCAGCCGAGGACATCGTCATCGCGAAGTTGCAGCAAGCTCGAACTCAACAGGGCCCCTGGTCTTGTTGCGGGGTGCCGGAACGGATCGCGGTTCTGCATTCGCTGCGTCTGAAAATCGCAAGCAATCCTCGTTTTCTGGCACGTTTCGTCAATCGGGCAAATGAGGCGGAAACTCTCGCTGCGGAAGTCCTGCCTTTGCTCGATGCCTGCCGGTTTCTGGAGTTGGAAGCTGAAAGGATTCTGCGTGAGGCGGTTGCTGGGACTCGTGGCCGACCGATGTGGCTTTATGGTACGCGGGTCGTGCTGCGTCGTGAGCCCCTTGGTGTTGTGCTGATCATCGGACCATCAAACTATCCGCTTATGTTGCCCGGAATTCAGGCACTGCAGGCATTGGCCGCAGGCAACAGTGTGCTCATCAAGCCGGCGAAGGGTGGCACCGCCGTCTTAGAGGTACTTGTTGACATGGCAGAGTCCGTGGGCTTGCCAGCGGGAGTACTTCAGGTGCTTCCTGAATCAACGGAAGCGGCGACAATCGCGATACGAAAATCGGTCGATAAAGTGTTTCTGACAGGATCAGCAACAACGGGGCAGGTCGTGAGTCGAGAGCTGGCAGACTCGACAACACCCGCCGTCATGGAGCTTTCCGGTTGCGACGCTGTATTTCTTCTGAACGATGCAGATCCGGAACTCGTCAGCGACTGCCTGCTCTTCGGCTTGACTTTCAATCAAGGTCAAACCTGCATGGCACCAAGACGGGTGTTGGCCACCGATGAGATCGCCGATCAGGTTCTTTCTCTGCTGTTGAAAAAGCTGACCGAGCGACAGTCGCGGAATTTCCGGCCCGCCAATGCAGGGGTAAGTCGTCTGGCCGCAAAAATGATCGAGGACGCGATTCTTAACGGTGGACAACTGCTTTCAGGTTCCATTGACATCGTTAACGCTGAACCAGAACTGCACGGCGTCGCAATTCTTGACAAAGTCACAGCCGACATGGCCATCACATCCACTGATCTGTTTGCCCCGGTGCTATCGTTCATACGAGTGTCTTCCGAAGAACAGGCGTTGGTCGAGAACGCCCGATGCCCCTATGCGCTCAGCGCGGCAATTTTCGGGACAACTCATCGCTGCCATGATCTGGCAAGGCGAGTTCATGCGGGCTGTATCGTGATCAACGACATGATCGTTCCCACCGCTGATCCGCGGGTTCCATTCGGTGGGCGAGGCAAAAGCGGCTACGGCGTCACACGAGGAGCAGCTGGATTACTGGAAATGACGCAACTGAAATCCATTGTTTCCACTCGCCGCTGGTTTAAGCCGCATCTTTATGCGACGACGCCTGCTGACACTGAAGCGATGGAATATTTGATTCGGATCGAGCATGCGCGCAGCGCTTTAAGAAAATTGGCGACTGTTCCGGCAATGATCAAATCGACCCTTTCACAAATAAAACATCGAAGATCTCAGGGAGTTCGTGAAATATGAAGAATCAGACTGACGTGATCGTGGTTGGCAGTGGACTTGGCGGGCTTGCCGCAGCTTGTACTCTGGCTGGCCGGGGATATTCGGTTACGGTCGTGGAAAAAAACGAATGGCTGGGAGGTAAGGCAGCTCTGCTGGAAGACCAGGGCTACCGATTCGACATGGGGCCAACAATTCTGACGATACCTTCCGTGCTGAAGCGAGTTTTTGCGGAAGCCGGTCGCTCAATGGATGACTATTTGCAGATGGTCCGATTGGATCCACAATGGCGATGCTTCTTTGAAGACGGTACTCAGTTTGACCTGGTCGAGTCCTTGTCGGACATGAAGAATCGTCTCAAGGAATTCACTGGCTCGGACCAGACGGGTCATGGCTATGAAAAATTCATGGGAATTTCAAAGCAACTGGATGAAGTTTCAAATCGATTCTTCTTCTGGAAGAGTGTTGGTGGCATCGCCGACACGATGAACTTCAAGGAAAGTTTCTCGCTCAATGTTCTGCGTGATGTGCTGAGTCTGCGATTTGGCCGTACCGTCGCTGGACTGGTTCGATCACATATTCCCGACGAACGAATTGCTCAGATGATCGACCACTTTACGCAGTATGTTGGATCATCGCCGGAAGCATCGCCTGCCGTCCTGTGTGGCATCGCCCACATGCAGACGAATGAAGGCATTTGGTATCCTCTGGGCGGAACGCGCGCTGTGCCGGAAGCACTTGTGCGTCTGGGGCGTGAACTTGGCGTGCGTTATGTCACCGGACACCAGGTGAAGTCGATTGATTCGCAATCCGGCAGAGTTACAGGAGTGACTTTGGATCACGGGGAGTTTTTACAATCCGAAACGGTCGTCTCGAACTCTGACTGTGTTCGCACGTGCCGAGAACTGCTCCCCGCCAGTGTCGCGAATCGTTTTCTGTCGAAGAGGACTTTTGAAGCCGCCTGCTCCGGAGTCGTGTTGTATCTGGGACTTCGCAGAAAATATGACCATATCCTGCATCATAATTTTGTCTTTAGCAGGGATCCGCACTTTGAATTCCAACAGATCTACCAGCAGGGCGAACCGGCTACCGATCCGACCTGCTACGTCTGTGCTCCGTCGTTGTCCGGCGACAACGTCGCTCCTGCCGATGGCGAAGCGTTGTATGTATTGGTTCATACGCCGTATTTAAGAAAGCATCATGACTGGAAATCCATGCTGCCAGACTATCGCAATGTCATCATCAACAAGCTAAAAACAACTGCCGGCATGGAGGACATTGAAGAACGTATTGAAGTTGAACACACTCTGACTCCGGCAGATATCGACTCACGGTATCATGTGCTCAACGGAGCGATTTACGGTCTCGCAAGTCACGGAAGATTTATGGGCGCATTCAAGCCGGCAAATCGAGTCGCGGAACTCAAGGGGCTTTATCTGGCAGGGGGATCTGCTCATCCTGGGCCGGGAATGCCAATGGTGATGATGTCTGGATGGATCGCGGCAGACACCATTGATCAGGATCTTCAAGGAGCAGCAGGCTCTGGGAAGAGTCCGAAGCAGGTGCGCGCGGCGTAATGTCGCCGCAGGGAAGTCGGTTGACCAATAGCCGACAAGTGAAGGTTAACGCATGACACGACAGCCAACGTCAGATTCTATTTTCAGTCGAATTCTGAACCGGGGATTCCACCGGTACGTGCGACGTTTCGTCCGCAGGAACTTCAATGCCGTCCGAATCGCCGGGCATTGCCATGTGGAACACATTCCGGCAGGTCCGGTGATCTGTTTTATCAATCATCCAGGCTGGTGGGATCCGATGACTGCCGTCTTGTTGACCGGTCACTTTCTTCCAGGTCATCAATTTGCGGCACCGATGGATGCGGATGCGTTGAAGAGCTATCCCATTCTGGAACGTCTGGGCTTTTTCCCGGTCGCAAAGGATTCTGGCACCGGCACAAAGGAATTCCTGCGAACATCGCGGGAACTGTTGCGGTCTCCCGAGACGGCACTCTGGATCACTCCGACCGGAAAGTTCCACGATGTTCGTCAAGCGGAGAAGTTTCTTCATGGATTGGGCCATATCGCCGATCGTGATTTTTCGGGGACGCTGCTGTCCGCAGCGATCGAATACACATTTTGGAGTGAACGCTTTCCGGAACTACTGGTCGAGTTTTCTGAGCCAGTAGATTGCAGGGACTTGCCTGCTGATCGCGACGACCGAACACGAATTCTGGAAAACGTCCTCGCAAAGACTCAGGAATCTTTGGCACGACGAGCCATTGCTCGTGACGCGGCAGCCTTCATGACACTGTCCGAAGGGAGATCCGGAATTGGCGGGTTCTACGATTTCTGGCGAAGACTCACGGCGTGGGCACTAGGCAATTCATTCCGCAGTCGGCACGCTGCCGAACAATCGCCGTCTGCAGGCGTTTCGACCGGAGGAGTTAAATGACAGACGCCATCACTTTACTGATCTGGGTGTCTCTTGGAGTCAGCGCGTTCGTTTCGGGTCTATTCCTGATTAACCTCTTTTTTTTTCGGAAAGCTCGGCGGTTAATCTCTGTCCACGGGCTTCAGGCCTCCGTTCTTATCCCGGCCCGCAACGAAGCGCAGAGAATCGGACGATTGCTGGATTCGGTCTTGCAGAGCGAAGGGATCACCGTTGAAGTGTGTGTACTGGACGACGAAAGCGATGATGGCACCGACGCAATCGTCAAGTCGTATGAAGAACGCAATCCCAATGTGCGACTCATTCAAGGAACGCCAATTCCAAATGGTTGGAGCGGAAAGCAATTTGCCTGCTGGCAATTGGCTCAAAGTGCGTCGTTCTCGGAGTTCGTTTTTCTGGACGCGGACGTTGTTCTCACCAAAGATGCCCTCGCCCGAGCTGTTTCCCAGAGACAACACACCGGCGTCGATTTGCTCAGCGGGTTTCCACGCCAGCAGGTCATCACCATCGGCGAACAACTTTTAATTCCGCTGATTCATCAAATTCTGCTTTGCTTTCTTCCCTTTGCCCTGATGCGATGGACGCGCATGGTCGCTGCCGCAGCAGGCTGTGGTCAGTTCTTTCTGACAACGAAAGAGGCATACAAGATCAGCGGTGGTCATGATTCCATCCGACAGTCGCTGCACGATGGTGTCATGTTGCCAGGGAGTTATCGACTCGCGGGTCTCACAACAGATCTGTTTGATGCCTCCAATATCGCCACCTGTCGAATGTATACGTCATTCGATGAGACCTGGTCCGGTCTGATGAAAAATGCTGGCGAAGGATTCGCCCGACTCCCGCTTCTCCCCGTGATCACGGCTGTGATGCTGCTGGCCTTCGTAGCGCCGATGACCTGTCTAGTCGCGTCAGCATTCGGGACCGTGCCAGCCGACCTTATGTTGCCATTGTTTGCAGGCTGCGTGCTGAGCTATCTGCCTCGATTTATCTGCTCCGTGAAGTTCGATCGCGCCTGGCTGGCGTGCGCGTTCAACCCGCTCTCGATCATCCTGTTCCTGACGATTCAATGGATCGCGCTGTTCCGTAAGCAGCTTGGCAAAGGCGTGCAGTGGCGTCAACGCAGTTATAAGGTCGCCACGCCATGACCGATGCGCCCGCCAGGTCTGTTGCACCAGTGCTGACACTCAACAACATTAGAAAGAAATACCGAGGTCGCGAAGCGTTAAAAGGCATCTCGCTGCAACTGTACCCCGGCGAACTTCTGGGCTTTTTTGGTCCCAATGGTGCGGGCAAGACCACGATGATTCGCTGCATCTGCGGATTGCTGAAACCGGATTCCGGAAAGATTACGATGGGGTTCGCGGATGACGACCCGGCGAATCCCGAACGGCTTGGCCTCGTTCCGCAAAATCTCGCAGTGTATCCCGACCTGACCGTGCAGCAAAATCTCGAAGTGTTTGGCCGACTAGAGGGCGTTGCCGGGAAATACCTGAAGTCTCGAATCGCCGAAGTTCTCGAGTGGGCCGCACTGCAGGATCGCACACGCTCTCTCGCGAAAACTCTGTCAGGCGGAATGCAGCGCCGTCTGAACATTGCCTGCAGCGTGCTGCATCACCCCAGCATACTGTTGTTGGACGAGCCAACTGTCGGTGTCGATCCCCAAAGTCGTGAGCGCATCTACGCGATGCTTGAAGAACTTGCCGATCAGGGTGCAGCAGTGCTGATTACAACGCATCAACTGGAAGAAGTGGAAACACGATGCGATCGGATCGTCGTGATGGATCACGGAAGAATCGTGGCGGATGGAACGCTCAGTGATTTGGTTCAGCAGACAATCGGACGATCACACCGTGTCATCCTGCGTTTCGATCGCCCGTATCCAACGCCCATTCAGTGGTTTGTTTTCGATGACGATAAAACCAGTGCAACATGTTCGCTCGAATCAATGAAGGAGTTGCCTCAGGTGCTTGCCGTCCTGAACCAACTGGGGCAGCAACCGAGCAGGATCGACGTTAGGAGCTACGGACTGCAGGACGTCTTTCTGGAACTCACCGGAAGGAGTTTGCGCGAATGATTCTGACGATCCTGCGCATCCTTTATCTTCGCCTGCGAAACAACCCTGCAGAATTGTTGCTGGTCTTTGTGATGCCCATTATTTTTTTTAGTATTTTTGCCGGCATCTTCAGCAATGGTATCGCGACTGGTTCGGACAAGAAACTCCGAGTCGGATGGATCAGCAGTCATCCGACAGCGTTGGCTTTGGAATTGCGCCAATTTCTGGATTCCAATTCTTTGCTGGAATGCATGTCCCTCGAACCGGAGGACAATCCGGAGGGCATTGAAGAAACAGTAATGGCGGGCCGCATTACGGAGGCTCAAAGGTCAGGGAAATATGATCTCATTGTGAAACTGTCGGCGGAATCGGCTGATGACAGAACCTCAGCGAAGCGTCCCACCTTCGCCGGTGTCAGACTGGTGACGGATGGCCAAAACCCCATGGCAATTGCAATGGTTACCGCCATCCTTCGAAGTTTCTTTGCTCAGAAAGAAGCTTCCGCTGCTGCATCTGGATTGATAGGCACGCAATCAATTCAAGCCCCGCCGGGAGAATTTTCCGATTCGGGAGCCGTGGGATACTCGACATGGACAGAAGCCCCCGAGCAGCCCCCAGGGACATCAGTGTCTGGTAAGGCCGCAGCACCTTCAGACCTCTATCGCGCAAATCAGGGGAGTGACTGGATTCAGACGGATCCGGACGGAATCCACACGATCAATGGGATTTCGATCGTCCCAAAGCGATGGGCCATCGAGCCGAGAACAAAATCAGACTCTGCAGTACTTGATTTCGAACCCGTGCTACCGGAAAAGCTCGTCGGGAACAAGAGCGAAGACCTCGATATTGTTGTGGAAAATCCGCAGGCTGCCAGCCAGAAAAATCCCCGCATCGCGATGTACGCTGCGGGGATCGCGGTATTGTTCCTTTTGTTTTCCGCAACCGGCAACGCAGCCGCACTGCTGGAAGAAGCGGAGTCTGGTACTCTCGATCGTATTCTCGTCAGCAAGGCCAGCTTGTTTCAGATCGTCGCTGGGAAGTGGCTTGGAATCCTGTTGCTGGGCTGTTTGCAGATTTCGGTAATGTTCCTTTGGGCCGAAGCTATCTTCAGCATTCAATTGTTCGAACATCTGGATGGATTCTGCGTCATGACTTTCAGTACGGCCGCCGCGACCGCAAGTTTCGCGATGCTGCTGGCAACGATCTGCAAATCGCGAACGCAGCTTAACGCACTGTCCGTCGTGATTATCCTCAGCATGTCAGCCGTCGGAGGAAGTATGATTCCCCGCTTTGCAATGAGCGATCGCATGAAAGACATCGGAAAGTGGACATTTAACGCCTGGGCTTTGGATGGGTATCAGAAGGTTTTCTGGTTTCAGTCACCTGTGAGCAGTCTTCAGTCGGAAGTGACTGTCCTTCTGGGAAGTTCATTGTTGCTGGGGCTTGTGACACTCTTTCTTTCGGGACGATGGAAAAGAGGATCGTTCTGAGTTGGTTGATAGTTGGGGACATGACGGAGCAAGGCTATGAACAGGTTCAGATGGGACATTCTGCTGTTAACGGTGATCGTTATTGCAGGATCGTATCTCTTGTGGAGCAGCTCACCGGATTCGGTAACAGCCGAAAATCCTTTGGCGATTATTCGCCCCGTGCCGGTGGTTCATGGAACCAATGAGCGGCAGAAAAAACCGATAGACGGCCTTATCGAAACGCCTCCCGCCGAATCGCTTCGTATGGAGACGGTGATTCGAGTGACGGGATTAAAGCCACAGCCCGGTAGCTTGCGGATTGCCGTATTTGAATCACCAGACGGGTTCCCGAAATCTGAACAGAGCACGAAGACCACCGTCATCGAAACAAACGGCGAACACCTCGATTTTTCTCTGTCTCTGCCCGTCAATCACCCGGTCGCGATCGCGGTGTTTCAGGATCTCGACGGAAACAAAATTATTTCAAAAAGCAGTATAGGGATTCCCATTGAGCCGTATGGGTTTTCCAACAACGCGCGAGGCTTACTGGGGCCGCCGACCTTCCAGCAAGCCGTCGTGCGAATCAACGAAGGGCAGGACAGGTTAGAGATTCAGGTGCGCTAGTATCGCAACCCCGCACCTTCGTCGCTGTGCAACCTCATCCGCAAAGCGTGAACCAGCCCGCAGTAATCGTCCAGGATTCGACGGTGAGTCTCACAACGCACAGCCGAGAGTATGAAACAGAACTCAACAGCTCCCGAGACGTACGAACGGCTCGATACGCGAGCGTGTTCGGCGTTGAACAATGGCCGTCGATCTGATTCGGCTGACCTAATGCTGTTTCTGTGGACGCTGGAGGCCGGACAGTTTCGGGATCTTAAACGCGACGCAGCTCATTGATTTAAAAAATCCGGGCTTCAAAGGTTCGTCCAATTCGTTCCGGATTCACTCCTCAATCCTCGGCAAGTTCAGGGCGTTGAGGTCGGTTGGGGCGAGTGTCTTCGCCGGGGCCTCGATAGCCACCACCGCCCCCGCCGCGACTAAGCAGGCCTGAGATTCCTGTACGGAATTCTTCCTGCGTGATCAACTTGTCGCCGTCCTTATCGAGTGTCTTCAAGCGGTCGGCCATGCGGTTGCCTTCCAGTTCCTTCTCCGTCAGCTTTCCATCCTTGTCGGCGTCCATTCCGTTGAACATGCTCGTCGGATCAAACCGTGAGTTGCCTCCACGACCACCTTCGCCTCCACCTTCCGGCGCTGGATCTTCCTCAACCTTTGCAACGACGATCTCTTCGGGTTTCACTGTTTCGCTCTTATCGGCGACGCAATACAAATACTTTGAGCTGCGAAGAATCAAGCGACCGTCACTCACGGCTGGCGATCCCCAGAATGTTTCCGCGTCCGCAGTCACTCGGTTCACGGCGACCTGTTTGAGTTCCCCACTCAGATCAAACACAAACATCTGACCGCTGCCGTTCAGATAAAACATACGGTCACCGACAACGATGGGTGACGGATAATCCAGTGAACCAAAGCGACCGCCGGTTGGCATCGCTCCCGACAATCGAGCCTGTTCGAGCTTCTCGCCAGTTTTTTCATCCACCACTGACACAACACCACTTGAAACCAGGTACACCTTTGAGCCATGCCGAACCGGAGTTGCAAAGCTGGTTGTTTCACCACCCGTCCAGACAGTGTTGGTCTTGCTCACATCACCGCTGCCACCGGCATCAATCGCGATGCTGCCACCGCCGCGACCGGTAAACGCAAAGACACGCTTGCCGTCCAGAATGATGCTCGAATAGGCGTGCTGGGCGTCCGTTGCACTCGCGAACCATCGCAGCTTACCGTTATCGGGATCGAGTCCCCACATTTCCTTAGCGACACACATCACCAGGTCTGTACGTTTATCATCGATCCTGACCAGTGTTGGTGTTCCCCACATGCCGTCGAGGCCTTTGGCTTCCTGTCTCCACAGTTCTTTACCCGTGTTCTTGTCCAGGCCGATAATCGACTGACTTTCTGCAGACGCAGTAACGATGACTGTGTTGTCGTAGAGAACGGGGCTTGATGAAGATCCCCATTTTGTCGGATCGGATTCTTTACCGACGTCAGCTTGCCAGAGTTCCTTGCCGTTCATGTCAAAGGCATGCACACCGCTCTTGCCAAAGAAAGCATAGACATTCTGGCCATCAGAAACGGGAGTGTGTGACGCGTAGCCGTGAGCTGTCACTCCAATCCCGGTGTAGGCGTCTTCCGGCAATGCGGCCTTAACGTCTTTCTGCCAGATTACTTTGCCGGTGTTGACATCAACGCAGACAAGATGTCGAACGAGGTTCTCGATCTCGCCAGGATTCTCCTGAGTCAGTCCATAGCCGGAATAACATGTGACGAAGCCCTTGCCACCAACAATGATCGGGCTTGATGCCCCGGGGCCAGGTAGCACTGTCTTCCATGCGACGTTGGCCGTAGGGGACCATGTCGTCGGCAGCGAGTCCGAATCATTGGCCACGCCGGAACCCGCCGGTCCGCGAAAACGAGGCCAGTCACTGGCTTCAAGGAGGAGGCCACTGAAAACACACAAAACCAAAGCCGAGTATCGAAGAGCCATCATTTTTGAAACTCGCAGCTAGGATATTGAAGGACCAAGAGACCGGAACTCTACCAAAGCAGGCTACTCCCGGACCACTGACTGCAAAAAATGAAGATCCTCAGAAGTGGCCGGCGGATGGAACTGGTGACATCGGAGATAGCTCTGCACTCCAGGAAAATCCTTCGACATCGACTTTTCGTACTTCAACAGCGACGCAATTGGCATGTTGGATTTCTTGATGGATGAGGAAAACCATTCTCTTTGTAAGGCCAGAGCTGACGAACAATCGCAAAACAGCCTTGGCCTCCCAGCGCCATCCCAGTCAGAAGATATGCGTGTTGAAAAACAGTCACATAGATTTTATGAATGAATGTACGCAAAACTTTGAATTAGTCAATTCTTCAGTTGTGCGTAAGATCCGGACGACAGTGTGAATCAGAGAGCAGACCACAAATACAAACCTAGAGGAAGTTGAAATGCAAATCTCAATCGTTGATCGCAATGTGGATCTGACAGCCAAGCAAAAGGAATTGGTTGATCGTCAAATCGAGTACTCGTTTGATCGATTTGAAACTCACATTCGCGCGGTGGAAGTGGTGCTCAATGATGTGAATGGGCCGAGAGGCGGTTCGGACATTCAATGCCGCGTTCGACTAATGCTGCATAGCAAAGGCGAAGTTCTTGTGGAAGGTCGTGAAGTTTCCGTAGAAGCGGCTATTTCAAGCGTCATTGATCGCGCATCAATCGCTGTTGGCAGGCGGGTAGAACGACTGAAGGATTCGCAAGGAACGTCGATGTCCGGGCTGTAGATCCCGGCTGCGTTGGAGTGCTGAAAAGAAATGGGGACGGTGTTGCCAATGAAAGTCAAGAAGATCGGTGTTCTGGGCTGCGGCATGATTGCCGAGCGTGGACACATGCCAGCCCTGAAGCAGGTGAATGGACTCAGTCTTCATGCTGTCTATGACGTCGCCTGGAATCGCGCTTTTGCGATGCAGGCGAAGTTTCCTTCATAGTATGCGGACCCTTGGTTTGAGAAAATCAATGACAAATCGTGGTCTATTGAATTGTCGAAACACTCGATGCTGTGCGTATTATCATGGTGGTGGAGCGCGACAGCCTCAGGCTTCGATGCGCGTCTCGTAAAACCAATTGACCCCATGGAACTGGAAGACTTATTGGGGCAGTTGAGTGTAGTAACGATGTCAACGCATTGAGCAATTCTCCCGATGGAATTGGCTTGATGCTCGTTACACGTCGGTCACTTTGAGATTGCCCTGTTACTCGACTTACGACAGTTTGTTTTAAACTCCAGATGAAGGAACTACCTGTGAAATGCCCTGCCTGTGATATCGAGCTTCGGATGAGTGAACGAAGAGGCGTGGAGATCGATTACTGCCCAACTTGCCGGGGCGTTTGGCTTGACCGCGGCGAGTTGGACAAGCTCCTGGAACACGCAAGTCGTGAACAGAGTCCCCGCGATCGTTATGAAGACGATGACGATGACTTCAAACGCGGAGATAGACGCGGAGTGGCGTGCGATGACTTTCCGCCAAAGCATTCCGAACAAAAACCAAAGAAGCGCGAGTCGTTTTGGAGTGAGTTGTTCGATTTCGGTTAGTCGTATCGATCTACAATGTGGCCGAATTGAAATCACACCACTTCATTGAATGGAATTCCAGGATCATGAAAAAGGACACCGCAGATGACCAGTCGAAAAGCACGAGTTCGGCGGACGCTTCGTCCTCCGAACAGAATGCGGTGGTAACGCTACCCGAAGCACAGGAATGTCAGGCCACGCTCCCGCCATCGCAACAAATGCCATCGCAACAAACAATCGTAGCGGCTTCAGCGACGCATCAAACGCCGGAACTCGATAGTCTGATTCTGGAACTCAGCGCAATCCGCCAGCAAATGCTGGATCTGGAAGCACTGGGGCTTCAGAAAGCAACTCATATTCATCCGGTGTATATGCAGAGTGCCCGCAACCTATTTCACTATCTTGCTCTGCGGCGGCGTGAAATGCGGCCGATTCAGGAACGGCTATCAGCCCTTGGACTTTCGTCGCTGGGACGAACGGAGTCCCACGTGTTGACCAGCGTCAACAAGGTGTTGGAAGCTTTGCACCGTTTAGCTCAGATTCCCGTGCCGGAATTTACGACGCCCGCTCCGATCAACGGTTTCGAAGAGGGGAAGATGTTGCTGAACCAGCACACCGAAGCACTGCTCGGACCTGCACCAGCAAAGCGAAATGCTCGCATCATGGTGACGATGCCGAAGGAAGCGGCCGACAATCCCAGGCTGGTCGAACGATTACTAGCAAACGGCATGGACTGCATGCGAATCAACTGTGCCCACGACGATGCTTCCGCATGGGCGAACATGATCGGGCATTTGCGCCAGGCCGAACAATCTCTGGGCCGGAAATGTCGTGTGCTGATGGATCTGGCCGGCCCCAAATTGCGGACCGGGCCCATTGAGCCAGGGGCTCAGGTGATCAAGTGGCGCCCGCGACGAAATCTGCTCGGCCATGTCACGGCTCCTGCAAGAATCTGGTTGTTTCCCGAAGAACAGCGGTCAGCCGCTCCCATGCCGGCAGATGCCTGCCTGCCGGTCGAGGTTACCTGGTTGAACCGATTGACGGTCGGCGATCAGATCGTTTTTGAAGATCAGCGAGGACAGCATCGCGAACTTTGCGTTGTCGAGTCCGTCGGTGATGGTCGTTGGGTGGAGGCCGTTCGTACGGCTTATGTTACGCCCGGGATCAGACTTCGGCTAAGACCGGGCCAGGAAAAGCAGCGCGAAAGCAAAGAGGATTTCGAGACGACGTTGGGGCCGCTTCCAGCGCTTGAGCAGGTTCTGATTCTCAAGGCAGGCGACACACTTATCCTGACGCATGACGAAGTCGCAGGGAAGCCGGCGCAATTGGATGCGGATAACAAGATTATTGCACCCGCCCAAATTGGTTGTACCCTGACGACCATCTTTGCGGATGTTCGGGCAGGAGAAACCATCTGGTTCGATGACGGAAAAATTGGCGGTGTGATCGAGCTAGTCGAGTCTCAGCAATTAACCGTCCGGATCACTCAAGCTCGCCATTGCGGAGAGAAGCTACGGGCTGACAAGGGGATCAATTTGCCGGACAGTACTCTGCGACTGCCCGCCTTGACAGAGAAGGACATCAGAGACCTTCCGTTTGTCGCAGCTCATGCTGATATGGTCGGTTATTCGTTCGTGAGGGACGCTGCGGACGTCGATGAACTGGAGGCACGCCTGCATATTTTGGGAAGAGAGCAACTTGGCATCGTCCTCAAGATTGAAACTCGTAAAGCGTTCGAACAACTTCCATCTTTATTGGTGGCATCGATGCGCACACCTTGTGACGGTGTGATGATCGCGCGCGGCGACCTCGCCATTGAGTGCGGATTCGAGCGTCTGGCAGAGGTTCAGGAACAGATCCTGTGGATTTGCGAGGCTGCTCATGTGCCAGTGATCTGGGCCACCCAGGTACTGGAGAGCGTTGCGAAAGACGGACTGGCATCCCGCGCTGAAGTCTCGGATGCTGCAAGTAGCCAGCGAGCAGAGTGTGTCATGCTGAACAAAGGCGAACACATTGTGAAGGCATTGCAAACCCTGGACAGTATCCTCCAACGGATGCAATCGCATCAGCATAAGAAGCGCTCAATGCTGCGCCCGCTTGAACTTGCGAGCCGCTTCCCGCAATAGTCATCAACTCCAGCATCTTCGGGCCATTCGTCGCATCGCAATCATGATACCCCCCGATCAAATCATCCAGGAACTGAAGGTCGCCTGCTGGATGGAGATCGAGACGGTCACCAATTACATCTCGAATTCCATCAACAGATTTTAATCACGAATTCTCAGTACACTGATTGGATTGCCGGTGCGTGATTCTTCCCACAGGCAACGCCCGGAAATGCGTTCGGCGTTGTTACGAACCGCTGAATTTCAAGGATCGCCGGACGGTCTGGCCCATTCTTCAAATCGTGGTATCAGTAGTTCTTCTGCCAGTACTCGGAGGCAACCGGCAATTGGAATTGCCAAAAGCAGGCCATAAATGCCAGCCACGCCGCCACCGACCATTAACACCACGAGCACAGTCAGCGCATGCATTTTCATCGACTTGCTCTGTACCCAAGGCGTGATTAGCCAGCCTTCGAGTAACTGGACCACGCAGTATGCTGAAATCGGCCACACCAGAATATCCACCCATGTCGCGGATGCGTTTCCGGACAATGCGTCAACCCAGGTCGCCAGGACCGCTGCCGCACCGCCGATGAACGCGAAATAGGGTACAAAACACAGCATGCCGGTCAGACAACCCAGCAACAATGAATAGGGGACTCCGGCCACTCGGTAGGCCACGGAAAACAAGAACATCATTCCCAGCGTGATCAGGATCCGTCCGCGAAGAAAACTGCCAACTGCGGTATCCATGCGTCCCACGATCCGCAGAATCGTGTCCCGGTTTTTCGCGGGGACCCAACCCTTGAGATGGGCCAACATGGGATTGAAGTTCCAGGCGAAGAAACAGAAGTAGACCGGAATCAGGATGGCTGAGGCAATCAGGTACGTCGCCGTGCCCAGCACACTTCCGACAATTCCAAATGCATCGCCGGCGTTTTTCAGCATCGCCTTCAGTAAATCCATGCCGGTGCCCGCAGACGCTGCTTCGGATTCGCGAAGGTTCTGGACCCACGATTTGTCGAGGTGTTGTTCTGCCCAGGCCAGCAGCGTGTTGAAGTAAACAGGGCTTTTGGAGGATAGTTGATATGCCTCATCGATCAGGATCGGAATCACCAGAATGCCTGTCACACAACAGGCGATCAGGAGCAGGCCGATCATTGAACTGATCACCAGTGATCGCTGCCAGTGCCAGCGTCGTTCAGCGTAGGTTAGAAACGGGTTGACAACGTACGCCGCCGCAAAGCCAATCAGCATCGGAATAAACACACCGCGAAATACATAACCGACCACAATCAGCAGCACTCCCAGAGCCAACCAGCAGAGATCCTGTACCGGACGAATCTGCCACAGGTGCAGATACCACCATTGGGATCGACTATGTTGCGTAATATTGGAGGATGTCTTTGTCATGGCGTGAATTTCCAGCGAAACGGCCTGGCAGGAATCAAGGAATTAACTTTACCAGTGCTGAAGTCATACTGACATGATGCCGGGAAAGTTTTAGTTCACCCTGAACTCGCGGCCTCTGGCCATGACACCTTAGATAGGCCCTGCCGATCCGGCGAGATGGAATTCTGATATGTGAATCTGGTTGCGCGAGCGCACGACCGTTATCGCTTGAGGCGCAATGGTTCGAACCAGATTCAGCACGGCAAGGGCGTCGTTGCGGGAAGGCAATGTAATTACAACCATCCGTAGTTGTTTGAGTTGAAGATGCTCCGGGACTTCCGCGCTGGACGCGGCACCAAGCTCGGCCCGATAAGGCTCCCAAAAGTAATGTGACGAGCACCTGAGCAGCGCCCGCCAGAAGTGTCGTCTTCCCAAATCCAACGACGCGTTTCCATGAAATTCCAAATAGTTTGCTGTGTCGAAATTCCGCTGCCACTTGCGGGACAATGCAGAAGGCAATTTTCGCAGCGAACTTTCACATAGATTTTTTTAATGAATGTACGCACACCTTTCAATTAGCAAATCCTTTAGATGCACGTAAGATTGTGACGAAAGTGTGATTCAGAGACCTGACCACAACTATAAATCCGGAGGAAGTTGCAATGCAAATCTCAATCGTTGATCGCAATGTGGATCTTACAGCCAAGCAAAAGGAATTGGTTGATCGTCAAATCGAGTACTCGTTTGATCGATTTGAAACTCAGATTCGCGCGGTGGAAGTGGTGCTCAATGATGTGAATGGGCCGAAAGGCGGATCTGACATTCAATGCCGCGTTCGACTAATGCTGCATAGCAAAGGCGAAGTTCTTGTGGAAGGTCGTGAAGTTTCCGCAGAAGCGGCTGTTTCAAGCGTCATAGATCGCGCATCAATCGCTGTTGGCAGGCGGGTAGAACGACTGAAGGATTCGCAAGGCACGTCGATGTCCGGGCTGTAGATCCTGGCTGCGTTGGAGGCTGAAAAGAAATGGGGACGGTGTTGCCAATGAAAGTCAAGAAGATCGGTGTTCTGGGCTGCGGCATGATTGCCGAGCATGGACACATGCCAGCCCTGAAGCAGGTGAATGGACTCAGTCTTCATGCTGTCTATGACGTCGCCTGGAATCGTGCTTTGGCGATGCAGGCAAAGTTTCAAATTCCTCACGCTTTTCCAACCGAAAAAGCATTCTGGGAATCTGATATCGACGCCGTTGTCATCTGCACGCCAGCCCCCTTTCATCTCGCCAATGTCGCGCAAGCCGCAGCCTACGGAAAGCATGTCTTGTGTGAGAAACCTTTGGCAATGGACGAAAATGATATCCTGCAGATGATCGCAGCCATGAAGGCCGCTGACAAACAACTGTTTACGGGCTTCACCTATCGATTCAGCCATGTCGCGACTGAAATTCACCGACTGGTTCGCAGTGGAGCCATCGGCGAAGTTCGAGCCTTGCGGCTCAATTATCTCTGGAATCTGCATGGCAAATGGAACTGGAACAAGAACGGAGAACGTATTTGCAGTCCGCTGCGAGTTGGTCGGATGCTGGAAGGCGGGCCGATGGTGGATTGTGGCGTTCATCAGATCGATCTTGCGCGCTGGTGGCTGGGGTCAGAAGTGGCATGGCAGCGCGGCATCGGGATCTGGATCGATGATTTCCAGGCACCCGATCACATGTATCTGCACCTGGGACATTCCTGCGGCGCTCATTCAATGATCGAGATGAGTTTTTCGTACAACGCGACGTCGCGAGAACCACGGTCGCATTTTCAATACGAACTCATTGGCACCGATGGCGTGATTCGTATGAACCGCGAAGAACATTCGTTCGAGTTGAGAAATTCTCACGGGACTCAATGGTTGTCATGGCATCCTGAAAAAAACTTCGCCGGGATGCACGCTGAGTTTTATCATTTCCTGACGACTGGTGATGTTCGCAATTTGCCCACTGCCAACGACGGCTTGCTGGCAACTCGAATTGCCCGATCTGCCACTGACCAGGCGATTCGTGATCGAGAAATCTGCAGCCTCGCACATCCATCAACTCAGATCCGAGCCTCCGGTTGCGATTCTGAACAGATTACAACGCCGATGGACTTTACCGAAGCCGATGAAACTCCCGCTTCAATCTTATCCACATTGTTCGGGCAAACTAAGAAATAGTGGAGTCAACGTGTCAATCATAATCCTGGTTTTAGGGCTTATCATTCTCTCATTGGGAGCGGAATTACTGGTCCGCGGAGCGTCTCGGCTGGCAGCAGCACTTGGTATGTCACCACTGGTGATTGGGCTGACTGTCGTTGCATTCGGAACCAGCGCGCCAGAGCTTGTGGTCAGTATTCAGTCGAGTCTCGCAGGGCAGGATGATGTGGCTGTTGGGAACGTTCTCGGCAGCAACATCATGAACGTCCTGTTCATACTTGGTCTGTCGGCTGTGATTGTGCCCCTGCAGGTCTCGAAACAACTGCTGCGATTTGATCTGATGCTGATGATGGCAATTTCTATCCTGTTGGCGGCTATGGCCTTCGATGGAAGCATCGGTCGGATCGAGGGTCTGCTGCTCACGGTCGGACTTGTGTCTTACATCACGTTCTCGATTGTCTTGAGTCGAAAGGAACAATCGAAAACGCCGGGCGAACGGGATGTTGAGGTCACGAGTTTTTCGAACCAGCACGGATCACGCGAAACGATCGTGAATCTGGTGCTGCTTGCAGCGGGACTTGGGATGCTGATTCTAGGTTCACAATGGTTCGTTCATTCTGCCGTAATGATTGCGCGATCGCTGGGAGTCTCAGAATTCCTGATCGGCGTGACAATCGTAGCTGTTGGAACGTCCTTACCGGAACTTGCCACTTCCATCATGGCTGCGATTCGCGGCGAAAGAGACATCGCAGTGGGAAACGTTGTCGGCAGCAACATTTTCAACATCATGGGCGTAGTGGGCATTTCGAGCGCCGTCTCGCCCGACGGTCTCAGTATGTCGCAATCTGCTCTGCAATTCGACCTGCCGGTGATGGTGGCGGTTGCAGTCGCGTGTCTTCCAGCCTTCTTCACAGGACGGGTGATTTCACGATGGGAAGGCGGCTTGTTTCTTGCCTGGTACTTCGCTTATGTAATTTCGCTTGTGATTTCTGTTACCTCGCCGGAATTATCAGCGTCGTTTTCCAGCCTGATGATGATAGCGATTCCGGTAACGGTCGGCGCGCTGTTGATCAGCGTAATCACATTCGTTCGCTCAGAAAGAAGTGCGGCGGCTTTGAATTGAGGGATCTCATTTCGGCCCGCGCAGATTTTCGAGCAATTCGCCGATGCTGCAATGTGACTCCAGCGTCGTGTGAGTGAGATCCTCGGCTCCAACATTCGCATTGAAACGATTGTGTCTCCAGAAGTTGCGGATCATCTGCTGGAGGTTATTTCGACGGAGTATTTCGAGCGATTTGCGGTAATTGCTTATCTTTCCACGGTCAGTGTTATTCGAGGAGAAAAGTATGTCTAACGTTCTGGGCCATACAAACTGCGGTGCGGTGAGTGCCACGAAGGCGGGTTCTGAAGTACCAGGACAGATCAGCGGACTGTTTCAGCATATTCGCCCCGCGGTGAAGGCAGCAAAAGGCGATCTGCAAAAAGCGATTATTGAGAACGTGCGCAATCAAGCGATCCTGTTGGCCGAAGCATCCCCTGTGATCGCCAAAATGGTTCAGTGAAAAGAACTCATTGTCGCAGGCGGAATCTACGATCTCGATACCGGCAGCGTGACGGCGGTCGATGTTGCAGTCAACTGAATTCGAAAGACCCGATGAGCAATCCAATGGCAGACTGGATCAATTATCACCATCTCTTGTACTTTTGGATGGTCGCCAAGGAGGGCAGCATTACGCGTGCCGCTGAGCAACTGTACCTTTCTCAACCAACGCTCAGTACGCAAATTCGTAAACTGGAAAAATCGATGAAGGTCAAACTCTTCGAACGCAAAGGCCGTTCGATGATCTTGACTGAAATTGGCCAAACCGTCTTCCGCTATGCAGAAGAGATCTTCAATCTCGGCACGGAACTTGGCGACGTTCTGCGAGGACGTCCGGCGAGCGATTCTCTGCGGTTGCTGGTTGGTATTCCTGATGTGCTGCCAAAACTGCTTGTCTACCGCCTACTGAAACCGGCGCTGGAAATGGAGAAGCCCGTCAAGCTGATCTGCTACGAAGGGAAACTGAATGATCTGCTCGGAGATCTGGCGATGCATCGAATTGACGTCGTGCTTGCCAATTCTCGATTAACTCCGGATTCAAATCTGCTCGCCTTCAATCACTTGCTGGGAGAATCCGACGTCACAGTGGTTGGCACCGATGCCATGGTGAAGAAGTACAAAAGCGGTTTTCCGAAGTCACTCGATGGCGCTCCCATGTTGCTGCCGACTCAGAACACAACCATGCGGCGAGCGTTGGAGCAGTGGTTCGATCAAACGGGCATTCGGCCGGAAGTCATCCATGAATTTGAAGACACAGCATTGATGAAAGTTTTCGCCCAATCCGGGGCCGGAATGATGGTCATCCACACACCGATCGCCGCCGAAGTCGGAGGCCAATATGCGCTTAAGCCAATCGGCCGCATTCCAGAGGTTTCCGAACGGTTCTATGCGATTTCTGTCGAACGCCGCCTCAAGCATCCTGCGGTTGTTGCGATCTCCGAAGCGGCAAGGGAAAGTCTGTTTTGAAAGCTGGCAGTGTCTTGGGATTGTCGTGGGCGTGTCAGCCTCCTGACGAGTCCGGGCACGCGCCGTTGCCTCTCAAATCCGCGACGCATACGCAATTTGGTTAATGATCACAATGATCCGCGGAATTTGTGTGAAGTATTCATTAGAGAACGTTGAGGGTGATTTCCATGTCCAGATACGACCAACTTCAATCATCGCTGGTTAGCTCTCGCGAGAAATTGTTGAATCACGGGCTGTATGAGCAACTCACTTCGATCGAATCATTGCACGTATTCATGAAGAATCACGTGTTTGCGGTGTGGGACTTCATGTCGCTGCTGAAAAGCCTTCAGCGAGAACTAACCTGTGTTGAGGTGCCATGGCGTCCTCCGGCAAACCCATCAGCCTGTCGTCTGATCAATGAAATCGTGCTCGTCGAGGAATCGGATCTCGACGCTGGTGCTCAGCCGTCGAGCCACTACGAATTGTATCTGAGCGCGATGCATCAGGCGGGAGCGGATGTAAGCCAGATTCGGGAGTTTGTCAGTGGGATTGCCGGCAAGGGCTGGTCCCATTCGGCAGCTCAGGAACTTGGGATTTCGCAGGCCGCCCGCGATTTCATCAGCACCACGTTTGAAATCATTAACACTGGACAGGTGTGCCGGATTGCGGCATCCTTCACATTCGGTCGTGAACAACTGTTGCCCGGAATCTTCGAGCGAATTGTCGCGGAACTCAACTCCGGGGCCGCTGGAAAACTCGACGCTTTTCTATACTATTTGCAGCGGCACATTGAGGTCGATGGCGGCGAGCACGGCGTGATGGCGCAACGACTCATGGAAGAATTGTGCCGGGACAGCGAGCAGCGATGGCAGGCCGCGGAGGAAGCGGCCCTCCAGTCGTTGCAGGCGAGAATCAGGATGTGGGATTCAGTGGCTGATGAGATTTCTGTCCTGAGTCGCTGAAGAGATCCGATGGACCTCCCTCAAGTCGAGACCACGTGTTTGCAAAAGATCGGCTGTGACCTGCCAGGCGATCGTATCAAAAACTGTTCAATCCAACGGCAAACTTCACTGCGTGTTTTTGGTTCTGATGATTGCTAACGTCGCCGTCAGAAACTGACGGGCGAGGCATGGTGATTCAACTGCCGCCAAGGGCGCTTAACGACCAGTTTTCTGGTACAGGTCAACAGGTCGGTCAGCACATCGACTTTGATGCCGTTGATTTGTGAGCTTGCCCGCCCATGTTGCGAAGCAGCGAACCAGATTGTTTCTGCGTCGCCGGGCGGCGTCGCAGGTGATCAGCGGCATGAAATTTGCTCATTTGAAACACCCGGCCGCATGCAACGAAATCGCCTCATGCTGAGCTTTGCTTCGAAATCATCCAGGCACGCGACTTAGAACAAAGATCTGTAGAAATGTCAAAATCCATCACTATTCCTGATCAGAGCTGGATCGTCGTCGCGGACGGCGTGGGGGCGCGTTTGTTTTCTGCAGCTGTCGAGGGTGAACGGGTCAAGCTGACATCACTCAACGAACTTGAGCCCAATGACCCGATCGAACACGGACCTTCCGGCACACTGCCGCCTGAGCAAACAGAGCAGCAGAAGGACGAAGCGACCTTCGCCTATCAGCTTGCTCGTAAGCTCTATCTGCGAGCCCATGCCGGCCAATTTGACGATTTGATTGTCATCGCCGACCCACAGACGCTGGGGCAGTTGCGAGAGTTGTTTCACAAGGAAGTCATCCAACGCATCGTTGCAGAAGTGCCGAAGACTCTGACCAACCTTTCAACCACGGATCTTGAAGATTCGATCTCACGGATGCTTGCCGGTTGACGTACAGCGTGAGCTCAAAGTGCACTCCAATTGCCGCACAATCGGTTCCGGCGTTCGGATGTCGGTTGACATACCACCCACGGACGACAGATTGTGAATTCGTTTTGTCTAACCAGGAAATCAAAATGCCCATTTTAAGCGTCAACCCCGCGAGTAACGAACAGCTGGAATCTTTTGTGCCGCTCACCAGAGAGGAAATGCTGGCCGCGATCGAGACTGCCAGCGATGCCTTCGACGAATGGCGTCACACATTACTGTCAAAACGCAGGTCCGTGCTGTTGAAAGTTGCGACGCAGCTGCGGTCGCGGTTGTCCGACTACGCATCAATGATTACGACTGAGATGGGAAAGCGAATTTCCGAGAGCGAATACGAAGTTGAGTACTGCGCGAAAATTGCTGAGTATTACGCGAACAACGCAGAACGGTTTCTTGCTGATCAGCCAGTCGAAGTCGAGGATGCACATGCCTTTATTCAGTACGAGCCAATCGGTGTTCTGCTTGGAGTCATGCCGTGGAACTTTCCGTTCTATCAAGTCATTCGTTTCGCCGCTCCCAATATCATGTGCGGCAACACAGTCCTGTTAAAGCACGCCAGTAACGTCCCGCAGTGTGCCGTGGCAATCGCTGAACTTTTTGGCGACAGCGGATTGCCCGATGGAGTTTTCACGAATCTGCTGATTCCAACGGAATTCGTGGAGACGATTATTGAGGACAAACGCGTCCGAGGAGTTTCCTTGACAGGCAGCGAAAAGGCAGGCGCCGCCGTCGCAGCACTTGCAGGAAAACACCTCAAGAGATCGGTACTGGAACTGGGCGGCAATGACGCATTCATTGTCCTTGACGACGCAGATATGGACACCGTCGTCGAGATGGCCGTTAAGGGACGCATGACAAACGCCGGGCAGTCCTGCGTCGCTTCCAAGCGATTTATCGTCGTTGAGGCGGTGGCAGAACAGTTTCTGACAGACTTCAAAATAGCGATGTCTTCGCTCAAGGTGGGCGACCCACTGGATCCGGAGACCGACGTTGCGCCGTTGTCAACGGAGCAAGCAGCAGTGAACCTTGACGAACAGGTTCAGGAGGCGATCAATGCCGGGGCCACGGTGTTGCTGGGCGGCGATCGGCCTGATCGCGCGGGGGCGTTCTACAACCCGACGATCCTGACCGATATCGCAGCCGAGTCACCAATCTATGACCGGGAACTTTTTGGACCGGTGGCAACTGTGTACGTCGTGAAGGATGAACAAGCCGCTGTGGAATTGGCAAACGATTCGTCTTACGGTCTGGGCGGTTCGGTGTATTCCAAAGACATTGACCGGGCCCGTCGTGTGGCTCAACAAATCGACACGGGCATGGTGTTTGTCAACCAACCAACAAAATCACAGGCGGAGTTGCCGTTTGGCGGAACAAAGAATTCCGGTTACGGGCGAGAATTGTCTCATTTGGGCATTCTCGAGTTCGTCAACAAGAAGCTGATTCATGTGGGCAAAAAATAACCCACACGCTGTCCCGATGACTGTCGCCGGCAGGCCGCGCGTCAATGAATTCGAGCCGTCATCATAAACTCATTCCCACGATGCCGGTGCAGATGTGAAATTCCCCCGACCTTCAAAGGAGAGATCAAATATGTCCGTCGCTGCCAGAACGCTGCGTTCTGTTCAACTTGTATTACGCCCGCACGCTGTCCCGACACCGGAGAACTTTAAAGTCGTCGAGGATAAGATTTCTTCTCCCGCGAAAGGTGAGTTTCTGGTCCGGAACGAATGGATCTCAGTTGATCCTTATATGAGGGGCCGAATGCGTGATACCGACAGTTACGTTCCCCCCTTCCAGATCGGTGAACCCATGGAAGGAGGCTGTGTTGGACGTGTCATTGAATCACAGTGTCCGGACTTCAAAGAGGGCGATTACGTAGTGGGCAATATGGGCTGGCGCGACCACTGGCTCTCCACCGGCGAGGGCGTTTTGAAGGTCGATGTTGAGGCCGTATCCCCGCAGGGATATCTCGGTGTTCTCGGCATGACGGGAATGACGGCGTACGTTGGCTTGAACAAAATCGGCAAGCTGATGGAAGGCGACACCGTCTTTGTTTCTGCCGCATCGGGTGCGGTTGGTTCAATCGTGTGTCAGATTGCGAAACTGAAGAATTGCAAAGTGATCGGGAGCGCGGGATCACAGGCAAAAATCGATTGGTTGAAGAACGAGGCTGGTATCGACGCCGCATTCAATTATCACGAAGTTGGCGACGTAGGCGCAAAGCTGAAAGAACTTTGCCCCGACGGAATCGACCTGTACTTCGACAACGTCGGTGGTGATCATCTGGAGGCGGCGATTGATTCTATGAAGAACTTCGGCAAAATTGTCTGCTGCGGGATGATCTCATCGTACAACGACAGTGAACCTCAGGCGGGGCCTCAAAACCTCTTTAAAATCATTGGCAAACGCCTGCGGATGCAGGGCTTTATTGTGCGTGACCATATGGATCAAACCAGCGTGTTTCAGCGGGAAATGATTCAATGGATTCAGCACGAAAAGATCAAGTGGCAGGAGACCGTCACTGAAGGTCTGGAGAATGCTCCACAGGCATTCATTGATCTGTTCACTGGCAACAAGATTGGTAAGTCACTTGTGAAAGTGTCGTAATAACCAGCACAAGACCATTAGAGTCACCGAGTTCAAATCTCATCGTCACTGGCGAGCTCCCCACGGGACATGCCACGAATCACTTGCGGACTTCAGATAGGCGTTCCGCCCGTTCCGAGATCAGTACCGCCAGCAGCATTGCATCTCTATGCCCGACGATGCACGCGAAGTCGTCTTTCCGCAGGGCGTCCTAGTCAACCTGCTCAACAGAGAAGCGGACACGACACAAAATGCCGGGCCAATCCGTACTCCCAGCACAGCACTTGTTCACGAGGAACTAGATACAGTGTCCACGAGCGCAGAGGCGCGGCGTGACACTTGTCGCAGCCCCTCCAATCGCCGCTGAAGCCAATAGCTAAAGTGTGGGAATCCCGGCCCATGCTCCAGCCCTTTGCCTGGGATTGCCCACCCGAGCTTCGAGGATTCAACAGCTTGAAGGCTGGGTTACCAGATTCACTTCGTAAGGAACCTCCGAATGCCCGTTTGTTCGTTCCAACTGAATCTCGAACGGATTTTGCTTCATTTCTACCCTTTCTGTATTTTTCTGAAAAACCGAGTTATCGATGAACGTTCACGGCGGTTTGTAAAGAACGAATTGAACGTTTTGTATCCCCCGGAAAAAGAAGTGAGGTTAGGATGAAGAAGTTGACAACAGTTTTGGCGATTGGATTTTTGGCCCTGTCCGCAACGGCCGAG